>Ga0209454_1000494_pt1 | contig 20939 bp, 13 predicted proteins | sample WorMetHERISLAND1_2_FD_187400 | JGI IMG/M metagenome (GOLD analysis project Ga0209454, IMG submission 187400) | Marine gutless worms symbiont microbial communities from Max Planck institute for Marine Microbiology, Germany - Olavius geniculatus... | ecosystem: Host-associated > Annelida >... | reverse complement strand
GTTATTATCATTATGTGTGCATATTTCATTGATATTTCACAAAGTAGTGTAGAGATGCATTTATGGTGTGGTGGGATCTATAATAATCGCATTATCGCACATCGTCTGCACAGTGTGCTGATGAAAGAATTGTGAAAATCGGTCAATAATTGGTGAAGATATGGACAAAAGTAAAGTGGCACGTTTTTTATGGCCCAACCTGTATATGTGAATTCACATTGAGAGAAAATAAAATAAAATGTTTGCTGGTTAAAGTAAAGGTAAAGCTTTGGTATTCGGTATTGTACTGCTTAAATGAGTCAAGGCTCATGACAGTCTTGGAAATGACAGCTCATTAGCATTCATAGCTAATGATATGGCAGCACATTATGCAGCCATCCATTGTCCACACGAATGAACAGTTGGAGTAATAATGCTCTGTGCTTGTAATCCGTAGCTCAAAAGCTACTGTTTATTTGGATTTTTCAGCTCTGTGAGGATAGGAGGCTGAGATGACCCATAGTATTGTGTTTAATTGTAGGACATAGTGACGGAGAGTTCCAGCTTCGACCTGATATCATTCATGCCATTGCTACAGGAACGTATTCTGACAAGGAATCCCTTCGCTCGACAGTTCATTGTTTCCTGGGTCTGTATGTCTTCTTGATGAACTTCGGCCCGTATGATGAAACAAAACAAAAAGCCCAGCTGTTGCTAGGGAGGACCAACCTTACGCAAGTGTCAAAAGGCCAGCAAATGATTTTCATGTCATGTGAAAGGGCTTATGCGACTGCCTGTTAGTGCTCAGTAAGAACCTTGGCCTTATATCTGACCATTTTTGATATACGTCATACTGTTTAGCCACAATAGCATGTACTGTCCTTGAAGGTCATTCAAGGTCCATGATTTTTATCTCATCTGATAGGGCGTATGCCACTTCCTGTTAGTCGTCAATAGCAACCTTCGCTGTATCTGTCACTGTTTCTGAGATGTGGCCAGTTTTCCTTTGAGAAACTCTCATTTTTTCTGTTCCCCTTCCATCCAACCCCAAATTTGAAAATGTTTCCCATGCACTAGATGGCTGAATTTTTGCAGCCACTGAATCACCACACCAGGCCGTGAAAAACGTTTTCTAGTATGACGTACCATTTAGCCACAATTTTACGGACAGACAGACGATGGACACATTGTATCATAGGGCAGACTGTTAAGCTTAAATGTCGACCCAGTTAGAATGATCACTGAAGTGACAAGGAATTTATTTGTTTGTTTCCTGGCTGAGTTTGTGTCTGTTTGTTATTATGCATGTATTTGTGGATTTTTTAATGCTGAGATTAGGTTTAAATGAAGTATACACTTTCACCAGTTCTGGTGTATTTTTTATATTTTGAACATAATATTTTATGGCACAATATTTTAAAAATAGTTCTCAAATTTCAGACAGTTGGAAATACTGTGGGGTTTCCATATAAACTGAGGCAACTTTTTTTGCTACGTTATACCGAGTGGTGCAAAAAAACGTCCCGAACATTCACATGTATTATTTGGCTAAGTGGTCATAGTGAATCAACACAAAAGCATTTATGTAATGTCCAAACATCAATGAATATGTGTAGGAATTTTTGCTTAAAACACTTTTGTATTAGTCATGATACAAACAAAATATTGTTACACGCCATAAAGCAATTTTTGCCAGTGGTTCATCATTTGCATTGCCGCTCGTACGCAGGCTATACCAAAACGTCACAGTATGCTGAATTATCAGTAACTGATCAGCAGAAAAAAATGCCGAATCGGTCCTTTATTCTTCTTTATCACTGACGCTAGACGCTTTTTCCCACTGATCTACGGCTTTTCTGATTCTGGCTGTCTGATGTCGACGTCATGACATTTGTCTGTGATAACATTCTGAAGATCTTTTGAGGTTCGCATACGGCTCACGCTTTCCTTCACAAACAAGTTGTTGCAAGGTATCCCAAACTGAGACTAATGTAGTAAATTCAAATCTGTTGAATGCGGTTTCCATTCCTGTGAGCTGACAATATCGGGCGTGTTGTGTCGAAGAAAATTTTGAAATGCGGTGTGATGAAACGCTGTCCTTAGATAATTGGATTTTTAACTCTCCTTACATCATTAAGCGGCATCCAGTAGTGTCATAAGTGAGGTCACTGAAATTTATAAGCAAGTAAGAGTACATGTTGGTCTACAAATGTACAAAAGGAAATTTATCTCTGTAAAGTATATGCACCACTATAGTTATGCAAATTTTGGGATGTTTTTAGCACCACTCGGTATTAATTCCATGGTTTACATCACAATTAAATAATGATTTTTGGATCAAAAAGTTTTTACTTGATGCATATTTTTGTTGTTATATGAAAACACGACAAGGATTTTATTTTTCGAATGTCATGTGGATGTTATTTGTGTTTACATCGTGGCCAGGTGACAACGTTGGATGCTGTGCCTGATATTGAGATGCTAATCTACCTGCCAGAAATTCTTGACGGTTTGCTTATTATCCTTGGAGACCAGAATCAGGAAATTCGTCAGATGTGAGCGAATCTTGATTAGCTTTCTGACAGTGACTTTGATGGCTAAAGGACTGTTTGTTTTTCAAAAAATCAATAATTAATTCACCAATTGTTTGTTAGTTAATTGACTGATGTGTGGATATGCAATGTCAGGTAGCAGATTGTTACATTTGTTGGCGATGGATATCGGAAAACATAATCCTCATCGGTTTTTAGCTGTATGTTCATATCATCCATTCTAAGTGAGCTTTTTCATTGTAAGACATACACAAATAATCAAGGATACTTGATGTCAGACGGACCTACAGCAATTTCCGAGACAGATGTTTTCCTGCTGCATGTTAATAGAACTGTTCCAGAGCAGCCTTCTAGCTCATCTGAGACAAACAAAAATTAAATTTGAACAGTTTAAGCATACGCTACAGATTTTTCGGGTATTGAGAATACGGTGCATTGTGACTAACTGTTAAATCGTGCCCTACTTGGTTATTTTGTGTTCCAACTTTTTTAAAATGCAGACTGTGGGTACTGCCTGTTTGTTTGTCCGTCTGTCAGACATCAGCTTCTGCTTGAAGATAGAAAGGCACAGGAAAAACAGTATTGGTGTGAATGTCCCCACTTTATGGAAAGGCAACTGGTGTGCTGATTTTTATTTGAAAACATTAGAGTTAAAAGTAAGGTTTGTGCGCAATATGTTGGCACTGAGATGACATAATTTTCTACTTCAAGTTTTCCATTTCTGTGCATTTTCGGGTGTTAAGTATTTATGGGTGTGTTCCTGCAGAAACTCATATGACAACTGGCAAAGGATGGCCAGGCTGAGTTTGCCTGAATGGCTTTGTAATGTAGTCTGTTCATGATTTATGTTAACAGCTGTGAAGTATGTTTGGGTGAGTTTTTGCAAAACATCATTCGACGGCCAGCAAAGGTCGACTTTCAAGCTATGGCCAACATACTCGTTGTTCACAGCCAGTCTGCCGGTAATTTATGTATCTTTTTATTTGGTGTCTTGTTCTAGCTTGTTAGTCTGCTCGGAAAGTAGTTCCCGGTGGGCCTATAAGTTACTGCAAATTTTTTCTTTCTTTTAAATGCAAGATCTGTGTGCTTCCTTGGCCCATCGCCATGAAACTTCGCCACATGATGCGGAGTGTGTTCTGCTTTATAATCCAGGTTCAAAATTTGTGATGGAGGGGGCAAAGATGTTCAAAATCTGGCAGGATTTTGAATGATTTTAGACTGGTTATGAGTATTTTTGGATCGACATATCAAAAATTGGAAACAAACTTGATAGATCGTGATTAATTCTGCATTTGACAAAAACATTGATGAACTTTGGTCCGCTTACAAAAGTGCTGTAGGTGCTCATTTTGACCCGTTCAAGATCAACATTGCATGTGCTGGTTAGACGAACCCAATTGCATGCGTGCCGCGTGAGGTTGCTACGACCGGAATTTCAACTTTCTAATTTTTTGCCAATCAGGCTTACACTGTTGGGTAGCCTCGCATTGGGCTCTACCTTAAATTTCTAGTTTAGTTTAATTTAAACTCATTTTATTATGTTGCTCAGTGCTTGGGTTACAATTGAATTCTGATTGTTGTGTGTGCAGACGTTTTGATTCAATTCACAGCAATCACGTGGCTCAAGGAGTTTGTGGTATTATCTGGGCCGGTGATGTTATCATTTGTATCTGGCATTCTATCCGCCATACTACCGTGTCTCGCATACGACGATGAAGCTCGAATCAGTATCCTATTTTAACATCCTATTGTATTGTTTTATATCGTATTAATACACTTGGTCCGTAAAAATGTGCCGCTTTTATTTTTTGAATAGCTCTGTTAAACGTTGGCTGATTTTTAGTAATTTTTCACGTGCGACATCAAGAAGAAACTCGATGCAAATGACTGTAGTTTTGACCATCTCACCTTACTACTGTTGCTATGCTACCTTGTGAAATGCAGGTTTTTAAACCTGCTGTTAGCGAGTAGTGTGAATGTCTACCACTTGCATTCGTGCTGGAAGAGCACATTCTGAGCACACGTTGCAATAAAGATGATACGCTGTGACACGTATGACTTTTTGAAAGACAATAATTGCCAATTGTGTTTGTCGCTATTCAGTTAATCATTTCTGAGCTAACGCGTCCACTATCCAGTATGAATTCATTGTTGTAAACGGTAAAACTATGACTTCTGCATTTCACAAGGTAGTGTAGCGACAGTATTAAAGTGAGGTAGTCAAAACTATAGTCGTTTGTGCCATGTTTTTTTTGATGTTGCTTGCCAAAGATTATTTAAATCGGCCAATATTTCATGGAGCTATTCAAAAAATAAAAGTGGCACGTTTTTTATGGACCATCGTGTTTATTATGATAGTATATTGGTATGGTATTATTGTATGAATCAGAAATTTTGTTGTTTGTGTTTCATATTCTGTCAGCCATATTGTTTTGCCTATCGCTGTCATCAAGACATCCAGTAATCTTTTCTCCTTTACTTAACTTTGTGCATTTGTTTTTACGTTGTGATATCGATGATTGTGAGTTGTAAGAGTACAGCTATTGGATGGGCATTGAAAATTTCATGTTTTCGTTTGAAAGTTCTGTCAATTTTATAGGTTGAGAAAAATGACAGTCAAACACAGCAATTACACGCAGAGAGCACCATGGTAGTAAATTGTGCTTTATGCTGTTTATTTGCTTTTTTATTGTAAAATATTCGTAACTTGTTTTCAAAAATGTTACGTTATAAACCATGAATAAAATTTTAGTTTATATGCTGAGGAAAATTTTGTGAATTTTTTAATCTCTGTGTACAGTCTGCATAATCGGTACCATACTTGTTTGTTTTCATCAAATTATTTTTCTTTTCTTTTAGTTTTCATCTAAAGTTATTTTGTTTATTTTTTTGTTGCAGTAGTTTTAACATGTTTGGCAAAGGCTGCATGATGTATTGTTGTCGGCTTGCTGACTCATTTTTGACTGCTTGTACGTTTCTAAGCCAAGTTATCTTTTAGATATTCGCGATGTAGCCAAGTCTGTGAATACATCACTGATACAACTTGTCAAGCCTGAAGACTGCATATCTCTTACGACACCTGCTACAGGTATTAGTCCAAGGCACCTGTGAAACTGCCAAGTAATTTAAACACATTTTTGTGAATTTGTTAGTTGAAGTAATTAACTAATCTTCATCTTTGTAGTATATGGTATAGTATAACTAGCTGACTCTGCTCTGTCTTCAATAGAAGCTGGGAACTATTATTATAAGTTTTTGCAGTATCTGTGAATTTTTTGGCAAAAGATGCTGAACCACTTTATGATGTTAAGCATGCTTAGAAAGACCAGAAATCTGAGCTATTGCTTATGAGACGCACGAGAGCCATAGCGGTTCATGTTTGCAGGTAATCTTGGTCTATTTCCATCGATTTTATTGCAGTTCACTCCTTTGCAGCCAAAATCGCCAAAACCCCTACTGTTGTAGTTCAAGGTCAATCAAAGTCATCAATATTGACAATCCTAAGAAGCTCGTCACTAGTGCTTGTTAAGTTAAGCAGGATATCTGTGCCTATCTGCAACCATTTTCACGTTAAGCAAGCCAGCAGCGGATAAGTAATCACTTTTAAAAGGGGAACCCCTCTTTGACACCCACGTGCGCAGGCCTCCTTGAACTTAGAGGGTCCAGACTTCAATTGCTGAAATCTACATTCAATGCTGAAAATCTCATATGCAGGTTGTCTTGGTCTATCTCCAGCCATTTCGGTGCAATTCACTCTTGAAATGCATGTTGCAGCCTGAAATTGCGAAAAAATTTACTAAAATTTAAAACTAAAATTTACTATTTTGGGAGTTCAAGGTCATTCAAGGTCATTGATGTTGACATTTCTAAGAAGCTCGTCGCCAGTGCTTGTTATGATATGCTGCATGTCTGTGCCTATCTGCAACCATTTTTACGTTAGACGAGCCAATAGCAGTAGAATAATGCCTTTTTAAGGGGGTGCTCTTCTTTCTCCCCCTCATTTGTAGGGACCCCTTTCACCCAGTGGCATGGAATTTTGTCACAAAATACTAGAGACTCTTAGTTATCATACGATGAAAACAGAAGTCTCTATCTCACCTGGGCTCCGATCGGTACTGGGTTGTGACAGACACCAAGACAGAATGCTAGCTCTCGTGCGTAAAAAAGTGGATATATGAGTTATGGGTATATTGCTTTCTCCTGATTTTGCGCTGTAGATTGTTGACGACTACTGCTGTATATTGCATGGTTGGTGAATTAAACTGCAAAACAGTCTATCAGTATATGTTAAACTTTGTTCCTACAGAAAGCAGTCTGAAAATGCAAAGCCATGCAAATAACTATCCCATGTTGTTTTATACACAAAATGTTGCTATTTGTTTTGTAGGTGATGGAATAAATGGTGTGGTGCAAAACAGCTTGGATGAAAAACATACGTAAGATTTTATCTATATCTATTTGCACTTCCTGTTATGCATGTTTTTCACTTGTAGTCTGCTTTTCTTATTTTACTGTTGTGTTTAAATTTATTAACTTATGTACGGTATGTTTTGGGCAAACCTAGGTTTGAGTTGTTAGGCTAATTGTTATTGTAAACTGCTGTGATTGAAACGAAAAAAATATATCAGGAAATGCAGCATTTCATTCTAATAACAGAATTTGTTGGTCATGGACTTTATGACTTTGTTTTAAGTAATTCGTACATTAGGTGTTTTGACTTTTATATCTCAAACGTGGCTCGCTTAATACTCTGCTGGCGATGACATGAGCAGCTACGCAACTGTGCTAGGCATACGGACAGTGACCTTGATTAGGTACAGTAGAAAATGGTTAAAAAACATGGCATATTTTTATGAAATTTGCAAAAATCATGGCACAGACACGACATCAGATCACATGTCCAAAGACCTTTATACATTTTATAAAACTCAACATCTAGCATTGATGACCATCATTACACGCAGTGCAAGATTTGCTAGGGGCACATATTGAGCCAGTAAGTAACAAAGCACACGGACTTTTGTAGCAGTGGCAAAGGTAAAAAGTCTTGCATTAGAATTGCGCAGTAAATTTCAACTTATGCCGATTAAAAACAAACTGTTCTTGTAAAAAGTGTAAAACCACAGTATTTTGGGGAAAAACTGGCAAAACACGGCATTTTGGAAAAATTACGACATTTGATGAAACTCACAATTTCGGTGATTTTCTACTGTTTTTAATCTTGATCTGATGTTGTTGTCGTTGTTGTTGTGGTAGTTACTGATGATGACATGTTACTGTGCTAGAGATGTGGACAGTGATCTTGATGTATCATCTATCATCTCTGTACTCACACGGCAAATGCTTCATGAATCGGTACAGACTCGCATCACTGCTCTACACTGGCTCTACCATCTCTACGTTAATCTACCCAGCAAGGTATTTGTAGTAGTAGTAATTGTAGTTGTACTAGTGATTATTGCGATAGTAGTAGTCATGGCATCATTACTCTACACTGGCTGTACTATCTCCATATGCCCAGCAAGGTACTTTATATGCTTTTGGTTTTTGGTTGTTTTTTTTTTATATCAATAACTACACCATGCCGTCATTAGATGGTGCGGGAAACTTGACGTTTTTATGTTAATCGTTTCATCCCGAAGTGCTTTACAATCTCAGAAGTGACAGCTGATTGGCATGAGGTAATGATGCTGCAGCGCACTGTGTGGCCATCCATTGCCCACGTCAGTGAACAGTCGGACCCACAGTTTGCAGTTAACAGACATACCACCACCCCAGTCAGCCACGCTAGGCCTTCACACAGTAACCTGTGAGCTACCACTCATTTTCCATTCCACTGAGAGTAGGAGGCTGAGTTGACCTGAGCACACAGTAGGTTGTCAATTTTCTCCATTGCTGCTTACACGTGACTTCTGCTTAGATTAAAGTTTAGAGCAGTAGTAAAATGTTACTTTTTAAGGCGCATACTGAGCAACGTAACTGAACTAACGTGTGTTATGTTTTGTTCTGGGAAAGCAGAGTAAGCCCATTGGTCATTGGTTGACCTGTACATGAGCATAGTCGTGTTAACTGTAGGCCGTCAACACCATTAGACGGTGCCTACTGTGATGCATTACTCTGCCCATTGGTCAGTTTGTCAAAAACTAAACCATGTCAGTCGAGTTCAGTTACATCATAATATATACTTGTGTCATATCTGCTGTGTTCTGTAGATGTTCTGTCATGTGGAAGAACTCTTTCCATTGTTACTGAAAACACTTTCCGACACTTCCGATGAGGTAACGTCAATTTTAGTCTCTTGTTAGTCATATGACTGTTGTTTTAAGTTCTCAGATTTTATTATTCATAAACCAGTGGTCGCAGCTTATCTGTGTGACATTTTTCGCACGTTATCTGTTACCTGCAGTGCTTTGCTTAGACTGGCAGTAATTTTTTCTATTAGCTATGTGTTGCTGTGTTTATTTGTGAATAATTTCTTGAAATGATTTTTATTGGTATTCACTGTGTGAAGGTTGCGAAAGTGGGCTATGGTGTTATTTCATCTCAAGAGTTGCAATTTCACTTATTGGTCACATGTATTAGTCATTATTATTATGCCTTCACCAACGTTGTGGCCGGAGGCATTATGTTTCCAGAGTGTTTCGTGCGTGCGTCCGAGCGTGCGTGAGTCTCGAACGAACATTGTTAGCAAGATATCTTGGTTATTTGTTGACAGAATTTGACCAGACTTGCACCACTAACAGATTTTGTGGCAAGGATGAAAACGTCAAATTTTTGGGTCAAAAAGTCTAGGGTCAAGGTCACGGTGGGGTCACGTATGCCTCAAAATGCACTTTTTGGCCTTGTAGTTGTTACATGTTGGCGAAGGCATAATAGTCAATGGTGTTGTAACCACCATCCGGTTTATTATGTGGTTTATGCGCTTGCTCAACATGTTTGCTGTTTGATCCGTGTGAGGGACATAGGTTCCACTTTGGATTATCGAGCTGCCCCGCTATCTAAAAACATACAAAAGTTTGGAGGTTTAAGGTTTTTTCCCATACACTTCTACAGATGTCGACTTAATCTCTTCATTTCTTCTCAACTAAGAGTAGAGTTAGGGTTAGGTGTAGGCAGCTACAATACTACACCAACCATCACCATTTATTACTATTTAGCCCGACAGCTGATACTCATTTACTATCCCGTGGAGGGTAGAAGGCTGAGTCGACCTAGCTGGTTGGCTTTGTACCGAGATGGTTTACCTGCCAGCAGACAGTCACCCATCTAAGTATTAACTGGGCCCACCGTAGAATAACTTTGTTGATCTGTCTCAGCTTGTTACCAACCAACTAGTGGACACCTTTGGATTATCGAACCTTTGGATTTTAGACACACAACCTTTAGATAGCACCTATCATATCACTAGTGTGTGCACCACTTTTCTGCAGGTGGTACTGGTGGACTTAGAAGTGCTGGCTGAAATCTCGTCAAGTCGCGTGGCTCACAAGTTCCCGTTGTCTCGTAAGGTCGACGAGACGTTGCGAGTGTCTGCCGATGTGCAGCAGCGACTCAGTAACTCGACTCAGGGCCGGCTCAACTCCTACTTCACACACTCTATGATTAGCCTCTTGAAACTGTTCAGCACTGATAGGCAGCTTCTGGATGACCGAGGATCGGTCATTATCAGGTTTGTAGTAGTAATGGTTGTTGTTGTAGTAGCTTTAGTAGTAGTAGTTACAGTAATAGTAGTAGTAGTCAAACTAGTCATTGTGATGCAGTTAGTATCACCTTTTGTGATTTTTGCTGTTTTCGATGTGCTAGTTCTTAAATGTTGCCGTTAACAGGTGTATGAACTGATGTTTTGTGCATCCGTAGAGTAGTAATGGTAGTAGTGACTCATCAAGCCACTAGAAGACGTACTGTAGTAATTACTGTGTCATTGTCTGCAGGCAGCTGTGTCTACTGCTCAATGCCGAGGACGTGTATAGCTGCTGTTCTGAGATACTGATAGCAGAAGATGATGTAATGTTTGCGTCACACATGATTCAGACGTTGAGTACCATCCTACTGACGTCATCAGAGCTGTTTGAACTTCGCACTCAGCTCAAGGAGCTTAGTACTGAGGTTGGGAGGATCGAGTCGTTAGAGTTAAATTGTATCTGCACCTTCACTCAACTTACGAACCCTTCAGTGGCATAGGCGAGGTCTAAGGTTTAGGGTGTCTGTGGACCAATGTCCCAAGCGGAGTCATGAGGCAGAGAACCAACTGGTGTGGATTTGGGGGCAAAGCCCAATAAACTGACAATTAAGCTGCATGCAAAGACTTGTTCAATTTGACCGTATAAGATAATATTATTTAGCAGTTTTATTTCACACGTAGATCACAAATCGTTATTGTATTTAACCAAAAACACCTTGCGGGGCAGTCACCAATGGCTGTTTAGCCCCTTTCCACTAACCCCAAAAATTATCATTGGATCTTTTATGTTTTTGTATAGAAGCCTTCGATCAGCTCAGGAGGTCTGGATCCCTGTGCTAGCTACGCTGCTGCGTGAGGCTTTTTATATATTTCAAGCAAAACGTTTCAGTAATTGAAATTCTTTCAGTAAATGGACAAAGGATTTATTAACATAACCACTAATAGTTTAGGGTTCACTGTTTAATGCAAATATGTTAAGACTGTCAACAGCAAGAAAATATTCAACACTGTATGCAAAAATATATGGCTAGCAGCGCTAACTTCGAACTGAGTATTTGGTGCTTAGTAATTTATGGCCTGGTCTGACGTACTTTCGCCTGCTAGGTTATTTTTAATCCTTTTTACTGACCCGCCGTGGAACACTTGGCAGATGCTGGCAGAACCATTGGGTTTCACAGAACCCTGGTTGAAAATCACTGAAGTTCCGCTTGTCTGGAAAAGCTGGAAAACCCGGAGATGTCATTGAATTTTGTGGATGTCGTGAAAATGTCAGGAGAAAAAATCTTGTCATGGAAAATTTCCCAAACATTTGCTTACAAATTGTGATGGATATTTAAGCAAAAATTTTACTTGTTATGCTTGCGTGTCATCCTGCACCTATTACAGAATACACTGGCAGCCACAATACGTTAGGTGATGAATCCTGAAAGCATGTGGGCAATTTGGCCCATTTTTTATTTACATGAAGCAATGACTGTCGATCATAGGCTTAAACAGTATATCAATGAATCTTTGCCTGCCTTTACTGGACAAGTCAAGGACAAGTGCAGAAATTTCATTTGGTCTGGAAAGTGCTAACCTTCATGCCAGTAAGTCACTTAGAACTTTACTCTAGATGGGAGCTGAATGATCCATTGTTAACTTGATTTGTTAAAGGTCTGCAGTCACAGCTGCTGGATTTTTTTACTTTCCAGGAAATCAGATGTGGGTGTTCAAAATTTTAATTTTAGCTCTCTTAGTTCTTTCTCCACACAGTGTGGTATTTTCAGTCCTAGATTTTTTTTTTTGAAAGAAAATTTTCGTATCCATAGAACATTTTCCAACAGACTAAAATCTAGTTAGGGGGCAGTTGCCACAACACTGCTCGTTAAAATATTTTTTTATGTTTTTTCCCTGAGTTTCTGTTTAAAGATTTGCTGATGTTGGATTTTGTAGGCGAGCTGCGACTTATTCTGTTCGCTGTATAAATCCTGGTGCCACAATCCAGTGTCGACCGTTGCCCTCTGTCTGCTAACTCAGAACTACGAACATGCCTGCCAGCTACTCATGATTTTGTATCCTTTGTCTGCATTTATATATTTGCAGTAAATCCATGAAATTAGTACACACTTCGTCACAGTCTGGAGTGCATTATGTGAGTGTACCGAGGCATAATATGCTGTTGACTGTGTTGATGTGTACTTGTTTTATGGCCATGATCGACGGCGTGTTCTGCCTATACACACATGTTGTATACAAATGCAAGATGCTATCAGTCGTCACGCTTGAGTGGAGTGGGATTATAGGCACTTCAAACAGACTCTTTGGTGAGAGTTACCAAATTAATTACTATTTCATGACCGCTCGGAGGTCAAGCTGGGTCATGAAATAGTAATTAATTATATAACATATCTGGTAATTATGCGTAATGTTGTGTTGTTATTGTGCAGCTGTGGTAATCGGCTGCATTACAGGTCTTGTGAGAGGAGTGTCAAGCTTACTCCGTGCTTGAGGAATTTCTGCAGGCTATGACCTGGCATTTGCTCAACCCACTTTTTTGTCTAGCCAAAAAAGCTATGGCCTCTACGTGCACCAAATTTTGGCATTTTGTAGGAGGCATTGAGGGCTGCTCAGTAGCAAAATTTTGGGCGAATACATGGAACAGATTTTGAGGGGGGCATGAGGGGAAAATTTTTCTTTGACCCACCATATATTTCCCCATTGGGGGAGCTTAGGAGCTGAATTTTTTTCTTAACGGGCCTCGGAGGAGGCTGTGTTCTGCCAAAATTTCAGCCCCCTCAATTCAATGGGTGACAAGGGGGAAAATAATAAGTGATTCCCCCAATTTTGGGGGTCGATTTCGGTCCCAGCTAGTTCTCAGAAAGTATGGCGTGGATCAGTTTGTTCTGTTAACGCGGTTGTCAAGAAGTAGTCCTCATTTCGTATGTGGGGATAGAAATTTCCAAATTTTTGCCCACTTTTCACAAATCGCCCCCCAAAGTTGACCCAATTTTTTCAGCATTTTTCGACATTTATTTAAAAAATTCTCCCAAAAAATCTGCAAGCGGCTCAAATTTTTTTCATGCAGCACATTGTAGAATTGGTATCCCTAAACATAACGTGCAGCTTCACTAAGCCGTGGGCACTGGGGGTTTGGGTTCACAGGTCCCCAAAATGTTACCCGAAAATCACCTATTTTATGCACAGTGTTCACCGTTGCCGCAATCCCGTCCGTTGTGCGTGGGGAAAATATCTTACACAACTTTCTTAGTGCTGGTCGTCCTCTAGCAGATTATCGAAAAAATTTTTTTTGATATCTTCAAAGGAAGTGGGGCTACGAGCCCCCAAACAAGACCTCTTTTGGGCCTTTTTTCGAGCTTCAGTGCCCTCTGGCGAGTCACTTGTGCATTGTTTCGCCTTTTTGTTGCCAGCATACTATAGATCAGGTCTTGGTCTTCAAAATTTGTATTGGACATTTTTTGCTGGGGGCCACCATGTGGGAGCTGGATCCCTGTAAGTGTGATGCAGACGACCAATGAATGTCGAATATCAGCATGCATTCTAAGCTTATGTGGAATTTGTGGTACAGATATTTTCTCACATTTTCTCACTGTGTAATTGTGTAGTATTAATCGCGTTTGTTTTAGATATATTATTTCATCCTTGATTATGGTGCATCCAGTGGCAATCTTGAAGTCACCGTCGACTTTCTAACAGAGATTGACCGACTTGTTCAGCTTATCGAATCTCCAATATTCACCTGTAAGCGGCTTTTTAATAATCACGAGTGTACTTGTATTATGTCTACTTGTACACATAGAATTTAACGTGGTCTACAGTGTATTGTCAGAGTGTAACAAGGCATAGGACACAGTAGATCAGATCATGTTGAAACGTACTTTTTTCGTGGCTGCGTTTTGCCAGGAGGCACATTCGATATAAAAAACGCGAGATGCTATCAGTCGTCACACTTGAGTGCAGTGAGACTTTGGGCACTTGTGACACTCCAGACACTGTAGTAAGAGATAGGAGGACTGAGTAGATGGGTCATGAGATAACTGTACTCGTGGCATGTACGGCGTACGCAGTTTGTGGTTGTTGAACCTACTTTCTTCATGCCTTTACTGATTGGAATTTCTGGCAGAGATTGACCGATTTGCCCAGCTTATTGAATCTCCGGTATTCATCCGTAAGTAACTTTGTGATAAGCATTTACTTGTTTGCAAATAATAATGATGTTTTACTGTTAATGTTTTTTTAACCCTCCGTGTGTCTGTTCTGTTTGTAAACGATAGTTTTTAAAGGTCCATGGCCATGGTCAAACTCACTCGCACAATTTATGTAGATTTAAATCAGACGTTTAACCTCACATATATCATATGTTGATTTGTGCTTCTTTGATTTGTGCTTATATGAAACTAATGCGCAATTTCGAACAATATGCGTGATTACGTTGCGTTTGGCGAAAAATTCTAATTTTTCATTTCCCCCCGGTGACGTCGTGAGCCTAGCCTAGAGACATCATGAATATTAATGGCCTAGCCAGTAACATTATCAGTCTAGGCTAGACCATTAATATTCATGATGTTTATTGGCTAGCATGATGACGTCACCAGGGGCGCCTACATGCCAATATGGTGGCACGTTTTCTACATGGTTTTCGTAGATCGTCGATTTCAAAGGTAAATTTCTCCATATTGACAAAATGCTAGGCACTGATATTACTGTCAAAATTATCAGAACACTATGCAATTTTAGGAAAATGGATAAAATCTATACGTTAATTTTGGTATTCATGGACCTTTAAAATATGTTTTGTTGAAGTCAGTTTCAGCTTTCGGACAAACCATGAGACATTTTTTGCAGATGTTTGCACAGTTTTGCATGAATCACATATTACATTAGGTTAGGTTAGGTCAAGTTAAATGCTATAGCTCTTCATAAGAAACCCATTTCAGAGCTATGGAGCGTCACCCGCCATATGGGATCACACAGTGTTGCCTGCCATCTGACACAGGTGAATGTGCTCCACCTTAACCCCAGCCAGATAGGCTGGTGCTCGATTTACCTACCCCGGAGGGATGGAAGGCTGAGTTGACCTGGGCGGCTGGTTACATACCGAGATGGTTTACCTGCCCGCAGGCATTCACCCATCCAAGTACTAACCCGTCCCAGCGTAGAGTAACTTCGTTGATCGGATGAAACACGTTACTGCTACTCATCGCCACCAACCCAACAGCATTGTTAGAAGTTGCATTTGTCAACTTTTTGTATCAACAAAGATGTGTATTTGATGATGATGATGATGATGATGATGATGATATGTTACTGTGGCATAGACCTGCGGTTACAGCTGCTGGATGTTGAGCATAACCATCATCTGGTAAAGAGTCTCTATGGACTTCTGATGTTAATGCCACAGAGTGATGCATTCCGCACTCTACAGAGACGTCTGCACTGTGTGCCATCCACCAGTCAGATTACTACGACACCTGCCATTACTACTACGCTTTCCGCAGACCACAGGTAGTAGTAGTAGTAGTAGATATGGCTTGGTGGTGTAACGATAGCGTGCCAAACTTGTATCCCTGAGGTTACAGGTTTGACTTTGGGCCAGGGCACTGCCAGGTAACAACCTTGGGCAAGTTGTTCACACACGTGCCTCTGTTCACCAAGCAGTACAAATTGGTACCAGTTTCACCGCCGGGAAGGTTACGGCAGTAATATGTGGAGGACTGGCCCTTTTTCCATATACAAGGCAGGGACAGGTTCGTCTGTATCGGGTGGCAGGTAATACTGTGGCACACTGCTGGCTCGGGGCCATTGAAAACGGCGATGAGCGCCACTCGCATCGGTCACAGAGCTGAGAGAGCACTTTGACTCTCCATGGTGATTTAACCTTAACCTTAAAGTAGTAGTAGTCTTCACTGTGTGCCATCCACCAGTCAGATTACTACAACAGCATCCACTGACCGACCACAAGCGGTAGTGGGAGAGTAGTAGTAGTAAGGTGCATAAAAAACTTAGTGGGAACCATTTGTGAATTTATGGAGCATCACCTGCCATATGGGGGTCACAGTCTTTCCTGGCACAGGTGACCGCCTCTCACCTTAACCCCAGCCAGATAGGGCAGTACTAAATTTGCCTACCCGTGAAGGATGGAAGGCTGAGATAAGCTGGGTGGTTAGTCATATGCCCATGCTGCGATGGATTACTTGAATGAAGACAGTCTCCCATCCAGGTACTACAAATTTACAAGCTCGTGGGCAACTATGAAACTTAGTGCAAACACCTATACCAGTAACTCAGGAAGTAATTGGAATGAGTAAAAATTTTACGCACTTTTTATGGGCAAGTTCCCAAACACGTTGTTCAGTTTACATGCATTCCGGAGATGGTTAAACAGTTTTGGCCATTTAGTGCTTTTCAAACGTAATAACCCTACTACTATAGGATACATTGGCTATGCTGTAGGTGTCAGATGACGGAGTCTGGAGATGTAGGACATTGTCGTAGCAGAATCAACTTTGTCGAACTTCTAGACTATTTCCGCTCAGCTCAGGACAGACGCCGCGCCTGGCGACGACTCCCACGCAGCTCTGTACGCTTGCAGCAGCCACAACAGCAGACTAACGGTAGTCCCAACACTACACGGTGACCTCCGACCTTTGACCCAGTTCTTCTGTGTTGATTTTTGACCTGTGGCATGTTCAGTAGCCAAGAATCTTGGCACCGCTTGTCAAACTGCCTACTGAACGGACCGCTTGGCTTGCTCATAGACGTCGTGAATATTCATGAAAGCTATGGGCCTGCTGCATGGAATCATACCGATGGTTGAAGGATTGTATTTCCAAAAAGTGGAAATTATTGTTGTTTATTTCCTGTGCTGGTAATAAAACAATGCGATACTAGTAACACTACTCGAAAAATGCTGCACAGACGTGACGAAAATATACAGCAATTTGGATTATTACGTGGTATTGCATCATGCATTGTTTGCAAGCAAGCGCATGTCCACGAGGTGCTTGGTGTGCTAGCCAACCAAGCTGCTTGGCTACTGAACATGCCTCAGGCTAACATTGGACCCAAAAACACATGGTGACCTCTAACCTTTGACCTCACATTTGTGCTCAGAACGCTGCAGCCAGACTGATTGGACTTGTCGCTACCAGGTGGCCTGTTCCTATAAGGGTACTTGCTGTTGCTACTGCGTAACGATGAAATAATCTGTCGATTAATCAAACACATTTCTACAATGTGTCTCATGTTGCAGGTGAATCAGAGGCATGATTTTTCAGACGTTCCAATAACTTTTTGCACTCGCCGTGAGGCGAATTAGTTGTTTGTAGTCGTCGAGTTGTAAGTTATTTTTCTACGAGTGACCGACTGTCCGGTTGTTGTTGTAGGTATATTATTAGGTATTATTATTAGGTCAGTGTGTTGTGGATATTCATGTTGTTGTTGTTGTAAAGTAGTCGTCGTACAGTTGTATGGTTTGCAGACGTGTGCAGCAAAACTGCAACTAGGAGGGCACTCAGAAAGTACAAACCTCATTTTTAGTTTTTTTTTGTTCATTTTTTTGTCATTTTTCTCGTCACATTTAGTAGGTGGCAGCGCTGCATTCGGATTAGGTTTGCCCTATCTGGCGATCAGTTCTGTCACGGATCAATTCCAGAGGCTTATATGGATGCTCATGATATCTATTCACCTCTTATGTTGGACCAAGTCTGACCTTCCCTTAAAATTTCAGCCGAATCCACCCGATACTTTTTGCATAATCCTCCTAGGAAACTAATACACATATAAATATACAGATGCCAAGTATCGCATGACCTCCTTGGCTGAGGTAAAAAAACTATCATAAAATTACAGGGGATGGTCATCAGTCTTTTCCTGGCAATGAGCTTGTCACAGAGCAGAACAGAGTTGCAGAGAACTCATATTTTGTTGCAGTATAGCTGGAGTGCAACATATTGTTTTTTTGCAATTTGGTTGTAGTTTTGTTGCACATGTGCTCACCCCATTAGGCTTCGTTATCTTATATCCTATGTCATTGAGTTAGAAAGCGTTGAAGGCATAAAGACGTGAGCATGTCCTGGCCTAGAAATTGTTTTGTCAAAACCGAAAACCATCGGGTCAAAATTTCCAAATACTGATGAAGAGGTGCATTTTTTCTGATTGAATTGATGGCCCTGTTTACACACGATGATTATTAACTACTTGCATTAAGCCAGTGGTCAGATACGGAATTCCTGTTTTTGAAAAATGGTCACGGAAAAACAGTGAAATGCACAGATCTGTAAGGCACTGTGGATGGAGTATTGCATTAGCTTCAACATTAGTCTTTGATGCTGTTCATTTATCTGTAGCAGATATCGCTATCCCTTCCCCTTTTCCTTCTCTTTCCCCTTTCCTTTACCCTTCCCCCTTCCCTTTTCCTTCCCCTTTCTTCTTCTTTTTTCCTTCCCCTTTCCATTTCCCTTCCCCTTCCCTTTACTTTCCATTCCTTTTCTCCTTCCCCTTTTTCCCTTTCCCTTCCCCTTTCCAATTCCCTACCCCTTCCATTTACCTTACATTGCTTTTCTCCTTCCCCTTTCCCTTCCTTTTTCTTTTCCTTTTTTCTTCCCTTCCCCTCCCCTTCCTCTTTCTCTTTCCATTCTTCCGCCTTTCTTTCTATGTCCAGGTCCGTGCGTCCAATATTTGAGGCGCCATATCTCCATAACGGTGCAAGATAGACGAAAGGGGAAAGAAAGGAAAAGGTCAACCCCCTGAGCAAAAATTTTGGCTATAGCCTTGCCTACTTTTAAGTTGTGATCCAACGCCACCAACGTTTGATTGTTACTTTAACTGCGCTGAATTTGGTCAGTTAATTGTATGAAAAATCATTAAACTTCTTGCCACCAGGTGTCATATTTTAAATGTTTAAATCCACCAAATTCGGTTTTGGCTGGGGCTTCGCCCCAGACCACACTGGGAATGCTTACAGCGCTCCCCAGACCTCATAGCTGGATTAAAGGGGTCCTATTTCTAACGAGAGGGAGAGGGCAAAGGGGAGGAGAAAGGACAGAAGGAAAGGAAGGGGAGGGAAAAGAGAAGAAACGGGAGGGAACGATAAGAGAGTAAGAGAAAAAGGGAAGGGCAGGAAGTGAATTAAAGATAGGGGGATAAGAGGGAAAGAGGGAGTGCTTGATGGGCATCCGAGTTGGAGGGAAAGTTACCTCCTGGTGCTTAGGGGGTCTAGACGCCCCTGCTCACCATAGTTGGTAATGGCTTGGGATCAGTCAGTAAGTAGTGCTTTATTGTTAGTACCGTATTGGTATGTAAGTTTTGCTCTCTAGAAAATGTTTCGAGAAATGCATTAAACATTATTAGCATGATTGCTTTCAGACAGCAGTCAGCAGGTGGTCGGTTACGTGTAAAATAAAATATTTTTGCCACTTATTTCCCGGTATTATCCCACGGATGCTAAAAATTGGAAGAAAAATTGGAAGTAATATGCAACAGTTGCAGAAATGTTGTGGTGTTAGTTGTTAGTTACACGTAAAGTATCGTTACATGTCAAGCACACTGTCAAGATGGATATTTCCAGCGGATCACGTTTATTTATTCCATTTGTCACGTGCATATTGTGAAATGTATAAAATATTTGCTCACTGGTCTGTGAATTTGTTCTGCCGAGTAAAATATGGTTTAAAGCTGTGACACACTGATTAGTAACATGTTTTAATAACAAACAGCAGCCAAAAAACGACGCACACAACTTTACACAGTAGAACAGTGTTAATGCAAGTTCGTCAGCACTCGGCAAAGAAATTATATCAACATGAGCTGAAAATATCTGCCAGCATCTAAGGACTGCATTCCCGGGATCTGTTTTCAGTCTCTGAATTCGCAATTGACGAAAGCAGCTGCGATCCCAGGATTGCAATCCGCATGCCACCAGAAGCGGTGAAAAAGAATCCAACCACACATTGGCCTCACAACAACTGAATGTGTATGCAGTGAGGCGGCACAACACAAAGTGGGATGTACAGGTAAAGCTAAAGGTGGTGTATAGCTCTTGATAAATAACCCATCACAGAGCTATGGAGTGTCACCTGCCATATGGGATCACACAGTGTTAGCTGCCACCCAACGGAGTTGAATGAGCCCCACCTTAACCCCAGCCAGACAGTCTAGTACTTGATTTACTTATCCCGAATGTGAGTGAGTGAGTAGGGTTTATCATCCCGCGCGTCACAGTATAGGTCGGGGACAGCCTTTCCAGGCAAAATGCACGTACACATAATAACGAAACAAAAAGTTTAACCTTCACAGAAAGTTTAAGCTTTATGAAACAAAACACACAGACGATCTAAACTGAAAATTGTAAGAACTGCCGATTATAATTGTGCATATGTAAGACTAATGGCAGTTCTAATAATCTTCCCGGTTATTCTCCAGATAGGTCATCAATCTTATAATGCTGTCTATTGAAGGACAGGGGGAGCGAAAGGATGGAAGGCTGTGTTGACCTTAGTGTCGGTTATAGCGAGATGGTTTACCTGTCCACAGACAGTCGCCCATCCAAGCAATAACCGTGTGATAGTGACCTGAGTGGGAGTTGAACCCGTCACATCTGGACTGTGAGTCTGGCACCCTGCGATTAGACCACCAAGCCATCAGCTTGTGCGATCAACATAAAAAAAACCTCACATGCCACAGTGTATAATGCAGATGCAACAAAATGCAGAATATGTCAATACAAC
>Ga0209454_1000491_pt1 | contig 20994 bp, 20 predicted proteins | sample WorMetHERISLAND1_2_FD_187400 | JGI IMG/M metagenome (GOLD analysis project Ga0209454, IMG submission 187400) | Marine gutless worms symbiont microbial communities from Max Planck institute for Marine Microbiology, Germany - Olavius geniculatus... | ecosystem: Host-associated > Annelida >... | reverse complement strand
AGGAGAAGAATTTAGCATACCATCAGGCCAAGATCACCGGCTGAGCGTGAGTAAAATTCCATTCATGAAATAAGAAGCATTCATTATCGCTGGCGCTCTAAAAATGTCGATTCCAGCAACAAACCGTATATTATTGATTCTATGATAAATGAAATTTATATTGCTCTTTGATAAATTGTCGGGTGGGGGTGAGTTAGCTTTGAAGGAAGGAAGCCTGGGTAACCGCGGAGACGAGGTCCTGGATCGCTTTCAGCTTCTTTCGTTCGAGCAGATAGATCAGGTCGATGGATAGGTGCAGGTCTTCGGCCACTTCGATCTGGCTGAATTTTCCCTCGCGGATGTCCTCCTCGATGGCGTACTCCGGGAAGAAGGCCCCGCCCATGCCGAGTTCGACCATGCGTTTGATCGCCGCTGGATTTTGGGAGCTGATGTGATTATCCATGGCGATATCCCGGCGGGCGAACTCGTTGATGATATATTCGCGGGTTGCGGAGCCGTCCTCTCTTAGAATAATGGGATAGTTGGACAAATCTTTCAGATGAATGCGCTGTTTCATCTTTTCGGTCGTGATAAAGCAGAGTTTTTGTTTCGAAATCTGTTTGAAGATGATGTTTTCCGGGTAGGCGATCCGGCCGACGATCCCGACATGATATTCGAAATTGACCACCTTGTTGAGAATTTCCCTCGAAAGTCCGGTGTTTAGCTGAATCTTCAATTCCGGGAAAGCCTCTTTCAGCTTGAGGATGATTCCCGGAAGGATATAGTGGGCAAAAAGCTGGGTGGAACCGACGCTCATCTGCGAGGCCTGGAGGGTGTCGAAATCCTGGATGGCCTTTTCGATCTCTTCGGCGAGATCGAAAAGCCGTTTGGCATAGGCGTAGAGAATTTCTCCCTCTTGGGTGAGTTCCAATGCTTTTTTGGTTCGTTTAAGCAGGGGGTGGGCGCAATATTTCTCCAGGCTTTGCAACTGCATGCTAAGTGTCGGCTGAGAAACGTGGAGCTCTTTCGCCGCCCGTGTAAAACTGGCGTTTTTAACAATCGCGTAAAACGCTTTGAGGTGAATGAAATTCATACAATTTGTTTTATAGAAAGAGGGTTGAAAAATCAAATTGTTTATACCGGCCGGTTATCCCGGCAGGTCCTGTGACCATTTAGGGTTAAATTTAGCTCAAAATGTGATAATAGAGATCGAAAACACATCCCGGGAGCCGGCCGACACAATGGAGCAACCGAATCTGCCATATGCCGTCATCGCCAAACCGATGGGGCCCGACTGCAACCTGGACTGCAGGTACTGCTTTTACCTGGAGAAAAAAAATCTGTTCGACGCGAAAGTGTCCCACCGCATGTCCGGCGAGGTGCTCGAAGATTTTATCCGCCAGTATATTGAATCACAGAATGTTCCCGAGATCCACTTTGCCTGGCAGGGAGGGGAGCCGACCCTTTTGGGCGTCGATTATTTTAAAGAAGCGGTGGGGCTTCAGAAAAAAAATGCCGCCGGTAAACGTGTGACCAACTCCATACAGACCAACGGCACCCTGATCGATGATAAGTGGTGTGAATTTTTAAGGGCAAACGATTTTCTGGTGGGGCTGAGCATCGACGGTCCCGCAAGGCTTCACGACCGCTACCGGGTGGATCGCAAGGGGCGGTCCTCTTTCGCGCGGGTCATGGGGGCGGTCGACCTATTGATAAAACACGGCACCCGCTTTAACACCCTGACCGTTGTCAATGACGCCAATTCGCGCCACCCGCTCGAGCTCTACCGCTTTCTCAAGGAAATCAGCGAAGGCTTCATCCAATTTATTCCCCTGGTCGAGCGCAGTCCCGGCAAAACCGCCAAGGGCCTTGGCATGAACCTGGATATGCCGCCCGCTGCCGAGGCCGGCGCCGGACCGCCGCTAAAGTCGTGGAGCGTTACACCCCGGCGGTTTGGTGAATTCTACGTGCAGATTTTCGACGAATGGGTTCGGCAGGATGTCGGCAGGGTTTTCGTGCAGTTCTTTGATGTCGCCCTGGGCAACTGGATGGGCTCGGGTTCCGGGTTGTGCCAGTTTGCCCCGACCTGCGGGCACTCGGGACTGCTGGAACACAACGGTGACCTCTACACCTGCGACCACTATGTCTACCCCCAATACAGGCTCGGCAACATTTTCGAAAAACCGCTGAAGGAAATGATCGCATCGGAGCGAAAGCGGCGCTTCAACCGTTTCAAGCAATCGGCGTTGACCCCGTACTGCCGCGAATGCAGCGTGCTGTTTGCTTGCCACGGGGACTGCCCCAAGCATCGCTTCCGGCGAACACCGGACGGGGAGCCGGGACTGAGTTATTTGTGTACGGCCTACCGGCGTATTTTCAGCCACATGGACCCATTGATGCGCATCATGGCCCAGATGGTCCGCGGGGGCGGTGAGGCGGCCGGGATCATGGCTTACCTTGCGGAGACCGACCGGCAAAAGCAGTTCAAAACCGCCGGGCGCAACGATCCCTGCCCTTGCGGAAGCGGCCGCAAATATAAGAAGTGCTGCGGCAACGCCCCTTAGATTTCTGGCATTGACACACCAGGACCAAATTCTTATGGTTTAAAGCACTTAAAGGAGAGCTGTCTAAACCTAGGATAATGAGAGGAGAAATCAGATGAACCAGCCCCAATTGCCACAGGAAAGCGACCAGAAACAAAAAGATTTTTATCTTCAGCTGCGGGAAAAGGTCAGTCGGTGGTTTGAAAAGGATGCGGATAAAAAGCCGGAGTACGCCAATTACATTCTATTGGTCCCGGACTTTTTTTACCTCCTGGTCAGGCTGACGCTGGATGACCGCGTTCCCGCAATTGACAAGGCCAAATTTGCCGGAGCGATTGCCTATTTTTTCAGCCCGATCGATTTTTTGCCGGAAGCACTGCTCGGAACCGTGGGATATCTGGATGATCTGGTTTTAGCCTGTTATGTTGTCAACCTCTACATCAACAAGCAGGACGAGGCCGGCCGGGCGATCGTCCAAGAACTGTGGCCCGGCGATCAGGATCTGTTGAATACGATCCAATCTGTCATCGAAAAAGCCGATCAATGGATAGGTTCGGGGCTGTTGAATAAATTAAAAGATGTCTACCAGTCCCTCGGAAAGTAAAATATTGCCGGGTTGACATCACCATCCTCATTTTGTATATGGGTCTTTCCTGGATCGAGCCGCCGGCGCGTTCGATCCATCCTCAAAAAGCGAATTCTTGCTTTCGAGACGACCGCACAGGAGTATACTCCTGTCGGCAACCTGGGCCTGACGGCGGGCTTTGGCGCTCCTAAAATTTTGAAGAATGCGCTGCCGCAGCGCTGCTTATATTATCACGGCCAAGTTGTTCCCGTTTTAGCGGACGGGGATTTCGTCCGTCAATTGAACAACAGCAAAATATCCCCGTCCTTCACGTGGCCGTAATTTCAGGCCGCCACCCAATTGTTAACAAGATTCAAAGAAGAGCTGGTTTTTCCATAATAAAACCAAGCTCTATGCCTTCCACCCTTTAGAGGCCGCCATTATCGGGTCATGACGAAAATCGGCAGATCACCGGAGGTTTGATCGATGGCGCGGGTGTTGCTGAAGGATCTCACCAAGAAATTCGATGAAGTCATCGCGGTAAACACGGTGAATCTGGAGATTTCGGACCGGGAGTTCGTCGTCCTGGTGGGACCTTCGGGCTGCGGCAAGTCCACGACCCTGCGCATGATCGCCGGGCTCGATAAAATCACGGCCGGCGATATCTTTATCGGCGACCGGCTGGTGAATCATCTGGCCCCCAAAGATCGCAACATCGCCATGGTTTTTCAAAACTATGCCCTCTACCCCCACATGAATGTTTTCGACAATATGGCCTTCGGGCTGAAAATGCGCGATGTTCCCAAAGAGCAGCGAGTGAACCTGGTGAATGAGGCGGCCGAGATTCTGGGGATCCAGGACCTGTTGGACCGCAAGCCGAAACAGCTTTCCGGTGGTCAGAGACAACGGGTAGCCCTCGGGCGGGCCATAGTCAGAAAACCGGATGTGTTTCTGTTTGATGAGCCCCTTAGCAACCTGGACGCCAAGCTCAGGGTGCAGATGCGGACGGAACTGGTCAAACTGCACAACCGTCTGCAATCAACCTCGATTTACGTCACTCATGATCAGGTCGAAGCCATGACCATGGGGGATAAAATCGTGGTCATGAACAATGGCTGGGTTCAGCAGGAGGGATCTCCCCTTGATCTCTACAATCAGCCGGTGAACCTCTTCGTAGCCGGATTTATCGGCAGCCCGGCGATGAATTTCATCCCGGTAAGCGTGTCAGAAGATAACGGCACCGTCTACGTTCAGAACCGCGGGCTTAAAGTCAGTCTGCCGCCGGAGATGGGCGCTAAAACCAAAGCAAGCGGTCTAAACGATTATATATTCGGCGTGCGGCCCGAGGACGTCACCAAGAAGGGCATGGGGGAGGCAACTATGACCAGGAGTGAACCGGTGTCGGCTCAGGTGAACGTCATCGAAACCCTGGGCAAGGAAACCTGTCTGGATATCACGGCCGGCGATGACACCATTACGGCCATTGTCAGCCCCAACACCAATGTAGCGCTGAACGAAGAGATCGAACTCGAGATCAATATGGATAAGGTTCACCTGTTCAGCAAGGACGACGGCCGGGCGCTGTTCTAAAGCAGGGCGGAGCGACCGCGTCTCCCGGCAAGGGCTGCAGTGAAAGCAAAATGCGGATAGCCGCTATGGTCATAGATTCACGACCATTACAGCTTCCGCTGACCGAACAAAGACGCGTCTTCGAGAACTTCTAAAAAATAGTGTTCAGTGGATCTTGCGGCCTCATACAGTGGGGCGTCTTGAAGATCCCGGAGAGGGATTGCATCCCCCAATCCCGAGCTCCGCATTCATCCCGCTCTAAGCGGCGGGGTATCCAGTGGGAGTCTCACGAAAGGAGGAACATTATGAAAAAGAAGTGGATTCTGAAGCTTTTCGCGGTGCTGGTTCTGATGGCCGTCCCGGTTCTTCCCGCTTTTACCGTGGAGGCCAAGGAGGTTACGCTCAGAATTTTTGCCCGGGCCTACACCTGGAACCAGGATGCTCCCTGGGAAGTTGCCAAGAAGGAAATCCAGCGGAGGCATCCCGACATCAAATTCACTTTTGTCGAGGAGGGCTTTGGCTGGGCGGACCTCAGATCTAAATTTTTGACCGCTGCGGCAGGCGGTAATCCGCCTGATGTCGTTCAGGTGGACATCATCTGGGTGGGAGAGTACGTTGAAGGGGGACTGCTCACCGATCTGACCGACAAGGTAACAGCCTGGCCGGAATGGCCCGATGTGGTCGACAGTTTTAAAAAGGCCACTTACTGGAAGGGACGCAGCTACGGCACCTGGCTGAACACCGACGTACGCGTAATGGCCTACAACAAAAAGCTGTTTAGAGAGGCAGGTTTGGATCCGAATAAGCCGCCTGCCGACTGGAACGAGCTGTTGACGGTTTCCAAGAAGATCAGCAAACCGCCAGCTTACTACGGCTTCGGTTTTCCGGCCATGAAAGTGGAAGCCACCGCCATGCGCTTTTTCGCGTGGCTCTACTCCGCCGGCGGCCAGATCTTGACCGATGACATGAAAAAAGCCGCCTTCAACAGCGAGGCCGGTGTCAAAGCGCTGGAAATGCTGGTGCGCATGGTAAAAGAGGGCGCCACCCCAAAAGCATCGTCAGCGGCCGTTATTCGGACATCGACAATGCCGTGTTCCAGGATAAGTTCGCCATGGCCTTTATGACCAAGACCCTGGGACTGGCCAAAAAAAATATCAAGGATCTCACGCCGGAGCAGTTTCAAAAGGATTTTGGGGCGGCGCCAATCCCCAAAGCTCCCGGCGGCGCCCAGTCCACCATGTCAGGCGGTTACCTTTTGTCGGTTCCCAAAGGCGCCAGACATCCTGAGCTGGCCTGGGAGCTCGTTTCGATTGCGGCCGGCGCGGAGTCCCAATTCGGGTATACAACGGCCCGCGGCTACGTGCCGACTTTTTATTCGTTGATGAAAAAAGCGGATGCTTACAGCAGTATCGATCCGTTCTTCGATGTGATTCTCAGCCAGCTTCCCTATGCCCATTTCAGACCGGGACTTCCGCAGTACACGGAGATCTCCGCCGCTGTCCAGGACGCCATTCAGGCAGCGGTGCTCGGCCAGATGGAACCCAAGGCGGCCTTGGATGCCGCCGCGGAAAAAGTCGATCAATTGCTGGCTCAATAACTTTACCGGATAAGCCGGTGGGCTAAAAGCCCGCCGGCTTATCCGCGTACGTCGAGACAGGAAGGAACGGGAAATTTATGCAATCGCGCATTCGTGAAGTCACCAGCGGCTATCTGCTCATCCTGCCGGCGGTTTTGCTCCTGTTTGCCTTCATGATTTATCCCTTATTTCAATCCCTCTACATGAGTCTGCACAAGGTCAGCCTGGCTTCGCTGGGTCAGCAGACTTTCGTCGGATTGAGCAATTATGTAAAAGTTTTTACCTACAAGGGGCCTAGCCTCTTCACCCAGGTGCTGCCCGCCACGGTCTATTTTGTCGGCGGAAGCATTTTGGGGCAGCTTTTCTTCGGCCTGGCTATCGCCCTGCTGGTCAACCAGCGCTGGGTCAAGGGCAAGGGTGTTCTGCGAGGCATCTTTATCCTGCCATGGGTGACCAGCTCGATCGTCATCGCCATATCCTGGCGGTTCATGTACGACCCCCGCCTGGGGGTGCTGAACTACCTGCTGCATCTGTTCGGCATGGAAATGCCTCCCAGCTGGTTGAATGATTTGGATTGGGTCATGCCCTGCCTGATCGTTGCCAATGTCTGGCACGGCACCGCTTTTAGCTTCACGCTTCAAACCGCCGGCCTCCAGAGCATCCCCTATGAGCTTTACGAAGCCGCGACGGTAGACGGGGCCAGCAGCTGGCGGCAGTTCCGCTACATCACGCTGCCCCTGATTCTCCCCTTTATCATGCTCAATTTGATTCTGATTTCCATGTATACCGTCAATTTTTTCGATCTCATCTACGCCATGACCAACGGCGGACCCTTGTACAAAACCGAGGTGATATCCGTGTTCATGTACCATCAGGCCTTCGAGTACGGACACATGGGATTGGGGGCGGCGATTGCCGTGCTCATTTTATTCATTAACGTCGTGCTGACATTCTTTTACATGCGGCTGGACCGCAGACGCGGCGAGGTGTAAAAGATGAAACCGGCGCTGTCCTGGAAGGTCATCACCTATCTGCTCCTGATCATCTGGATCGTATTCACGGTCATGCCGCTATACTGGCTGCTGAGCACCACCTTTAAACCTGCCGGTGAAGCCATCGGTTACCCGCCCACGCTGGTTCCGAGGAATCCGACGCTGGAGAACTTCGGCTTGCTGTTTTTTAAATCCAAGTTCGGTTTCAAATCGTACCTCAACAGTTTTGTGATTTCCTCGGGGGCCACCCTGATCAGCATCACCTGCGCCATGCTGGCGGGTTTCGGCTTTTCCCGCTTCCAGTTTCCCTTCAAGAATCAGTTCCTGGTCGTCATCCTGCTGCTGCAAATGATTCCGCTGCTGGCGGTCCTCATCCCGCTGTACAAGCTCTATTCGCTCTATCACTTATACGACACCCGCATCGGACTTGCCCTTGTCTATGCGGTCAAAACGGTTTCCATGAACACCTGGCTTCTGAAAGGCTATTTTGACACCATACCCGTGGAGATCGAAGAGGCCGCTTTGATTGACGGATGCTCCCGGCTGAGTGCCTTTTACCGGATTGTACTGCCCATTGCGGCCCCCGGGGTTGCCGCCGGGGCCATTTTCGCCTTTTTTAGGTCCTGGAACGAGTTCATGATCGCCATGACGCTGACCTCGACCGTGCGGCCCTACACCGTCGAACTCTACCGTTTCATCGGTGAGCACGGAGACGTCGACTGGAGTTTGCTCTCAACGGCTTCGTTCGTCGCCATCGTCCCCATCCTCATCCTGTTCTCATTTTTTCAGAAATATTTTATCATCGGGCTGGCCGGCGGCTCCCTCAAGGAATGATTGTCCATGGAGTACAAGGGGCAATATAAGATATTTGACACCCGTAGCCTTAAAACCTACCCTGTCGCATCACGCAAAAACAGGGTTACCCGAGATGACGTTCTGAGTCCTGAGCAGGTTGACGGTTATCAATTCGACCTGCCCGAATCACAACAGGAAAACCTCCGAACCCTGGCCGGGCATATCGTCCGGATGCGTGAAACAAAAAAACCGGTGCTCGTATTCTGCGGGGCTCATTTGATCAAAAATGGACTCGGAAGGCTGCTGATCGATCTCATCCGCCGGGATCTGGTCACCCTGGTCGCCGGCACTGCCGCAACCACCATACATGATTTTGAATTGGCCCTCATCGGCCAGACCAGCGAAGATGTCCCTGCTGCCCTTGAAAAAGGCGAATTCGGGATGGCCCATGAGTTTGTCTATCAGAATGCAGCCCTCGCGCTCGGCAATGAATTGAAGCTGGGGTACGGCGAATCCCTGGGCAGAATGATCTGCGAATCTTGCTTTCGCGACGAAGCCCTGGCACGAATCCCGTGTTCGGAAGCAATCGAGTTTCGGCACTCTCATATCAGCGTAGTGGCCGCCTGTATTGAAAAACAAATTCCGTTTACGGTTCATGCGGGCATCGGTACGGACGTCATCGATCAGCACCCGAGCTTTGACGGGCAGGCCAAAGGCGGCTGCAGCGGCCGGGATTTTCTGGTGTATACCCATGAGATCTCCAGGATGACCCAGGGCGGGATGCTGTTCAATATCAGCAGCGCCGTTATCGGGCCGGAAGTCTTCCTCAAAGCGGCCAGTATGGCCGCCAATACCGGCAAAGCGCCCCAGGGAATTATTACGGCCGATTTCGACCTGCGTCCTTTTGATGCAACGGCCTTGTCGGACGCGTCTAAAGTGAATTATTATTTTCGCGATCAAAAAAGCATCGTCACCCGGATCCCGCGAGCATACCATGGTCAGGGGTACTATATTCGCGGCAATCACAAAGAGACGTTCCCATATTTTTATCAGCAGATAACAAGGTTGGACAAATAACAAAGAAGGTCGAATGATGGAGGATCTGAAGCAAGCCGAACACATTTTGCAGCAGCTCAAAGCCGCCAGGATTGCCGTCTATGGGGATTTTTGCATCGATGCCTATTGGATGCTGCATCCGCAGGGCGGTGAAGCTTCGGTCGAGACTGGCCTTCAAGCCGAAACCGTCGATAAACAATCCTACTCGCTTGGCGGCGCTGCCAATATCGTGGCCAATCCTGCCGCACTCGAGCCGGCCTATATTATGACCATTGGCGCCATCGGCAACGATATTTTCGGCCGCGAGGTGATTCGGCAGATAGAACAGCTGGGAGCCGATACGGAGGGGCTGATTGTCCCGGATCACGATTTCGCCACCTATGCCTATTGCAAACAGTACGTCCATGACCAGGAGAAGCCGCGGGTTGATTTCGGTTATCATAACATCCGTTCGACGCGGTCCGATGAGGTCTTGATTCAATACCTGGAGAAAGCACTGGCAACCTGTCAGGTTCTTGTTTTCAATCAACAAATCGAAGGCAGCATACCCAACCGCCGTTTTCTGAAACAGGCCGGGCAGTTGTTTAAAGCATTCCCTGACAAAATTGTTATATGCGATTGCAGGCACTATGCAGATCATCTGCACCGTGTCTGCCTGAAAGCCAATCAGGTTGAAGCTGCGCGGTTGAACGGTTTAAATGCCCGGGCCGGCGACGTTATTGCGCTTGGCGAGACGAAAATTCATGCCAAAAACCTGTTTGACAAATCGCAAAAACCGGTCTTCGTGACCTGCGGCCGAAATGGATTGATAGGCGGACCGCGAGCTAAAGCTCGCTTGGCCTTCGGCCATCCGCCTATCGGCCGGCTGTCGAGCTTCGCTCTAACGCACTTGACAGGCTCCGCTCACGCTCCGCCTATCAAATGCGTTAGAGCCGACTGCGATTCTCGGCATGAAAAGAAAATAAAAAACATTTTCTTCCCATGCCTGCGATTCTCGCGGCTCAACAGCCGGCTGATGGTTGCAGATAACAATGGCCTTCATCATGTTCCCGGAATCCAGGTGGTGAAAAAAATCGATCCGGTCGGCGCCGGCGACACGATTACAAGTGCGCTGGCATTGTGCCTCGCAGTGGGCATCGATGCAGTCGATGCAGCCCGATTTGCAAATATGGCCGCTGCGGTTGCCATCCGGAAATTGCTTCAAACCGGTACCGCCTCGGGTGAAGAAATCCGTGAATTGGCTGATGACATCGACTATGTCTATCAACCCGATTTGGCCGACGATATCCGATCGGCCACCTATATTGAGGAAACTCACATCGAGCTGTGCACCGCGGTGGACAACCTGGAGCTGGGAAAGATCAGCCATGTGGTCTTCGATCATGATGGAACGATCAATACTTTGCATGAAGGCTGGCATGAAATTATGGAAGAGATGATGGTCGGGGCCATCCTCGGCGATCGATATGACTCGATTGAGTCCCATGTCTTTCAGGGCGTTGTCCGGCAGGTGCGGGAATATATCGATACATCCACAGGGATTCAGACCATCCTGCAAATGGCGGCCCTGGTGGATATGGTGAGGGGTTTCGGTTTGGTACCGGAGAGCGAAATCCTGGATAAATTTCATTACAAGAAACTGTTTTATCAACAGCTTGCAGCCATCGTCGATCAAAGGATCAGCACCTTAGATCAGGAACATTTCGATGTGTCGGACTACACCCTAAAGGGCGCGGTCGACTTTTTGGCTCAGCTGTCCGCAAGGGGGATTACCTTATATCTTGCCAGCGGATCGGATCTGGTGCTTACGCAACGGGATGCCGAGATACTGGGGTATGCTCATTATTTTAACGGCGGGATATACGGGTCGGTTGACGATGTTAAAAAATTTTCCAAAAAGTTGTTATTCGCAAAGATATTGCGGGAAAACAACCTGAACGGTTCGAACCTGGCTGTGTTCGGCGACGGCCCCGTCGAGATCCGCGAATGTCGCAAACAAGGGGGACTGGCGATTGGGGTCGCCAGCGAGGAAGTCCGCCGGTACGGTTTGAATGCGAGCAAACGCCGCCGCTTGATCAGAGCCGGTAGTGACATCATCATTCCTGATTTTTCGCAGCAACGGGAATTGCTTCGCCTGCTGTTTCCGGCCTGATTGAAAATTTGTTATCATCGGGACGGCCGGGACCTTCTTGACGCGAACTTTTGCCACGATTATTGGTTCCCGATGGTTTCAAATCGCCCTTCGGGATACTGTATATACTGAAACCTTATATGAAACTACGTTAAAGGCGAACCGCAGAATGTCGAAGGGTGGAATCGCTTCAGGCTTCGCCTTCGGCTTCGTCCCGACAAGTCGCTCAGTCATTATAATAAAATAGACAGAATGCATTATTCGATGTTCGATGTTGGACGTTCAATGTTCGATGTTCATTGGTTTCTTCCCTTGATCAGACTGGACGCTCGCGGCCAGCGGCCGCGTTTATAGGAGACTTCGTAAGCCATGAAATAAAGTAGCGGCCGGCTCTGTCCGGAGCGCGGCATTGTCCCGCAATAAATCTTGAAATGCACATACAGAACCATAAAAATACCCACCGTCGATATACCTTTGTTGCTCTCGATCTGGACGGCACGCTGGTGGATGAAGGGTTGCAGATCAAGGAGCAAGACCGGGACTGTATTCGCAGGATCAGAAAGCTCAACATCAAAGTGACCTTTGCGACCGGCCGGACATTTCGCTCAGCACTTCCTTACATTCGACAGCTGCGCATTGAAGAACCGGTCATTCTCTGCAACGGGGCAACGATTATCGAGCCCCAATCCAGGCGGATCCTATTTCAGGAAAGCGTCTCTCAAGAGGTCATCCGTTTGGTCCTCAGCAAGGCATCGGAATATGGTCTGGACCCTCTGATATACCTGGACCCCCTCGACGGACTTCCCTGCGTTTTTAGACTTACAGAAACGCTCGAGGATTTTTTCCGCTTGGAAGGGTTTCATTCGGCCCGGGTCGACAATTTGGAAAGCCTGATCCAACAAGCTCCACCGCTGAAGGTGCAGGTTGTCGGCGATCGAGCACCGCTGGGGCGGCTGAAGCAGGCGGTTTTGGACGTCTTCCCGGCAGTACCCATTGTCATGACCCAGGACAACTATTTGGAAATTATGCCTGTCGGGATCTCCAAAGGGGAAGCCCTGCGCCGACTTTGTAAGATCCTGGATATTCCCCTCGACCGGACCATTGCCTGCGGAGATGCCCTGAATGACCTGGAATTGCTGGAGCTGGCCGGCCGGGGCATCGCCATGAACCATGCCCCGGAGGCACTGCGGTCCGTAGCCGATGAGACATCCCCCGATGTCGCCTTAGCCCTTGGGAGGATCTTTTTTTGACGGATCCTCCATCTTTGCCCATCGACGAATTATAGCAATTTAGGCTCGCCAGGTGCCGCGATTTTGCGGGTATCCGCAACAGGCCATTTGAAACCATGTTTGGATTTTTCGATAGACGTGTGATGCTCGATTACGTCAGCCAATTCTTCAGAAACCTCGTTAAAGGTGCGCTTAAGCGCGGGCGCTTGATCATAGATCTCCAGAAGTATCTTTCCACCGGAGATGATTGTATAAAATGAGTTCCCGGGAGTTCCCGCGTGATCATCCTCAATAATCAGCAACTTCCGTCTTTGGTCTAGAAAATCAATATTTTAATCTTTGTAATTTATCCCCAACCAATTGTTCTATGATCGGTCCTAAAGAATCTGAACGAAAGGTCCCCAGGTGCCATCCCCAGTCTCCATTTGAATGAATTCTTATTAAAACACCATTATTTGGTGTGCTGACGACCTTAAAATCATAAGCTTTATCCCCCATGTTGAGCACAACCATAGATTTCCATAAAGTCTTGGGGCGATTGGGGTAAAATTTTTTTGATTTATTAAGTGAGCTACAAATATTTTGGATGATGGCAACATCCGTTACCTCGATCTCATAATATTTTAAACTCCCCTTTAAACTTCTATTTGGAGGGCGTTTGATGGTGATAGTTTTGATTTCCTCTGGGACGGATTTAATAATCGGGTCCGTATAAATATGACTATTAAAAAATATGTACCCAACATATGAAATAAAAATAAGGAACGAGACGACGGCAAACAGTATAAATATATCTCGAGTTTTAAATTTATAATAAACTTTAGGGCTATGCATCTTTCGTTATATATTCTAACCGTTTTATTAGATGGAAAATTTTCAATATGTCGCGCTTATAGCCCTTACAGGGTAGACCATTGCCATTCAGCACCACATATCGGCTCACTGAACGATAAATGGGGACGCTCCCTGCCCGCCTGCCAGGATGTTTTTGAGCACCGCCTCGATTTTGGCCTGATTGGTCATGCCGGATATTTTGTCGAAGACACTGCCGTCTTTGAAAAACATCAGCGTCGGTATGGATTTGATGCCGTATTTGGCAGCGGTCTGCTGGCTCTCGTCCGCGTTGCACTTGGCGAACAGAACCCGGTCGCCGTAACTTTCGGCAAGCTTGGCCACCATCATCCCGACCCCTTTGCAGGGTCCGCACCAGGGGGCCCAGAAATCGACCAGGACCGGTTTGTCGGCCTTCATTACCTGGGCTTCAAAGCTGCTGTCATCAATTTCGACTAGATTTTCTGCCAATTTTCGAATCTCCTTTCATCATTTTTCTTGCTTATTATCACCTCTAGTGAAAAAAAAGTATACTTAAATATCTCCCCGATTGCGCCTTTAATCTTTTGGGCGTGTTCTGTTATCGGTAATTTGTTGTTAGGTGCAAGGAATTGAACTCGATACTTATTTGGCGCCGATCATTGAATTACAAAATGAAGTTGTCGTCAAATTCCCATAGCGATTAACATATAACCATCAACACCTAATGGAGGTGTCTTGGATTCCCGCCAACGAGTAAGAGAAGCGCTGCTTTGCCGCCGACCGGACCGCATCCCCAAGGCTCTGGGATTCTTTGACCAGTCCCTGGAGGCCATCGCACCGACGGCACCCGAGGATTATTTCAATCTGGAGATCCGCTACGTCGAGTTCGGTCCCCCGGACAACCAGGATGCTTTCCGGCGCTACCTGGACGGTCTGCCCCAAGACATCCATGTCGGCACTCAGACGCAATTGCGCACCTACCACGAGTGGCAGTATCACCCGGAAAGGGGCGCCGCCCGGCCGCTCAGCAAGGTTCGTTCGCTTAAAGATTTGGTCAGATTCATCTTTCCGGACCTGTCCAATCCGGCCCGCCACGCCGGGCTCGCCAAACGGGTGCAGCACTGGCATGACCGGGGCTATGCCGTGGCGGGATCCCCTCCCCATCTTGGCGGCGAGCTGTTCGAGGCGGCCTGGCGCCTGCGCGGATTTGAAAATTTTATGATCGATTTGGTCTATCGTGTTGAAATGGCCGACTACCTGCTCGATCAACTGACTTCGATGCTGATTGAAAACGCCCTTATCCTTGCCAGAGCCGGTGTCGACATCCTGCTGCTCGATGATGATGTGGCCATGCCGACCGGTTTGATGATCAGTCCGGCCACCTGGCGTCGTCATTTTAAAGATCGTCTGGCCGGGGTAATCAATGTCGCCCGGGAAGAATCACCGGATTTGCTGGTCTTCTATCACTGTGACGGCGATTTCACCCAACTCATACCGGATCTGGTGGACATCGGTGTGAACGTGATCAATCCGGTGCAGCCCGACTGCATGGATGCCGCTGCCATCAGGGCCGAATTCGGCGACCGGCTGGCATTGTGGGGGACTGTGGGCAGCGCGCGCTTATGGGATTGGGGGACAAGGGATCAGATCCGGTCCGAAGTGCGGCGGTGCATTCAGACATTAGGACCGCAGGGCTTGCTGCTGGCACCGGCCTACGACATCGATTTTACGCCCTTCGAAAACATCGTCGCGTTTATAGAGGCGGTCGAAGAATTCGGGCGCCAGTCCTAATTGAGTGTGAAACGCTCAATCAGAGGTTATTTGTTACTGGGTTATTCGTTATTAGAATTCCGCTGGATAGTTACGTTTTGGAGCAATAGATGATTACTTCGCATCTAAATCAAACCTTGGGGAAAAAAGGCTTGGCTCGCCATGTCTGCAGCTTTTTGATTATAGTTGTATTTACCGCGCTTCTGATCTTCGCCGACGGTTATGACACCAATGCCATCGCCGACGTCGACAACGAGGAGCTCGTCAACTATGCCTTTGCAACCTGGATCGGCAGCGGCATTTATCGATCGGGGGATCGCAAGATGGCCATACTGAGGATACCGTTGCGCTATGAGCTGCGCACGCCCGAGGAAGCGGTGCCGGGCGTGAAACTGCTGTTGCCCGTGACCCTCGGCTATTATGATTACCGGAACTCGGCGGTTGATTTTGGAACCGGCGCGTTTGTGCCTGGCGTTGAATTGGCCTTCCCGGTCAATAACAACTGGACGCTGAAACCCTTCGGCCAATTCGGTGTCGGTAAGGATACCGGCAACGGCAACCTGGTGTACATCTACGGTGCCGGTCTTCGCAGCCTTGTGAGCGTCCCCTACAACAAATACACGTTCAGCATCGGCAACTCCCTGATTCTGGCTGACGAAAGGGACAAACATGGAGATATCGGTTCCGGTTTCAATATGTTCGAAGCCGGATTGGATATCAGACATCCGCTGGGAACTTCATTTCGCGGCCGCGACCTCGATGCGAGCGTTTATTGCGTGGTTTCCCGGTTTTTCAACAGCTACGAGTTTGTCGAACCGGACGGTGATTCAGACAACATCAATACCCTTTTCGAGGTCGGGTTGACGCTGGGCACCGACGAGCCTTTCAACATCTGGAAGGTAAGCCTGGACCGCATCGGGATCGACTACCGGTTCGGCGACAACTTCAGCGGCATCGGATTTAATATGGGGTTTCCTTTTTAGCTGGCCGGCAGGCTGCAAGCGTTCGGCTTGATCGAAAAATAAACGTTGGCCGTGCCCTGCAGTAGTGGCGGGATTTCCAGCATAGCTGGATGACCCATCGATCCCAATTGTTAAAGGTGGACCATATCCCCGCCAGCAAACCCTCACGATACGTGCTCCGGGTGGGGATAAATCCGCCTTAGGCGGCTCCAACAACTCATTTCCCCGCCCTTGACGGCCTCCGGCTCGTAGAGCCTGCGCCTTGGAGACGAGGGGATCAAGGGGGAGGAAAATTTCGGATATTACGGGATTATTGGACAGCCTGTAAACCCGCGCCGCTATTTTACTTCGGAGCCAGTGTGCTGCCCTATAAATAAGTTATAAAATGAGGGTCACTCCCGCGCAGGCGGGAGTCCAGCTCAAAGGCGCCTGGGTCCCCGCCCCTGACGTCGCTGGGGCAGGCTCTGCGCGGGGATGACGAACGGATATTATGCTGAATTCGTCAATATATTTTTTTATGGTATTTCTGGGACCCAATACTAGTGAAGTTTTATATATAATGTAGTCAGGCCAGAAACTTCTAAAGAGGACACGTGCCCGAATTTCAAATCGTGAGGGCGGCTCAAGCCCGGGATGACAGCGCCGCCCCGCCTCAACCAAAAGCCTTCCACGGCTGGCGAATCGTTTTTGCCGGTACACTTATCTTATCGGTGTCCTCCGGAATCGGCTTCTATGGCCACGGCGTGATTTTGGACCCGCTGCGTGCTTTGCATGGATGGCCGAAGGCAGTCATATCATCGGCCGTAACGCTCTATTTTCTGACCGCCGGTGTCATGGGGATGATTGTCGGCCGCCAGATCGACCGGTACGGCCCCAAATGGGTGCTGGTTTTCGGTTCGCTGGCCATTGGCGCCGGCTTCGTTTTGTTGAGCCGGATCAGCACTGTCTGGCAGCTTTACGGGGTTTACTTTTTGATGGCCATGGGCTTTAGCTGCACCTCTCTTGTACCGATCAACACCTTGATCACCAACTGGTTTATCCGCAGACGCGGTTTCGCCATGAGCCTGACCAACACCGGCCTGAGTGCCGGCGGCGTCGTTCTCGTGCCCCTGGCGAGTTTCATGATTTCGCACTGGGGACTGAAGACGGCCCTGCCGGTTCTGGGGACGATTTACTGCGCGGTTATCATTCCCATTGCCGTTTTTTTTGTCCGGCAGCGCCCCTCCGATCTCAATCAATTCCCTGACGGCGAAACGCCGCCTGCTTCGACCGCGGCCGGATCCGGAAGATCGATCAAATATGCGGCCCAAATGCAGGAGTGGACCAGGCCCCAGGCCCTGCGCACCGTTGCCTTCTGGTCGATCGTGGTCGCATTTTTTCTGGCCCTGGCGGGGCAGATCGCCTTTCTGGTCCACCAGATATCATTTTTGAGCCCGCACCTCGGGAGGGCCGGCGCCGCTGCGGCGGTAAGTATCACCGCCGGCGCCAGCATCGCCGGACGCCTGCTTTTGGGCACATTCGTGGACCGCTGCGACAAACGCTATGTCATCATGGCGTGTTTTCTGATTCAGGCGGTGGCCGTGCTGACCTTGGCCCATTACAATCATGTTGTCGTTTTGTATCTGGGAACTTTCGCATTCGGCCTGACCATGGGATCGATTATCATGATGCAGTCGCTGATCATCGGCGAGTGTTTCGGCCTTCTTTCCTTTGCGACGGTTTCGGGGCTGGCCGGATTGTTTGTCCTGTCCGGGGCCGCCTTTGGACCGACCATCGCCGGCCTTATCTATGATGCCGTCCAAAGCTACCGGATCGCATTTACCATTTTTGCCGCCATGAGCATGGCCGCCATCCTGGTGATTTTTCTGGCCCGACCACCTTCGCACAGGTAAAGGATTAGTTAGATAAGGTTATTGATTGTCTTGACTGGAGGCTGATCAATAGCCTCACGCAAAGGCGCTAAACCGCCAAGAGTAGAATTTATACTTTGCGTCTTGGCGCCTTTGCAAGAGGATGGTATAAGACAATCCATGATCAGAGTTTCATCCGAATCCAGCATTCAACTAACTATTTGAGGAGAGACAAATGGAAGTCATCCACTGGAAAGATTGTGAAGACAAAAAAATCGAAAAGTTCCCCTACCGGGGCAAGATGAACGATGTCATCGGCACCAGCATCCGCTGGCTGTCGGCCCATGGAGATGACGGCAACGGCTACCCTGAATACGGACTGCGGTTTTTTACCATTCAGCCGGGAGGACAGATCCCTATCCACAACCACTTCTACCACCAGACCATGTTCATCATTTCCGGCGAGTTCGAGTGCTGGGAGTTCGACCCCGAAACCGATGAATTGAAAAACAAGGCGATCTGCGGCCCGGGGACTTCGATCTATATACCCAGCATGCAGCCTCACGGCATGAAAAATACCAGCGACCAGCCGTCCACCTTTACCTGCTGCATTGCCAATATATACGACAACGAAGAAACGCTTTAGGCGAGGGAGCTAAAATGAGGTTGGCCAAGCGACAGATTGCTCTGACTTACCCGGCCGAACGGCTGGCCAAAGTCATGGATCGGCTGTACGGCTATTTAGCTGGTTGGTCACGGGTTTTATCTTCTATGTTACTTGGCTGATGAAAGTTAACCACGAGAGTCTCTTGGAATAATGGAATGATGGAGTAATGGAACCTTGGGTCTTAACCGGATTGGGTCTTTCTTAAATTTATAAATGACCGCATCCGAATCTTTCCCCACCATTCCGCTATTCCAACATTCCAAAGAGCTGATTGTTACCCCCCTAAGAAGCCACCCCTCCGGTTGGTAATTACGGCTGGTTTCTCTTTGGGTTCCTATTAGAGATCGGCGCATAAAACGGCGCCTGGAAGGGCCCTTAATAGCCGGGCTGGAATTCAAATAAAAAAGCCATTTGGAAAAACCAAATGGCTGATTACTACACACTGTAATGTAAGTGCCCTGCTGCTACTCAATCGCTGTGGCAGTGTTTTTCACAATAACTGGGACTGGAATTGCAATCCCACGTCCCATCTTCCTTCTGCCGGCAGTTGTCCGCGAAAAAATAGCACCTTTCCAGGCAAACGCTTTCGGAGCTTGACATGTTTTCTGCCATAGTTCGACTCCTTTGCACTTGTTTTTTTTTATCCCCTGAGGGGATTATAGGAACGTAATCATCCGAAAACCGATTGCAACCTGTCAACAGCAAAAAGGAGCCCCATGAAACCACGATTAAAAGGTAAAATCGCATTAATCACCGGAGCCGGCAGGGGCATCGGGCGTACGATCGCGCAAACCTTCGCCGAAGAAGGCTGCCGGGTCTGGGCCACCAGCAAGAGCATGGAAACCCTCGAGAGTCTGGCGGGTGTCGAAAGGATTCGAGTTCTTCAAATCGACGTGACCGATACTGACAATGTCATGCGGGCATCGGAAACGATCGGCGCTGTCGATGTTTTGGTCAACAATGCCGGTTACGTGGCCACTGGCACCATCCTCGATTGCACCGATGAGGAACTGCACCAATCATTTAATGTCAACTTGTACGGGGCCTATAACACGATTCGGGCCTTTTTACCCGGTATGCTAGCCAAGAAAAAAGGCAGCATTATCAACATCGCTTCGGTGTTGTCCAGCATCTCCTCGGCCGCCGGTCGTTTTGCATACGGGGCATCCAAGGGGGCTCTGATCGGCTTGACCAAATCAGTCGCCTTTGACTATGTGAACAGCCGAATCCGCTGCAATGCCGTCTGTCCGGCCACCGTTCTGACGCCCGGCCTCGAAGCCCGAATTGAATCCAGCCCGGACCCGCAGGCTGTCCGCAGCGCCATGGTCAACCGCCATAAAATGGGCCGTCTCGGCACGGTGGAAGAAATCGCGGAGGCTGCAGTTTTCCTGGCCGACGACAAAAGCGCCTTTATGACCGGCCAGCTGCTGATCATGGACGGCGGCCAGACGCTTTAGTGTTGCCTCCCAGAAATAATTGCGAATACCTTAGCGTCAAATTGCGGTTTGACCATGATCTTTTGTTCGTAGTGGCGGAGTTTATCTCCGCCAGCAAACCAGCACGATTAGTACTCCGGGCGGGAATAAACCCACCGTTAACAATTGGGATCGATGGGTCATCCAGCTCTGCTGGGAACCCCACTCCTACTACGTTCTGGTGAGGTCGCGGAAAAATTTGAATTAACCCAATTTATAGCCTTGGACCCGGGGTTTTGAATTGATAAAGCCCCTATCCAAGCCTGGATCCCATGCATGCAACGCATTCTAGGCATCAGGATCATCAGGATCATCAGGATCATCAGGATCATCAGTGTCATCGGAGTCATTTTATTCGAAGATTGGTTTCGAATTTGGAGATTGTGACTTGATACGCCAAAGCGGAATTGAAATAGCTTCTTGTAATTGACACGACTTGGTCTATATTTTATATTTTTCCTTTAAATCAGGTGTTCCAGTCAGTCGATGGGGATTATTGTCAGCAAAGGAGGCAGAATATGAAGGTGGATGTAAACCGAATCTACCTTGAAGACATTGGGGAAATCGTTATGTCGCGCGGCGGCAAAGACATCTGGCTCGTAAAAGAGATCACGCAGCTCGATACCTTCCGGGGCCGGGATCTTCCCGATAAGATCTATGTGGTGGATTTTCCGGGGCGGGGACTGGGTGAGGAATTTCTGCTCAGCCGTCAGGCCTGTGGTGCCGAGAAGTTTTTGATGATCAAGGAAATCGGCCACGACATGATGCGTCTGTTCGAGCGGATGTTCGATGGCAATCTGGCCCAATTCGTTATCCTCTGGGGCGGACGCCCGCTGGACTTGTTGGACGCCAATCCCCCGCTGCAGCGGTCACGGCTGCTCGACACCACTTATATACGGTTTGTTGCTGGAATCGACATTTTTAGAGCGCCAGCGATAATGAATGCTTCTTATTTCATGAATGGAATTTTACTCACGCTCAGCCGGTGATCTTGGCCTGATGGTATGCTAAATTCTTCTCCT
>Ga0209454_1000489_pt1 | contig 21101 bp, 11 predicted proteins | sample WorMetHERISLAND1_2_FD_187400 | JGI IMG/M metagenome (GOLD analysis project Ga0209454, IMG submission 187400) | Marine gutless worms symbiont microbial communities from Max Planck institute for Marine Microbiology, Germany - Olavius geniculatus... | ecosystem: Host-associated > Annelida >... | reverse complement strand
GCCTAGTACTGACCACCGTGCAAAATTTTACGCCGGTCGGCCCACGCATCTCGGAGATCTCGCGTTGCAAAATAAACTTTTAAAAACATCTGCAGTAAAACATAAGTCCTTCCGAAAAACTGTCGTTTTCGGGCGGACTAATAAATGAAACATCTGGGCTAAAACGAGTTCGCTCCGCAAGCTATCGCTTTCGGGCGGACTAATAATAATTTCATGTAAACTTGGCACGTTTAACTACAATGATGTTCACAAATTTTTGTACTATGTACTTTCTACATGTAGTTCTTCAAGTGTGTTACGAATCGCGGTGAACCGCTCTCATAAAACAGTCAGTTTGTGACGCTTGGCAACAAAATTTTAATTTAATTTTATAAGCCAGCCGTTTTATCTGAAACAAAAAAAAGTGTTGTTAAATGTTTTACTTCAAATCTAACCACGGCCTACATATGCTCAATACGTTCCAATATTTTTCTATTTTTCTGCTACAATGTATTGTATGCATCCTATAGCCTATGTAAAAACGGTTTACCAGAATACAAGAGAACTCTTGTCTTGCTTGTTGTACAAAATAATTATTTAACTTGACAAGTACAACATTAATACACCAACAAAAAACAATACAAAACAAAACACGAGCAGCATTGGTCGAGTCTACGTATAGCGGTACGTATAAGGCATAAGCCTATATAGCACACTCAGTAACAAACCAACAAAATTAAATGCGTTTGTACACGAAAGAACGGTCGTGCATACATCAAATGCTGACGTCAAATATATAAATATAATGACGTAAACGTACAATGCCGAATTTTGGGAGGTCTTTCATTAAAATGAAAAATATTATTTCGAATGGGATGCCCAAGGCGGGAAGACTTGAGGCCCGGGACCCCACGTTGATGAATCCCGCCATGCGAGGATTCATGGGAACGTCAAACACCGCGTCGCTTTCTACGTTTTCTATAATCTATCAACTTTCTCATATCATACACGGACTTTGAACCTCACAAAACTATACTTAACTAGCACTGAACGAATTGCAGTTTATCATCTCAGACGCAAAAGCGAGAATGACGCCACATTATGGGAAAGTATACGGCTACGGCACAATTGCCAATTCAAGCACATTACGAAAACCGTTGAACATCTAGCGAATGCTATCGACGTATTGCTACCACACTAAAACATTACACGAGTTAAAATTCTAAGAAAAGCGAGAAAGCGTTTTTTTTCCGATTATGACCACTAACTAACTCGTTTTTAAATTTTTTTGTGCCGCGAATGCACAATTTCATAAAAATCAATTTGCGTCTCTTAGTAATCTTCAATATGGACAAACGAACAGAAAAAATACGGCGGCAATAACATTACCTCCGTTTTTCGCGGAAGTCACCGCAAAACTGATTAGTAGCAGGTTTTAATTATTACGCCGGTACATGCTTAATAACTATGCTGCTGCTGCTGCTGCTGCGCTTGATGATGTCCACATTTCTGACAGCGCAGCGATGTTTGACGTCTCCATGACGAAGGCGCATGCAACGTCCATTGCTTCCTTGGAATGTGCCAGCAACGAACACAGCGCAGACGATACTTCTTGTACCTATACCACGTCCATATACGTGCACGCTTAAACGTACAGTTAAATACAACGGTGCTAATTAGGCATACGAGAATTAATGTTTTAGAACAAAACGAATGAAAACCACAAGGATATGACTTCACGGAAAATACGCCTAAAACATTTGCAAATATATCACTTAAATTTTTAGTGTTTTGTATTATAACTTACGTGTGAGTATCGTCGGGTTTCATTTTACTTTTATCGTCTTGGATTACGTTTAAAAGCGTTAAAATGTTCGGATGTGGTTACACATTTTACTTGTAAAACAAAAAAAATCTACAAAAATGTTTTGTAAATATTTTTTCTGGCCGTATTTCATGTGTAGGCCTAACTGCGTCCAAAACATTTGCTCGATGTTTTGGCGTAAAAACATTTTTCTAGAATTACTTGCAAAACATTACAAACGTTTTGCATAAAACGTAAGCATACGTGTATAATACTAATCACAGTATGCACCGTGTCCCAAAATTAGCGACACCCCTAGCTTCAATCACATTTAATTCAGTTTGCCGTTGATAGATTTTAACAAAATATTGCACACTGCACTATCGTAGCATGACTTACTGTCACACTTATTGTGACGACCGCAACTTACCGTGTGTATTCAGTGTAAGTCATTATGACGTCAGAGATTGTTTAGGCCTACATTAGGGTTAAATTCAATACGTGGTTACTGACAGGACGATCAAGCTGTGGCATACACGCCTAAAACTAAAAGCTTGCATCAAGGCCAAAGGCGGCCACTTTTAGCACAAACTTAAAAAGATTAGTTCAGAATGATTGTCTCCACAAGTGTTTTACATTTTTTTTAAAATGCCCGGTATTAACAATTTTACGCCAACTTATCTGTAGGGGTGTCGCTAATTTTGGGACACGGTGTAAATTTGTGCACGAAGACGGGACGCTGACCTGATGCCACACGCGTTGCAGAGTGGAGTACCATCCTCAGCATCTCTCCACAATGGAGTCTTGCTCACGTGACATGACGCACACGTCTTCCTTCCAGCTGATGAAGCTGGCTTGACTGAGACAAAAATACACAGTTATCTTTATCATACAGTGTGATATATCAATCAATCACTCAACCAATTATTATGAAAAATATTAATTCAGACTTAGTTTTTGTCTTTCCAGGGTAGTGACCTCAGAAATATAGAAGACTAAGTCTGAGTTGGTATTTGACTATGGTAGCTTTGTTAGCCCAATACTATCTGTGTCAGATTTCGATTATAGTCGACAAGCGATGCCGTCTGTAAAGATATACTTCAACTTTTGGTGCAAAAATAAAACAATAAATGCGTGATCAAGCAATCAAGCAGTCATGCATGATAAAATAGGCCTAGTACTGCGCTATGATACTGACTAAATGATGCCGGGCCACTGTGGGCGCTGCCCGCTGAACTGTACACCGAGTCGCTGTCCGACTGAAAGTCTGTCGAACGAGATCTCAGAGTGGCGCGTCGTCTTCCAAGATAACTTCTTCTCTCTAATCTACACAGCATTAGGCCTACATCCGTTCGAAATAGTAAAAACGCAAATGCGCGCACAACACGGCAGTTATGTTGGTTCTGTTTGTTATCTTTTACCATAGCGAAAAATAAAAACAAACGTGCACCGTTTATCGACCCGCCAGTAAGCCAAGAAATTGGCGAGTCGGAAAACGGTGCACGAAAATACTGTTAGCTTATATTTTATATACCCGGTACGCGCCTTTTATAGGTCTATACGCGGACGTATGAACGTCGGACGGACGATGTAAATGCCTTAGGAGTCAGGCACTGTTTAACAGTGGCAAAGGCAAAAATCTAATTATCGTTACCGTAACAAGTGCAATGTCACCTGGGAACTGTGGTAAATAGAGAGTAACAACAATCTATCAAGCCCGTTTTTCACAACAAGTCATGCAACAAGCTGTATAACATTTTGACATAGACTTTCAATTTTTTTTCCGCGGACGCGTTCCACAGCGTGTCGTATGTCGACTTTATATCTATTGTGAATTCGTTGCACAGCGTGTTGCACAACGAATTCACACAACAAATCGCAGAATTAAGTTGGTTGGAGTCTGAGCTCGAGAAAAAGACTTGCTTGAACTCGGTGGAGATGTTAAGGCGTGTCTGACGACCGTCGAACGACATCACGAAACGACAGATGACGCCGCGAAAGCTGGCGTCATCCCGTGGTGCACTGCGTCTGGGCCGAGGTTGCTTCACCCGGCGACCACCACCTCGACGTACTGACGACTCGCACGTCACTTGACCGACAGCACCACGCTGCAACGCACTGCCTGTCAACACGTCATTCGCGCCATAGATCGATCTCTATACTTAAGCCACACTCAACTTGCACTAGTACTGTTTTCACAATCTTTGGCTGCAGTCGAGCGTCATGTCAAACGACGGTGTAGTCTGCACCGTGGCTCAACTTTCAATAAAAGACGTGCCACTGTTATTTTTCCAATCACTCCGTGAAACATTACCGATTTTGTTAGTTTTTGGCACGCGACATCACGACGAAACTTGACGCAAATGACTACAGTTTAACCCAACTCACCGTAATACTGTTGCTACACTACCGTGTGAAATGCATACTGGCTGTTTACAACAATAAGTTCATGTTGGGTAGCGCATGCGTCGGCTTAGAAATGATTAACTGAATAGCGACAAACACGAGTAACAGTTATTATTTCTCAAAAAGTCTTGCGTGTTACATCACATCATTTTTATTACTGCATGTGCTCAAAATGTCCTCCTCTTGCACTAAGATGATACTAATAATTCACCTGTTCCAGTCTTCAGCTGCTGACGCTCAATCTCCACGTCAGTCCTGCTATCGTTGCTCCAGTTTCCGTCGTCGTCGCTAGTCGACGACGTCACTATGACGTCGTCGTGACGCAGTCGAGTCTCGTTGTACACTGGCAGGAAGTTGTCTTCACGTGACGTCGTTCCCTGGCAACGTTCCTCGACGTCAGTGTCGATGTCATTGTGGTTTTGGTCTGCCATAATTTGTTGACTGAAACAGCGTCAATCAAATGTCGTATTAAATTTAGAGAATGACCGGGACTACGTTAATTTTTTGGCAGCCTGTGAAATTGGAATCGCAATTGTAAAGAAAAAATCTTGTAAAAAGTTGGTAATTTAAACCGAGAAACTCACAATCGAATCGTGTTCAATAATACAAAATGCTTCCATAATATAATATATTTAATATAAAAATCAGGCCACGCTCTTATAAAAATTGTCATCTGCAATTTATCTGTTCGTACTCTTTTTTAGTAATTTCGTGGCGACGCGGACAAAAATAGTCTGGTAGGTCACAGACTCAAGAAAAGAATGACGTAGGCCTGCTTTTTCCCTCGGCGGAGACGAACATAGCACTGATAAACGTAAAATAATATTATGCGCAAATCATTTAAAGAGCATTATAATACTTACCTTGCCGGTGTTATTACAAATTTAACGTGTAAAAAGCTTGCTATTCAGTACACAAAACAAGCACGTGTGTGTCTAGGTCAACATGTCTATTACACATATTTCAGACGCCTTCGTTCGCTTCGTGTATAACAAACTGTTGGTATATAACAGTGGCTGTTGAAAATAGCATGTCTGTCGTTCAAAATTCAACTTTGAAATTTGTTCCTAATGCATTTTACTTTCGTAGACCTAAGTAATAATTCTGTATTCTAATCTGCTTAAATTTAGATGTTTATTTGTGGTTTTAATAAACTAATAATTGGTTTCATTTAGTCGTTGTCATTGAGCACGTCGAATTAAGTTTCAGTCTGTATGATAGCAAGAAAACCCAGCTGTCGTTACGAAAAAATCGCTGAAACCTGTACAATTTTTGTTGCAGTACTGACTTTTAAAATCATGCAAAGTCGATAATTTTCATTTCATCTGAAGAGGTGTATGTCACTTCTCATCAGTGATTAACCTTGGCCCTATATCTCACCGTTTCCGAGATATGGCTATTTTCCGTTAAAAAATGCACATTTTTCCAATCTTCTCAATTTGTCCCCGATATTGAAAAAAGTTTTCTTTGACTAAATCGCTAAAATTTTGCATGCCTAGGTTTAAGATAGATGGCTAATTATTTGCGTAAAAAGTTTTCCCATAAAACAGCCAGGTTAGCCACAATACATCCGTAACAGACAGACATGACAGACAGACACAAGGCAATCGTGCCATAAACGCCTACAGCACAGCTATAGCGCGTCAAAAGAACAAGTTCTGTGTCGGTAGACGCGGAATGCAGTTCTGAATGTGACAATTGTTTCCTTGACAGCAAAAGCTATTTTCTGTCAAAAAATTCTTTTTAAATTTAAAAGACTGAACTTGAATGGCGACAAGTTGATTTTCATTTTTTTGACGCCATTGCATCTGACTAATAGTAATAAAGCGATAAACATGTACATTGCCGCAGCTACTATTAATAATCACCAACTAGAAATCGCATGGGCTACGTGACCTTTCGATTTCTGGCGTCGACATCTATACGATCTTGAATAACTCGACGCCAGGATTCTATGCGTTATAGAGCCGAAGAGCTTATCGTTAGCTTGCCTATGTTATGCTTGCTGATGCATTATAAAATAGATCTTGCCGCCTTTTGCAGCTTTCATCTGAAAGGTTCTGGAACACATTGCAATGCAGTGCGACGCTGCGGCGCACCATGCTACAGCTCAGCTGTCGATGCGGGTGCAGTGCACTGCTGTGCACACTCGCTGCATGCATCGGTTCTAACTTCTGAGTCTCTAGTGCCCTCCCCGTCCGATAAACACGTGCTCGAATCTGAATCTCACTGGGCGCAGCGTGCATCCGCTGCGTGCAGTGCAGGCCAACGATTGCTCGCTCGCCTACTGTATCTGTCTGCTAGAAGGATATCAGATTGCGCACGTGACGATACGCTGCGACGGCGCATAGAACTGCTGCTGCTGCTGCTTCAGATGCTGCCGAGGCGTGCAGTGAAGTAACAGTAGACAACGCCAGTACAGTACATGTCTGCTATAGGCTCAGCGAGTCAGCGATCGCTTCAGGTAAACTTATACTGCAGCCGAGTTTAAACTACGATACGTACATAACAAGCTTGCTCTGTGGCTTAATTACCGATAGCAGATTGCCAGCCGCCCTCTTAGCTGAACGGGAAAATCGGAGAGCTGCACGCTTGTCTCAAAATGCGTAAAATTGCACACTAAATTTTAGAAGTATTTTAGGATGAGAAAAGGGAGGAAAAGATGGAGAAAATGACGAGGCAGTGGAGAGGAAGATGACGTTAAAAAGACGGGAAAACAAGAGGGGAGTGGAGGAACGAAAGACGATGAAGAAAAATGTCGAAAGCCAGGGTACGACGCCACTAAACTCGCTAGCAGAACGGTACACTAATGTCAATTAGACTGTGCAGGTGAGCATTATACTTCGCACTTCGTAACTGTTCGTTCCTACATACACGGCGGACCAGTTTTTTATGGCAGTAAAGAGGGAACTAAGGAATGTTATTACGGAGTAACCAAAATAATGTCTACAGGTTTGGCCAAAGTCAAGTAGCAAGGAAATATTTAGTTATTGCATGGGCCGGGGGTGGATACATCCATAGTCACATATCGACTCGGCGATGTAGTATCATCTAGTTTGTATTGCATTAGTTTGCAATTTGCGTATTTTTGTATGTTTCCGTGTATTCACTTCGGCTTTTCATACGTTGATTTAATTTCCTGTACTTCGAGTCTTTGCGTTATCAGTCACTGCATTTTCAGTCGCCCCCTTTTTAGTCTGTCCAGTATGGGCCTATCAGCCACACCACAAGACCGTCTTTAGTATATGCTTACATCAAACAGAAGATTCTTAGGGAGCGTTTTATTGCCATATATTACATGTCGTTGTAGATCGCGTCCTCGAGTTGGGATTGAAACGCGCAGCAATAACAAGTAAGCACGTCTCGTCTCTTATATAGACCTAGGCCATACGTTTCAGCGAACGAGAACCCCCCAAAATGTCGTTTGCGGGACGGCTAAAGCCAAGCGCAGCGAGCAGCAGCAGCAGCAGTAAGCAGAGTTCGGCGAAGAAATCCAGCATCAGACCAACCAGCGCTCCGTCGCCAACAAGGCCTCTACACAAACAGTCATCATCAACGTCATCATCAACAACGACATCATCGTCGTCTGTCTCTTCGTCTTGGTCGTCAAGACCTGGATCAGCCTCATCAGCTTCGTCGCCAGCTCGTACACGACCGTCAGAGCAGCCTACCAGCAGCAAACCGTTTTCTAGCTCCCCCGCAAACAGTAAAGCCACTGTCACACCAGGCATACAGCGCGGAAAACATAACAGCGCTGTCACACAAGCTGTTCGCCGCCGAACCGGGCGCGCTGTAGCGGAGAAGGGTTGCGATGACGTCACGCCAGACAGAGGGCGCTTATCATCATTAGTGACTGATAAGTCGGCGAGTGACGTAAGTGCCTGCAGCAGCAGCAGATATGCGGAGAGTGCGGAAGTGGAGCGGCGCGGCGGAGCTGGCTTGATAAGAGAGACTGCCTTGGCGGCTGCTGCTGCAGACCGACCGCGGAACAATGAGCCGACGGCATCAGTTGCTGCTGCTGCTGCTGCTGACTGCCAGCGTGCCGCGCTCACATCTGGACCGAGTCAAGCGTGCAGCCAACGCGAAGGGGTTCAGTCCACCACCACCACGGCGGCGTCGGCGGATGCTAGTCGGCGGGGCGTCCCTACCAGCGGTCTAGCAACATCCGCCGCAGTCGATCCGACCGGCAGTACGAGCCGCGGCGGCTTGCACGCCGCGCAAGGAAGACGCACGATATGTGATGATGATGATGATGATGCACATAGGCTGCCGCAGCACGTCGTCACCGACCCCGGCGGTTTAATGTGTCGTCGTCATGACGTCACCAAGCATTACCACCACGTGACCGATGACGTCACGGCAATGGCGGACAAGCGGCGCAAGTCACCAGACCCTTTCTGCGTGGACGACGACAGCGACGCGTGCGCAGCTGACGCGATGACGAGCCAAGTTCCAGACGACGACGAAGACGACGACGAGCTGTCTCTTCGACGTCAGAACGGCGTTCTAACGCAGCTGTTGTCGGCGAAGAAGTCGGAGCTGGAGGAGACGCGGCAGAGGTTCAAGGTGTGCACGGCCCTGCTCGAGGAAGAGGTCGATCGACTGCGCGCTGAGAAGGAGCGACTGCTGGATCGGCTGCAGCTGCCCGAGGACGAACGATGTTCTCTGTCGGTGGAGCAGCAGTCACTGGCCGAGCTGACGCGTCGTCTGCGGCAGTGCGAGGAACAGAACGAAGAGCTGAAAAGCGAGAACGTGGAACTGAGGCAGGATCTGCGTGACACCGAGCTGGCGATGCACGAACTCCACGATCAGTTCCAGGCTGAGGAGGGCGTCGAGCTGCGAGAACTGCAGCGAGAACTTGACAACACGGCCAGGGACTGCCGTCTGCTGCACTTCAAGGTATCTCACAATAACCTATGCAGTGTGTATACGCACGCTCGGGTTATGGGAAGTTCGAACGTCATCGTTTTATGTAAGAATAGCAGTTTTTTTTCAAGCAAAAAAGTAGCCAAAAAAATCGCACTAACGTAGCTTCGTCTGTCTTTCTGCAGTTACAGTTTATTTTTTTTCGCCAGATATTACATTTGTTTGCTTAATACCAATAATGTGTTATTTTTCTATTCCAGAATACGTCAAAGTGGGTTTTGCAGCTTAGTTTCCCCGGATGCGAGAAGGAAAGTAAAGTGAGCTTCTCATTGCGTACACCAAGTGCTTTCTGACGTCACAAACTCTGCTCTCGTCGGACTTCTTTGTGTAAATATAAACAAGCAGTCGATCTGAGCCGAAACATAAGCGAGTGCATACGTTATTTTTCTAGGCCCATGAGTCAGCATTCTTGGATGATAATGCCGGAATGCACAGAAACACGGAAATATAAAACCATAATTTTATTTTTCTGTTCCTATGCAACCCAGAACTTTCCAATATGCTGATTTTTTTTGGTTTCGCCTTGGTTTCGTCCCAGAGCTTTCATTCTGTGCGGACAGTGAATGAGTACGTTGTAACAGCTGGTGTGCCTTGGTGCATGGTTTGTGCCGCTTACTTCGTAAATCATAATCGGCGTTGTCCGATGGATAGACCAGGAGTGCAAAAAATTTTTTCCAGTTAAACGCGGAGCACAAAACAAAAATGCAGTTAAGGTCGCGCGCCATTTAGTTAGAAAAAGATACGCCGTTACCACGATAATCGAAATGATTGCCGTTTTGTGAAACATTGTGTACGTAGGAGCCTAGTACTTACAGCCTGAGGCGAAAAACGTATCCCTTAAAGTTCCTTGTTATTTTGTTAGCAACGGCAGTTACCCCCAAACGTTACCGCAGATGCATCGTTACACTGCGTTATGAAACTAGTCAACTTAAGAATCGGTGAATCAGTTATCGAGTAAATTCCAAAGCTGATTAGTTCAGCTCAGTTTGTTCGATATAAACAGGGGCTTTAGGCGCTTACAGATCACTCGGCGTATTGATGTGTTGTGCAGCTGCGGAAAGCGGAGCGTCGCAACGAAGACCTGAAGATGGACTGCGAGGAGCTGGAAGAGCAGATATCACAGATGAGTGCAGAGCTACGCCACGCCCACGAGGATCAGAGAAGACTGGCGGCGGTAGAGGACGAACTAGCCACCGCCAAGCAGATCTCGATCAAACTGCACGATGAGTGCGAGAGACTCAACGCTCATTGCCAGCTCTATCGACTGGGGCTCGACGACAACGACTCAACACAGGCAAGTCTGCAACCAGTTCACTTGGGCCAGCCAGATCTACGTGTCGATATGGGCACTGAAAACATCATAACTGTTTATAACTTTCTTAGGATATTATATAAAAATTTAAAGTTTTTATAAGTTGCTTCTGTTTCTTTACCTCAAATGAATATTTGTAGCTATATGTGTAAGCTTTTAAAAAATGAATGTGACAATTTAGAAAAAAATTGCGAATTAGCTTAATAATGAAACTTTCATAAACTTTTAACGCAATGGTCAATAACAATTTTTGTCATAAAAAATGATGATTTTTTATCTTTCGTATGCGTCTTAACGCTTGACTTCTTATCAGCTCTAGTCAAAAATTTTTTATCATATGGCGCAAAGTGTGCAGCAATTGTCCTCCTATAGCCTAAATTTTATAACGCACGCGTCGTTGCTGCACTTGGAAAAAGGCGCGTTATGAATTGAACGAGATTAACCCGTTCGTTCATCCGTCCGTCCGTCTGAACAGAGATCGCGTAAGTAAGTAGACAAGCGAGCGGATGCCAATAAAATGGCAGTGAAAACGTTTTGCAGTTTGGTCGAGCTGCTCGGCTGCTGATCATTCTGTGCACCATGCTAATACCGGTACCCGTAGACACGTGGCTGTAGGGCGTCCAGTTAGTACAGTCATATCTCATCATCACCAACACTCAGCGGCCAACCAGACTCACACTCGGACTCAGGTGTTGATGATCTATCGGCCCATGCTCACTTAACCCTTTCACACGTACAAATCGTGTGCTTCCAGTTGTCCCGTCTTGACTTTTCCGTCAGACTGCATTAAAAAATTTTTAAGGCTTTTCTCATTGAAACTATGACTGTTCTAAATCTACGCGATGTCAGTATTTGCGCATGGTTTTTAGCCGACCGTACTTAAGCAACAATTGAATCATCGGCATGGCTGTCGTCTGTCTGTCCGTCCGTTCGTCGTCTGTCACTCATGTATTGTGGCTAAACGGTACGAGATAGGGCTTAGGTTGCTATTGATTACTAATAGAAAGTCGCATATTGGCTTTCAAATGACATGTAAATCATTGACCTTAGATGACCTTGAAGGATCATAACGCACTATGTTATGCCAATCTTGCAGTATTGTGATTAAACGGTAAGTCGTAGAGGGTCGGCGATGGTGTCATCGGATAGGGCAGTGGTAACTTCCTATAGGCTGTCAATAGTAACTATGTTTCCATATGCAGCGGTTTAGCCGCAATTTTCAAAGGAATCTTTCAAGTTATAAGTGGCCGTATCTCGGAAACGGCGAGAGATATGGCCAAGATTACTATTGATCACTAATAAGAAGTGGCATACACTTTTTCAAATAAGATAAAAATCATCGACCTTGAATGACTGAAGGTCACTGACAACCAGTACGGTTGGCTATTCTAGCGACAGCTGGGCTTCTTGCATTGAGAAGCAACTGGCCGAAATACGGGTCTTTTTGGTGTACGACTTCTAACTCAAAAACGAAAAGGCACACCAAACCAAAGTCACTTTGAACGTTTTCAAAGAACTCCACTCGGGAAAACACTATGCAATAGAACACAATTAGAAATATGGGGCAGAGCCCAACGTGAGGCCGTTCGGTGCCGTAAGTCCGATTGGGGGACAGTTAAAGAGTTGAAATTTCGTTCGCAGCAGAGTAACGTGGCCCGAACGCAATTGCATTATCATATGCATGTATAGCAAGCGCAATGTTAAACTTGGGTGGTTTGAAATGAGACAACAGAACTTTGTTGTTTGTGAACCCAAGTTCACCAATGTTTCTGCGTTCGACGTGGAGTCGATCGTAGTTGTAAATGCCGTTTTTCGTTTATCGATATCTCTATAGATTCTCGAGATATATGCGATCAAAGTCTAAAGTTGTACGAAAACGCGCGAGCTGTCGATGTTGGGTAGGTTGAAATGAGCAAACACAATTTCGTCGTTAGTGGACCAAAGTTCATCAAATTTTCAACCCAGAAGGGACAGCAGTTTATAACGACGTTTACCGCTTGTCGATAACTCCATTTGTTTCAGAGATATCGGCGTCGGCGCTCAAAGTTGAAAGATGTTCTAAATCGCGCCGAATTTTGGACGTTTTTTGCCCTGTCAAATTTTAAGGGGGCAGTGCCCCTAAAAGTTGTACATGGGTACATGTACACCTTTATCTAGCGGCACATCATGCGGCAAAGTTTCGTGGGGCTATTTCCTTTAACTCGAAAGTTATGGTGGCTCATACGCTAAATTTTAAGCCAATTTTTAACCCACTCATTAAAAAATTGTTGGGGGAACCCCTGTCCTTTGTGGGGTCTGAGCTAGCAAGACTTGGCCATTTTGTGGCGCATGTAAAAATCTCGCAGCACCCCTTAGGGGCCGTAATATGGCCTTCCGAAAAAATCGATTTGGTGGGTAAACATTAGCCGCGAGAACGGTGTGGAAAGTGGACCAAAGTTCACCGGACTTTCTTCATCTAATGCGGGAGGAAACGTTGTCGATAATTTAGTTGTTTTTTAAAAATATTTTTATTTGTTCCGGAGATATTCGCGCTCAAAGTGGGAAGGAGTAAGCAATCGGGCCAAATTTAGCGTGTTTTTCGCCCCAAATTTTTTTGGGGGCAGGCCTTTATCTAGCGGCACATCATGCGGCAAAGTTTCGTGGTGCTATTTCCTTTAACTCGAAAGTTATGGTGGCTCATACGCTAAATTTTAAGCCAATTTTTAACCCCCTCATTAAAAAATTGTTGGGGGAACCCCTGTCCTTTGTGGGGTCTGAGCTAGCAAGACTTGACCATTTTGTGGCACGTGTAAAAATCTCGCAGCACCCCTTAGGGGCCGTAATATGGCCTTCCGAAAAAATCGATTTGGTGGGTAAACATTAGCGGCGACAACGATGTGGAAAGTGGACCAAAGTTCACCGGACATTCTTCATCTAATGCGGGAGGAAACGTTGTCGATAATTTAGTTGTTTTTATTTTTAAATATTTCTATCCGTTCCGGAGATATTCGCGCTCAAAGTGGGAAGGAGTAAGCAATCTGGCCAAATTTAGCGTGTTTTTCGCCCCCAAATTTTTTTTTGGGGGGCAGGCCCCCAAATTTTTGGACGGCATTTGTACATTGAACACGCTTCCGACCATGTGGCAAAATTTCGCGGCGATCGGCAGAGGGACCTCGGAGATCTCGCGATAAAAAAAGAACTGCAGTCAAACATAAGGCTTTCCGTAAACTACCGTTCTGGGCGGCCTAATTAGGCTTATACGTAGCTCAGTTTTTTGCTCTAGGATTGGACTAGGAAGGCCCGTCTTAGCTGCGTGTACGCTGCATCGTACTGTACGTACTAAGGACGGTTAACGGCACGTGTCTGTCTGGGGTATAAACTTGTCCACGTGTTGGCTGTATCTGTGTGCCGTGCAGTCTATACCTGCACCGCTTTGCCGACTTGCCCTCTCCCTCGGCCGATGTATCAAATTATGAATTACCCAAGAACAGCGATAACTGATAGCAGATGTCGGCAAGTAGTGCTGCGCCCTTACCTAGTGATTCCTGTAATTCCTGTGACCTGAGAGTAGGCTACTCGGCTACGACTGGCACTGATGCGTCTGTTCTAATTGACGATGCTATACAGTACGAAAACAAGTACATGTAATCTGAGCAAAGCTCACATGACGCGCAACAGCATCGGTGCTGCCACCTGGGGAACTCGTACAGCGTCAATAAAATAATAATGCATTTTAAAGAATACCCAAATTTGAAGCTTCCGTTCGGAGAACTTCTTAAACCTCGGAAGTTAAAACTCGCATAGTTAACATATACGCTTTATTCTAAAAAAATCATACGCAGATTGTCTTTTCTATTTCCAGTAATTTTGGCGTAATACGCAGCTTAAATATGCCCGCAGCCTAAAATCGACAAAAAAATCACCAAAAACTTACTTTTTAGATTTCAAGGTACTTCCAGGTTATCAATGTTGGTACCTCCAAAAAGCTTGTCAGCAGCAAGTCTGTGCCTATCTGCAACCGTTTTTATGCCGAGTCGATAGCGGTAAAATAACGACTTCGTAAGTGGCCAGCCCTTTTTTGAGGCCCTCGTTCAGGGGAAATCTCTTCACACAGCGGCACAAAATTTTGTGGAGAAAACCTAGAGTTTTTGTGGTAGCCCACCGTAAAAATTTCATGATTCTAGATATCGCTGTTATTCTACCGCTATTGGCTCGTCTAACGTGAAAATGGTTGCAGATAGGCACAGACATGCTGCGTATCATAACAAGCACTGGCGACGAGCTTCTTAGATATGTCAACATCGATGACCTTGAATGACCTTGAACTCCCAAAATAGGGAGTTTTAGTAAATTTTTTGGCGATTTCGGGCTGTAACACGCAGTTCAAGAGTGAATTGCGCTGAAATGGCTGGAGATAGACCAAGACAATCTGCGTATGAAATTTTCAGCATTGAATGTAGATTTCAGCAATTTAAGTCTGGACCTTCTAGGTTTAAGAAGGCCTGCGCACGTGGGTGTCAAAGAGAGGTTCCCCTTTCAAAAGTAATTATTTATCCGCTGCTGACTTGCCTAACGTGAAAATGGTTGCAGATAGGCACAGACATGCTGCTTAACATAACAAGCACTAGCGACGAGCTTCTTAAAATTGTCAATATTGATGACTTTGATTGATCTTGAACCCTAAAATAGGGGTTTTTGGTGATTTTTTTGGCGATTTTTGGCTGCAAAGAGTGAATTGCGATGAAATGGATGGAGATAGACCAAGATTACCTGCGAACATGAACTGCTATGGGCTCTCGCGCGTCTCATGATCATTAGCTCAGATTTCTTGTCACGTTAGAAGAGCCGATAACGGTAGAATAACGCTTTTTAAGGGGTGCCCCTCTTTCTCTCCTCTTTCGTGGGGACCCCCTTCACCCAGTGGCATGAACTTTTGTCACAAAATACTAGAGACTCTAAGCTATCATATGGTGAAAACCAGATGTCTCTATCTCACCTGGGCTCCGATCGGTACCAGGTTGTGACAGACACTAAGACAGAATTACCATAGCTAATACGCGCTATAGCTAGCTGTGCTAGCTCTCGCGCGTAAAAAGCGTAAAATCAATATTGGTGTGTAAACATTTTAGCAGAAGTTAACGTGTGCAAATTTGCAATTCAAAACATCATCGCTGTGCAAGTCTTTAAGCGGATGGACGCCGCACCATCTGTCGGCACCGGGCCGTCATCTGTTCTTCTTTGAGTCGAGTTTCGGTAAATTAGTTAAACTAATTGCGTGTTTGGCACATCTCTAGGCCTATTTGCAGATATGGCATGAATCAGTCTGCATATTCAGCAGTTTTGAGACTGCAGTTTGCCGCCGCCATCATCACTGCCTGCGATCATGGGCGGGCTATAAATAAACAAATAACTACATTCTGGCCGCAGACAACGGTGATTGACGCATGGTGAGAGAAAGATTGATGTCTGGCTTAGGACAAGGATAGGACTTAACGCGGCTGTCTAGCTGCCTGAGCACAAAGAAGATGCCAATCTCGACATTTTTTTAACCGCCGCTGATTATTATAGAGTGTGCCCCTCCCGGAAAATAATGCCCCAAACAAAATCAACCATAACAGAAAATCCCATAACAACTGATGATTTGCTGTAAGACAAAATCCCTTTTTCCCAACTCTCGATTCGAATAAAATGTTTCCTGAATATTAGTTTTAATCGTTTGTGGATACGAAGGCAACACCAAAGTCGCTAAGACGTTTTGTCTGAGGGGACTATGTCGAAAGGGGATTTTTCGTTTTCAAGCGCAGCAAACTTCGCTATAGCGTTTGTTGTCTGTCTTTCGCTGAACTCAGTAACGTGAACGTCTGAGATGATATATACTGTGGCTCTGAATGACCTATGGCAAAATTGTTACACGTAGTGAGCACCTCTATGCAGTAACTTACAACAAGTCGTTCAAGCGGCTACAGCTGTCTCGACCGTGACGTATGCCTAAACTCACATTTGTATTGTCGCTATCATGCAGTCTTCGGGCAGCGTCTCAAAACATTTCTGGTTAGAAAAATAGGCACATTGCACAGCTACTAAATACTACTCTTAGCATATTGGTATGGCAGTTAATTGTTTATGCCACGACAATGATAACGATGACGATTCTGTCGCATTCCTTTCGACTGGACTTCTGTTGCCAATACAAGTTTACGTTTATCGCTCTCATCTTTTTTTCGTTTTGTTGTACCTTTTCAGTCAGAAACGAGTTACAAAGTTGCGTGATACAGCATTTTAAGCTTCGAATAATCGCAATCACATTTTGTGACTGGGCCAATTCGGCGCTCATATAATTATAATCATAGGCCCTATCATGCATGGCAGAGTTACCCATGCATTTAGCGTTCTGTAGCTTTTACTCTTCTATACTCATGTCTACGGGTTTTGCTACCGTACGTGTTTTATGCTTTCGCGATCACCAAATCTGTTGTTTACAGGCTCGAGTGAGAACGGCAAGTGCTCCATGGAACTTTTATTTTAGGACTTCGCTGCGCGTTTTTCTCGTTTCTGAAATTGACATTGGCATTATGTTACCTACTACCGGTTCTCTCGACACCCGAGTTCCCAAAACTGAGACTTAAGCTCATCAGGATAGATTGGTCCATTGATGATTTTATGGAATGCTACTGCGTCTGTGTGCGTGCAGCCGTTGGCGGCGGCGTACGAAAGTCAAGGTCAGGACAAGGTCAACGGCGGTGAAGGTGAAGGTCACGAAGAAGGCGAAAAGGGTCAAGGACGTGACGTGCAATGCCAGCTGGCAATGGCGGAACAAGAACTGGCGGCGGTCAAACGCCACCTGGCGGAGTCAAGACGCGAAAACGACGACTTGCTCAAGGCGGTCGCATACCTGCGCAGTAAACAAGATAGTATGGCGATTACAACCGTCGACGACACGCCCACTTATTTGCGTACAATTGACAACAACGGCCCAACGACATCTATTGATACTGCTGCTGCTTCTGCTGTTGGTGATGATGATGATGGTGCGAATGATGATGTTGGTGATGATAAATATAATGAAGATGATGTGGTGGATCAAAACCATTCGTCAGCAGCACTCGACAGCTACAACAGTAAATATTACCGAATGTTTTTATGCTGCTGAACAAATTGCATGTTGTGAAAATGTTTATAAGTTATAGATTTATCTATATATTAGTAAAATATTAATATTAGACCCAGTAATAACAGTAACCTTGCATTTAAGCGTTAAGAGCAAGGGTATCATTTGACCCCCTGCAGCATTAGTTTGCATATAACATTTATGGCAAATGCTTTTTCTCAGTGTTACAGTTCATAAAATGCTGTCTTCGTAAACTTTTGACGAGGTTACGACGATATGTAGCATTATAATATTTAGTTCGATGGTCAGGGTCATCGGGCGTCAAAAAAACTTGAAGAAATTAACGCGTATATTGCGTAATCGCTGCTTGTGCGGTGATCTGATTTACTCTCAACGCTTGAGGTGCTCGGCAACTGGACGGACGTTTGCATATCATGTCGGCATTTAGCATTTGACGCCAACATTTTTCTTGTTTTTGTCAAGTCGTGTATGGTCCTGTAACCTAGAAATATATGTCTGTTATTCACGCCACATTAAACGTCTTGATGATGATAATGATTATCGTCATATCATATTTTTATCACATTTGAAATTTATAGTGTCCCCATTACGTGACTAAAGGCCATGGGTGCATTAGAGCGTTCGTACAGAGCAGCTGATTAAAAAGCCAGAAAACAAGAATATTTTGAGCTGATGTTTGAAAGTGCCTGCTTCAACGTTGTGACGACGATGATGACGACGATGGATGTTGTGCGTAGGGCGGCTGAAAGAACAGTTGAAAAGCGCCAGCCAGTCTAGGCGTCAGCTACAGTGCGAGTTGGCGTCGAGTCGGCGTGAAATGGACGCCATGTTGGAGACGCTCCGACGCAAAGAACGCCAGTTCGCCGACGAGCGCAAGCAGCTCGAGCGCAAGAACAAAGAACTGTCGGACGTCTTCGACCTGTTCGCCGAGCGCTCGTCCGGCCTAGCGCAGCGCCGTCACAAGTGCTGCGCCGCTCGGAAGGACCAGATACACGACGCCATGATGTCGTGCCGCATCTTTGATGACGTCAGCACGCAAACTGATGACGGCACCGTCGCGAGCACGCTCGTCGACTGGCACGATAACACTTTCCAGGTACGTATCTAAATATAATAGGCTTTCGCAAAGTATGCGCCTTCGCCTTCGCAAAGGCTTTGCCTTAGGAAGGTCTAGCAAAAATTTGTGGGACAAATCTGCGCCGACGAGAAAAGATGTAAAATGGTGCGGTTGCGTGGCTTAGAGCCGTTTGATCCGAAAAAATTACGTCATTTCGTCTTTCTAAAAATTTGTACCAATTAGCGTCGTATAAAAAGTCGATCGTCGCTTTTGTGGTGGCTAACATGTGCAATAGTCGTTGTATGTATCGGTTCAGTTAAAAAAATAATAACTATCAGCAGTGCCGTTCATATTAATACATTTTGCTCACTTGTTGTTAAAAAGCAGAAAAAACGAAGATATGACATGTCGACTTGTACGCCGTTGAATGTTTACAGGCGCTGAGGCGTCGTGTGGACGAGCTTCAGCAGCTGAACAGCGACAAGGACGAAACGATTAGACGTCACGTGGACACGCTGCAGAGCAATGACGTCATCGTGACGTCACTGGAAGCGTCACTGGCGGCGTCACGTGAGCAGCTGGCGGACGCGCAGCGCGCTCTGGCCGCACGGGGCAAAGAGCTGGAGGCGAGGACGGGCGAGTGTGAGCGGACACTGCGACAGCTGGACGCCCACGCAGAACAGGTCCAGCGACTGGAGACAAGTCTTGCCAGGGCCGAGCAGACGCTGTTGGAGAAAGAGCACGATCTAGGCGAACGGACAAAACGCGCGGGCGACTTGGACGCCGACAACCGACGACTGAGAGCTGAACTGATGAACCTTTCCACGCGACTGGAGGAGACCAGCACGCAGCTGAGTGGCGCCAGGTCGGAGCGGAAACGACTGGAGAGCGAACTGGATCGGACGGCAAAGACGATGGAAGCGCTGAAAATGGAGCTGAAGGCGAGCCGTGAGCAGACGAAGAGCAAATACGACGAGAGAACGAAATGTTCGGACGCGTCGAGTCATGACGTCACGAGGACGGCCCCATACAGACAGCCAGTGACGCGTCACAGTGCTACCGTGACACCCGCCGCCACCCCCACGACATCCACAAACATCCCCGTCCCTGCCGCAGCGCTCAGTGCCAGGAAGCTTTTCGACGTTCACGTGAAACACGAGAGGTCAGCGCCCGGCGTTTTATTGACTCAGCGTGACGTCACTGCTTCACAGCACTACAGCCCCGCACCCAACCGACCACCGGTATGACTAACTTCATTATATACTTACTTACTTACTTTTTGCTGACAGTAGTAGTTAAAATGATCATATGGTATAACTGTTCATAGGAAACCCATCTCAAGGCTACGGAGCGTCACCTGCCGTATGGCATCACAGAGTGCTACCTGTCACCTGACACAGTTGAACGTGTTTTGCCATAACTCTAGCCAGAGAGGCCGGTACTCGATTTGACTACCACGGAGGGATAAAAGGCTGAGTTGATCTTGACGAAGGTTATATACCGCGATGTTTTACTTGTCTACAGACAGTTAGTCACTCATCCAAGTGACACCTTGACAGCAACACGACAGGGAGTCGAACCAATGACCTCGCGATCGCAAATCCAACACACTAACTGTTACATCCAAGTCACAACTGGACACGTCGTAGTTTTGCGGTGATGACACAAACTGGGGAGCACAGTCAACGAAGACCTACAAAAGATGTGGCTCACCTGGGAAGAAGCAGAAGTGGCAGCTTTTGACAGATGCGGGATCAATCAAAGTCAAGGTAGCGCTGGTGATCAGTAATTATCAAAGTTATCACGCGGCCGTTTAATTAGTTGCCATGTCCGTCCGTCTGTGTTCGTCTGAGTCTATGGATGATGCCGTGGTTGACTGTGTGCGTTTAGACTGCTGCCGTGGTATCTGTGGGTGACGTCATCTTATCCACGACGTCCGACAGTGACGTTGATGTCAGGTCGTCTCACTTCTTACATCAGCAGTGCCTGACCGACCACACTGCACAGGTCCACTGCTCGCTTGTAAAGTAACACTAACAGTAACTACAGTACACGCTGTAACGGCGCACTCGGTTTCTGATAATACGAGAAAAATGTCCCTCGCTGTAGTTTTGACTACTTGGCGTTATCTTGCTTTTGACTCGATTTTTGTACAATGTTCTCTTCCGATATGTTTGTTGTATTTTGTGCTGCCTATATGGCGTTGTTTGGTTGATAATGTAAAACAAATCCACCAAGTGCGTCTGTCTGTTTTGTTTGATGTACACCGTATCCGGAAAAAAGAGCCTACGGTTTTTTTTCAACATATCTTTGTCAAACCTTAACCTATTTTTATAATTTTTGGCATGAGTCGTCCAGAGTATTCACTTTATTTAACTGTTAAAATATTTTCTCTTTATATTGCCATTTCACTACGTAGAGCTGACGTAATTATGACGGTATCAAAAAAGCAGTTTTTATTGTATCCGAGGTGAAAAAAAGCTAACACTGTTTCGGTTAATAACTTTAA
>Ga0209454_1000488_pt1 | contig 21122 bp, 14 predicted proteins | sample WorMetHERISLAND1_2_FD_187400 | JGI IMG/M metagenome (GOLD analysis project Ga0209454, IMG submission 187400) | Marine gutless worms symbiont microbial communities from Max Planck institute for Marine Microbiology, Germany - Olavius geniculatus... | ecosystem: Host-associated > Annelida >... | reverse complement strand
GTCTTACCTGTAGGTCGGTCAACAAAAAGGTATTATATATATATACTAGAAAAATTTTCCTTATATTCACCCATTTGCCAAGAAGCCCCCAATGGATGAATTTGCACGAAATTTTGCACAGGGGGTCGCCTCACGGACGTAATCACCTGTTTCAAATTTTGTGTCGATCGGTTGAGGAGTTTCGGATCTGCGCAGGGTCAAAATTTTGCCATTCTCCATTGACTTAGCCGGTCGCCATTAACACAGGGCTGCGCTACTGTGCGCCTGTGATGTCAACCAAACTGTCTACAATGGGATAACGTGTTGACAACCTACCGATGCAGTCAGCATGACAACCGAAGACAGTGCAGGCTACACAGCCAATTATGTCACAAATTTGTGTTATATCAAAAAATTCATCCTACAGTTTGACAGAATTGATGCCATCATCTTAGTAAAACAACTGCTGTAGCCAATAATGCATGCTCTGTGTAATAATGACTGCTGTGACTAAATAAAGACGGTGCAAAATTTCTGAACAAGATGCCAAAAAAATCATTCTCTGGACTTATCCATTCCTGATCTACCAAATAACAGCCGAGAGAAATAACACTGCTCAATCATCAGTATGTCAGCACTGATGCCAGCAGCAAAACAACAACATGCAAAGTTGTAAGCTCAACAAAGTTTATCGTGCAAAATAACATGCTGCGCCAAAAATGTGGCAATGTGCGAACTGTATCTGCTTGCTAGTAACGCTAGATTACTTATGTTGCTTGACTAGTTTCATTCATCACGCTGTCAACGTTAATCGATGAATAAAGTTGTATATATAATAATTGATAAAAACCTGCAGCAAAGAGGTTGAGAGTAGGGTGCGCAGCAAGGACCCAGAAGCGATCATGCTCTCGGCGAAAAGTGTTCAAACACGTTCTGCACAGGCAGCGATCAGACGCACAAGTTTGTACGGCATCCGCTCACAAAAAACAGTACAAAAAAACATCGCATCTGTTGCAGACACACTCATAGCCAAAAAGAAAAAAGGTCAAAAGTAAACAAAAGTTTGTAAATAACTGGGGACCGTAATGAGCTGAGAATTTGACTGATGTACGTATCTCACACTAGCAAAACTTCATCTTTATTTTTAGCAACAGCAATAGGTAGGTAAAAGGTAAAACTCCCACAGTCACAAGCGCTTTCTCCCAGCTCTGTGTCTGTAGGGGCGGTGCTCATCTCTGTTTCAAGGCCCTGAGCCGGCAGTGAGCCACAGCTCAGCTACATGGGAAGCCGGCTAGACCTCTCTTATATACTGCCGTTACCTTCCTGGCAGCGACGCCGGTACCAAGTTATACTGCTTGGTGACAGAGGCACGTGTGTGAACAACTTGCCCAGGGTCGTTACCTGGCATGGCACCATTACACGACCACCAAGACGCAAGTGACAGCAATAATGACAAGCAAAGAAATAGAACACACTAAAAGACCTTACCGCTTGGTCATGTCCCAGACACGGATGCTCTTGTCCTCTGAGTTGGTCAAAATCAGCTCTTGACGGGGATGAAACAGGACGCATGACACGTTGTTGTAATGACCACGGCAAGTGTCAACCTCCCATGCCTTCGACTCTGACAATCACATACACAAACAGAATTTACCTTGTTACAAGCTACATACTGCATGCAGCCATGAATACATAAGCTGTGCAATAGTTGGAAAGTCACTTCTAATCTACACATATATCGACACACTGTATCAAGAATATATTGCTTATAGAATCGTAAGTAACCAATGTAAACAATGAAGAGAGGACAGACTGCTCATAAAAACTGCAACAGGATGGTAAATTAAACTAAATAACAGATCTATAAAAATCTCAGCAAAAACGATTTACTAAAAAATCGTTAGAAAAAAAATGAGAAAACTTATAAAAAGACTCATGCAAAACTTACGAAAACTTATGTCAGCATACTAGCAGACTAATGAAAATATCAAAATGCATAAACTCACTATTTTGATTGAATTTTCATTTTGATATAACATCTGCATAGTGTCAAAATAGGTAGTCAAATCACTGTAAAACCAGTTAATTTAGTGATGTTTATGTTGCAAAACTTGCAAACCAATGGCCAGAAGCAGAAAAGTGGTGTGCCCAATAATGAAAAACGACAATGATCAACTAGCATGTCCTTCATATACCCCAAGTTGCACTGAATTGCCTTTCCTGTGCTGTGTACTGTTAAGAAACTATTCACTCACTGCCACCGTATTAGACGTTGATCGTGAACTCACATGTTAGTCTTTGCAAACAAACTTTCAGTTTTTGCAAAATAGGTGCTAATGTATATAGTTCAACTTTCTATTCCCTGTTTTATGTTACTGTAATTGGTATTTAGTTTCACCGTATTGTCATGCATTACGATCATTATGCGCATATTTTAATAAATGAATAAAATAAATAATGCAATTTATATAAACTAGTCACCGTTCATTCGCCACAGCTTGACCTGACGATCATCAGCCCCGGAGACAATCAGTGGCAACGTCGGGTGAAAGCAGACCCAGTTCACTCCACGATCATGGCCCTCGAGCACGTGCTTCACGATAGCATCGGTCTGTCCAAACAACTCCGGAGATCCAGGAGTCTTGAGATGGTCAAGACCTCCAGGACCCGGGGCAACGTTCTTCTTCCTCAAACCTACAACATTCGGCCAACGTGACAACAACGGCAACCAACAACAGCCCAAACACGACTACTATCGACAGACGAATAATCTCACACCAAAATGACTGAAAAAGATCACTTAACTGACATAAAAATCAACAGACTTTAGCAGAACATGTAACAATGCACGTACGTCAACAGAATTGTAATGCTTTGCAATTTACAACATTTGTTATTTATTTTATTTACATATTTCCGTGCAACTGCAAAATGTATAAGAACAAATTAAAACGACAGAGATACTGCTGAAACAAACACTACAAAATGTAAACACAATACGAAATTTTACAGCACAGCCAATCAGCTTTATCTCAGACATACACATTCACAGATGAACAATAAATCAAAGTCTGACAGGAATTGTATCAAATATTGAAACTACTGCTGATGCTACTACCTAGTACTATTTTTCATTTTTGTCTAACCAGTAAATTTTTTTCACAGTAAGCCAGGTGAGGCTGAGTTCCCAGGAACAAACTCTACATACTGCTACACCAGGTTTATTTACATACCAGATGGCCATCACAGTAGGCAACCAACAGTGACAAAAAAATGATAAAAATACAGACAAGATGCCAGAAATTTAACAGAAAAATCAGCTAAATCTAAACAAAGAGTGAAAGAATTGCAAGTGACGTGAATTCACCAGAAATATCCCAGACTCGAACGCTCTGATCAAGTGACGCGGAGACGATAAGATCTTCACTTGGATGAAATTGAGCACACATAACATAATGACTGTGTCCCGTCAGAACACTACAACATCACCACAAAGTAACCACGTTATAACAATAGTAATAATAAAACAATAATGTTACTAATAACAGCCACAGGCACGATAGTGTTTACCATGCTGTCATCATGGCACCGGCGGCACTGAAGAGTTCACCAAGACGATTCAGCTCGAGATCCACCAAAACCGGCAGCACAATCGTTATCAGCTATTACGCAAATCTAGTAATAAGTATTCATACTAAATCTAATGTAACCGCTGCATATTAATTATTAATATTAATGGTGAAATGATAAAAGCTGCCACCCCACACACATTCCGACTATATCATCTGGTACACATTCACTGACCTGATGCAGCTACGAGACTGCCAGTTCCAGATGCGAATTGTCTGATCGTCGGAGCAGGTGAGAATCCACGGGTATTCCTGCATAATACGAACAAAGAACATCAATGCAAAAATGCAAATGTACACAAATTATGTGAAATAAACTCGATTTTCTGTACCACACATATGCAAAATATAAAAAAAACCACAACAACAAAAAATTGACACGGGTGATACAATACGATAAAGCAGAATAAAAAATATGCAAAACAAATGGTCGTGATTTCTGGCTGCAGAACATGTGAATCAGGACCAACATCCAGCAATAGCACCAGATGCTACTTGCAGACTGACATAAATAACAGCATTACTATAGCTTCAGCTGCAGGAATGCTGTAGTATTAGTAAGGCTGCGGGAATGAACGATCAATTATTCGATTAATCATTAACAAGAAATCTGAGCTAATGCTCATGAGACGCGCGAGAGCTTATGGCAGTTCCTGTTCACAGCTAATATCGGTTTATCTCCATCCATTTCGCCGCACTTCACTCTTGTGCAGCCAAAAATCACACAAAATCACTAAAATCCTCTACTTTCTAGGTTCAACGTTGAAAACCCCCTATAGATGCAAAAATCTTGCAGATATCTCTAACAGTAGCCGAATTATAGCCCATTTTGTCCCAAATTTCGTTGCCATGGCAACCAGGGAGAGTCTGGGGGTAAATTTGAATGACACTGTTAGATTGGCCATCCCCAAAAACCATACCTAGAACCAAAAATTAGGACTCTATCTTTTACACAGCCAAAGTTATGACCGTTTAAAGAATTGTTTAATTTTTCTCATAAGCACCATTGTAATTTTTTGGAATTTTTTGAATAAATATGTTAAATATTAATTTCACAGCGTGACATTTTGACACAAAATATTAGAGACAATATGCTAGCATATCTAGCTATGCTAGCTGTCGCGCATAAAAAATTAATCAATTTAAAATTTTTTAATCAATTAAAATTTTTGGACTTCTTAACGGCCAAAAATAACTGACAATCAACATTTGTAATCTAGTTTCATTTCATTTTTTTACTTTTATAGTGTTAGTTTAACAGTCTGCGAGTTGCAAGCTTTGATTACGCAGTTCGTTTAGGCTACTGCATCAACCTCACTTAAATTTTCGATTTTGCATAAGACAACAACAACCAGTTGTTAAATTCTGCAGTTTTTGCAGTCTTTCTTCACAACAACAATCGATCAGATTAATCCATTATTTCTCAGAAATTAATCAGTTAAAAATTTTTAATCAGTAGCAGCTCTAGTTATTAGTAACGTTCACTGACAGCACTGCGCTCACATGATGGAATGTCGTTGTACGGATGTAGTCCAAGTGACCAAGAAGAGTGAACAGACAACGTCGTTGCTTGTAATTCCACACCTGCATAAAATAACATCAACACAATAAATATTCATGAAGTCATCATCCAAACGAATTAGCTACCAAGTCATACAAGAAAAGCCCCGCTAACGCAAAGGGGAACGCACAACAGCGGTGGATGTTTGAACTTTGAAAGCCCAGTAAAACAAAATCAGTCACCAGAGGGTGCCAAACGACCGGCAGCAAATTATCTATAGTGTTTTACTTGTACTCACCAGAGAGTGTGACTTGTCTCACTCTGCCAACACCGTATCGGGCCATCGGCTGGAAATCGCAAATTTTCCCTACCCCCTCTCATTTAGCGCCTTCGTTCAAGGTGACCCCCTTCGAATTTATGGAAAAGCTTTACAGTTCCTGAAACTAGAGTCTTCCAGGCAGCTGATGGTGAAGATTCGGTTATTCTAGCTTGCACTGTTTTTGACTGATCCACCCGTCTGACAAACGGATGGACAGACAAACAGAATTGCGATGGCCAAGATGTGCTACAGCAGTAGCTGCTGTTTTGCGTAAAAAGTGGTGATCTAAAAAATAAGCCATGCTATTTCAAACTTTTATCTTCTAACATGAACACAGATGAAAACTATAGATCAAGCCAATGAACTGAACTGCATAATTTGCATATAACCATACTCTGATGCCCCCAGATCACTACCTGGTGCAAAGAGAAATTGCTCAGTCTCCCCAAGAATCCCTCCCCCAAATGAAAGCCTTCGGCCTCAAATTTCGGCTCTTCGGACCTCAGAAGTGCACCCCAACGCAAATTCCTTGCTATGCTGTGCACTTACTATCATTCAAACAATAGCAAAAAACACGGAAAAACCTAGCTACACCTTAATATAATTAATAATCTTAGTAACTGTAGCACTTCTTAAAGTCTTAAATGTCAAATCACGTTTACAAAACACTGTTCAAAATCAAGCTAAACACTACATAGATAAATTATATTTTTTACGATTAAAAATAAAAAAGGCAAGTATTCTTGTTACCTTGATTTTATAGTCATCGCCACCAGACACAAACAATGGTTGCTGGCTATGAAAACAGATGCCACGAACAGGGCCTGAAACAGATTAATAAAACAAGCAAAATAATCATTCGTGGTTAATCAAAATATAACGTTTGCTTTACAATCATCAATGAAAATAATACACTATTCCCATACTGGCTTCAAGACTCAATCTTTCACAAATTTATTTCACTAGAATTATATTATCCAGACTACAAGTAACTGAAACAAGTACAAATGATACAAGACTTCACACTGAATGCTACAATGCTAACCATCATGCTCATCAAATTTGTCGATCATCGTACACATCCGATAGTCCCATAGCTGAATGACTCCACTGTGCAGACTCGTCAGTACCCATGGCCGCTTCGGATGAAATGACAATCCTATTGGCAGCAAAATTACATTCAAGTTTAGAATCTACAAAATATTCACTACAGCATCTAAATATAAAATAAGTACTCAATTTAAATACACACATAAAACTATTAAGAAAAAATATGCACCAAAACCATTTTAAATTAAATAATGCAAACTTAACGCATATTTACAGGCTTAATCTGAAGCTAGCCAGTTCTTCTTTGGTAAAATCGGTTACTTGACTTACTTACTTATTTATGGGGCCTATAGCTACTTCCTTCTCTACTACCGTCTATGCAAAGGCCCAGTTGTCGGAAATAAATGATTTGATTTTACTCTATCAACTTAAACTGCGTACAAATACAAAGAATTTTATGCGTATGCAAACTTCCTTGAATTACCTTTCACTCTCGCGGATTTTGTTTCAAATTTCGTCAACATTTTAGCTTTGCCACGGTGTCAAACAAACATAGATAATGACGTTATTCCAATGTTTACATTCATAATTTAGTGATGCGTACTGTATCGATTTTAACATCTCTGAAGAGCTACCGGTATGTCACAGTTTCGGTTTCGGGAATATGGTTCGAGATTGCTAGCTTGACCAAGTTGCCTCTAACTTACTGTAATAATTATATATTTTTTTGTATTTAAGTTTTGTTTTTAATGCCCTAATTTAAAGCCATCCAGATAAATATTCCTTAATATCGATCCTTTTATGACGTCACCCGCCTGACTCTGTCATGTGTTTTTTATTAGTCACATAACTCACATTTTATTAAAAATTAAAAATTATTATTACTGTGAGTTTGTGAGTTTCGTTATTTTTTTTAAATTACTAATCTTTTTTATTATACTCCCGGAAGTAAAGGTTCCCGGGGGTTAAAAACAAAAAATAAAAACAAAAATCAAGTTGCTTGAGTGGCTCTAGTCCAATTCGCTAGGAACTGTAAAGGTTTCTTTGAAAGCTACCAAATAATGTGGCGCTGGACCGCCAGAGACTCGTTGATGTGGTTTCGCGACAGTCTTCCGAGATATCTGTCAACCTGCGGCCAAGCTCGATGAGAAAAGAAATTCCGGTAGAATTTATCGGTCCAAGTGTTTCCAAAGCTAAGGGTTAAAAGATGTGTGAAGGTGGAAGTGATGAATACTTTGCAGATTTCCTGGCACGGCATTCTCTGCTGCGCCACCTAGACTGGCAGAGAGCGTGAGATAGGACTCAGCGCAGCCAGAGTGTTGACTACAGTGACATCCTATGCCATTGCTTTGCCAGCGTGTCAAGGAATCAAAGTGCTGCCGTCGGGGCGTTTACCATCACCTCTGACAAGACCAGATGATCTTGGATTTTAACCACTGAGCCGTAAATCTACAAACCGGTTACTGTTGCCTTGGCATGCAGGCACCAATGCTAAGTTCACTATGTTTCTTTCGTTCTTGAGACGCACCACGGATTAGGAAAAAGTCCTATATTACGGCCTGTTAGGACGACCACATAACTACTGATTTCTTTACCTTTGACGATCGTGAGTTCCATAGCTTCACCGTTGATACTGTAATCTTTGTTGCACTCATCGCAGTGACCTTGAACTTGACCTTGACGTAGGTCATCGTGACCTTCAACCGGCAGATGGTTATGTGTGGGTGAGTAAGACTCGTCGTCCGTGTGGTCCGGCTGTAGCGTAGTTTGTCCGGTGGCGTCTCGACTGACATGCTGTTGGGTGGTCCTACGGCAGCATGCGCAGAAGCCCGCACCGAGACCACACACGAAGCTCTACAGACAGACCACACACTAAGTTCTTGTAGGTGAACCTGAACACGGCAGCCATGTAGCCGCCGACCTGCGCGATGGTCAGCAGTGTCAAAGGAATGCCAAATGTAGCGTAGATGATTGTAGCGACTTGACCTGTCGCCGTCTTCGGCGCTATGTGACCGTAACCTGCGTCAATCATAAGTAAGTAAGTAAATAAATAAATTTGTATTGTGCACAATGTCAGAAACCACTGAATTTGAGGCGCAAGCAGTGGGGCGGAAACTAAGATTGCCTAAAAGCTAAATTGGAGAAAAATGTTTTCAGCTGGCGAGGAAAACAACATACGGAAGGGGAATTGCGACTAGCCTATCTAAGGACGTGGGGATATTCAAAATGCTGGGAGCGGCTACGAGAACCGAAACGGACGCGAGCGACAGAAGGCAAATTAGCGTCCGACGAACGCACGATGTGTAATTGCACAACAAACAAAAAACCCAAAATTTGAACGAACTGTTTTCAAACCTATTTACAGCCCCAGACGCGGCTCAACTTAAGTAAAACGTGATGGCAGACATTAAAGCTCAGTTTTACAGTTACTGCAACTAGAGTAGATCGGGGTCACTTTGTAGGCTCTGATCTCTTATCACTGACCAGTGCTGCCTTTGTTGCCTAGATGTGGCAAAACTCCCGTAGAGAGCATTTCAGTGCTCCCACAGCAAATCAGCAACAATTTGTGCGATCTGCGTGGTATTTCAAAGACAACAGCCAATGCTGAAACCACTATAGCTAAACTTGCTATTTCACTATTAATGCTAATTAATAGTTCCGCTAATATCAAAGACAAAAAAAATGCACTTCAAAAAATCTGACCCGACCCGGCCAGACCCGTGGATGGACCCGACCCGTGTCCAACTGTGCATTAGACGCCCACGCTGAGTGACTAACTGGTCAGACTCGGAGCACGAACGCGAATAGACAGACAGACAGACAGATCGTCATCCGAAACATCGTCAATTTTTTAGCAGCAGAAAAACAGCTCCAGGCGCCAGCAGCCCTGTCGTGCGTGGCGTAAATGGAGCTAATGACTGGCAATTAGCGGTTGCACACACCGCACACGACGGATCACACGCGATTCCACCATAACTTAGCTCAACCCTCGTGCATAGGCCTAGCATTCGCTGTGTTGAAACGGCTTAAGCTTATGGGCGTCTGCAAGTTAACTATCCTTTACAGCTTGAAGTCTATTTCAGTGAAATCTATCACACAAAATCCCGATATAATCTTGACTATTCAATTAGTCCTAATGATTTCCTACTTTGTCTTACTTGTGTTCCTACATTACCTGAAGAAAGCAAACACTTCAAAGTTGCGGTATATTCTCCGCTGTACTGTATTCCAGTTGCCACTTTTTTGCAGACAGTGCATAACAAATTCACGTAAAAAATACTGTCAAAAATCGCTGAAATATTTGTATTTAGAAGTACAATAGCCGCAATTTCGCTACTCCAGAGACGACATTTTTGGCGTTTTTGTGCACACTGATTGTTTATTAATGTAAACAAAATCTGTTTTTTTTTCTGCCAAAGTTAGTGAATTTTTATGGGCTATGTGGCCTGCCATGGTTAACTGTTATCGCGTTATTGTCAATGCGTTATTTATCTAGCATAAAATTGTGTTTTTTTTCTCGTTTCTGACAAAAGATCACCGAAGCGTCATATCAGATCCCAGACACACACACACACACACACACACATGTATCATTCTGACAATCGGGTCACAACAGACCTGTAATCTCTATTTGTTAATTCGCTGGTCATCGCGCGTAGTGGTCAAGGGCCCATATGACAACGACCAGCTGTGGCGTCATGGGAGGGGGCAGAGGCAATTGTGCAGGAGGGGGGAATTGTCCCCTCCGAAATTTTAGCCTGTCCATAGATGTTCTCGTCCGACAATTTTCTTTTTCCCATTTTAGCCCATTTGAAGTAAATTTGTATAAGGGCAGAATTAAAGTAGTGACTCAAACCACCCGGTTAACATCAAACAAAGACTGAATTAGAGAACTGTGCACTTAAGAATGATTTTCTTATCAGAAATTTGCAGCCGTCTGTCGAAAATATGCAACAATTAAAGTTCCTCCCTAACTTTTCAAAAGTTTAGAACCCATGACGCGGCGGACGACGAACGCACGACACGTGTCCCTGCAGAGATTAACGGCCGCTGCAGCAACTGTCACTGTCTGGTTGTGACGTCACCAAGGATCTCAGCCATCAATCATTCCACGTAGAAACTACTGTACATTATATCCTTGTTTTGGAGGATTCAAACTCAGGCCCACTGTATGGCTAAAAAGATGCACAGTACAGATTTTTTTTTGCATTTTCGTGTTTTAACTAATTGTTTTTTGAACAACGGCAAGTCCCACAATGCGTTCCTATCGGTCTTGAGTCTTGAAGGCACCAAGAGACAAAATAATGTCTAATTTCTTAACATTTTGTTGCGTCGTTTTTACCGCATGTTCCGGTCGCGAATACGGAATTTCGCGAACATTCTCTCTCGTCAAAGTCACTGGACTCAAACTCGGACTCGGAATAAGCGAACTCGACTGTTGTAGCTGTATCCCACCATACAACGACCCGAAGCAACAGGTTTTATTCTCGTCTTCCAATAAATAGGAATTGTAACAGTGAATTAAAAAATCCTGTGAAAATAAAGAGAACTCCTGGTTCCGGATCACAAGACGTGAACGACCTACATCACCACAAAAATCCAATAATTTGTCGATCATTTTGAAAACCTAGTCATCGTCAATCTGTTCAAAAATAACTTTTGCGTAATCTCGCAGACGGACCATTAAAGATACAGACACGAGGAAAACACTTAGTTTTTTCACGGCGTTGTTGGAAAATAAACTTAACCAAGATAGTTCGAACCGTTGTTAAACACAAATGTCTTCTCGAAAAGATGCAGCTTCGTGTCCCTTTTACTTTTAGCGCACGCGTAGACCGCTGATGGCGCTGTCGTCGTAGATAAAGTTCATCCGGTTCACTTGACGAATGTTGCACCGCAGCACCGACGACCTCTTGACCAAGCGAAGACCGCTGGTCCGCCTTGTACATGGCAGCACACCCCGCTGACTGCTCAGTAATATACAAGCAAGTTGCAGAAGCGAATCCGGTTGACATCAGGAAACGAGTGAATAATATGAGCTGACCAGCGTGATGGTGTTGACGTAGGCCTAGGCTATGTGGTCAATGGCGTAGTAACAGAAAAAGCAAAAAAATAGTTATCCTTCCTGCCCAAATATTTGGTTGTCTAAAAATTGCCAGATAACCGTTTTTATCAGTTGTCGTCCGAGAAATGCCAAATTTTGGGCTGATAACCCCCCAATTTTAGGAAATTTAGGGGCAAAACCAAAATTTTCAGCACCCATAATCTTCTCGGTCGAAAATAGTGTCTGTCGAAAAATGGCATTTTCCCGTCCAGCTTACTTTTTTAACGCACGACACCGCTGTGGTGATTAATGACAACACTATCATCAAGCACACCAGTTTTACGTAGCAGCAGGATTGATTCTCACTGCCGACAGTACTGCGATGTGTCCACCACTTTATCCAGAAAAGAAACACGTACGCTACCCCCCCCCCGATGTTCATACTAAAGTGCACGAAAAGCAATGGTCACAGTTTCAACGTCATTAAGACGTATATGGGTCAACACGTCGGCGTAGCAAAGTCGATATTTCGGTCGTGTAATTACGTAGCACGACCGTCCGGACACATGTTGATATGCACACGCGGCAATCAATCGCTATCTAACAGCAATCGACTCGCATACACACGTACATGTATATAGCCTAAATTCGGAGCTAACCGACATAATTGCGTAGAGCAAAGCCAGCTGAAGATGATAAGCTAACGACGTGTATTATAAAACGAGCATGAAACTGCATCTGCATCGCATAGATAGACCTATGTGCACTGCACACTGTCATCGCCGCGGAGCACATTAAGAAACCCAGCTGTCGCTAGGATAGTCGACCGTACTGGTTGACGGTGACGATCAAGGTCATCCAAGGTCAACGGTTGTCATGTAATTTGAAAGCCAATATGCGACTTCAAATTAGTGATCAATAGCAACCTAGCACCGTTTAGCGACAATACATCTGTGACAGACGACAGACAGACGACGACGGACGGACGGACGACAACCATGCCATAAGCTCGACCGTTACTTAACTACGGTCGGCTAAAAACCACGAACAAGACTGAAATGTGTGTAGGTTTATTTTGCTTATCGCAACAAGTTACTGCTTAAGTTGCACAACTGTTATGCAACAGTTGCACATGTAGGAACCCTCTAATGCATCCCCTTTTTTCTCACAGTCTTTTGCTCAATGTCATGTTTGAGCAACTGCAAGTGCATTTAATGTAGTTTCTGTTTGGTTTTCCTGCCTTATTAATCCTACAGTTTCAATAATTCGGTTTTCATCCAACGTAATTCCGACGCAACAGACGCAGCACAAGAATCAAGACACGGCTTCTGTCTATATGGTTTTTGGCAGCTTTGATGCGTCACCTGCGTCCATTGCGTACTTTTTTGCGTTTGCGCGCGCGCGTTGCGTTGAATGAAGCCTGCAGACTTTGCTGATTAAGTGTGGTGTTATTTGCATCGGCTTTAACGACTTAAATAATAATGATGATGACGATGATGATAATGATAAAATCACAACGTCCTTCAAGCAGGTAACAAAGTTGTGCAATTTACGCCACATTTTAAGGCGTTTCGTGTGCAACATGAAAACAAAACATTTCAACACGGAAATGTAAACAGGGCTGTAGTTAATGACTTCTGTTACAAGATAAGCAAAAATGTCGGTTTAGTGCCGATATAACATGCGAACGTCCGCTATGCTGTACACTGCACTGTGCAACCCTAACCACCTTCCGTGACATTTTGAAATAGGCCTAAAAATAGCACACCGGTTACTCTCGCCTTGCGTTCAGACCAATTTTGTTTTTTTCCGCACTTTTTAGTTTTTGAGTCATAAATATACTTACACGGCTTACCTATAGTAGTGATGACTGTGATGGCAAACAACAGCGACGCCGCAAAATCCCACTGTGATTTCACGACCACGTGTTCCTCTTCTTCGATGACGTCATACAGGTAAGACAGGCGTCCGTCCCAGCCGTCTATCTTGGTCGCCAGGTAAACTTCGCGCGTGTAGTTTCTCAGAATTTCCTCAGCAAACAGCGTCCAGTTCAACTGTTTACATCGTGTGACATCAGTAAAAAAAGATAAAGGTCGTCAATTTGTATAGCGCATCGTCGCAAACACGCCTTTGATGCGCTTTCGTAACTAACCAGAGCCACCTGCCGCACGGCCACCGTGTGCAGCCTGCAGACACAGGCTGGTGCAGCGGCCGGCTAGGCAACCCCAGTCAGCTGTACCAAGGTCCCCACCTTCCGTAACTCATGTAAATAAGTTACTACTCATTTTGCCGTCCCACGGAGGGTAGAAGGCTGAGTCGACCTAGATCAGTCAGTCAATTGATCCGTCAGCCAGTCAAAATATTTAATCAGAGGCGCATCAAGTCTCAATTTCTGCGCAGACTTATTAACAACCGTTTGCTGTTACAGCTCGCTAAGCTAACGGTTCAGACAAAAAGCTATAACTGCCGGTAGAATAGCCGACCGTACTGGTTATCAGTGACCTTTAAGGTCATCAGAGGTCAACGATTTTCATATCATTTGAAAGCCAATATGCCACTTTCTGTTAGTGATTAATATTAACTTTTGCAAGCCGTATCTTTCACCGTTTTCGAGATATGGCCAGTTTTCCGTTGAAAACGTACATTTTCTTACCCCCACCATTTAACCGTAAATTTAAAAATGTTCCCTTTGCATCATATCGCTGAAAATTTGCGTGCCTACGTTTAAGACACATTGCTAATTATTCGTGTAAAAAGTTTTTTTTCTACGTCTTAACGCTTATATAGCAGCAGCCTGATCATCATTTTCTTAACCACGGAAGACAAAGAATTGTCGGTTTCTTATTTTTTACAGAACAAAAAATAGCAAACGACGACATTTACCGGGTGAAGAACGTTGAGTTGCTTCGTGCCGTTCCACAGGGCGTCGATGTGCCAGCGAAGAGAGACTTTGACGCTGGATTTGACCGTCTCGTCGGCGTGAGACTCTAGCGCCTGGAAAAGATAACCGCCGGCGACGGCGTAGGTCACGGTCAACATCGTCAGACCGACGGTTGACAGCAGGAACGCAGCCACGCGTTTGCACACCTTCAAGCACTTCTGTTGCCGGTGGTTTGATCGCCTCAACACTCCGGCGCTGACGGACGGAGATACCAACGACGACGACGACGACGTCAGTTTGTCCTCAACGACACCAGCGGAGACTATTTCCGCTTCCGCCGGAAAGAGTTCGCCGCCATTCTGCGACAGCGGTACGTCGGCTTGATCGTCGTAGCTATAATTGCAGACATCGGAGGCAGTAGTGAGCGTGACCACGTCGCTGGTGCGTTTGCGCTTCCGGTACGCCGGCAGAAACCGGAAGTCGATTGGCGTCTCTGCGGTGTCCATTGTCAACATGGCGTGCGCCGCGCAATGGGTAGCAGACGAGATCCGGAAACTGTATTCGATATACGCCCGACGGCAGCGTTTCAACGTGATAGACCTATAGAAACAAATTTTTATAGGCTTATATGTCCCACGAAATAGCAGTGTAGCATCCTGCCTGCAGTTTTCTATCAAATAAGCGGAGAATGAACTTCAATTGAGCGATAAATGTCGTAATGTACTCATCATCATCATCATCGTCATTCTCTTAATCGTCATAATTGCCAAAAAATGCTTAGCACATGGACCTAGGCCTACCCCGTTGCAATAGTCGCAGTTCAGTACACTACATTACTGCTGCGTACAATGACGACAGATAAGTTTATCAGTGAGTTACAGCAGTCGAGGCTAGTGCGGTCGGTGCTCTGCTGTTAATGCACTGCTCTTAACGTCTCCTGACGTTTCTTAGCCGCCGCGTATGATTCTTGCAGGGTATATCGTGGCGACTGAAAACACGAGACTGCAATATGAGGGGAAAATGAGCAGGTCGAGTCACGGGGCGTTGCTAAACCGAGTTTAAAAATTCGCTATGCCAATGAGCGTTGAAATCTTATCAACGACGCCAAGATAAAGGCTGGCGTGTCACTTACGACAGGGGCGTAGGTACGCACGACATGTACGATTATTCCTCAGGACGGTGTTGGCTTGCAAGATCCACAATGAACAAACGTCCGACACTGACGACTGTGACGACGATAGACCCAGTGCTAGCGATCAGCGGCCGTCAGCTGTCGTGAATCCGCAGACGCAGGACCTGTGTGAAGTCAGGCTTGCCGTGGATATGAAATTTGCCATCCATATCCATATCCATATCCATATCCATATCCACATTTTTTCCGTGGATATCCATGGATATATCCATATCTACAGACGCCTATCTTGCGTACATATAGCCACTAAATTTTCGCGAAATACAGCACAGCAGTGCCAGAGCGTCCATCTCCCCAAGGCATTTCTTTTGTGAAACTGTTACAAAATAAATAACAGTAAAAAATAAAACACATTTGCATTGAAATATGATTTTAGAAAAGTATTTCTTGGCTCTCTTGAAAATCTACGCTAATTATTTTATTGCCCTTGCTATAGCCGACTCTCAGTCGTCTTTTTAATCGTAACAAATGTATTGTGGCTAAACGGTCGTAAGTAGTTGGCGATACTGTTGGATAGGGCGATAACGACTACCTATAAGCCGTTGAAAGTAACCATGTCTCTATCTGCAGCTTTTTGGCCGCAAATTTGAATGCAATGCTTCTGCCTGCAGCCGTCACTTACGTGCGCCAAATTACCGTATCTTATTCTAGCACTGATTTTAGCGTCCAGTGTAGCAACGTCACCCGATCGTGTGTGGGACTGCAGTCACTCTGGAAAGTCGCTATTTTTCCGCAACCGGAAGTCGGACACTGGCCTTCAGATATAGGCGGTACGGTCAACCCATCGCAGCAGCAGCTGGAATTTTTGTTCTCCAAGACGCATGTTGCATTCATGTACGCCTACAGGTATAGATAGAGTAAACGCTTTGAAGAACACTTGGTTTGTACTCCCTACTAGCATTAAATTTGTTAGGAATCCAAAACGTTTGTAATTTTGTTACCGTTTGATAAAAAAGAATAAAAAATAATCTCATAAATTGATAGACCGTTTGTTGTTTAAACAACAGTATTAAAGCACCACAGCACCTGTTGCTGCTTTAGTGCACATAAATTAATTTAGGCTAACTGTCACTGATTATTCATTTGACTCAATAACATAAATAAACGAGAAAATGAAGAGTAAGAACTACAGAGAGAAAAATATTATATAGAGATAAAACACTTAAAGATTCAGTTTAATTAGCAAATGCGACAGCACAATATCCACGGATATATCCACAGGATGGCTGAAGTCTGATATCCACACAATATGAAGTCTGCCTCGTTCAACCACGCGACGAACGAGATGCGCTTGCAACGTGTGAAAACCACATTTCTGAGCGTCGTGTTCCGTGTCACTCAGATATAGCAGTGCAGATGCAATGTCATAAACATGACTCTGGGCTTTTTCATAGCAATGCTGTCTGAACTATATCGAACATAATTTGGCTGCCATGAAATTTTAATGTTTTTCCTACGTATTTTCTTTCCTAATTTTAAGACGTATATAAATAATTCCTATTCAGAAAATAAAACGTTTTACCTTTGAAAGTGGTATGTAGACTCAAATCCTGCACCGTTAACGTTATTTAGAGCCTATAAGTAAACTTGCGTTCTTTGCATTTTTTAAACCCGCATTTCTTGCGTTCAATTTTCCAGTCTCGCATTTTCAGCATCCCCGCTATATCACTCACTATAGGCCTAGTCGTGTTCTGCAGTGCTTCGTTATAATGCATGAACATCTCTACGCAGAAGCCAGCAGGTATGCATGCCTCACACGTCGACGCGGCCGAAATGATCGGCGACAAGTCACGCTATAATAGTTCGGTCAGTGCTGATGAACAAGACACTTTGAGTTTGGCGCCGGAACTACTGCTACTACTACTACACTGTGTCTCAGAAAAAAATTCAAAATTGTTTTTGTCATAACTTTGTGAAATGTTTGCTAACTTTAATATTTTTGGCAGATTGATGGCTAAGACGACGAAATTATGTAAGTTGCGCTCACTTTTCACCTCACCTAATTTATGTCAGTGCACTACCTTGTGAACATAGATGCTCCAAATTGTTGCATAATGTTGAGTTTTTGTCTCAAGTAAACGCTGTAACGAGTTAATTAGGCACAAAATACATTAAAATGTGAATTATTTAACATAATTATAAGTTTGTATAACAAATCGCTTGCAAATTATAATTTATGCCAAATGAAAGTGTGCTCCGCATACAAAAGTGTAATGGCTTAGATGCAACGCCAGTGGCTGATAGCAGAATCAGCGATCGACTGATCAAAAGCATTCACTCATCGATTAGACGTGTTTTAAGCTTATCAGCGAGCTATTTTGTTGTCTGCTGTTTTCAGCAAAAAATTTTTAATACCTCAAAATTAGTAAACCACGTCGCACCCTCTGTCGAATTGATGATGCAAAAGTGAGCCATCTGATAGGGCCTACAAATAATCGCCGCGTAATGTAACAATTTGGAGCATCTGTGTTTCACACGGTAGTGCGTTGACATAAATTAGGTGAGGCGGTAGATGAGTGCACCTTACATAATAATATCGTCTTGGTCATCACTGTCCCAAAAATTATCAAAGTTGGTGGAAATTTGACAAAGTTATACCAAAAACAATTTTGACTGTTTTTTAGACACGGTGTACCGTAACTACTACTACAGTTACTACTACTGTATTACTACTTTGCACGTACGCTGTGACTGTATCGCTTTCATTCACTTTTGCCCAGTCGATCGCTACAGCGTTATCCTTCTATGGGTGGCCAGCATGCCAGCGGCGTCGTGCAATAAAAATTGATTAAATGTTGGAGGTGAAGGCAAAAAGTTGCAATAATTTTTAGATACACGGCTGCAGATGTCCGACAGAGATGATACGAAATGCTCAAAACTCTAATTTTGCCTTTAAATCTTTTTCAAAATGGCGACCTCCAACCCCAAATTTTGTATTTTTGGAAGATCATTCTCCGATGGAGAGAAAATATTCAGGCAGGCTTAAACTTAGTAGTGAGGCAATGGCTCTTTGTTCTTTTTGCCACGACGCCGCTATGACGGATGTGTATTTCTCTGTGATTATCAATCATTTGTGATACAGTCTGTCATGTAAGTTAGGGGGGTGAGTGAGTGAGTGAGTGAGTGAGTAGGGTTTAACGTCCCACCCGACACAGTATAGGTCATTTTGGGGACAGCCTTTCCAGGCGAAATGTACACAAAGACATAATAACGAAACAGTAAGTTTAACCTGTAAGTTATTGGAAAATATTAAATAAATTATTACCTCTGTCCGATGAGCACGGCGCTGCCCACAAATCATCTCATTTATCTCCTTTCTGATATAAAATATCGGTATTCACCATGTATTGAAGAACTATACTGTGTCCTAAAAAGGAAGCCACTTTTTAAATTGACCTACCTAGCTCCGTAAAAATGGCCTATTTTAATAATATTTGGCACGCAACATCAAGGAGAACCTTGACGTGAATGACTATAGTTTTGCCCATTTTACTGTAATACTATCATTGCACTACTTTGTGAAATGCAAAAGTTGTAGTTTGGCCATTTACAACAATGAATTTATACCGAGTAGCTTATGCGTTAGGCTAAAAAATGATTAGGCCTAACTGAATAGCGATTAGCAACTATATTGTCTCTCAAAAAAGTCATAAGTGTTACGTCACATCATCTTTATTACAGCATGTGCTCAAAATGTTCTTCTCCAGCACGAACTTAAACGGTGGACGTTGACGCTACTCACCAACAGCACGTTCAATAACCACGTGACCCAGAGCGGCTCACTCGCTATTGATGCGTCATTTTATTTCAGTTCGTTGACGTATGATCTTAAAATAAATAAGATTAATGTTAAACAAGTAGTCTAACAGATTTTTCAATAGTTTTGTTGTCTGAGTTTTTTTGTGTCGTCGCATGCGTTATTCAGCGTGAATTCATTTTTTTATAAACGGTGTGACGTTAAGTCGTGGTTTGCTGAAAACGATTGACTGCTAAATGCTGATAAGTCTGAGGTGATGATGATCGACACATCCTCTCAACTACGCTTGGCGGCAACCTTCAGCACCGTGACAGTCGCTGATTCCCACCTTACTGTGTCCAGTCAGTTGAAGTCTCTGGGTGTCATTTTCGACCCTAGATTAACTTTTGACGCTCACGTCTCATCGGTTTGTAAGGCGTGTAATTACACATATGGGCACTACGACACATTCGGAGAGTACTGCCACAAGACGTTGCTAAGACACTTGCATCCAGTATAGTCAGTTCCAGGCTCGACTATTGCAATGCCGTTCTCTACGGAACACCCAACTCGACAACCTCGAAACTACAGAAGGTGCAGAACTGTCTCGCTCGCGTAGTGTTGCAACAGCGGAAGTTTTGTCACGCACAACCTCTTTTAAAATCATTACACTGACTTCCAATATCTCAGCGAATCAACTTCAAACTGGCAACTTTGGCTTTCAAGATACAGTCTACTTCACGACCTAAATACCTTCATCAGCTGATCTCCAGTCAACATCCTGGTTCATCGATGACATTGCGCTCATCAACTCGTCCTCTACTCCAAGCACCACGCACCCGAACTGCATACGGCGGTCGTGCTTTTAGTTCAGCCGTACCAGCTATCTGGAACAATCTTCCAACTTCAGTCATTGAAGCAAACAGTTTGCCGGCATTCCGTCGTCGACTCAAGACACATCTGTTTACTTTTGCTTTTGAAAACAGTGGTTAACTGTAACGTAGCTAGCGCCTCTGTATCTTTACACACGTTTAGTTTTATGGCGCTTTATAAGTTCGTTTTTAACTTTAACTTAACTTCTGCATTTCACAAGGTGGTGTAGCAACGGTATTAAAGTAAAATGAGCAAACTTTTAGTTCTTTACGTTAAGTTTTTTCTTAATGCTTCATGCCAAAAGTTACAAAAAAATCGGCCAGTGTTTCACAGAACTATGCAAAAAATAAAAGTGGCTTCCTTTTTGGGACACGGTGTACAGAACGGGTTGGAGTGTTTTGTCCCCACGAAGTTGGTGGAGCCATTTGTTTCTGGAGTGGCCTAGACGATACGTCTCAGGGAGACGACCATGTCGACGTGGCAGAGCATAGATGATGTGTCTCAAACGACTGTAAGAAATTTCGTCGAAACCAAGTCGTAACCTTTGTTGAGTCTTATGCGTAAGCCTACAGATAAACAGGCAGAAACGGGTAAGGCCTAAACAAACATCGCCTGCTCATTTCAGCGAGAGTGAAAAGTAACTAGAAAGCAGTCAGAGCTCGCACACCTCTACCACGGCAATGTCGTTCGCTAGGTGGCAGCACCATCTTCGGTTTTGCAGCGGTTTCCCTTATGCCCCATTGAAAGCAATGGTAACGAAAATTTCAAAGTGATCCAGAATTCAGGATTCCCTCCGGATCACCCCTAAAATTGAATCACTGGTAGCTTGTGCCATTCCCGACATACCCTCAAAATTTCAGAAAGATCCGTCTATAACTTTTTGAGTTATCTTGCTAACACACAGACAGACAGACAGAC
>Ga0209454_1000486_pt1 | contig 21152 bp, 14 predicted proteins | sample WorMetHERISLAND1_2_FD_187400 | JGI IMG/M metagenome (GOLD analysis project Ga0209454, IMG submission 187400) | Marine gutless worms symbiont microbial communities from Max Planck institute for Marine Microbiology, Germany - Olavius geniculatus... | ecosystem: Host-associated > Annelida >... | reverse complement strand
GTATATATGTGTGGTTATATCTCACTCAAAATGTAGGACAGAAAATGTGCATTTTTCTTTCTGCTAGAGCCACTCTCTGACTCTAAAATATGCTTAAAATGCGTTTGCGTCGGGGCTCCGCCCCGGACCCCGCTGGGGGAGCTCGTGGGGAGCTCACGACGCTCCCCCAGACCCCCTAGTCGGCCTCACCCCTCTCGGCGCCTGCGGCGCCTCCACTCTCGCGCCTTCGGCACTCCCAGCCGGCGACCCCCCCACTGTTTTTGGACAAATCGAACACTGGTCTAATTAAAAGCAAAGGCTGAAATGGCTAAAGGCCTGGATCATTGTCGGCGTCAACAGTACTATTACACTGTGTTCCAAAAAAGCATCCCAAACATTTTTGACTGTCACTTGAAAAACAATATTATCAAATTTTGATAAATTTTGGTATGAATATTCCTGATACAACTTGCCATCAAACGACCATTCAGTTTTCCACCTCTCCCAACGTTTGTTTCTGCACTACATGGGAAAACACAACCAGTGAAATATCACTTTTTTATCCAATGCGATATGATTAGCAGCTTAATTAACATAATGTGTAAAAACACATTTTGTTTACATTTCTGACACTTTGGCTGACATTTCATCCAGTTGTCCATTTTTCAACTCCCTGCAGTAAACCTGCTTGAAGTGTTGACCCACTATGCGAACACCGGCAAGGAGATGCTTTCTCCATTCATTGACAGCAGTATCGATAATGTTCTACTCCAGACCAATCCGGGCTGTACCAGTCACTTCTTGACTTCACAAACATTCCTAAACGTCATCTGGTAGACACACTGCCGCATGACAGTCAAACCTTGTAACAGACTGGCTGTTGGGGCCCACACATTAAAATAGATGGAATTTATTGACATTTTTTCATTCATTTTAACACGTATTATGCTTGGTCTGATTTCCCCAGGTAGTGAAAAAGCAGACGTTGGGTGAGGTGGAAATTAAAAACAATTATTTAATAGCCAGTTGCATCAGAAATATTTCTGCCAAAAATGATTGAAATCTGCTAATCTTTATTCAAGTTACGATTGATAATGTCGGGAATGTTTTTTTCAGGTTTTCTGTTTATTTCAACACATATTTCGCGTGATCTGCTTGCCCTAGGTAGTGCAGAAGCATACACTGGGTGAGGTGAGAAACTAAATGTCATTTGATGGCTAGTTGTGTCAGGAATATTCCTACCAAAAATTATAGAAATTTGATAATTGGTTTTCAAGTTACAGTCAAAAATGTTGGGGATGCTTTTTTGGGATACAGTGTACTATTATTATAAGAAGAGAACAGATGGAAAGAGACCTTGACATAGCTCTGGCATGTAGACAGCGGAAGTCCAACAAGACTGGTGCCATCGATCGACATGATCTGATCACCAATGTTCAGTCGACCGGTTCTTGCGGCCGGACCGGAAGGCATCAGGTTAGCCAGCACTACAGTCGGCAGCATGCTTCCCCAGCCTGACTCTACCAACACTATGCCCAAAGGCTCACCTTTCAACTTTGTTATCGTCACCTACAATGCAGCCACATTACAGTCTGTTAATAAAACCATTTATAGAGTTGAAATTTTAAACCTTTTTCTGGGTTAGGTCAGGATGAAATCATGAACTGGTAGGTCGGGTTGCGTCGAATCAAGCAAAGTGCTAAAGCGACCCATGCCCAACTCTGGTATAAACACAGTTAGTTCTACTGCCAGTATCAGCTGTGTGCTGATAGCATATGCAATGCTGATGGCTTATCATCATATCTTTCTGTATTGCTACAGTCCAGAGACAGAGTTTTCCTGATTATGCAATACTATACAATGCAATTACTCAAGTAAACAAAAATCACCATGTAGTAAAGGTATCAACTATTGTCGTAAACAAATGTAAACATGAAAAAGTATGCATTAAAATATTAACAACAACACAACAGACAGTAGCAGCAGCAGCAACAACACATGAATGACATAAGTCTACCTTAAGCGCACACAACTGACTAACTATCAGCATGAAAACATCGTGCAGATACGATACTAGCCTCTTTCTGTTTCTCATTACTGGAGAAGAGTGCGAGTTCCTCGCCAAAGATCTGCTGCTGGTTCAATACTTCCTGGTAGTCCACGTCCTTGAGTAGGTTTGGGTCGTCAATGCCGTTAGCACGCAGGAACTCAGCGTAAGCCACTTGGAACGCCTGGCCGATCGACTGCGCTATCAGCTGCGCCTACCAACCACATCAACACACTAGTAAGTCAGAAAGAAAACTTAAGAGGCACAGTTTAACAGTTAGTCGGAGTGCGCCATGATCTCAACACCCAAACAAAGATGTCTTTAGCAGCCGCTTTAAAAACTGTTCAAAAATTACTTTCAGCTTGTCTCGAATGAGCTGGAAGGTTGTTTCACAGCCTCGGACCTGCAGCAGCAAAACATCCGTCTCCATTGCTGCTGTATGTACGACAGATGTCCTTGAGTTAGCAGAACGCAGCATACACTGCACAAACCATCCCCACGCACTGACAACTTCAGCCACAATCAATCAACAGCGACAATAAAACACTTCCACATAAGATTCCTAGGAAGGGGTGACGAGTATCCTCCCTACCAGCTAGTGGTCTGTGGAGGGCTGTAGGCTCCCAAGCGGGATTCAGAACGGAGCCCCGACCCTCAAACACTCAACACGCCTCTTCTGGCACTACGACTCGGCCAATTTTCGACAAACAAATCTACTCGTTAGTGTGGTTAGGGAGGGGGTGGAGCGGAACTAGTCATGCTGAAGGGAAAAATTCTCCAGTGCTAAGAAATGTAGCGGATAAAACACAATGTCACTCAATAACTTGTCGTTGTCGGTCGTTCGTTTTCAGCAACTCAATATTCATACGGCGGCGACGCTTCAGCGAAGACGAAGCCGGTGGTGGCACAGATGCAGAATGATTAATCATCATCAGACTCAGCAGCAACAATATCTGCACCATCATCGTCATCATCATCGGCGGCAGCAAAAACTCATAACTGACCGGTGCAAGAGGAGGACTTATCTCAGCGACTCAGACACAGACTAAGTCCTCTGAGCTCCTCCTGCTGTGGCTGCTGCTGCTGCTGCTGATAGTCAGTGGGTGGCTCAGTCGCAGGCGCCCACCCACCGTCAGAAATCACCGCTGGGAGCGGCCACCTCGCCTTCCCTTCTTTGCACCTTCTTATCCATCCCTTACCATCCTTTCTCACACCATCTTTTCTTTCTGCCTCCAAATACAGCTACCGGCTCTGCAGCCCAGTAGGTGCAGATGCCGTATTGTATTGCACAAGTGACAAAAAGTGTGTTGTTTCAGCCTCAAACTGTACCGAAAATCTACAAAGACGCGCCTGTTTTTTTACTGTTCTCCGTGGTTACAAAACATCTTCAGGAATCAAACGCTACAATGGGTGATCGTTCTATCAGGGGCGTATTAAGAAATGTGAAGAGGCAGGTGTAGATTTCAGATGTATATTTTCAAGTGTTTACGGAGCAAGCCCCTCCCCCTCCCCTAAACATGCCCTTGGTTCTAGTGCGTCCCACAACTTCAATTCTTCGGCAAATCCATTTGTGGACAAAATTTCCTAGCGTTGGACGCCAAAGAGTCGGGAGCTGGAGGACATAAGCGAGAGACCCCCTAATCTTCCCCCATCACCCTCTGGAGTCGGCGGGCGCCTGCAGCCAGAAGAATGACCAACTGACCACAGACACAACGTGATGTCCAACGGCTAATGGACGGACGTGTGCCGTGCCGGAGGAAGGGCGGACCACACAAGTCGAGTCCAGTCGGGTCGTATCAATTACTCACACGTCGGTCTCCCGGCGAGATGAACGGCTTGAGCGATGTATCACGACGACGCGGCGTGGGGTGTACTTAGTGGCGGCGTATCAACACAATATTTGCACTGACCACCCACTGCCAGAGTTTGCCAATACTACCCCGACTCTATAGTCAGCACAGCATCGTGTCATGTAACGGTCGAAATGCATGACTTGCAGGGAATAACGGTCACTGAGTGATCTCATACTGACCGCGCTCAATGTAGCACTAGCAAAAATACGTCGGCTCACTGGCGAGTGCCGACACATGCGGCCGTCCGCCTAGGGCAGCGCAAACCTATGGTTAGGCTCAAAAGATTTCGTTTTTGACGAAAAACTGACGAAATGATGAAAACTGGCAGTCGTAATGAAAATATTGATTTTTGACGATATTTGACGAAATTTACTAAACTTTCACTTTCTGACAAACGAAAAACGGCATTTTTGGCGGCAAAATTATTTGAAGCCTATTCATCATAACAAGTACTCAATTTCGGATGGCGAAAAAACGGTGAAATTCGACATTCTTGGCAAAATTTTACCAAAAGTTTGTACTTTTTGACAAATGAAAAGAAAAGTGGGAACCAAAAGCATCAAAACTGTTTTGGCAAAACTTCGTAAAGTAAGTTAACAGCAGTTAAAAGGCCTAATTTTCGGATGGCGAAAAATGGCAAAATTCGGAACTTTTGGCAAAAATTGTTTGACAAAGTTAGCATTTTTTGTGACAAACAAAAAGTTGCATTTTTTGGCGGCAAAATCCTTTGAAGTCTACCTATGGTTGTCGACCTGACTTTATGAGCTAAAAAAACAATTGTCATACGTATGCTACTCCATGCCCGGGGAACGTTAACAAGACTAATTTTGGTTTTTCTACGCATTTTTGAGTTAACAACCCGTACATAGGATGGACGGACGGACGGGCAAGACTTGTTATGCGGCCGACCTGTTAGGCCGCATAACAGCTAAACTGATCGGGACCAAAGTGTTGTGTCAGCAAAGAAAAGCGCCGGCGAAATATAGAAACAACATTACAGAGTATACGAGTCAATACGAGTCGTCGTACGTTTCAAGAGTTTCAGCGGCCGGTCGCTGATTGACCTAACGCCGCTGGTGACAGTGTGACAGCCAGCGCCGCGTCCCGCGCCACCATTAGACGTCGCCTCCTGATAGAGAAGATCAAGACCGAGACGAGACTGTCTACAGGGGGGCACTGCAGTGTAACGACGGAAAGCGGACGAAGAAAAAAAGCAATTTGCTCCAGTATCGATCAGACGGTCAACGAGTGACAGTTGCACGGTGCGACGACCCGCCTAGTACAGATCTGCTATGTACTGTTGTACTCTGATGAACTGGGGAGTAACAGTGCTCCTGGACTGTGACAACTCGGATTGTGCTACCACCACAACACGGAGCTGCGTCACGCGTCTCGGCGTTGACCTCGACGCCGAGCAGCTGACGTTCGCGACGCACGTGAAGCGGGTTTCAGCTAAGCTCGATGCCTCTACCAGCTCCGACAGCTGTGGTCTATTCCCCCCTGCAGCATTCTCTGCTGATAATGTCAAGATGCTTGTCCACGTTCTTGTTGTCAGTCGCGCGGATTACTGCAACGGCATCTTGTACCAAGTTGCGGCCGTCCACCTACGCCCTCTCCAGTCTGTGCTCAACGCCGCAGCCCGTCCCGTGGTCAAAAAGCGGGAATGCGTATCACATCAACTCTTCGCGATGATCTACACTGGTTGCTCATGCGTCAACGAGTGGACTTCAAGACCTGTCTACTCGTCTACAAATACCTGCACCAGCTCGTTCCAGTGTACCTCGCGTCACTGCTCAGTCCAGTGACGGCAATCTCAACCCGTCGACATATGCACTCAGCAGTCTGCTGATCTCGATGATTTAGCCACAACGAGGACGAGCGAAAGGGCCGCACTTTTTCCCCCAATATTGGTGAAATTAGACGGGCCGTCGGACGTTAAATGTAAACTCCTCTCCAGCACACTATTAGTTACCCCTTCACTGTCAGAGTCTGCGTCGTCGAAGCCAGTTTCCCCGGAATGCAACGGCGTGTTAGTTCTGAGCACGGGTCCGGTAAGCGCGTGCGATGGTTTGCGCGTGACAGTCAATTCACCTGCGTGTCAAGTCAACTCAACGACGTCCGTCCGTCCGTCCTTCCAACAGATGCATGCTTGGCTCAGTCACCACATCACATCACATCGTATCAGCGGCATGTCGACATTGGTTAACAACACTGTCACTGATACCACCATGTCCACCGACGGTCTTACCACTCAGCGGCCTCAGTAAGTCGAGGCACTGGGTGACGTGCCCCCCTCAACTTCCAAGTGTCTAACTTATCACATCAGAGCCACACAAACTGCGATTCGACTCAATGTGGTTGCCGCTCCAGTAAGAAACAATATAGCGCATTCTGCGCATGGCTTTGCTACTGAATATGTACGAATTTCATGATATTTCTGTGTCACCTTATACCTTAAGGTGCCGTCCAGCCAGCTCGTCAAGCGCTCGTCAAGCTGACTTGACGAGTCAGCTTCACGAATGTTTGTAATATTACACCGTCAGGTCTGACTGACGAGCGCTTGATGTGTGCTCGTCGAGCTAGCTTCATCGCGTAAACGGGATATTAATAACAGTTCCATGCCCCAGCATCAAATCCTGGCAAGACGAAACTGTACCGACCGCATGCTGCCACTGGGCGCTGGCCTGCGACGTGTGTGGTCTCACAGTGACCAAAATGGTAGCTTTATTGCTACGTTCCATAGCCACTGTATTGCAAATTGTCCACAAAATGCGCCAGTGAAAGAATTGTGAAAATCGATTAATATCTGACAAAGATATGGAAATGACAAAATGTGACGTCTTCGAAACAGTGTATGCAGTTCTAGTATAGTATTAAACTAATTAATTACAGAATCAGAGAACGCCAAGTGTGACGGGTAGAAAGCAATGGCAGCTTGTAATGCCCTGTCTGCAACGTTCGTAACCTATCACACGTATTTAGTTTGTGAAAAAACTTGTACGTACGTATTTGAACATACTTTAGCGTACGCGTATCCTCGAACACTGCCCACGTGTATTTTACAGCTTGGCGCAGGACAGCTTTCTGGGTAGGAGCAGTAGACTGCAGAATAATAATTATTGCATATAACGATTAGCGACGCCGTGAGGCAATTGAGTAATGAACACGACAAACTGTTATAGCAGCACCTTTGGGATGCGTGCGTACAGGTCACCCAATCTCTTCCCCTATCCACGCCAGCTCCCCTAATCGTTCTATCGCCTCTGCACAGCCCATGGTGAGTGACCAGTGCCCGCCTGGTCGTGTTAGTAATACAAATCGCATTGTCGTGTTGCCCGGAAGTCTGCCGGGAAGCGTGCCGAGTGGAGACCATTTGTGAGAACAGATAATATACACCACCACCGCTCTGTTATATCACTCGCCGCTGCCAACTTTAATCTAGCGGCACGACGACTGAAGAATCGGTCTGAACCGAGCAGCAGATAATACCCGTGATCTATACTGGACGCTGCCGCACGCAGTATACACGCAATCTACAGTGTATATATCTGTGCTGTATATGTTCAATTCACTGCAGTCAGCTATATATTAGCAGGGATCAAGACTGCGTGAAAATCCAGTTAAGACAGATAGACACTTCAGTTCAGTTCGTGTATGCGGCTCCAAGACAACGTCCTGGTCCTGAACTTGTGCCTGCCCTGCTGTGTACACGAGGGTCCCAAAAGTCACTGATTTCGGTCATACACCGTTTTCAGTAGTACTTGCAATTTAAATTATGAATGATTGAAGATCCCACCCACAATACCGCATCAAAAGCGTTCCTGAACTAGATTACGACTTTAATATTCCACTGCATCACTGGGGCGGGTATACACACCGTAAGGGTGTTGAGAGATCTTGAGTCATAACCTGAGAAAGAATTTTGCAAAGCAACACCGGAGTGAAAGCGTCTATACAAATACTACGCGTCGCGGCATCACCAGTAAGTACTGCGACAGCATGAACAGAGGAGCAGAAGATAGAAGCAGCTGACAGGAAGAGATTGTCATATGAACTCGCCAGCCAGCAGAAGACCGAAAAAAGACGAAACTACTTGTGTCTGGACGTTTTCGGACTAGCATGTATTGTACACTTCCGGCTAAAAAGCATTAGTGGAGTATTCAGTGGTGGGCTGTAAAGGGGATCGATCCGGTCAGATCAGAAGGCCCATCTGTCTGCGGTGGATCCAGTCCAGAGAGCAAGATAATCAGACAGACAGATAGACAGACGTCGCTGATCCACTATACACGAAAGTACAGCGCGCGTGTGCGGTCAGGGGCTTCTATCCCTCAAATCTAGAACAGAAATCGGGCTCAAGCCCCCTCCTCTACCTTTTCATCTTCCCCCACTTTTCCGCCCCTTTTTCTCCCCACTCCCTTTCCTACTATTTATTCCTCTTTCTTCACCATCCTTCCTTCCCTTCCCCTCCCCTTTCCTCCTCCTCTTCACGTTCCATCTTCCCCCTCTCCTTCCCGGGGGCCCCACATCCTTAGTCCAACCAAGGGGTCTGCGTGGGCGCATGTAAGCTTCCACAGCAGGCCGGTCCCCAAACGGCCAGTTGTGCATTTTGAGCTAGAAACAGCGGTTTTGGTGATTGCAATTTTAAACACCCTTACAAAACTCCCCCTATTTTTCCCTGGAAGCAAGCTGCTCCCACCAGACATAGAGAGAGAAGCCCCTGTGTGTGGTCGCGTGCATTAGCACAGATTGGAGCTGGGACTGGAAGAGGTCTGCTGTCAGTGATTCCTCGTGGTAGCACTGGCCGCAGCATCAAGTAGCAGGCTTACACCAACACCAGCCGGACACACATTGAACTCAGTTCTGGGAACCAACCACAGGTGCTCACTTTTACACATCATTTTTGAGGGCGACTTTATCTCCCCTTCTTCCACTTCCACCATCCTTCTCCAGTTCTCCTCCCCTTCCCACTTCCCTCTCCTAATTCATTTCCCCTACTTATCCCCTAAATCCAGCTACGAGGTCTGGGAATTGCTTTAAGCTTCCCTGTCCTGCAGTAAAATAAAATCCCTCATTGTGCGAGTGACAGAAGATGCACAGTTCCAGCCTCAGAATATACCAAAAATCATTCGTCGGTCAGCAACTTTTGGCAGCCTACACGTAAAGGCTGAAACTGTGCAGTTTTGGTCACTTGCACGACGACGCGTCTGTCTTTGCTGTTCTTCCGTTTGGAATTTTGGATATATAAAACGGCGACTGCACAAAAGTCGAACCAGACGCCAAGATGCAGAAAACTGGCTTACCTGGTACCGGTAGTCTATGGTTGCAAAAATATCAGGAAATCATACCCTTATGGGGGTGTGGGCCCCACAAGCTTTTGGCCGTGGGGGCACTTGCCGGCACGTAGGCCTAATCTCGGGATATATGCTAGGAACCCCGCCCGCCAGACAGCTAGCTATTCACGGGGCATGACTCGGCGGCACTACTACTACTACTACTATTACATCATGCTGTCACGGGTCGTTAGAGCGCGGACGTTGTGTGAAACGACATGCGTGCGGTAGGCAGCTAAATCCTATGATTCCACGGCTTGAGTCTGCTACTGTCACTGAACCGAATTCCTGGCAGCAGCTAATATCACCCATCACGACCACGTTAAATAGAGCAAAATGCACGCAACTCAGCACTGACGATACACCAGCGTCATTCCCAGCGCGCCCTTTCAGATGGGATGAAAATCATCGACCTTGGATGACCTTGAAGCTCATTTTGTAGTTGGTTGAATCGACTTGGAATACCGGCAGGAGTCGTGATTCGTGATTTATTGGACGTAGTAGTTTCGGTTGCATTCGCAAGGTGGAGTCACCTCGGTGTGGCGCGTTGACAGCGTCTCACAGTCACTCAGGACTAGTCTCCTATGCAACTTTCTTTCAAATCAATTGATCAATCAATCGATCAGCTCTTCAAAATACCTTTAACGCCGGCTACGGATGGCCGCATAGTGCGCTGCGGTATCATCAGTTCGTGACAATCAGCTGCCTGACAGCAAACGCAGAGGCGCAGACAGCCACAGACACGACGTGTGACAATAAGGGTCGCTTATAGCTCGCAGCGTCGCCAGTCAGCAGACGGACGAACGGACGGAGGGATGAAACGGTCACAGAATTTGTCCAGTACGGCGCGGCGCGACGGCGAATTATATCACGCAGCGGCTTCCTCGGTGCACGCCGAATCCAGTGCAATTCAATTTCAGCGTGCGTTCAGTATATAGACTGCCAAGCGCATCCTACAGTACTAAACTATCTCCCGCTTGTCCGCTGCATAAATACTCCATGAGCCAGCAATTGGAACTACTTACCACACCGAATGGGTCTGAACATCCCCCATAAACATCCCGTGCAATTCAGATCTCTGCGTGAATTCCATTGCCGATATAACTGCCCGCGCTGACATGGTGCGAGTCGATTCCATACACAACGTGATCCATAATAACACGCCGTAACGGGTTAGTCAAACTGCAACGTCACGCTGAATGACGATCGAAATTCTCTGACTGTTACCCTTAGCTGTAAATTTGCCGTAACACGGCTGTACCAAAAACACCATCACATGTTGTGTGCGACAAAGGATGTTACACCAATTTGCAAAAAGCTTACCAGTTTCTGGTAAGTAACATCAACAATGTACAGTACAGTGGCAAAGAATTCCACGTGCGACGTATCTTTTTAATGATCAAGTTATTCAGACCTGCATTGCCGAGTACAGCGGTGAAACAGTTTTGACAAGTAATTTGAACAAAGCTCACGTGACGCGTGACAGCATCAGTGCCGCCACATGGAGAGTCAGCATATACAACGCGCAATAAAGTAATAATGCGTTTTGAAAGAATATCAAAATTTGAGGCCTCTGTGTGAAGAACTCTTTGAACCTAGGAGGTCGAAAATCAGACAGTTAAAATCTACGTTCTACGCTAACAATTTCATACGCAGGTTGTCCTGGTCTATCTCCGGCCATTTCGTCGCAATTCACTCTTTAAGTGTGCGACACAGTAGAAAATCACTAAAATTCCTTATTTTGAGGATTCAAAGTCGTTTAAGATCATCAGTGTTGTTACCTCTTAAAAGCCCGTCAGCAGTTTTTGTTATACGGTGAGGAGCAACTTTATGTCTATCTGCAACCGTTTTCACGTTAGATTAAGAACAGTAACTTTAAAAACTTAACCATATCGAAACATTAGTGGAACAAGAAACAAAAACCGAATAAAAACTGGGGTAGATTTTTTGTGCGTTTGTTATGACAGTTTACGCAATAAAACCCAGTGATGCTTGGGGCATGCGGGCGGGTGTCTGCGTTCAACAGAATGAGGAAAGTGGAGCTAAAATCGACGACGGCAACGTGACGCGCTACTGTATGTATACCAGTACCTGCTGGGCGACGCCAAAAGGTGTGGCGGCGACGTCCAAGTGTGAGCCGAGTCCACAGGTGCACGGCGGCAGGGTGGACAGCGAGGGGGACCGGCCAGTACGTCTGCCCCACTCTAAGTCACTCACTGCCGCTGAGGCCGTCGAAGACCCATCCCTAGCACCAGGCCGCAATGACGACGACGACCACAGACCGAGACGCAAAGCAATGCATGCTGGACAGAACAGGTCTGTTGGAAGAGGTCGGATTTGGCTGCTAGTGTGACGACGACGACGACGACCAGAGTCTGCCGCCAGAACGAAGGAACGTCAAAAACGACGACAGACCGTTACTGGACGGCGGTCCACCGGCTTGGGTCACCGGCGACGAAGATACCACGACAGAGCGAGTGTCCTTGGCGACAGTCGAGCGCAGCGCCACGCGCCGGCGACCACACACGTCGTTAAGACGTCGTCCAGTCAACAGCGACATGGCCGTCATCGACGACAGTCGCGTCGTCGCTACCGGAAGTGATTGGTTCTCAGCGCACTGTGACGCTGCTGCGTCGTCGTGTTGTGAGTCATCCCTGGCGTCATCACATTGACAGCACGAGCAGACTGACTCGGCGTCATCCTCGTTATCAGCATCCTCTTCGTCTGCGTCGTCGTCGCTATGGTAACCGACGGACCGGAAGTGGAATCGCCTGGTGGCGGGACATCGGCAGTGGCAGACAGTCGGCGCGGCAGCGGCGCGAGTGCTGACGTCATAGGCGCAGCAGCAGCAACAGCAGCCGCACTGTTCATCGTTAGCGGCGGTCTGCGTCGTAGTCCTGACCGTCGGCGACGGACTGCAAGATGGCGGGTCGCGGCACGGGGGCACAAGAGCCTCGGCGTGACGCCGGTACGCGGCCGGACCACCCACGACGTCGGTGACGCGGCGTCGTATGAGCGTCGGCGAGCGGCGCTCGGCGTCGTGTGCGGGGATCAGTCTCGTCGATGATGTCACGTCATCATCATCCTCTGCTTCCGGTTCATCGTCGTCGTCGGGCGAGAGACAGTTAGTCGCCATGGTGGACATCAGCGCGTCATGGTCGCCGGCATGACGATCCAGCATTTCAGTCTCGACTGCTAGCATTGTCAGACTCCTGTTGCGACGACCAGTGGCGTCTTAATCCAAAGTATACCGAGATTCATCACATTGCAACCTTCATTTTGCTAATTTTTTGACGTTGCGGCACCCCTTCCTCGGAACGATTTCGGTTCGCCGCTAGATGTCACATGGCCAACAGTTTGTCAGATATGACTCATCATATGAGGCGGTGGGTCCTTGCAAGTTTGCAACTTCGAACTTCCTCAGGTATCTATGCCGAACAGTTCGTCGTTCACTCGTGGTGACATCTGGCGGCGAATAGAAATCGTTCCGAGAAAAGCAACAGCGGTGGTTGTCGCAACGATCAACAGATAGCAAGTAAAGGTTGTAATTTTCATCACGATCAACCTTACAGCTTATTAGTAGTCGCTGTTTCAACCTTAATTTATTCAAAGATACTTCAGCGACGCGTCGAAGCAAACCAGGCAGTCCAGTAGATAAGCACCGGCGCTGGTGAACCTGTAGCGTCGAACTTTTATAGTATAGTAGTAGCGCTCCCGTTAGCGGGAATCATAAACACGACGCGACGTCGACAATATATTCTGCACCAGTCGCCTGGACTATTCGCCCCGAGTGAACGTCATCCTCGACTACTTGCTAAGCGGCTAAAGCTTCAATCCGTCTCAATTCCTAGCAGCCGTGAATGCACGCACGGCACTAGTATATATAGCACAGCTCGTATAGTAATGGTATTCAACGTGCGCCGGACTGTGTGTGTGCTATATATGCGTCTCCGTCCGACTTGGACCATAAACAAAACTCTGACGTCACCAGCGTCGCTTCCGGTTTCCGGTTTTCTTGTTCCAGTCGCAATATGTCACATGCGAGGGAACACCGAAGCACTGCTGAGTCGACGACGTCGACGACGACGTCTATACGGTAACCTTACAGTTACAGGTCACGGAAGACGGTCTTTAACTAGCTATAAAGAGCGACGACGAAACACAACAGCCCGGTCCGTGAACTGAAGATGTGCGGTACATGACAGTGCGACATTGACTATATGCTATCAGGCAAAGACCGAAACGAAGTGCGCCGCCAACAGAATAACTGACTGCAGTAACTCAGTTCGGGTGCATCCTACTGCTAGGCGACTGCAGTGAACTTCATGGCACTGTGTATCCTATACGCCGCGGTCAGCAGCAGCAGCAGCAGCAGCAGCGCGGACGCAGATAAACCTGTCGCCGAGGTGCCCTGCATGGCGTCATCAAAGCGCACTGATGCGGCTCACACAACTGCAACAAAACTTCAGCAAACGACTGCAGCAGTCTCCAACGCAGCGAACTCTTCCTTGCGCTGCATTTGTACTGTACCGGTGCAGGGGAAAATTCGTCACACCGGAAAATAATTCCCATATGCAGCAGTACAGTTTAGAGTTAAGATTAGGGTTAGGGTTAAGGTTAGGGTTAGTTACATCATGGGAATATGGAGGTGGGAAGAATTTTCCACGTGCGACAAATTTTCCACGACACCGGGACACTGTGCATGACAACCAACGTAAAAGTCACGCAGGCAACGAAACAGTCAGCCATTAATCAACAAAAATAAAGGATATCTTGTCCAGGAATATTTCTCTTTTCAGATATGTCAAATGTTTCACTTCCAGAAAGTGTAAAGACTGGAAATAGACTTTGCAGCGGTTCCGCTGCCACCTATCCGACCTACACACATATCACTTGTGAACAGCGTATAGCGCATTTCCAACCTCATTGGGAAAAGCGGCAGCTCCGTTTCGTCCGCCGTGCTTGGGGTGGTGAGGAGAGATGATGATGATGAAGGATGAATCAACTTTAGCGTGGCGTTAAGTCCTATAACCACAACGGCACGTAACAATAAGCTTAAACAGTGAAGTCACGCATCGGATCGTATGCACCTTAGTATGTTGTAATCCTACAACTGGAAAGCCCATTCAAATACCCGACGTCTATACACTGGTACCGGTATATGAAATACCCAAAGTACGAGCACCTCTGGCTCAATGATAAACTAAAGACCGTCGACTAGCAAACTGGGACCTGGTAACAACTAGGCAGTATCATCGTCTACCCATAAAACACTCAGTACCCAGTGACAACGTGCTGGCCGGACACGGGCGGGTTAGCGGACCGATAAAACACCGTGCACGAGCCATTAAACTGATGAACCTTGCTGATCTACTGCACTCTTACCGTCTTACGTCTTGTCTCCAGAGGCGAAAGCCCAACTCCACTATTTCGATTCGTGTGTGGGATTTGTTCGAAACTTCTGATTTGTTTTCTTCGACAATTGGTTGCACAGAATGTTGTATTATTGTACGAGTACAACAAATCCAGAACAAAACGAAGCAAGTGGAGTTCGCGTCCAATGTAACCAATACGTCATAACGCGCCGCTCACACCTTTTACATTCATCAGCATCCGCTATACAAGGACCAAGTAATCTGGTAAAGGAAGAATCGCTGATCGATGCTACCACCTGGTGAATCATAATACACCTGTTTTTATTAAGTCCGAAGCAACTGCACGTTTTGGCCTGGGGTTCGAACCTCAAATTGCTCCTTCCCCTCGGGGACCTCCAATCCCTATTAACACAAGTCTACCTGCTAATTGGCACCTAAATCCGCAAGTGATGCTGTCGCTAGAAGTAAAGTTTAAAAATTTACAGCAACACAGCGCACACAGAGTGATGACGTTCAAGGGCGAAGCCTGGAGAAACGCGGAGCACCGTGACGCACGTGTCCCCAGGGTGGAACAGCAGCAGCAGCAGCTAGAGGTGGGCGACTCGGCTGAAAACATATCCGATCCGATCCGATTCCGCGGTGATTCAAAACTTCACAAGTCGCAGCTTTGCAGCCAAAGAATGACGCACTCTTCGTGAGTTCGAATTCGCAACAGTGATGCAGCGAGTCCTCACAGTTCAAGTCGGAGTCCGAATCACGAAAATAAAAACTCGAGTAAATTGCCGAACTCGAGTACTACATCACTGGTTTGCAATGACGCACATCACATAACGTCAGAAAACAAGAAATCTGAGCTAATGCTCACGAGACGCGCGAAAGTCTATAGCAGTTCCTGTTCGCAAACTGTCAGTCTATCTCCAGCCATTTCGTCGCAGTTCATTCTTGGAGTGTGCGCAGCCCGAAATCGCAAAAAAATCCATAAACCCCCTATTTTGGCGTTCAAGGTCATCCAAGGTCATTGAATTCGGCGCCAATAGAGAGCCAGTGTACGACTTCCTATTAGTAATTAATAGTAATCTAGGCTCTATCTTGCACCGTTACTGAGATTCAGCAACTTATTGGCCAAAAATCGCAAATTTTTCCTGCACCCCTCTCTCATTTAGCGCCCTTGTTCAGGGTGACCTCCCTTCAAATTTATGGAAAAACTTTGCTGTTCCTGAAACTAGACTCTTCTGGGCAGTCGACGGTGAAGATTTGGTGATCCTAGCTTCCACCGTTTTTGACTGATCCACCCGTGTGACGGACGGACGGACAGACAGAACTGCGATGGCTAAGACGGCGAACGCGCTAAAGCAGTAGCTGCTTTCGCGCGTAAAACCGTGCCTTAGTAATGCTACGGTACCAGTGATGCTAGTAAACATGAATAACTGATCAATGAACAATAACGAACAGTATCCAGCCGTACACATTTTGGCAACGAAATTACTGGAGACGGTCGAAATGAGCTTGAGTTCGATTCGCATCGATTCCAATAATTGACTATTTTTGTCTCTAGTAGTAGCAGAACTGTCGAACGGAGACCAACCAGGAGCAGTCAACGAGCCGCGCCAAGCAGAGTCAGTGGGTTAATTTCAATTTGTGTAAGACACGAGCCAGCGAACACACAGACAGACAGTCCACACACGGAGATCTGAGCAGACGGACCACAAGGGACGTGCCATCAGACAGTCTCTAGATGGACCACCCACCGTGCAGCGGCAATCCCAAAACCACACACGCTGATGCACGCTCACTCCCGGTACCAACAACCAAGAGCAATTTCATCACGAACGTAAACGATCACTGTTCTACGCAACCTTTCCAGTTTCGACAGGCTGCTATTATGAATATGAAGCGCTTCGTTTTTAAGCGGCCGTCCAAGTAGGCCACATTACGGGTCGGTCTTGCTCTTGTCTGTCCGTCCGTCTTTCTGTCTGTGACGTTCGAGCTCCTAACTCGAAGACGAAAAAACGTATAAAAACTAAAATTGTTGTGAACGACTCCCAGATACAGGAGCCAATAAGAAACGGACGGACAGACAGACAAACAGACGGGCAAAACCCGTACTGCAAACTATTAAAAAGACCGCACAACAAACGCGGTCGTCGTCACGAGGCGCCTGCAGTGTTAGCTGACAAGAAAATCTGCGGTCAGTACCATGATAAAACGCGCGGACAGCAGCCAGGCCTGTCCTTACATGACAGGTATATACTACTGAACCACATGAAGTCGTTGCGAATATTGAAACAACCTCAAATCTAGCATGACAATATTCCGCAACTAGGCTACTGTTGCTGCAGCAGCTGCTGCAATTACTACTACATGTACTACTACTACTACTGCCACTAATACAAAGTAGTTTGGCTTAGTGGTTAACTTGCTGGTCCCGATCAATTAAGTTGTTCTACGTTGGGATCGGATACTACTCGGACGGATGACTGTCTGCGGACGGATAAATCACCTTGGTAGTGGTGTGCACAGCCAACCACCCACGTCGAATCGGTCGACCCTAAAACCAGTATCAGCTTCTGAGCGGAGCAGTAATAAACGGCGACAGTGAACGCAGCTGCTCGGCACTGCGCTACATTCATCAAATGAACCGGATGAACTATCACAATGGCTGGGCTGTGCCATAATGACAGCACCATAAACACTGTGATATATTACGACTATTATTATTACTGTAAGTCGAATGCATTCTCGATGGAAACATTAGTCCTGGCATGCACAAAATAACAGCAACCATAAAAAATTGCTATTACACGGTGTTTCGTAAAAAGGTGCCCTTTTTCTTTCTTTCAAATTCACTCAAATGATAATCAATTTACACAAAATTTTTACCAGTTGTAACTGAAGAAATTCTAATTCAAAATATTTTGACAAAATATGGTGGTTGGTTATATATTCTTTGCTGGCTTGATGTAATGCTGACGTCATAATGTGCCGTGAGTACAAACATGGTCTTGCTGCGACGGGTGCTGACAGCTGCTGAATAGCTGCCCTGCTTCGATGGTGAACTTTATCTGGTTCACTGATGACAAACTGTTGAAGTTTTACCACTGCGGCCACAAAAACACCCAAAACGATCACTTTCACACACTGCTGGGGATAGCTCTACTTGTACACCTTCCAGCAAGACTGAACCAGCACAACCTGCTTACGAGATGGCTGAATTTTTGGACTGCGCGACGCCTGATTTCATGCCGTGTTGCTTAGTGCTGATACGATGAACTTTTTTATTAGTGAACCAGATAAAATAATTAAAATCAATGCCACCAGATGCCATTTTTAAAGCTAAAATGCACCAAACTCGATTTCGTCTGCGGCTCCGCCCCAGACCCCGCTAGGGGAGCTCACAGCGCTCCCCCAGACCCCGTAGCTGGATTTTTCGAGGTCGTACTTCTAAGAGAGAGGAGAGGGGAGGACAGGGAAGGGGAGGGAGGGGATAAAAGGGAAAGGGAGAAAAGGGACAAATTGGGGAAAGGAGGGGAGGGGAAAGGAGACGAGCCACTCAATTGCAATTTTTGGCTACGCCACTGAACTAAGCTACATAAAGTGAACACTGCAGATATTATAGCGAGGAGTTGCAGACAGACGGCTCAGCGACACAGAATGAACGCTGGACAACGTCAGTTCTCGTTCCTGGAACCGTTAAAGAAGGTGCAAGAAACGATGGCCGATAAGTTTCGTTTCCAAAAAATACGAGTCCACCGTGACGTGCAATAAAGACAGGGAGCGAAAATGAAAGCTGGTGGTGGTGGTAGTAGTAGTAGTGTAGTTATTGAGGAATTTCTTTCAGTGCAGGCGATGGGCGCCGCGAACAGAACACGTCGGCGGGTCATAAAGACCAGTGGAGCAAGCACAATAAAAAAACAATCCTACACGTAGGCTACGCACCGGCACGCTGTAAGCCTGTAACTCGCTGACACGTGTACAGAACACAGGACTTCAGAAAAACTTGCTCGACGCTACGTATATGTGTATACATACGTTAAACCACGGTCAAAAATAGGATAAATGGGTGCCTAACGAACCCATACACTGCAGACAATATTCTACGGTCGCCGACGGTAAGTGACGTAGCTAAGACCCCCTGTGGTTCGTTTGGTCACGCTTGACCGGACCCGTGAAGTCAACAAGCCGTTATATACCACTGCAGACATGGTGCCAGAGATAGCAGCAGTAAGCATAAAGGATGGTGGAGATCGGACAGGCCTGTCCTTCGTTTTGCCGACATGTGCTGGCCTGAGTAGTAGCATCTTATGTAGTTGTCTCGTAGGACAGACAACTCTGTGTTCAGTTTATGCCCCTGCGTCAGTGGTCAGTAGTCAGTGGCAGAAACCCAGCTCGTGCCCACACACCTATATATATATGGACCGACCACCCACGGAGCGAAGTCAGGCCGTCTCGTCCCAACCTGTCCCGTCCAGTCCCGCCAGACAGTTAGCTCAATCGATAAACCCCCATAACGGATTCGCCAACCAACAAAACTACTTTGAAAAGCCAAACTCCACTCATTTCTGGACCTACTTTTGTCGCCTATCTCTCACTCAGTGTCAGGAATGTTATAACGGCCCAGAATCTCACTCAACTCAGGCATGACGACCGAAACGCGGCTCGGGTCTGTGTATAGTAACTACCACTCTCGGGCAGAACTCACCGTCGATCAGTAATGAAATAATGACGCATACAGCAAATCCGCAACATCTTGGCATGTTCAGACGCTGCACAGCTTGTTGTAACTTGTTGTCCGTCAAGTTCACAACAACGAGTCGAAGAAGCGCAGTCTGGACTTAATGGCGTGGCCGAGAATAAACAGATAAGCACACGTATAATATATTATTACACGCACTACTAGGATACGAGGAGTGACTGTGAGACGCTGTCAACGCGCCACATCGAGGTGGCTCCACCTTGTGAATGCAACAGAAACCACTCCGTCCAATAAATCACGAATCACGATTCAACCAACTACAAAATGAGCTTCAAGGTCATCCAAGGTCGATTACTTTCATCCCATCTGAAAGGGCGTATGCGATTTCCTATCAGTGATCAATAGCAACCTTGGTCCTATCTCTCACTGTTACCGAGATACGGCCACTTAGGGGTCTACAGCTTGAACTTTCCATTGAAAATTGCGGCCAAACCGCTGCAGATGAAAACATGGTTACTATTGACAGCTTATAGAAAGTCGCCAGCGCCTTACCCGATGGTACTATCGCCGACCTCCTATGACTTACCGTTCAGCCACAATACTGTACGATTGGCATAGCGGAGTGCGTAATGACCCTTCAAGTCATCCAAGGTCAATGATTTTCGAGTCATTTCAAAGGCAATATGCGACTTCCTATTAGTGATCAATAGCAACATAGTTGTCTATCACCGTTTAGCCACAATACATTCGTTACACATAGTCGACAGACAGACAGACAGGCCGTGCCACAAGGCAGACCGTTAGGCTTATATGCTAAACGATCGGCCTAATTAAACTAGAAAGCCGATCAGATATCTCAAACCTCCGCGGAGAATGCTGCTGCCACCTGGTGAACTTAAAACAACCGCTAAAAATCGCGGATAATTCATCAAAATCATCGTGTTACTTGTGGTATTTAGCCGACGGTACTCAAGTGTATATATAACAGTCGAGCTATTTGCATGGTTGTCGTCCGTCGTCTGTCTGTCCGTCCGTCCGTCTGTAACGGATATACCTGCATGGCTAACGGATAAATCATAAAAGAGAAAATTTTACACGAGTAACTAGAAATAGGGGCAGAGCCCAACGTGAGGCCGCCCAGCCCCGTAAGTTTGATTGGGGGATAGTTAAAGGGTTGAAATTTCGTTCGCAGCAAAGTCACGTGGCCTGAACGCAACTGGATTATCATATACATGTATAGCAAGTGCAATGTTAAACTTGGGTGGTTCGAAATGAGACAACAGAACTTTGTTGTTTGTGAACCCAAGCTCACGAATTTTTCTGTGTTCGACGTGGAATCGATCGTAGTTGTAAACGCCGTTTTCCTTTTATCGACATCTCTATCCGTTCTCGAGATATATGCGATCAAAGTCTAAAGTTGTCCGAAAACGCGCGAACTGTCGATGTTGGGTAGGTCGAAATGAGCAAACACAACTTTGTGGTTAGTGAACCCAAGTCCACCAATTTTACTGCATTTAACGTGTAATCGATAGTAGTTGAAAACGCCGTTAACCGCTTGTCGATATCTTTACTCGTCCCAGAGATATTTGCGGTCAAAGTCAAAAGTTGTTCTAAATCGCGCCGAATTTTGGACGTTTATTGCCTTCCCAAATTTTGAGGGAGTGGTGCCCTCTAAATTTAGTACACGGGTTAACACCCCCATCCAGCGGCACATCACGTGATTAAGTTTCATTAGGCTAATCCCCTTAGCGCCAAAGTTCTAGAGGCTCATACGCTAAATTTTCAGCCAATTTTTGACCCCCATTGAAAAAAAATGTTGGGGGACCCGCATCCCCTATGGGGTATGGGCTAGCAAGACTTGAACATTCTGTGGCG
>Ga0209454_1000483_pt1 | contig 21282 bp, 23 predicted proteins | sample WorMetHERISLAND1_2_FD_187400 | JGI IMG/M metagenome (GOLD analysis project Ga0209454, IMG submission 187400) | Marine gutless worms symbiont microbial communities from Max Planck institute for Marine Microbiology, Germany - Olavius geniculatus... | ecosystem: Host-associated > Annelida >... | reverse complement strand
GTCGAGTGAGCCCCGACTTTCAGTCATTTCGAGCTGACTTCAGTCTGAGGCTTTCAGTCGGCTTTAGCCGAAACAGCGACTTTCAGTCGCAACCCAGACTATGGACTTTCAGTCCATAGTGGTTGATTCCCTGATACCTCAAAGAAAGACGAAAAGATCGTCTGCCGCTATCCACAGTATTACGCTGCTACCAAGCTCTATGAGAATATCAAGCTGCATCGCAAACCGGAGGGGGATGGTAAAGGAGGCACTTATTTCGGTGCTACTGGCTGTGGAAAAAGCTTTACCATGCTCTTTCTCACCCGTCTGTTGATGAAGAGTGTTGATTTTGAAAGCCCGACCATTGTGCTGATTACCGATCGCACTGATTTGGATGATCAGCTTTCGGGCCAGTTTACAAACTCAAAGGGTTATATTGGTGATGAGACGGTGGTGAGTGTTGAAAGCCGCGCCCAACTCCGAGATCTGCTAAAGGAACGCAATAGTGGTGGGGTGTTTCTGACCACTATCCACAAGTTCAATGAGGATACCGATCTGCTCACGGACCGCAATAATGTGATCTGTATCTCCGATGAGGCACATCGTAGCCAAATCAATATGGAGCAGAAGGTACGCGTGACCAAGGATGGCGTAAAACGCAGCTACGGTTTTGCCAAGCACTTGCATGATTCATTACCTAATGCCACCTATGTGGGCTTTACCGGCACGCCTATCGACGCCACATTGGATGTATTCGGTGACGTGGTTGACAGCTACACGATGACAGAATCGGTGAAGGATGAGATCACCGTACGTCTGGTATACGAAGGCCGTGCCGCCAAGGTGCTGCTGGATAACAGCGAATTGCAAAAGATCGAAGAGTACTATGCTGAGTGTGCCGACGATGGAGCCAGTGATTACGCTATCGAAGAGAGTAAAAAGGCGATGGCTAATATGGGGGCCATACTCGGTGATCCAGATCGCATCAAAGCTCTGGCCGCGGATTTTGTTGATCACTACGAAAAGCGTGTAGCGGAAGGCTCTACTTTGAAAGGCAAGGCGATGTTTGTCAGCTCTAGCCGCCAGATTGCCTATGATCTTTATAAAGAAGTGATCGAACTGCGACCCGAGTGAGCCGATGTGAAGGCCTGTGAAGAAGGTTTAGAGCTTAGCGACAGGGAGAAAAAAGAGATCAAGCCGATGCCGCGCATCAAGCTCATCGCTACCCGCAGCAAGGACGACGAAAAAGAGCTGTATGACATGCTTGGCACCAAGGAGTATCGCAAAGAGCTGGATCGGCAATTTAAGAACGCCAAGTCCAATTTCAAAATCGCCATCGTAGTAGATATGTGGCTCACCGGTTTTGATGTGCCTTTCCTCGATACCATCTACATCGACAAGCCGATACAGCGCCATAACCTGATCCAAACCATCTCAAGGGTGAACCGAAAATTCGAAGGCAAGGAGAAAGGTTTAGTGGTGGATTACATCGGCATTAAAAAGCAAATGAACTTAGCCTTGGCTCATTATAACAAGTCGGACAGCCAGAATATTGAAGAGATTGAGCAGTCGATAGTGGTGGTGAAAGACCACTTGGATTTACTTGGCAAACTGTTTCACAAGTTTGATAGCAAACCCTATTTTGAAGGCAGCCCCCTGGAGCAGTTGCACTGTTTAAATCTCGCGGCGGAGTTTGTTCAGATTACCCAAGAGCTGGAAAAGCGCTTTATGCACTTGATGAAACGGTTAAAAGCGGCTTACGACATTTGCAGCGGCACAGATGCCTTTAGCCAACATGAGCGGGACTTTATCCATTTCTACTTAGCCGTGCGCTCTATCGTTTTTAAACTAACAAAAGGAGATGCGCCCGATACAGCACAGATGAACGTCAAAGTGCGTGAGATGATTAAAGATGCTTTGAAAGCCGACGGGGTGGAAGAGGTCTTTAAAATGGGTGCTGAACAAGGTGGCGAGGTAGATATTTTTGATGATGATTACTTGGCTAAGATCGAGAAGATCAAACTGCCAAATACTAAAATCAAGCTGTTGCAGCGCTTATTGGCTAAAGCCATTGACGACTTTAAGAAGGTGAATAAAGTGCAAGGGACTGAGTTTGCCAAAAAGTTTCAGGCCTTGGTTGATAAATACAATGAGCGTGATGAGCAGAATGTGTTGGTCAGTGATGTGTTGGAAGACTTCTCTAATGAGATTGTTGGTTTAATTCACGCGCTCAAGAAAGAGAAAGAATCCTTTACAGATCTGGGGATCGATTTTGAAGAAAAAGCTTTTTACGACATTCTCAAATCGCTGGCGATTAAATACGAGTTTACCTACCCGGAAGATAAGCTCCTTGTATTGGCCAAGGATGTGAAGTCAGTAGTAGATGATAAAGCTAAATATACTGATTGGAGCCAGCGAGATGATATTAAGGCCGAGCTTAAAGTCGACTTGATTATTCTACTGGGTAAACACGGCTACCCACCGGTGGATAGAGATGAGGTGTATAAGGAAATCTTTGAGCAGGCGGAGAATTTTAAGAAGTATGCATCGGCCAGATAGCACGAGGTATCGGATAATAAGTAATTATGTCAGTATTAAAAGATATACTTGAATGGTCTCTGGAACGCCCCGCTTGGCAACGAGATGCTCTACGTCGGCTTGTGCTTAATGATGAGCTTTCGGATGACGATATTCAGGAACTTGGGGAAATCTGCAAAAGCACACACGGCTTGAGTGATCAGCATGATGCGCAACCATTAACAAAAGATCACATACCTGCTGACGAAACGACATCATCTAAGGTTATCCTAGACTCAATTTTTCATCACCGAGGCGTTAATGCACTCGCAGAAAACCAGACTTTGAAATTTTCACCTGGGATAACCGTTGTCTACGGTGACAATGCAGCAGGTAAAACAGGATATATTAGAATTTTAAAAAGCGCTTGTCGTGCCAGAGGACAAGAAAGTATTTTGGGTAATGTGGTATCGGGTGGTACCCCTTTTGCACCAACAGTCTCTATCAAATACCAGGTCGGTGATGAGGCAGGCTTACTGGAGTGGGCCGGACAAGGTGAAGATGATTTTATTTCGCGTGTGAGTGTATTTGATACGCAGTCCGCTGCGGTTTACCTGACAGAGAAAACCGATGTTGCCTTCCGACCATTTGGCCTGGACCTTTTCGATAAACTCGTAAAAGCATGTAAGGCCGTTCGGTCTAATCTGGAAAGAGAACAGCGATCTCTTGGAACGAGTGATTTGTATGCAGTTCAAAGTCAGGTTCCGGAAGGGACGGCTGTCGCAAAACTCTTATCAGGAATCTCTTCTCTTACGAAGCCAGAGGCGGTACAAGCTCTTGGAAGTCTTGCTTCAGAAGAAGAATCGCGTCTAAATTTTCTCGAAAAATCACTACAAGATTTGCAGGCCAATGACCCAGATAAGCTAATCCGGCAAATGAGCCTTTGGGCTGGACGTACTCGTACCCTTGCCAAACATCTACAGGGTCTTGAAAAAGCTCTCTCTGAGGATGCTGTATCCAACGTGTTTAATGCAAGAATCGAAGGTCGTCGCAAAAGCGAAGAAGCGAAAAGGCTTCGTGAGGCCACTTTTCCGGAGGGAATGCTAGAAGGAACAGGATCTGAAATTTGGGCAGATTTGTGGGAGTCAGCACGACGATTTTCCGAGGAAGTGGCATATCCAGAGAAGGTGTTTCCAGTTGTTACAGATGGGGCGCATTGTGTTTTATGTCAGCAAGATATTGATCATGCGGTAGCTCATCGGCTTGAGCAATTCCAGACATTTGTTGCTTCAACTACTGAGCGTGAATTACGTGAGATGCGTGAGAAATACGCAGGATTGAAGAGGGGCTTTGTTGATTTACAGACAAAGACTGATTCCAACGAAGAAGCTATTAAGGAAATTCTTATTGAAAATGAAGAGATCGCTAATGCTGTTTCTGCTGCTCTAGAAAGTAATGAAAGCCGACGATTAGCCGTTGTTGATGCGTTAACCAATAACCAAGACCTTTCTACTGATTGTTCGGAACTGGTATCTATATCGGCTGACGTAGAGGCATTGGCAGTACAGCTTGAAGAGCGCATCAAGGCTTTGGGCAATAGCGCGAAAACCGAAGAAAAAAAGAAAATGGAAGTAGAGGTGCAGGGACTGCGCGCCAGAAAAATTCTTGCGAAACATGAGCAAATTGTTCTTGATGAAATCGAACGGAAAAAGAAATTCGCAGCATATGAATTGTGTTTGAATGATACAAAGACACAGGCAATCACCACGAAAAGCACAGCAGTTACAAAAACCGCAGTTACGAAGAAGCTCAAGCAAAGTTTCCAACAAGAATTAGAGAATTTAGCATTTCGTCATGTTGAAGTAGAGCTAAAAGAAGCTGGAGGTGCTGAAGGTGTTCTATATCATAAGTTAATTTTAACTCGTGCCCCTGGTGTTGAATTACCACGGGTTGTTAGTGAAGGCGAACAACGATGTTTATCTATTGCCGCATTTTTTGCTGAACTCAGTACCGCAGATGATCCTTCTGGAATCGTTTTTGATGATCCGGTGTCATCGCTAGATTATAAGTGGCGGGAGGGGGTAGCGAAAAGATTGGTTATGGAGGCAAAGGAAAGGCAAGTTATTGTCTTTACCCATGACGTTGTATTTCTGCTGCTACTTAAACAATTCTCTGAAGAGTTAGATGTTACACAGCTAGACCAGCATGTGAGACAACTTCACATTGGAGCAGGTGTTTGTGCAGAAGAATTGCCTTGGGTTGCAATGCCAATCAAGAAGAAAATAGGATTTCTCAAAAACGAATGTCAAGCAGCGGAAAAATTGCATAGGGATGGAAATCAATCTGCCTATGAAAAAGAAGCAGCCTATATCTATGGGCTGCTGCGTGAAGCGTGGGAACGTGCATTGGAGGAAGTACTTCTAGGCGGAGTAGTTGAAAGGTTTCGACCTGGTGTTCAAACGCAGCAAGTGATAAAAATTGCTGATATAACCGATGAAGATTGTAAGACATTAGATGCAGCAATGTCGAAGTGTTCAAAATGGCTGCCTGGACATAATCAAGCAGCGGCAGCCCGAGCTGAGATTCCTGGGCCAGATGTTCTAAAGGCGGATATAGAGGCACTCGAACAATGGGTGTCTAATATTCGTAAAAGACGCAATTAGTGAAATGAACTCATGATTGTTTGCAATAGTCACCGTTGATGAGCCTTTCATAAGCCAGTGAAAGCGATACCTCTTTACCTATTCTGCTGTTACCACTGGGACACACCATTACCGCCACCAAATGAAACACTGGATTCCTCCGATCCATGCATCCTTATCGGGTGATGATCATCCCTACCTGCTGTAATTCCGCTGCTGCGTAATACCAATGTAATGAGCCCGGCTTGAGCGACGGTCATCATGTCTCCTGTCAGTGAAATTTGATCGTGGTAACTTTAGCGCGGTCGTCGTAACTGCAAGCCTTCCCTACGGCTTCAACCATCACCGTGTCCTCGCTATGCTGCGGGCCGCACCATGATGGTTTCCGGACTGTTCCGTTCCTCCTGTTTCCGCGCCTGCCGTGAAACCACGATTTCACAAAGACAGGAGACAGGCCAATGACCGAATTCTACGCACAACCATACTCAATCGAGCACACCGGCTTCTACTTCAACAGCCTTGAAAAATTCGAAAGCGGCATGGAGGCGCTAAACAAACGAGGCTGCGAAGAGGTAGAGATCCAATTTATCGATGGCGAAGATCATCTTGCCCGCCTGGCAGACACCGCCAACATCGACCAGGGCAATGTCGATACCTGGTTTGACGTGCTGGAAGATCTCGAAGAAGACGAAGTCGCACAGCTCCTCTTCCTCTGCGATTGCGGCTACAGCCTCAGTGAGGCGCTGGGACGCTACGAGGATGTCTGCCTCTTCAACGGATCAGCAAGCGATTACGCCTACGAGCTCATCAACGAGACCACTGAGGTTCCGGAGCATCTCAGCTACTACATCGACTACGATGCTATCGCCCGCGATATGAAGATCAATGACGAAATCGTCGAACTCAGCCACGACCTCATCGTCACCAATGCCAATGAGTTCTGATCAAAGAGCAGGCCGCCTTTTCTGGGCGGCCTCGTTTTTTTGTCAGCCCCGGTGTGACTGGGGTTCAGTCATCCGCCCCTGAATCCCTCCGGGTGGGTGGTGTGTTGTTTCAGGTTGCGGCAGGTGGTTGCAGGTTGAATCCGGGGTAGACGAAGGCTCTGGAGATCTTTTCGCAGTCTTTGTCATCGACGCCTTCTCTTCGGGCAACCTCATACCATCTATCTCTGACGGTCTGTTCCATCTCTTCGATGATCGCTTGCGCTTCTTCTGGTTTTAACAGGAAACGCGCACTTTGAGACATCAGGTTGGTCGCGTTTGCATAGCGGCCCAGGTCCCCGCATTCAAGAGCGAGATCGCGATGTTCATCGCTGATCTGCGGTGATGGTGTGAGGTCGTAGGCGGGAGAGAGTTTCCAGTCCTTATCTATGGCAATGACGGCATGGTTGCGCGGATGATCATCGCTATTGGAGATCAGGGCATTGAAGCACATCCGACGAAATAGTTCGGCGGCATCGGCTTTTGCTTGTGAAGAAATCCGGCGTAATTCTTCGGCAAGCAGAACGTATGACCATTTTTCGCGCTCTTCGGCTCGGTCTTCTGCGCGCAGCAAGGTTAAGGCGCTCAGTATGCGTGCGCGCCGGTAACCTTCTTCTGTTTTTTCACGATCAAAGCGTTTGACGAGTAAAGCGTCCCGGTCGCCAATGGTTGTGAGTTTGCTTTCCGCCGTATGGAGGCCGCATTCGCGGCCAAGCTCCAGCATGGCGCGTTCAACTCGTGCATGATTCCACTTGTCATCCGGGCGATTGAACTTGGCGATCCAAAGGCCATCTCCATCCTCGACGACAGCTTTCGGGCGGGCACCGCCCATCGAGGTCCCGGCAAGCATCAGGTCCTGTGCCTGTTCGGCTTCAGCCCCTTGCGGTAGCTCTTCATCAGCAATAATGGCATCGGCCAGTTCTTGAAGCTGCGCAAGGTCCATGGTCTGGTTGAATTTGCGTAAAGGGGCCGGAGGCTCTGGATTTAGACCAAACCCCAGCGCACCGGCACGGTCGTCCGGTGAGAATAGGAGATAATCCATCTCGCCTAGCTGGGTTTTACCGCTGCGTTTTTCGATGACGCGCCGCCCCCAGAAATCCGGGCTGGCATCGCGCAATGCGCCGAACACGCCATTGAGGCGTGTCGTCGTATATGTCTTGTCGCTCAGTTCGAGTTCAAGCGGATCAATCGAAAGGGCATCCGGGCGTTCAAGGTAGCGCCGCCCATAAACAAACCGACCGGTGGCGACGCCACGCGCGCCGGTCGTGAGTTCAAACTTGGCGGCGGTCACAAAGCTCGTTTCACCCGGCAGGGTGATATAGACAAAGCACTCCTTAGAACTCATTGTCTAATCCCTTTTTCTCGCGGGCTCTGGTACGTTCCCGCCCAAGAGAGAGCGATAGTCCGTGCTCATCCAGTTCCGGATTGGCGACATCGTTTAATTGGCCGAGGAGGTCATACGTCCAGAGCAACGCAACATAGGCGGCAGCACTCGTTGATGGCTTGCCCTTTTCGGCATCCATAACTGCGCGACGACCTGTCCCGATTTTTTCGGCAACTTCCTCAATGGTCAGGTTGCGCCGCAATCTGGCGATCCGTAGATTTTCACCCAGTTCTTTTAAGGTCTGTTCGACCGCGTAAGGTGGGTTGCTTGTCAATATGTTCTTTCTAGCCATGTGCGTTATAAAGCATCTAAAGTGGTTTAATGTGCTATATAAAGCATATCAATAATTTGGAGGTTGTGCAAGGAAAAGTGCGATATAAGGCGCTTTATCGCCAATAAAGTGCTATAAAAAGCATATATTGTGCTGAATTTGCAGATATTTTTCCACTGATAGCGCGAGGAAGGTTCGTGCCGCCATTTCGGCAGTCTTATTTTTCGTCAGCCCCGGTGTGGCTGGGGTTCAGTCACCCGCCCCTGAATCCCGCCCGGTTGGGGGCGGGATGGTTGGTTGATGGGTTACTTTCTTGGGAGGAGCCCCTTGGGTTGTTGCGGGAGGGTTTTGGTGGTTGCGATCGGCAGTGCCTTTCTTGTGCTCCGTGGGAGCGGTTTTGTTTGTCTGTTTGTCATGGTTGGTTGCGGTGGTCGTGCTTGGTTGCCGGTGAGCTTGATGGCATCGGTCAGTGGCACCGTCGGAAATTCTCTTTGGCAACCTGGGCATTTGTGGTGTTCTCCGAGGCCAGAGGCGCAGGACATTGTGCCGCAATATTTGCAGTAACAAATTGTCATCTTGCCGCAGTGAGGGCAGCCATTGTAGGTGCTGGCGAGTTCCACCTTGCGTTTCAGCAAGACGCGATCGAGATCCGGTGTCTGGATCGTGCCGGGTGGACCGGCACTCGTTTTTATGGCTGTTGCCTTGATGCCGGTGGCAATCGACGGTGAGAGTTTAAAGTCCACGCGTGCAAGGCTCCCGTCCTGCGTGCTGCATAGGAGAATCTTGTGTGCGGCTGCTGGTGCAGGTGGCGATGCCACCGGTGCCGGTGGTGCCGATAGTTGCACTTGTTTCTTCTCTTGCGTCTTCCGGAATTGTTTGAACTCGGCTTTGGCGAGGGCCAGTTTGTTTTCTTTGACTTTTGTGAGTTGCTTTTTCATTTCCAGTTCCTCCGTTGTTTGATGATCTTGACGGCGTCGTTGATCTGTTGGGCCAGGATCGGGGTGGGGCAGCCTTTATCCGGATGGACGCGGCTGATCAGTTCCCGGTGGCGTTGCTTTAAGGTTGCGCGGGTGAGCTGGTCGGCTTCAGAGAAGCCAAGGAGCTGGAGCGCGTCTTTGAATTTGTCAGCCGGTGGTTCCGGCGGTGGTGTTCTGCGTTTCTCTTGTTTTTCGTTTACCTGCTCTTGTTGCTCGCGGTCGTCGCTTTCGCCGCGCATGTAGCGGGCGAAGGAGCGATAGCTTGTGAATTCATCTCTGCCGTATTGCCAGTAGAGCTGCCAGAGTTTGAGGAATTCCAGAAGGGAGGCCTCTAATCTTGCGGTGAGCACTATGACTGGCGGAGCGATTGTCTCGTAGAGGAATCGAAGGAGGTCCCAGGTAAGGCCGATCGGAACCGCGACACTCGCGGCAATGGCGATTGTGGTGTAATCGATGGCCTTCATATAGCTTTTGCAGATCAGCTTCCAGAGCAATTCCACGAGGTTCCAGACGACCATGAAGGCGACTGCGATCAGGAACAGGAGTCCCCAGCTCACGATGATTTTTTGGATCAGTTCCATAGTCTTGGTCCTCCTCGTTTGATGCGGCCTTCGGTGCCGGTCAAATCTCGCCCGGTCCTTTGTTCCACTGTTCGTCAGGGTTGAACGCTGCCTCGTCGCCCATGGCGCTCAATTTATTGAGCCGCTTGTCGCAGTCAATGAGCCTTGAGAGGATCTCGGCTGCCTCATTGCGTCCGTAGACGGTGACGATGTCATTGCGCTGGCTGAGATACTTGAACACCACATGGAAGGAGTCGCCGTAATATCGTTTTGGGGCGATCACCTGGCCTCTGGCCTGTGCGCGCCGGATAGCAAACTCGTTTGCGTCCTTCTCAGCTCTTTTTTTGTCATGCGGGTACAGCTCAAATTTGTGTTCGACCGTCCGGTCGAAGACCTGCCAGCCGGGGAAGCGCTTAACGCGGAACTGGTCGATGGTCATCTCGATCCAGGTCTGCTGGATGTAAGAAAAAGTCCAGAATTTCTCGAAGAACCGATAGGCGAACGGTGGACCGACCAGGAGCGCGAACCAGGCCGGAGATGGCGCGTCGGGATTCTGGATCAGGACATAAAATCCAAAGCCCCATAGTGCGAGGACGCTTAGTCCTGCCCAGAACTCCGCGCGCTTCACTCCTTCCGGGGTAATCGTCTCGGCCTTGATCCGAAAAGCCGGATTGCCATGCTGGTCGGTGAACGTCTCGGTCTTAGGCTCACCGTCGAATGGTGATACAATTCCCTGTTTCAAGGTGCTGACTCCGCTTCAAGTTTCTGGAGCCAGTTTAGGTGTGAGATGAACGGATCTTCCTCGCGCGATCCTCGTGCGGGGATAAGAGGGTATTGGGTTTATAACCGACTGTTTTTATGCGTTATTCGGACTGGCAAATAGACAGGATCAGAAGTCGTCTGGTCGCTTATCGTTATAAGAAAGGTAACAACGGTCGCCCGCGCCCCTGGAAAGGTGTTCTTTATGACATCTTGCTGTGTCCGGACACAGCTCACGTCTTCCCCGAAGACGGCTCCCACCCTGAATTTAAAGAAGAGGCCTTGCGGCGCTTCGCAGCAGGGACGAGCATCCTAACGCCCGACAAGATCCATGATCTTCGCGTCTTTCTCGTTAAGGAGCACTTCCTCAAAGAGAAAGAGCTCGACGATGCGCCTTACGACATTGAAGAGGCGCTCACGCTGCATGGCTATCTTGCCTCGAATTCTGAAGAGGCACGCGCTTATCTAGAAAAATTGCCAACGCACTTCGAAGCGGAGCGCGTCGGCGATGGCATGAAGGAAACATTCCATCTGCAATTCAAACGTGATCCTTCAGGTGATTATCTCCTGGTCCAGACTATTTACGAGCGAGAAGTTGAACAGGCATTCGAGCACGCACGGCTTGAAAGAAAAGATAATTACAAATCATGCCGACAGCAGCGAAGGGGATTTGGTTTTGTTTGTACGAACCAGAACCTGCTTTATCTTTTTACTCACGGGCCGGTGAAACGGGACAACTTGAATTTACAGCGCACGGCCTTGTCTTCGCATTCTGGTCAATAGCGGGAAATGCAACTTCCTGCTGAAAGACAAGAAAGGGCGATCCGCATCAGAACTCGCTTTTGAATATGGCAGGGATTACGCCGTTGGTCGGCTGCTCATGAAAAAGGAAGCGCAGCAAGCAGTGAAAGACGGTGTGCTTTCCGACTGGTCCGGTGAATTAGTGGAGGATTAGGTGTTGAAGATTAAGGGATGGCGGAATTATAGCTGTTGTTTCGCTGAACTGTTTTAGCTAACAACCATTACAATTTAATCCTTCCCGGAAAATTTCCTTTGGCACAACATATACACTTGCACCTTTGCTGAACAGATGCATGCCGCAGATATAAAGACCAGGGAAAAATATGAAGACTGATGAAAATAGTTGGTTCCAAGTATTTTGACTTATCATATTTTGAAGATCAGCAAAGACTGCCCCACAAACATACACAACAAATAGAATGGAAAAGATATTTAGGAATATTAAGATCCGATTGAAAGTCCGCTGATTTACGTAGAAGGCTTCTCCAGGACAACCCCATGGATAGAAAAGGTCTTTTCCTTCTTCGTCTTTTCTGAACAAAGGATCTTTATGCTTTTTCTTCTTGCCCATATTTCTTCGTTTCAAATATTCGACAGAGACACTGTGATTAATAAGTCCTCCTTCATTCTTTGCATGAATTGGTTAAGAAAGAATAAGGCCGCTTGGTGTTGCGGCGAAAGGGATCAAGCTAATCAGGAGGCCGAAGGGAGGGTAGGTTTGCCAACTAATTTGATTGGATCTTACTGGGCTCATTCGATTCATTGGGTGTTTCTACAAATTCATTTCATACGTTCATTTCTATCCTCCTTGGCTGGATCAAATGTTGTCGTTTTTTGATAGTACCCAGGATAAATCCAAAACATTTTTTGATTATCCCAATCAATGAAACCGAAGCCATGCTTTGGCTTTTTTTCAAATTTTGTCATGGGATCTGAGTTAACGAAACGCAATGTCCACGTGTCGGATTGAGGACTCCTGTTTTCTTGAATATCCTGAATATAATGAATGCGTTTTATACCTAAACCGTCTTTATCAAACCTCCACGTACCATCATTTTCCTTTACGAAAGGATATAATTGCCAATCGCACTCAACATGAGTCCTCTCATCTGCATAATGCGGAAGAGTTTTGTATATTTTCGAGTTGTTAAGAGCGCATATTTTTTTCTGTTGTAAAAACTTCCGAAAATCTTGTTCTTCAGCAATAATTTCGGAAACCCCTTCATAGGCAGTATTTGGAAAGAGCTTTCTAATCTCATCAAAATATGACGCAAAATTGATCTCTGCATACCACAGCTTTTCATATACTCGGCCATTGCGATCTTTTTTGCGGTAAAAATACTTTAGCAAATAACCACTGTAGTTATCAGCCGCATCAGCCCCACTGAACAACCAACCTTTTTGAACCTCTTCAACGCTAACACCGTTATACTTGACGCGCGCTGCGGGGGAATCATAATTAGTCGCTCGACTGTATTCTTCCAACGCCTGAGGATTCTTTGCGTTATCGGCAAGGTAAATAGTAGGTAAGTAATCTTCCGGAAGGTGTTCGAACACCCACTCCTTACTCTTGGGATTAGGCCAGCTACGGCGAGCACACATATTCGGTATATTGATAATTACCGCGCCACCGTCGTGAATCTGATCACCAAACACATAATAGTCAGGATAGCGATAAGCAATTGCTCCGCTTGCTGTCATATCCTCATCAACCCAGCACCAGATCGTACGACTGGGCTTATAGGACTTACCGTCAATTTCCAGATCAAAAGTTATTCGATGCAGAAACTCTTTTTTTGGCTTGTCTCCAAAAATGCCTGCTAAAAAGAACTCAGCAACCCCTTTTAGAGGACCGTCCAATAGCCGCTCCGCATGCGCAGGATTTCCTGTCATGGTGAGACATAGAACGCAGAGGATTACACCTATTATCCGCATCTTTTTGTACTAAGCCCGATTTACTTCAATTAAATCCTTCTTCACTCTTTGCATGAATTTATTGGCTAAGTAAAGAAAAAGGCCGCCTGGTGTGGTGGCCTGAAATTGTCAGCCCCGGTGATCGCGGTGCTGATCACCGCCCCTGAATCCCGCCCGGTTAGTGGGTGGCGAATTTCCCCATAAAGTGCTTGTAGACTGGGCTTGTTTCGTCGAAATACTCGACCCGTTGCAGGATCATCGGGTGATAGCCTGCCCAGAGGATAAGTTCGCGTTTTTGGCGGTCGTTACGGGCGAAGTGACGACTGATCTCTTCTGCGGTCATAAGGTCGTATAGTTCGATTGCGCTGGATTTTCCGTTTAGGCCTGCTTCCTGTTGTTCCCGTCCGACTTCGCCGAGGCGGGCGGTCTCGACCTGAGTCTTGCCGAGGCGTTTGGAGATGTACTCCGTGGTGGCGAGGTCGTTATTGCCGAAGAATTGCAGGATACCGGCGTTGCCGGTGAAGGTCTCCCAGCGGTCACCATAGAGTGTCTTGCCCTGACTCCAGTCCTGGAGGATTACCCAGAGCTTCACATCATAGGAGGCGATCAGGCCTGCGGCGCTCTCAAGCGTCTTCATGTATCCCAGCACTGGGAACTCATCGAGGCATGCGAGAACAGGGGCCTTTGGTTTTGTCTTCTCGCGCTCCATCGCGTTCAAGAGTTGGTTGACGAACAAACGGAGCCAGCGATTACATGCCTCGATCCGTGTCGGCGGGAAGCAGAGATAAATGCTGAGGCCGTCCGGGTCACGCTTTAGATCCCTGAGATCGAAATCATGACCGGTCAGGATTTTGCGCATAGCGGGATAGTCGAGGAACTTGGTATGCCGCCGGACGGTCGAGAGGACGCTGTCGCGTTCGCGGTCGGATTTCTCATAGAAATCCCGTGCTGCGCCCTCGATCGCGTTGGCGAGGTCCGCCGTGGTTTCGTGCTGCTCCAGGCGTTCTGCGTTTTCGAGCATCTCGATTTCGAGGACGCAGAGGGGATCTTTTTCAGGTTTCTGACCTGGTGGCGTCGGCTCCGGCATCATTGAAATCTTGATGAGATCGCGGACCGTCACCAGGTGACGGCGACCCTCGTAACGAGGGTCGGTCGCGACATGGAGCATCACACCCTCGATGAAGTTCTTTGCGCTCTCATCCCAGTGGGGATCTTTTCCGTTGGGGGTCGGGATCACCATCGCGTCAGCGATCAGGCTCGCGTCTTCGATGATGGTGGAACTCGTGAGGGTGAGGATTGCCATCGGGTTATAAGACGCCCGGAATTTGGATATACGCTCCGAACCGTAATGGAAGGGATCGAGGACGCAAACGCGCTGTCCCAGCGCGGCGCGCCGCTCCGCCGTGATGTTGGCGAGTTCCCCTTTGGGATCGGTCGCGAGGATGCTGCCCTGGTAGAAGAGGAGGTTGCTGATGAGGGTCACGGACTTCCCGGCGCGCGATCCCGCCACCGTCATGATGTGGCGATTGTCCTCAATGCCGAGGAGCTGATCGCCGATAGCGCCGAACAGGATCTTCCCACCAGGATTGGCGGGATCATAGGCGAGCGTGCTGCTTTTGAGCAGCGACGCAGTATCTTGGAATCGGGCCTGCGGCACCGTCTGTTGTTTGAGGTAGCGGGATGGAATGCCGCGTGGAATATCTCTCGTGATGTCGGATACAAAGTCGGTCATATGGGGCTCCTTTGAAGAGCCCCGCACCGCATCGGTGCGGGGCTGGTTTTATCCCAGGGGATAGGGTTCGATATGGAGGACGAGGCCGGGGCCGAGCCGTTCTTTCGCTTTGCAGAACTTCACGACTTCGGCCCAGAAAGCGGCGGCTTGGTGATGGCCGTTTCTGATAGCGATTTCCCGATTGGAAGTTGCGAGATCTGAGTCGGCTCTATATCCTTGGTCGCCGTTTTCTCGTAGGGACTGTGCGGCGTTGTGGACAGCCTCTTTGACGTGGATGTGCTTGTGCATGGCTCTCTCTCCTCGCGTGTGTCTGTTTACGCGATCCATTTTGAGAGAGCCGGACTTGGCCTTTCCTCGTGGAAACCTCGTGGGGACGAGGAAGTGGGGTAGAAATGAAAAACGGGCCGTATGGCCCGCTCGATTGCTGTCCTTGATAGTCTCTAGAGACTAGTTTGAATAAGGTGCGCCCGATGGTTGAAGGTGCATGATATGGATACAGACTTTTCCCTTTGTTTCACTACATAGCCATGATCTAAAGTTATGTGTACTCACACACCAGCCAAGAAGAAGCAGCACTGCAATTGTTATCATAACGATCAGCGTCTTCTTCTGCTTTCTTGTTGTGCCTTGTTCAGTGCTTTTGTCTATGTCTTTTGGAGTCATGCCGCGTCCTTACTGCCTTTCAACGTCCTTCTTTCACTGTAGAGAATTCTTGCGTCGTGACAATGGAAAACCGTCGGCGTGAGGAGGAGGGGGAGGCTTTTCTGCCTCGCACGGTTGGGTTTCTCGAATCCAGTGGCGGGCCTTCTGCTTCCTTTATGTCCGGCCTGCTTTCATTCCAGTCCTACCCTTTACTGCCGCTAGCAAACGGACGGGAATACCCTGGCGGCGTGTCAATGGCCTGCCCGCTCCATTCGCCCTCCTGACGTCGGGCTCCCGTGTTAACCATGACACGTTCCCGCGCCGCCTGCTCTACGGCGGGCAGGGCTGGAATGAGCCAGCCCGTTAAACACAAAGGAGAAGACCATGACCACTGAAAACATCCAAACAAATGAAACCGAGCAAAACGGCAAAGCCAATCAACCCACCCATGTCGCGAAGGTGCGCCACGGTTACGGCAAGAAAGCCAGCTACGAAAGGATCGGCGTCGCCTGGCAGAACGAGGACGGATCGTTCTACATCAAGCTCCACGGCACACAGGTCGTCAGCGCCTTCACGCTCTACGAACTGAACTCAAACGACAAGGCGGGGGCTTAAAGCCCCGCCGCTTCGGCTTCACAGCCTTACAAAAACAGCGCGGGCCATCCGGCCCGCGTTTTTTCCTGTTGAACAATCAATTGTTGATAGTTACTTAGTGGTATGAAGAACCAATTAGATACATAGGATCGCCATGAACAAAGTTGTATACGTAAAAGCACATTTTAAGCCGGTGGGTACGGAGAAGGTTGTAAAAATCCCAACGGGAGATAAGGCGATCGGATTCTTAGGAAAAGAAAAGGATGTGCTACGTTCTGAAAAGCAATTTGTTCAAACAGGCATTTCAAAATCGCAAATAGATGGTGAAAGGCTAAGGGATGATATTGATAAGGCAGTAAGCGAGCTGAATGCTGATAAATATGAGGTTATTTCGATTACACCGATCACTTCTGGAGAGTTTGATTTCAAGTATGAAGGAAGTAGCATCAGTAGCTCGAAGAGAGCTTTTTCGGAAACCGAAGCAGTCAGAGGCAAAGGCGGTTATGGATACGGATATGGATATAGCTATACAGAGGGCGCAATAATTATTGCGCGAAAAGTATCCTAAGTCCCCGAAAAAAATAGATAGGAAAAAGCGTGGAGGATATTCCTCCACGCTTTTTTTAGGCAGGAGTCATGGGCAGTATATGGTCGGTGCAGGTAAAGCGGGCATCATGCTTGGACCAAGCTTTTTGGCTGCACTCCTCGTGCGGGCAGATGTACTTAACGCGTTTGCCGCTCTTGCTTTCTGGTCCAGCATTCTCGCCCTCGCTCTCCGAGCGTGACGCCGATGCGGCGCGCGGCTTTTCCATCCAGGTGATGGTAAAGTCACGGGCGAGAAGCTTGTTGGCAAGACGTTCGAAGCGTCCTCCCGGAATGATCAGATATTGCATTTTATCACCGGTTTCCTTGCCTCCTTCTTCGCCGGTGTCAGTGGGCTGGAGGCCGGTTTCCTTCATCTTCTCCGCCAACTGTTTATTGTGATAACCGCTACGACCGCTCTTACCGAAATGATGTTGCCAGAGATGGCCAACCTCATGGGTGATGGTGACCAGCCATTCCTTGAGCGGTCGGTCGCGAAAAATTGCCGAATTCAGAGCTATTTCATCGGTGGTGCGGCCATCTTCGCGGCCAAAGCGACCTGCCGAGAAATAGCCATAGGTCCGTTTACGGCTTTGGTACGTTATAAGGCAGTTGGGAAGTTCGCCTTTGAACAGGCTGCGATTGATGGCATCGTAAATCTGTTGCAAGGCGTCGTAGGTTTCCTTGGTCGGTTTGCCAAGGTCGAGGATATGAGATTGCTCGTTCATTGTAATGTACACTCCAATTCTGGCCGTTGCGGCGTTTCAAAGAAATTGGGATGTACATTCCAAACTGCGTATGGCCATCCCACTTGAAGTGCACCTCATATTAAAAGCCCGATTTAGGGCTTTTCCTCGGACAAACCTCGTGTTAAACAGAGTGCGAGAACTGGCGTGTATGCCGCAGAAATGCTCGGCATTCGAGCAATTCTTAAGAAAATGTTAACGGCTCTGGCGTTATCCTCAGAGTAGGGGCGAACTCAGATAGGAGTGAGCACAGAACTCAGATAGGAGTGAGCACACAAGGTGTGCGCGGTAGTACCATTCTGGTCTCCACCGCGCGCACCTTGCGGGGGGATTTCCCATCCCCCGCGTACCCCCCAGGGACTCACTAAGTTCAGAGTCGCTTTATGGCGATCTTCACTAAGTGAGTGTGCTCAGTCCTGCGCGTTCGTTGGCGGCGCTTCGGACTGAGGAAACGGTTTCGGCGTTTCATCCCGATCAGGGAGACTTCGGCTCTCCCTGAACCCATCGAGTCATGTGCCTTCGTGCCCCTGACAACCCTGACCAAAGGGCGCATCGCTGCCCCTTGGAGCCCAGGACCGGTGTTTCGGCACCGGCTTCGACCAGGACTTTCGCGTCCTGGACCGCGACCAAATGGAGACTTCGGCTCTCCCTTTGGAATCCCATCAACCAGGGTGGCGACCCTGGACCCGCTGGTATGGCGCACGAGGAAATCGCGAGGAGGAGCTTTCACCCTATTAAATAGAGTGGAGGCCATGGCTGACAGAAAAGACAAAAAGCGCGATGCACCGATCTCCTACCGCCCGCCCAAAGAGCTGCGGGAGGAGTTCTATTCGCGCGTTCAAAAGTCCGGTCTGTCTACCAGCGCTTTCCTTACCAAAGCCGTGTTCTCGCACGATGCGCCCCGGCAATCCCGCCGTCCTGCCGTCGAGGAAAAACTGCTCGCCAAGCTCCTCAGTGAGGCCGCCAAGATCCGCCAGGAATTGCACGAACTCGATGAGGATGAGGACAACACGCCCCTCATGGAAGAAGCGGTTCAGACCCTCACCGAAATCCGTGCCGCGCTCCTTAAGGGGCTGGGGAGGAACCCATGATCCCCTTCGCCTCACAACGCGCACTTGGCCAGGATCTGGCGACCCATCTCCTCAATGCCCATGACAATGAGATGGTCGAGCTAGCGGAAGTCAGCGGTGCGATCGCGGGCGATCTGCATGGGGCCTTCGCTGAATGGGAGGCTCAGGCCCATGCGCTCACCCGCTGCGAGAACTATCTCTACAGCCTCTCCGTCAATCCAGATCCGGCCCAGGACCTCCTAACCCATGAGCAGTATTTCGATTACATTGACCGGGTCGAGAGCAAGCTTGGTCTCGCGGGCCAGCCCCGTGCTGTCGTCTTTCATGAGAAATATGGCCGCGAGCATTGCCATGTCGTCTGGTCACGGATCGACGCCGACAACGAAAAAGCCATCCAGCTCGCCTTCGACCGGGAGAAGCTGATGATGGTTACGCGTGAGTTCGCCCGCGACCACGGCCTCGAATTACCGGAAGGGTATTCCAAGGACCGGGACGGCAAGACCAAGCAGCGCTCCCTCTATGAAATGCACCAGGAACGTAGCACCGGTTTCTCCAAAGAACAGCGGATGGAGCAGGTCACCGACGCTTGGCGGGCGAGCGACAGCCCGAAAGCTTTTGTTCAGGCACTCGCCGAGCAGGGCTACATTCTTGCGACCGGCAAGCGGCCTTTTGTGCTGGTCGATCTCTACGGCAACATGAACGCACTGCCGAAATTGATAGATGACAAGACTGTTCGGACCAAAGATATCCGCGCCTTTCTGGAGAAGGAATACCCGCCGGAATCCCTGCCGACGGTAGACGAGGCGCGGGCATTAGCCGACCGCCATCGCACAGAAATCGAAGGCTATGTCAGGAATGAGCAGCAGGCTGACGCACTTGCCGAGCTCAAACGGAACCAGGCCGACCGGCGCAAGGAACTGGAGCAGACGCAGTCGGCTCTCAAGCAGAAACAGCATCAGGACCGGGTCGCTCTTGCAGGTAACCAGAAGGCGCTGCGGGCTGCCCGGCGTGCCGCATATTTGATGCAAAGCAGACGGCTCCGGAAGGGACGGGATGCCAGAAAGCCGACCGGGCTTGCCGGATTTCTGGGGCGAGTTTCAGGTGTGGAATTGCTCAAAAAACAGCTCAACAAATACCAGGATCGGAAGCGGCTACTGCGCTATCGCGAGGAGCGCGAGGTTCTGACAATCTCCCAGGCTGCTGAGCACAAGGCGCTAAAGCGTCGCCATGAAATGCAGCTTCTCGACCTGTGGCGCAAACAGCGTGCACTCGAAAAGGTCGAAAAGCGCGAGCTGAAATCTCTCGAAGAATCCCTTCGGCGTGAGGCAATAATCCAGGATCGCGGCAGCCGGGATCACCTACCGTCTCTCGATCCAGTTCTCAAAAAGAGCAAAGAACAATCAAAAGAGAAGGCGCGTGAAGCGGCGCAGAAAGGGCGGGAGGAATTCAATGTGGTGGCATCGGGCACTAAATCAATCGACCTTAAAAAGGAGTTCGATATTGCTGCCGGAAACGAGCCTGCTGAAGAGGAAGGCAGCGATTCCGGTGAAGCGCCAAAGCCCGCTTATCAATCGAAAGTTCAACGCTATCGTCGGAGGAGAAAACGCGATCGCGATTTGGATCGTGGACGTTAATTGTCTTTTCAAATCACCTACTGATTCTAGTAGGTGACCTCTCAACTAAAAACTGCTATCCAATAATAGCGTATATGAAGTGTAGTTAGGCTCTGTTTATTAGGCAGTTTTATTGAGAGTTCTTATTTGCATGACCTTGATTATTATCAATTACTAAATACACATGAATCAATATGCATGTATTAAATTGCGCTTGATGAAGTGATTCGAATGAAGAAATTATCGCAAAAAAACAAAAGCTACTTACTGATCCTTGTACTTGTTTTAATCGTCGTATCAGCAGGGCTCTATACAATGGCGAATACCAGCAATAAATTAGAGAAGCTTCACGAAAGATCAGATCAAACAAGAATCATACAAATAGGGGAGCGTGTCTTTGAACTCCCATTGAAATGCCTCGGTGCACCTTTGAGCAAGGGGCGAGAACAAAGGGACGGCATAGTGCTTTCTGTTATTTTACCGGATTTCGAGTCAAAGCATGAATTAAAGACCGCCGAAGAATATGACGAAATACGAAAAGAACAACGCATTAGTGGAATGCATATAGAAGACGCATTAACAAGGCAATCGATTTCCTTGATGATCGATAATCTACGAAGTTCGGTAGAGAAATATGAGTTTGCAGGTACTTTTAATGATTTGGAAATGGAAAAGTGGTGCCGCAGAAGAAAGGAAAAAATGGTTTTCTATTACGAAATATATATAGAAAAAACAGTAATGGAGATATCACGAGTTTCATACGCTGCACGCCAAAAGAACGAGATACCACTGTCAAATTTTCCAGCTGCTCCCATAAGTTCATTGATAAAGGGCTTTTATACAGCGTTTTTTATAACAAAAAAAATTACTTTTCAGATTGGAAGATGCGACGAAAGGCAGCCATTGAATTTTTTGGAAGTTTTGAGGTTATCAATAACAAAAATTAGTAAACAGGGAGGACAGGATGCTTACTTTAACTCAACAGGAAATGGACAGCCTTCAACAATTCTTAAATGAGGGTAATGTCGCAGGGTTTTACGATCGACTCGCTTATTATGGTGACCCATATGGTCGTTTGGGTTTAGGTGTGACTTTGAACAATACGCCGCAAGGTAAGCTCGCCAATGCGTTTGCCGAAAGTGCTGGGGATAGAGATGGCGTTGACCTCAGTTATGATCCAACAGTGGGAAGTAATTGGAGTAACTTAAATTCAGCCCTCGCGCAAAGATACCTTGATGCCTATGTAGAGAATGCAGGCAATCAGCCTACCAGACAGCAGGTGCAAACTGCACATAACGAAGAATATCCAAGGGTCTAGATAACTTTAGAGAGGATTTTCTCTCAGTAAAATGAGTATTATATCATTAAGCTTTCCTCTCGATGATTGAATCTAAATTCACATTCTTCGAGGTGTAGATGAAACGTATGTCTGGGAACACCATTGAATTTTGCAAGCCTCCGTTTGGCCTACGACCAGAATGATTCAATGCCATTGAGATGACAAGTACCGCGGGCAAAT
>Ga0209454_1000481_pt1 | contig 21309 bp, 10 predicted proteins | sample WorMetHERISLAND1_2_FD_187400 | JGI IMG/M metagenome (GOLD analysis project Ga0209454, IMG submission 187400) | Marine gutless worms symbiont microbial communities from Max Planck institute for Marine Microbiology, Germany - Olavius geniculatus... | ecosystem: Host-associated > Annelida >... | reverse complement strand
CATGGTATACAGTGTGGCAACTTGAGTTCTTTTTCCAAAACGATGTGCACTTAATTTAGAAGAAAAATTCTACTGATAAACCAGCCTGGTGATGGCCTTTTGTCCGTACACCGCATCGGCGTTGTAAGTGTGAATTGGACATTATTGAACCAGCGACGAAGATAAACGTAGACGGCTCATTAGCTTGCTCGACAAGACCACCATCCGTGGGGGATCCGCCAGACGGTGTTGACCAACGTGACCAGTTTTTCACCGTTACGGAGATGAATTTCAATTTACCCATCACCCAACTAGGCCTACTGCATGAGCGCTCTAAAGATTTTTTAAGCCAAAATGCGCCACATAAATCACGTTACCTGCTCTTATTTACAAGGAGCTGCTATTTTTAGAATTCGTACAAAAAACCCGTAGTTCGTGCCTAGATTCGTGTAGTAGGCTACCTGGATGATGCCAATTCTCGGAGTGCTTCGGCGTAGTAAGGATTGGTGAAGATGACATCGGGAGCAGTGTTGTAGATGAACCTCACTTTGTCAGTGTGTCCTCTCTGCAGCAACATTCCAAGGCACAGATGTAATAAAGAAACGTAAAGAAACAAATACGAAAAACGTGTTGAAAGTTGCACAAAAACGTGACCTTTTTGATTGATGTATTTTTGACTGAATCCATTGCTTTGAAATATCAGTTTTTTTCATTATCGTCAAATATCGCCATCATACAGAAGCTAAAGTTTTTAAACTGAAACACAAAATCTGTCATTACTATCAGAAAAAAAATTTGTTGAAATAATTTAAAATAATATTTTAAACTTAAATTTAATATGTTGGTCGATGAGTTAACCGCCATTAGGGCCTAATTGATCAACACGTAGGCTTATGAATCTAATAAGCCTAAGTAATCTAATAATGACACAGACCACAATTGTTTTGAGCAAATTGTTTCATGGGACTACAAATGTGCCTTTAGAATTCATTTATTTTAATCGTTGTCACTGCATTAGTATTTATAACGTCGTTAACTTCTTTAATCGCGCGATTAACAGATTAACGCGTTAATTCGATAATAGCTCTAGCAATCACATGTAAATGTTTTGAATGAGTGTTTTCGGGAAAGGGGGGGGGTTATTGAGTGCTGACCACCTGAGCGGTAACGTCTTGAGCGACATAGCAGATCTTCTGCGCAGCTCCGGCGCACTTGATGAGTGTGGCGGGAAACGTGAACAGCGCGTTGCCGGGCTTGAGACGATCTATCGTGGGACGCACGTTCGACACGTACTTAGGCGAGTAGATCGAACAGACGTCAGATTGAGGGTCGTCCAACGCCTCCAAGCTACCTTTCACCTACCATCATCACTATCATCATCACGAATAGATTAACGTGGCATACTCGTACGTGCAAACTGCACTGCAAAACACGCCGCAACTCGATAAAAACATGCAAGACACTAAAAATATTTTTAAAAATAAAAAAAATAAAACGATAAGATAAAAACACAGATAATTCATGCAGTCACGCGCCGTATAATCGAGCAGACAAACTGAAGCGATTACAGAGCTCAAAGCTCCGCCGAGAACGAAGGTGCTGCCATCTACCGGCGACTAAAGGCAATACCGCGTTTACACGACGAAGCTGGCTCGACGACCTGGTTCGTCCAGCTAACATATATAATTGCTCGATGTTTGCTCGATCGTGTAAACGGGGTATTACCTGCCCAGCCGCAGAGCAAACTATGCTGCTTGGTGATTAAAAACACAATGTTTGTGAACAACTTGCCCAGGGTTGATAACCGATACCCCATTTACACGAGGAAACATTCATGAAGCACACGTATTCAATATACACCGTTAACAAGTCAGCTCTAAGAGTGTACGACGTGTGCTTTAAGTTTACTTTAAGTTTGCTTCAAGTTTGCTCATACATTGTTTACACGATCGAGCAAACATCGAGCAAACATCGAGCTGGCTCGTCCAGCTAACATATAGCCAGCTCGTCGAACCGGGCTATTAAAGGTTGCTCTAAGTGTGCTTCATTTGCATGCCATAGGCCTACATGCGTCCAGGCACAATACACCATGGCCATGAAATAAGTACATTTTAACACAATTATACAGTATATTGTGTCTCGTTACACTCGCACAGTACACTGTAGACCATGCTGAAACCTACGCATTATTGTTTGTGTGATCCAGCTGGCAAAGTTTAATTGACTGACAAAAAACCATAATTATTCTCATTCGTCGCTTCGCTTCGCTCCGACGGCAGCAATTACCACTAGTAGGCCGACTTTATGATCAGTAGGTCTATGCCTATCATTAATGTCCGTTCTACAACGACGTCTCTGTGTCTGTGTGTCCTTATGTCTGAGTGTAACTGTGTGCGTATGCCTGTGGGTGTGCCTCTTTCTCTGTCTCTGTCTGTGTAGACCTGTGTGCCTGTGAACATACCTGATCATAGTTCAACTGCAGTCCCATTGCCACAACGAGAAAATCGTATTTCAGCTGCAAACAAAGACACAAATAATATGAGAAAAAAGCAGTCATCAACGAAAGAAGCAGTTTCGTGTTCAATGTGCAATATATTATTTTCCTGTCAATAACCATAGCACATTAAAATTGTGGTCTTTTTCTTCTTTTTTAGCCCGTAAGTGAGAAATAGTTAGGGCCAAATAGCTCGATCTTGTAACAGCCGAACAGTTTTGCACAGTGACAGTTCAGTCCACTCCGTGACTCCAGTTCTTCTTAAAATTAGAGTAGCTGTGGCGTAACAATAGTGTCAAACTTACGATCGAGATATCGTGGGTTTTAGTGGCGGATACTAAATGATAGAATAGGGAGACGGAAGTTATAGGCCTAGGGGTGACGTCTGGGAAAAGGGATGTGCCCCTTCTGCAGAATTAAAAAAATATGCAGCAATAATGCATTTTTGTGCAAAATTGTCTCTTGGTTATAAGCTGCATTTAGTCAGTAGGGATCGAGCGGCGCCCATCTTTCCCCTTTAAATTCGCTATACTGGTGGGTTTGATTTCCAGTCGGGCAGCTATCAAGTGATTACTAATTGAATGAGCGACTGTTTGCCGACGCTAGACAGGCAATCCAACTCAGTAGTCTATATAACTTACAAGAAGGTCAACTCAGTCTCTCATCCCTGCGGGGTAAGTAAATCGAGTACCAGCCTGTCTAGCTGGAATTCAGGCGGAGCATGCTCACATGTGTCCGGTGCCAGGTGACACTGTGTGATCCCATATGGCACATATGCAACCATACACGGTCGTTAATCTTTCACTCTTTAGAACAATAAATATAAATACAGAGCATTTATTTACGAAGTTGACTGTTGTGCTCGGCTCATCTTACCACGGCACCAGTTCGGATGGTGACCTGGCAATTGTCTGGATCGAAGCTGGCAGCGTGGTCCTTGATCCAGTCGACGCCTTTAGGTAGAACATCTTTCATCGGTTTACGAGCTTCGTGCAGACTCCTCAGTCCAGCCCCGACCAGCGTGAACAGAGACTGGTAGTAGTGCGTCTGCAGACAGCAAAATTCATAACGAAATACGTGGTAGTGTAGGACTAATAGTAGAACGTTAGACTTGTCATCGCAAGGCCGGTGGTTCAACTTCCGCGGTCGGGTCGCTATCAAGTGGTAACTGCTTGGATGGGTGACTGTCTGTTGAGCTCAGCCATCAATCTCTCCGTGGTAGGTAAATCCAGTGCCGGCCTGTCTGGCTGAGGTTTAGGCGGAACCCATTTACTTGTGTCGGGTGGCAGCTAACACTGTGTGTTCCCACATGGAAGGTCTCCATAGCTCTGTGGTAAGTTTACTATTGCGAGCTATACATCGATTTTACCTTTATAAACTACGGTAAAAAAAACTAATAATATTTTAAGCAAAACTGAAATGAGATACCTTAAAATGGTAGGCTAAGTACTGTTGTATACAACAAAACAATGGACCTGCATATTGCGTGTCTTACTAGACAGCCGTATTAACAGGTCGCAGTGCAAATCTTGTCTGTCTGTCAGTCTGTAAAGCGCCACATGCAACGAACTACAGCTATCTATGTCACGCCGTTTCAATTTTCTGGCCTGTAAAAGTCGAAACTACGTTTACTTTGATTTGTCTTGGAATGTTTTTATCCAGTCTCAGAAAAGTAAACATGCTGCACAACACGCTGTGCAACAAATCACTAAAATCGAAAGTCTGCAATATATGTCAGTTATGTAGACCGACTAGGCTCTTTGTTGCAACTTGCAAGCTGCAGCTTGTTGCAAGCCTATGACTCGTTGTAATCGGAGTAGTGGAGTGTGCGCTAAAGCGGGGTAGGCCTAAGTTGAAAATTCTAATTGTACGAATTCCAAACAAAAAACGAAATTATCGGATTTTTACGAATTGTAAAATGCCAGGTTACCACAGATGTGCAACAAAAACGAATTATAGCAAATTTTTAAAGAAAATGTTGAATCTCGTGAATGTTTCGAAATTCTCAAACAATATTAAGTCACGAATTCGATCTCAATCTATGGGCTAAGTCTGCAATAGACTAATAACGCGTTTACACGATCGAGCAAACATCGAGCTAGCTCGACGAGCTATGGTAATTAGCATGCTAGTTAGGAAAGCGGGCGGGTTGTAATTGGAAGGCCTATATAACACGTTACACGTAATCAGCTGTGGGCTAAGTCTAGGCCCACATTTGAGCCAGGGGCGGGGTTCCATCAGGCCTGCTCGATGTTTGCTCGATCGTGTAAACGGGGTATAAACAACTTTGTAAGCTATAAACACTTACGTCGGTCGGCTCGACGACGGCAACGTTGCCCTTGCCGAAACGCGAAGCGAATTTCCTAGCGACCGAACATCCGGCGGTCCCACCGCCGACCACGACCACTCGGTAACTTCTTCGATCGTCTGAATTCAAACTGATGGCCGAGACCGAATATGTTCTAGTGCCCGACTGTCTGCAGACAGCAGCGACAAAAGCAGTTCTGCTGGTGGTAGCAAAAACCCGTCCCACTCCAGACATTGTTGTTACGATGATCGTCGATCGAAGATGTGTGACGCACACTGGTAGACGTGGACGGGCGATCGAAAATAAAACCAAGTTATGTCACTCTAAGCCTCAAGGCAAACGACGTTTAGTATTCACATTATTTCGATGCCTAGGCCTACGTGTGCACTGTGTTGACTATGTTCATGCGCATCTGTTCAATGGTAGCGCATGCAGTGCCTGCAGCAAGTCGCTGCAAGTGACACACTGTGGCCGATAGAGGAGAGGTAAATAGGGGGTCGTACATCCAGTCGCAAAATCTGGGGAGGGGAGCACTACCGCCGCTTTTGTTTGACACTGTTTGAGCCGGCATGAAACAGTTAGCCTAATTTGGCGACCGTTTTATAATAGGCCCATATTGTTGTTCCGAGGAAGTTAGTCATATTATGGTCTAATAAATAATCAAGTAGTATTATTTTAGGGTAGAGTGGAGTTTACTGGGCGCCATAGGAATACATTGCGCCTATTATTTCACATATATACCGTATAACTACCAATAGGGTTTCGACGCTACGCTAGTGACTGCATGCATCTGTCTATACCAGGCGCCCTGCAGCGATAGCCTAAATACACTGTGAGGCGAAAAACGTGACACTTAACTCTTGTCCATAAATTATCTTCGTCAGATTTGACCTGTTCAATTTTAATGCTCGTTTGGTTTCACATTTTTGCCAAGTCTGTAGGCAAAAGAATAGCGAAAGTCGGCCAATATCCGGCGACAATGAACAACTGCACGGTGTATACCGTGTCTGAAAAAACTGCGCAAAAGCAACTATTGATTTGGTAACTATATATACATGAAACATCTGCGTTTGACACGGTAGCGCGTCGACGCAAATTGGGCTGGGTAGAAAATGAATACGTAGCCTACCTCACGTAATATTTTGACTTCATAATAAGTGGCAATTTGGCGAAATGCCGACAAAAATAATTTTGCACAGTTTTGTATTGTCGAGACACGCTGTAGTGACAGAATGTCGCCAGTGGTGCTTTTCTATCGCGTGTGACCTTCATTATATCGTCAACGAGTGACGTCTGGGTGAACATTGCTTTGTTTATTTTGTGAGTCTGGATAAAAACAGTCGCTAGCATAAGCCTAATGGCGTCTGAGCACAGCCGTGAGTCGTGAAAGCTAGCTTAGTTGAAAAACAGCTAAATGGGGCCGGATAAAAACACGGTCCGCATTTTTGGACAATCAGTGGCTGATGCATTTTAATAGAAATCATTAAAAATGTTTATATTTTATCCATTTGCCAAGAACTCCGGTATATTACAGATTTGAGTGAGATTTTGCACAGTGAGTCGCCTCGCCGACGTAATAGGCCCAAAATCGTACTAAATTTTATGCAAATCAGATCAGGTCTTTCGATTCTGCGCTGGTCGAATTTCTAGCATTCTCATAGAAATGTGAAGTTGCCATCATAAACCGGGCATAAAGTTTTGAAATACAGTTTAGCCTCTAACAAACGAATTATTAATTAATCATGTTACAATGTCCACTATTTAACAAAAAACCCCAGCTGTCGCTAGGGAAGGCCTATGTCCGACGTACTTCCGGTCGCAAAGTAAAAGCGATTTTTTCAGAAATGTCTGCAGTCTCCTATGCTATCGAACGCTACAATCAACGCTAAAACATGATGCGGTAATTTGGCGCACGTGGGTGATGGCTGGAGGCAGAAACTTTGCATTCCAAATTGCAGTCAAACCGCTGCAGACAGAGACATCGCCTTATTTAACGGTATCTTCGCCGACCACCTACTACGACGTACCATTTAGCTACAATATATGCGTTACAAACGGCAGACGACAGTTAGACAGTCAGACGACAGCGTTAATACGGTCGGCCAAAATTATAGGTCTGCCTAATCGCTACCAGTTTTAGGCTACCAATAATCGCAATGGGCGCATGGACTTAAGTTAGGGAAAAGAACAGAATTACAGAAGGTCATCGCGTACGTTCTGGGGAATATGTTCGGTGCGTCTGAGTGACTAATGGAACATGTAGCCTACGTCGGAAGTGTAGAATGGGTTTGCGTTTTTGCTTTCACGTCGTAACGACCCGGCTACTTCCGTAGGACGCGCGTGTTACACCAGGCGTCCTATGTAAGCGACAGAGCGACGAAGTGGTCGTAAAAATTTAGTGGCACACCATTATGTTAACGGCTGAACTTGACGCTGTGCCATAATATGTAATAATTCTGGCCGACTGTAGTACCTATCGGACCTATTATCGTTTTCATCGTCCTTCGTTTTGCAACATTATGTATCGTGTACACCTAGTTAGTTTAGTTGTATGGTGTTTACACGATCGAGCAAACATCGAGCTGGCTCAAGCAGGCCTATTGGAACCCCGCCCCTGGCTCAAAATGTAGGCCTAGGCTTAGGCTTTTAGCCCACAGCTGATCACGTGTTATATAGGCCTTCCAATTACAACCCGCCCGCCCTCCTAATTAGCATGCTAATTACCATAGAACGTCGAGCTAGCTGCTCGATGTTTGCTCTATCGTGTAAACACTTTATTATGGTGACAACATAAGCGTTGACGAATGCAGCCCGTCTGACAACTGCAAGCCCGCTGATAATTGTGCGTTACTTTAATATTTGTGTGGCAAATAAACGCTCGTTCTCCTTTTTCGAATGAACGATTATGTCTTGACTTACTTGACTTATTGCCGTTGCGACGATGGCGATGACACCGCGCGTTGGCAGCTCATATGCTGAACAGTGTTCCTCCATAACGTCCTGTCCGAAGTAAGACAGGAGGCCTCGTACAGTGACATGTCCATATTGATACAATCTTCACGAATGTTGTCAATCCATTTCTTCTTTGGTCTTCTCTTTGGGCGGTGACCATGCAAAAGCACATATGGGTATCTTTCTGCATGCATGCGATTCACATGACCGAAGTATGTCAATCTGCGAGTCTGTATGACTTGAACAATGTCTTTTTCGATGTCTAGCTCCTTCAACACCTCAGAGTTCCGTTTACGATCTCTTCTTGTAATTCCACAGATTTTTCTTAGTACTGACATCTCAAAAACTCGTAACTTTCTCTTGTGTTCCTCCTTGAGTGTCCAAGTTTCTGAATTGTACAATACTATTGCACGAACCAGCGTTTTGTACAGCAGTACTTTTGTTGACTTGCTGATGTCGTTCGCCTTCCAGATGTTGTGGAGATCCGTACAATACCTGCTGCTAGACCAATCCTTCCCGTCACATCTTGGTCGCAGCTACCATCCTCAGAAATGACCCCTCCTAAGTATACAAATTGCTCACACTGCGCTAAGTCGCTACACCCCAACTTTATCTTTATCTCCTTCTTTCCTCCACCAATGCACTGCCCTTTAGTCTTTATACTACTGGCTTTAAGTCCAAACCTATTGCTGGTTGTGTAGACTTTATCAACTAACTGCTGCAGATCCTTGTTGCTTCCAGCTAACAAGCTGATGTCATCAGCGAAACGAAGATTGGATATGTTGATTCCGGAGATGTTTACACCAATTTCGTTGTCCTCCAGAGCTAGAGCTATTACTACCTCTAGCATAAGATTGAACAGCAATGGTGACAGCACACATCCCTGCATGACTCCAACAACCGTTTCAAACCACTCTGACAAGCCACCGTCTACTCGCACTGCACTCATGGTATTCTGATACAGAGCCTCCAGTAACCTCACTATTTTCTCTTCATATCCTAGAAATCGCATTACTTGCCATAGTCCAGCTCTCCATACGCTATCTAATGCCTTTTGAAAATCAACGTAACAGACATATAGTTGCTTGCTGAATTCCGAATATGTCTCTGCTATGCGTCTCAAGGTGAAAAGTTGATCAACTGTGCTGCGCCCTGCCCTAAAGCCGGCCTGAGCCTCACGAAGAACCTCTTCTGTTCTTTTCCTTATTCTCTGCAGAATCACCATAGCCATTACTTTCCCACAGTGAGGTAACAGACTAACGCCTCTGTAGTTATCACAATTCAATTTATCTTTTTTCTTGTGAAGTGGAATTATTAAAGACTTTTTCCACATCTGTGGAAAGACTTTCTTCCCAGATCTTACTGCAAAAAGTGAACATCATTTCGACTCCATCCTTCCCAGCTGCCTGGATCTGAACGATTATGTCACCGCAGTGGAAAGACATTGTAGGCCTACAGACAGTGGACCACCGAGAGGGCGGTGGCCCGGCTGCGTGCTTTGAATTCTGAAGACATCAAGACGTCTGCATTGGCGCATCCAGCGTGAAACGAATTTAGCAGCTGCTCTTAATTTTTTTTTCACAACAGGATAATTAATCGGTCAATCAATATCAATCAGTGATCTAGACTTATGTTGTTTGCATGCAGCACAACGCTTCCAAATCTTTAAATGGGCTGTGGACACATTTTCTCGGAGTTGGACTTAATAATAAAAAGGTAAATAGACGATTAAGCGTCGCTAAGATGCTGGTTAAAATGCTCTAGCATAAACGTTTAGGCCTACTGACTGAAGCTTAAATGCGCATCAAAATCGTATAAGCTTGTGCGCACGTTTTACAGAATAAACAAACTAAGTCTTAATAGCCTGCAGCTACGAAGTTAAGTCGGCAACCAAGAAAATAGCCTAGTCTATTGCTTGCACAACATTAAAGAAACGTTGATCTTAATCGCCTTGTAATCAAAGCATAAGACATCTGCGCCGATGCTCCAGCGCACGCCAACGACAAATTACGACACAAATTACACTGCGGGTAGTAAACGTTTGGTACGGTTAAGTTGCACATCTAAAATATTTTGTATTACGCCTACGTCTGACGTGAATCTCCAGTCTAGTGCTGCGTCTCCGTGAACATCATTTATAGATCCCCAGTTGTGTTAATAGGTTTTTTCAAGTGTTTTTGTTACTAGTGTCTTTTTCAGTTTGTGCAGCTTTTGGTTGTTTATTTTTATGTTTTGCATTAGCGCCTGTTTCATGCAATAAAAGATTTAATTTACGTACTTAATGCTGTACGAGGATAGCTACAAAATAGCGTGCGCTAACCGTAACATATATGACCACTGAACAGAGCTGAAAAATAATTGTCAGAAATGGAAAAACCCATGTTCTGAGTCTTAATTTCGTGTCTAATCGTGTGCATTTGTGTCCTTGCACAAAAAAAATAAAAATTAAAGCTGAAAGTCTTTCAAAAAATTTAAAAAATTTACCGCCATTTGCAGGCACAAAAAACAGAACAGTGCTGATCAAGAATACCAACAGTCATTATACAGAGTGCTCCATGAAAAACGTGGCACTGTACTTTTGCCCATATCTTTGCCAATTATTGACCGATTTTCGAAATTCTTTCACTGGCACACTCCGCGAACAGTTTGCAATAATCTGCTTATTATATATCACATCACGACACGTTTTCGTGAACCACAGTGTAGATGTAATAAAATTAAAAAAACATTGAAAGATATTATTATAAACATTTTGTATGAACAAATATTAATAACGTGTCTAAATTTCAATAAAAAGCGGCAACGACCGTTCAACTTGACGTAGGCTGTAAACCAAATCGATTATTTTGGGATACAGCTTTTGCTGCTTCATAGGCGTACTTATTTACCATTTTTTCATCACATAGGCTAAATCTAAATACAACATCCATTATTACGTTTGTATAGGTCTGCTATTTATATTAACTTAAATGTTTAGGCCTACCAGCATGTTACTTTTGTCATCTCTTATTAGTCAAAGCACAATGTTCAGAAAATCACTCTAAAGTAGATTTTTAACAGTTTACTACAACGGCGAATCTATCTGAAGCAAGCGCCAAATAACAAGAACCCGAAAAAAGTCCGAGCAACGTCATATCCGCAGTCAACGTAACATCAGTGACAAAATACAGGCAGCGAATTTATGCACAAAAAATATAGCATGCACCGCAGACGTCGTGGCAAGAGGGTAATTTCCACCCAAAAAATGTACCGCCTTCTGTTTCTGTTCCCCCTAAATTCTAGCCCATTGACAAATGTCTTTGTGCTGCAAAACTCTCCGAAAAAATGCAAAAATCAAGCTTGAAATCCCGCATTTTGGAGAAACTTCAAGGGCAAATTGAAATTCTGAGCACGTGTAATCTTCTCTGTTGGAAAGTTACAGCTGCTGTCTGTTGTAAAACTGAAACTCCCTGTTCTGACTTTCCCGAAATTTTTTACCCACGTCGCGGCTGGTATATACACGGTGTTTCATAAAAAGGCACCCCTTTTGTTTCTTTTATAACTCAGCCGAATAGTGATCAGTTTGCATGAAATTTTTATCAGATGTAGATCAAGAAATACAAATTCAAATTATTTCAACAAAAAATTTGGCCGTTATTTAAATATTCTTTGTTAGTCGTAATGTAATTCTGACGTCATAATGTGTGGTGAGTACAAACTGGCTTGTCTCAACTGGTTCTGTCAGTATATAGCTACCCTGCCTCGTCGGTGAACTTTATTTGGTTTACTGATGAAAAATGTTCATCGGGTCAGCACTTAGCAACAGGGAGGCATAAAATCAGGTGTCTCGCAATCCAAAAACTCATCCATCTCATAAGCGGAGTGAGCTGGTGCACTGTCTTGCTGAAAGGTGTAAAAGTTAAGCTATCCCCACAAGTGTGTGAAAGTGATCGTTTAGGGCATTTTTGTGGCTACAATGTTAAAACTTCAACAGTTTGTCATCAATAAACCAGATAAAGTTCGCCATTGACGCAGGGCAGCTATTCAGCAAGTCTGTCAGCACCCACTGCAACAACCAGTTTGTACTCGCAGCACACTATGACGTCAGCATTGCGTCACGACTAGCAAAAATATTTAACTAACAGCAATATTTTGTCTAAATGTTTCAAATTAGTATTTTTTTCGCTACATCTGGTAAAAATTTTGTGTAAATTGACCATCATTTGACTGAATTTTGAAAGAAAAAAGGGGTGCCTTTTATGAAACACCGTGTAGGTTGCAGAGAAATGAAAAGACTGAATAATGTCGGAGCCAGTTCTGAAGGCTAATACTAATGATAAATGTTAGTGGTAATACTAGTGAAAAAGCCTAAAAATTCCCGTGCTTCCCGTTTCCGTCAATCCCCAAAAAACTTGCATCTCTAAATTTTTTTGAACTTTCAAAAAACACTAGTGCAGTTTTCGGTTGCTTTCAAAGTTTTACCAAAAAATACTGTTTTATCTCTGGTAATCTGTTATGCTGCAGTAACTTTGCTTAAGTTCTCATGGCTAGTATTCAGTGTGTCAGTTTTTATGAGCTGTTGTTGTGTAATTATGTAAGATCAGTATAAAAAGTAAAAAAAAATAAAACAAAATTTCCGCCATCCCTATACTTTTTTGCTGGCTAAAACCGGAAGCACGGAAATTTGTCATGACTTGTGATATTATATTACATGTAATTACAATATCAGTCAGAAAACAAAGACACTCTAGGAAGTTAAGGCGCACACAGAACGACATAACTGAACTGAACTGACATGGTTAAGTTTTTGACGAACTGACCAATGGGCGAGCAGGGCGTAAACGTAGTCGCGTAGGCCACTGACGCTATTAGACGGTGCCTACTGTAATGCATTACTGCTTGATTGGTCAGTTAGTTAAAAACTGAACCATGTCAGTTCAGTTCAGTGCAGTTACGTCGCTCCGTACGCGCCTTGAGTCTCGTGTGATTGGTGTGGACTGGGCTAGTTGAGCAGTTGACACTTGTCGATGGCGGTGTTGAGCGAACGGTTGCGATACATCCCACACCGTCCCAGATGCTGCAACAATGCATATAATCCATCACAATCGCACTATCAGTCAATCAGACACGATGGCTTCTATCCCCCCCCCCGAAATCTGGAATCGAAATCAGACGCAACTTCACCCACTTTCGGACTAAAGTACCTCCCCTTTTTTGGGCTCCTTTCTCTCTAGGGTGGGGAAAATTTTGTTAATAGTGTAGATTAAAAAATAGATAGCGAATGAAAAAAGGGGGAATTTTTCTTAAGGGCGTTGATTGCCTAGCAAAATAGGGAAAAAAAGTTGTTTAAGGATGTAGATTGCGCAGCGAAAAAAGAAATGTTTTGATCTACACCCTTAAAAATCCCCCTATTTTTTGCTGAGCGCAAGCTGCACCCAACAGGTGTATGGATAAAAGCCACTGATCAGGCAGTCTGCAAATTTGTATAGATTGCACATATATCACACGTGCGCCCAGGCAGAATCCACCGTCGATCACCGCCATGAAGCGAATATGTTTCAGCATAACTGTTACGTCATATTTGATAGGGAGTCCTGAGCACTCTGACGAAATGTGACGAAGGGCCAGAGGGTTTAATCTTTTCTTAAAATCGCATCTATAGCATGTCAGACTGGTGACTGTGAGATTGCCGGTTTGACTCTCGCCCTGTGCACTGCTACATAACAACCCTGGGCAAGTTTTTCATTAACCAGTGTGTATAATTTGGTACCAGTGGTAATAGAGCGGTGACGCTCTGCAGCTGGGAAGGTAATATGGTGTTTACACGATCAAGCAAACATAGAGCAGCTAGCTGGACGTTCTGTGGTAATTAGCATGCTAAATAGGAGAGCGGGTGGGTTGTAATTGGAAAGCATATATAACACGTGATCAGCTGTGGACTAACAGCCTAAGCCTAGGCGTACATTTGAGACAGGGGGCGGGGTTCCAATAGGCCTGCTTGAGCCAGCTCAATGTTTGCTCAATCGTATAAACACCCTATAACGGTAGGTCTGGTGTCGCACTGGCCATGCATCACGGACTCAATGGTCTATCCACCTTTGGGCTCATTGGCCAACATATGGGAGATGAGCACCCTGCCAATGCCCCATGCCCCCTGTGGGGTATGGCACCCTTTACTTTTTACCTAAAAAAACACAGAATGATACAGACATCGGTGAACTCATTGTCTCGTGGCCAGTAGGTCGAGGGTGCAGTGTGAACAGTTGGCCCGCGAAGCCCGTACTCACCGTTCGTTGTACGATACAGAACGTCCGCCGATTCACACACTAAACACCAATATACCATACACGCAGCTTAGCCCAATCACCATTGCCAGCATTGCAAGTATCACACCATGTCTCAAAAAACATTCCAAACATTTTCGATCATATGTTGAAAAAGCGTTATCAGATTTTAATAATTTCTGGTAGAAATATTGCTGAGACAACCGGCCATCAAATGACCACCTAGTTTCTCGTTTAACCCTATGTCTGCATGACGGAAATGTTTTTTAAGACACAGTGTAGATACTGCATGCACTGCTGGAGTTTGCAAGCACTTGAGTATGCAGTACGACGTAATACCACTCCGGACAATGTGGTGTCGTACTTGAACCATGCTCAAAATGCATAGACTACGCCAATTCACACACAAACAATGTTCATACAAACACAGCTTAGCCACATCACCACTAGCATCGTAGAGTAAAGAAAACCTTCTAGAGTCTTAAGATCAACTCAGCCTCCTACCCTCAGCAGAATAAAAAATGACTAGTAGCTTACGAACTATGGGGTGAAGGCCTAATGTGGTTGACTGGGGCAGTGGTATGTCTGCTAGCTGCAAACCGCGGGTCCAATTGTTCGTTCACTCGGGCAGTGGATGGCCGCATAGTACGCTGCAGTATCATTAGCTTATGCCAATCAGCTGCCACTTCCGAGACTGTAAAGCAGTCCTGATCTTGAGTCTGTCTCGTGTAAGAAGCACTATATCGCCGGACTTTACCTTCACCTTTTTAAGGATCACAGGGTGGCACCAATCTCAGTTTTCTCAGCCCTCAGCCAGATACCTGTTTACACTGCGAGACCACAAATACGAGGCTAGGGTAGCACGAGATGTGCCAGTTTACGCTCCAGCTTTCACTGGTATTCATTGCACCTGCCCATGAAGGGATATATCCAGACTGAGTTGACCTAAGTGGCTGGTTACACACCAAAATGGTTTATCCGTCTACTGTCAGTCCACCCATCCAACTACTTACCGAGCCTGATGACGACTAGGACAAAATTCCTTGATGCAACTAACGATTTTAAGCTAAAACACGATCTGACGATCACCAACAGTGGCACTTAGCAGGGATGGTGGGTGGGTGAGTCTGGGTAGGGCCCCCCTGACAACTTTAGATCGGGGAGCATAGTAAACTCCCCCAGCGTGCTCTAATTGGCAGAGCCCCAGCCAGAAATGATTTTCGTCCATTTTTCATCTTGGCTTCAAGACTTTGAATCTGTCTCCATCATCGTGCCCCAGAATTCCCGTAAAATTGTTTTTGAAATATTTGTTTAGCTGGCCAGTTTTTTTCATAATTACTCCAACAACAAACTCAGTTGAATGTCACAACGTTTTGAAGTAAGCAGAAGAGCAAGCAATTGAATTACGTGGAACAGACAAAGGAACGTTCTTGATGGGAGCCGACTGCTTGCTGTATGTGAACACGGGATTTCCCGGACTGAACACACGCGAGTCATCTATTCACAGAAATACACACACACTGTCACACACACAGTCATACAGATACACAATTAAACATGCTCAGGGCAACTCAGCTTCCTACTCGTAGTGGGAAGGCAAATGAGCAGTACCTTACAGGCTACAAGATGAAGGCCTAATGTGGCTGATTGGGGCGGTAATATGTCTGCTAGCTGCAAACCGCAGATCCAACTGTTCACTGACGTGGGCAATAGATGGCTGCAGTGCATAGTGTGCAGTGGTATCATTAGCTCACGCCAATCAGCTGCCACTTGCCCGGCGATTTTAAAGTGCTTCTGGTCAGCGGTCACTAGCCTGACTTGTACAAAAAGCACTATAACAAGTACTAAACTTTTCACTTTTTCACATAGGCCTATGTCATTTTGTAGACAAGACCAGTCTTTTCTAAAGGAGGCTTAACTGTGGGAACGTTGTAAGCTCGTCTAGTTAGGTCTGTGGCTGTGAAGGCTTTCTAGTGCATCTCAAGTGCAAAGTTTGCATCTGGCTGTAATGTTTTTGCTTATTTCTATGCAATTTGTCTAGCTAACAAAACTAGTTCAAACAAACCTATCAACCCCCCTAGCTATAATTTTGGACTTGCTTAACTAACTGCCAACAACACCAGGGACTTTTAATGGAAACTGGCTATCAAGCGCGGTCATGGTGGAAGAGCGACGCTACGGTCTCATGACTACGTGACTACCTGACCTGACCTGACAACCTGCACCACCACGTACAGAAACAGAAGCTTCTGAGCAACACATGTAACTTGTGGTTAGTTCTAGCCGGTATGTTGAGAAAGCTACATTGTACAAGTTGTGGGCTTCAGTGCATGGTCAAAATGTTCTGCATGAAAAAATAAAACAAAAAGTACAAACCACGTTCTGACATCAGTGTGACTGGCTCTACACATGTCTGCAAAACATGCATACAAAGCAGAGATAAAAACATCTCAATAAGCACCACAGTGGCATTGTCGATTAAAAAAGTAGATGCTGCAAAAAGTTTTGCAACAAACAGTGCAAATTTCCAAGAGAATTCTGACAAAATAAGCCCTATCTGCAAATTTTGAACAGAAATAAATGCAAATGCTCAAAATTTTAATTTTGCTCCACAATTTACCCTAAAATGGGTTTTCAGCCTCAAATGGTTGAAAACTTTTGGAAAAGATTTTCTGACAATTTTTGAAGCCCAAAATTTAGGAAAAGAGGCAATTGCCACACCCTGCCCTCTGCCCTCCCCAGCTAGCAGACAGTGCCCCAATCCGCCACACTAGGATTTCACCCTGTAGCCCATAAACTACTCTCATTTTCCACCCTGCTGAGGATAGGAGATTGAGTTGATCTGAGCATGCAGCAGGTTAACAGTTCCCAAGGTCGCTTGTAAATGATCAGTAGTGAGATTCGAACTGCAACGTAAAGGTTACGAGTCCGATAGTAATCACTTGCTTATACACGACGGAATCAATATTCGGCGTGCCTGACTATATACCCTAATAATTTTATGTCATTACTTGTGTTGACGATACTTAACCTTATTCTCAGCCATGTTGTCTTTCCACAAGATCCAAACACTCAAATTATTCCAACAAATAACTTTTTAGTCAGTTTTAACAATGGTTTTCCTACAGCTTTTGTTTACAGAAATCCGTTGCTAGGTTACAGACGTATCCCAAAATGCGTAGCGCAACTGTGCTCCAATCTAAAATTATTTCGGGCACAGGCGCATGGGAACGTGTCATGCTTTACATACTTTCGTCGCAAAATGCGTGACGTCGCATTTATTGCACTTCCGCTTTGTTTGTTTATTATGGCAACGGATTTAGCTGTGCAATTTAAATTACTACTTACGTGAAAATATGCCGGTTAAATGGGTTCATGTTACGGATATTCATAGATTCATCAGTTTGGAACCAGAGTCGATTTGGAATTTTGATGTGACACTTTTTGTGATAGGAATTTAGCATTATCGTTGTTGTCAACGACGGGCAGTGGTTTCAACGGGCTAGCCCATCTGGGCTGATTTTAGCAGCCGTTTCCGACAGACATGCCTGCTCGAAATCTACCTCTGTTGAACAGTGTGCTCAGCAAAGAGTCGAACGTCGGTCACGTTTACGAAAACCACGATTTCTTCACTCGGAGTGGATACGCGTACGGCAGCCATGGCACTGGCAGTCTGGCGGCGCTGCAGGACAAGGTTTCTACTCAGCATGCCGTGCATCTGCCGTCAGTCAACACAGGCAGTGCTACGAGTACACGGGGGCGTAGTACGAACACTGGCACTGGGGATGGGCCGGTTTTGGGGTTGAGCTTCGAAACAGCTTTGGAGCAGTTTTCGCGCCAGATGTCGTCGTACGAACAGCGTGAAATCAGCAACTATCCTCACGTCTATTTTATTGGTCTGTCCGCCATCAAACGCCCCGGTGTCGCTGGTGCACCCAATAACGATGGTTATGATGATGAACATGGCTCGTACATACAGGTATACATTTTGTGTGTGCAGATGCTTAATTTCTTGCTTATACTGTGTGACATTTGGGCACAAATGTCCATACACGAAGGCACATCGGTTAGCTATTATTATTGATTCAAACAGGTTTTTTAAAACGTTTTTGTTCTCATGAAATAAATATTGAAACCTGCATTCTTTATTCTTTACATTTTTTCTCAGCAAAGTGAGACTGCAGCTAATGGATGAAATTTTTTCCTGTTGTTACCATTACAACAGCTGTTCAGTTTATTCATCAATAAAACTTGGTATCATGTCACATGGGGAATTTTGTGCAAGGTAGACATACATAGATAAGAACACGACCAGCCAATCAACCATATATTTACATATTTTTAGGATCTCGAGGGAATGTAGGGAAACTGAAGAGACTATTGCTAATTGGTGAGCACTGAAATCATTGTGTTATGGAAAATGCCAAAAAAACTACAATCGTGAAGGCATCAACCAATAGATTTATGCCATTATATATGCCTGTCTTTATCTACTGCATTGTATATATTGCTTGTGCATTCTAGGTGCCTCATGACCACATTTCATACCGCTACGAAGTCCTCAAGGTGATTGGCAAAGGCAGCTTCGGGCAAGTGGTTCAAGCCTTTGACCACAAGAACAGCGTTAATGTGGCACTCAAGATGGTCCGGAACGAGAAACGTTTTCACCGACAGGCACAAGAGGAAATCCGGATCCTCGACAACCTACGTAAGGTTGACTTGGACAACACGGCTAATGTCGTCCGTATGCTAGAACACTTTTCGTTCCGGAATCACATCTGTATCACATTCGAGCTTCTGTCGATGAACCTCTATGAGCTGATTAAGAAGAACAAGTTTCAGGGCTTTAGCATTGGGCTGGTGCGCAAGTTCGCCCACTCGATGCTGAAATGTCTCGTGCTGCTGTACAACCATCGGATCATTCACTGCGACATGAAGCCAGAGAACGTGCTGCTCAAGACCCTCGGGCGCAGCGGAATCAAGGTATGTCTACAGAGTGGGCCAATAAACGGCGTCATTTTTGAGCAATGCTAAGTTAGCGATGGTTAGTGGTAGAAAGGCACGTGTGTGATGTGTCAAAAGTTTTAGAATTTTATCTAGAAAAAGTGCTAAATTTGCATACTGATCACTAGCCATCGCAAAGTTATCAGCATTTAAAAACAGTGCCGTTTTCTTCTTGACCCACCCTGTACACATTGCACCATAGTATAGTGGTTGCGATATTGTGAATGCAAATCTGTGCAGCAGCAGTGATGAAATTTGTACTTCGTATATGCATTTTCAGGAATTTTTTGATGTCCAAAATGCATTTCTGGCTGGGGCTGCACCCTGAATTGACCCTGCTTGGGAGCTTCCAGTACTCTTCTAGACTTCTAGCTGGTCTCCTAGCTTGGTCTTTGGCTTGATTTTTTGATTTTTGGGCCTTATTCTTCTTTCACAAATTTAATTTCTGGCTTTCTCTATGCATTACACAGAGATTCAAGTCATTTATGCACAGACTTTCAAACATACATACAATAATATCAGCATGACATGACATGCACATTGCGCATTGCTTTCTGTATTTGGAAACAGTACTGATTACCTACATGTACATCAATTAAATGAGGTTATGTTTTAATTTGTGCTTGTTTGTTTGTTTGCAAGTTTTGTCAAAAAGTAAAGAATAGATTTTTATGAAGTTTTTGCAGGTTGCATATAGGGCTAAAGGGGAGATCAGATATTGATTTTAGAATGGATATAGCTTATGATTTAGATTTAAGGTCCAGACTTCTTGATGTTGCATTTTTACTGTGATAGCAATAATATGTCAGTTTCTTTATATGCTTTGGCATCATTATGTGATGCTGGAGACTTTTTGTTTTTATTTCTATTTCTGTTTACATGATCATCTTTTTGTCCATCCATGATATTTTTCCCATAATATCTGTCAGTGGTTTCTTTCAGCAAATTGCTATCAGTAATAATAGGATATAGATGAACAGATTAGGTCTTGCGATCACAAGATCAAATAGTTTAATGTCACAGCCTTTGACATGAAAATACTGTAATGTTGAATTCGGAACATCTGAGTCAGAATGACAAATCACCAATAAGCAACAGCATATTTTTTCTCACCATAGTTTTGGTGCTTTTCATGGTACAATATGACTGCCATGTTTCCAGGTGATTGATTTCGGTTCGAGTTGCTACGACAACCAGCGGATCTACACGTACATCCAGTCCCGCTTCTACCGTGCGCCGGAAGTCATCATCGGAGCTCGGTATGGCATGCCCATCGACATGTGGAGCTTTGGCTGCATTCTGTCCGAACTCTTGACCGGATATCCCCTCTTCGGTGGCGAGGACGAGGCTGATCAACTCGCCTGTATAATTGAGATCTGTGGCATGCTTCCAAGCCACTTGCTAGAGTCCGCCAAGCGTACTCGGCACTTTGTCAGTTCGCAGGGTCATCCGTGGTACTGCCAGGTGGGCTTCGGCCCGGACGGTTCGGTCCAACTCACCGGGGGACGGTCGCGGAGGGGGAAGTACCGGGGACCTCCGGGGACCAAGGATCTGGCGTCCGATGCCCTGAGGAACTGTGAGGATCGTGCATTTGTGGACTTTCTCCAGCGCTGTCTGGACTTGGATCCGGAGTCGCGGATGACCCCAGTGGAGGCAATTCGACATCCATGGTTGACAGTACGGAGGAACAGCAAACAACTGCAACAACAACATGGCGATACTACTACTACTGCAACTACCACTACACACAGCGGGCCGAGTCACCTGCGACGTCATCCAGCGGCAACTATTACGAATACTACTACAACTAGACGTCATCGTGCCAACAAAAACCACAACAACATCGTCTCACACTCGAAGCTGGCACAGATTATCGGCACGATGTAAACTCTGAGTAGGTTCAGTAAACTTTGGGTTAAGTTTCCTTTCTTGCTGTTGTAGGCAGTGAGTTGTATTTAGGCTTTTTTGCAATACGTATTGACACCCTGCCCTGGAGGATTAATCCTGCAGGCCTTGTTTTGCCTTGCCATGTTCTGGTGATGTTCGTGTTTTGTTTGCTAGTCTTATAACTACACCTGTGGTAATTTTTGCTTCTTTGCAGTCTATTGATGCTGCTCTTAAAGATGAGGAGCTGTTGTTGACAGTAATGCTTAGGCTTAAAATATATCTGTACTTCCGGCTGCAGCTGGTGAAAAAGTCATATTTTTGTACTCATGAAAACTAAAGTAAAGATACTGCAGCATGACAGAGTAGATGCAGTCGGTTTTTTTGGCGTAAAACTGTGAAAACATATGAAAAAGTCCAAAAAT
>Ga0209454_1000476_pt1 | contig 21444 bp, 13 predicted proteins | sample WorMetHERISLAND1_2_FD_187400 | JGI IMG/M metagenome (GOLD analysis project Ga0209454, IMG submission 187400) | Marine gutless worms symbiont microbial communities from Max Planck institute for Marine Microbiology, Germany - Olavius geniculatus... | ecosystem: Host-associated > Annelida >... | reverse complement strand
GTCAAAGCGTCACTGTGACGTTATCGGCAGTAACGTGGTAACCGGTTTTTGAAAATTAAATAGCATTTTTAGCTTAAACATTTTTAATGCTGAAAAATCGGTAAACGGTCGAGTTCAAAAGTCTATAATTTCGTCGTTTTTCAACAGAATCATATTTCATTTAGCAGTCAGATGTAGAACGTTTCTGTGAATGAAACTGTAAAATTCCATGTTAAAATTCCAAGCGGTTGCTGAGAAAACGGCAAAAAACTTTAGGGGGCTACTTTTTTGCCGCACCCTGTAGTACTGTCACGTGACGCTGTTATACAGAGCCAGACAAACCGTGCATAGAAAACGTAGAGACGGGTTACGACTTCGTCAACGTGTCGTGGCGTTCTTCGGCCGAGGAGCCGAGTACCAACCCAGCCAGCCAGTTCATCGTTGAGTACCAGCTTCAACGAGGTAAGCAACGCAACGCACGCGACGCAACGGACGTAACGGACGCAACGCAACTGACGTAGCTGACGTAAATGACGCATCTGTCGATGCCGCTTCATCGGACGTAACGTAATAAACGCAACTGACGGAACAGACGCAGCGACCGATGAGAATAGCAACCGCCCCTTTGACACTCCGTCGTTTATAATTAATATTAACTTGTTGGTCGCTTGTTTTTTTTTAAAATGTAATATTAATTGCAATTTATTTCTGTTCATTTACTTTTTTTCGTAGCGAATGTTTAGAATTCGTTTTGTTGCATGGTATTCAGTTGCAAAAGCAAACGACCGAATAGCGGAACAAGATGCGGCTAATTATTATGAGAGCCGTTGCGTCAACTACATGTACATCAGCTGTGTTTGTTGCGTACTTTTCTTGAGTTCAGTGCGTTTTTACGTACTTTCTTGCGTACATTTTCGCGTACGTTGCGTGCATTGCTATGGATGACCACTATGTCTTACCATGAACGAATAAATCAACCCACTGTTCAGACTAGAATTTGAAACGACAGGCAAGTTGAGACAACGTTATCGTGCGGCCGTACTAATGTGAAGCACTAACAGGTGCCCTGGAATGATGTACATGATGATACAGAAGCTGGCGACGACGACTTCGAGACGTACTGGCAGAAGACGGAGCTGGAACAAGATCGCAACTGGTACAACGTGAGCGGTCTGCTGCACGGTCGAACGTACCGACTCAGAGTGGCCGCCGTCGACCGACACGGAGACATGATGAAGTCCGAATACGTCGAGGTCGTCGTCGGAATTCACCCAGGTATAAAATCCGCTCTCTATATTAGGCATACACCATGTCCCAAATGATTTGGAGCCACTTTTATTTTTATAATAACTATATCACATACGGACCTGCTTTGTATGTTTTTATACCGTCATATTCGTACGTGAACTGTACAAAAGATGACAAAAACTTGACACTTTACTTTAAGTCAGTGTTTGAATTGCCGAGGAAGGAGTTGGAGGGGTTTAAACCCCAACTGTTTTCTTAAACCCCCAACACACTGTTAAATTACAGGGTGTGCCGAAAAAAATGACCCAAATTGTTTTTGTCAAAACTTTGTCAAATCTCCACGAAATTTGATAATTTTTGGCAAACAGATAGCCAAGACGACAGAAAGATGTAAGGTACACTCATTGTCCACCTCACGTAGTTTATGTCAACGCACTACCATGTAAAACGCAAAGCTCCAACTTGTTACATTACATGGTGATTATCAGTATCAGATTGCTCACTTTTTAATTATCAATTTGACAGAAAATGCCATGTGATGTAATACTTTTGTGGTATTAAATATTTTACGCTAAAAATAATAGACAACAAAATAACTGATTGATGAGCCTTAAACACATTTTCCATGAATGAGTGCTGTGCATTGTGATTAGGCCAGTCGAAAGGGTGGGGTAGCGGGGAGTAAGCTACCCGGGCCCGCGACGTTTAAGGGTTTTAAGGGACCCCACCATCGCTGAAAAACGTAAAGTACACTAGAATGCACCATTGTAAAAAAAACATCAAAAAATTTTCTCCCCAAAGGGGCCTAGGACAATGTTTCTCCTGGCCCCGCTGTGGCTCTTGACGGGCTGATCGTTAATGCTGCTGTCAGCCGTGGCGTTACGTCTAAGCCATTGTATACACTTTGGGCATAAATTCTGATAATTTGGAAGCAAGTTGTTACACAAACTTATAATTTTGCTAAATAAATCACATTTTGGCTCATTGTGTGCTCATTAAGTTGTTAAAACTTTTACCGAGACAACAACTGAGCATATATTATGCAACAATTTGGAGCATCTGCCAAAAATTATCAAATTTGGTAGAGATTTGACGAAGTTGGGTAATTTTTTGGCACACCCTGTATGTTCTGGGGGCAGCTATATACTACACCGTGTCTCAAAAAAGCTGTGCCACTTTCATTTTTTGTATAACTTCTTGAAGCACTAGCCAATTTTGATAATTTTTGGCAGACGAAATCAGGAAACAACTTAAAACAACTTGATTTAAATGACTAGTTTTGGCTACGTCGCCTTAATACTGTCGCTGCACTACCTTGTGAAATTTAGAAGTCCTTGTTTAGCCATTTACAACAATAAATTCATACTAGGTAGTGTATGCGTCGGTTCAGAAATGATTAAACGAATAGAGACAAACACGAGTAACAGTTATTATCTCTCAAAAAGTCACACGTGTTACATAACATCATCTGTATTACAACATTTGCTCACAATGTTTTCCTACGCAAGCGGTGGACGTTGACTCCGCTTGCCAGCGCATTCAATAACCGCTGTCTCAGAACGGCTCACTCACTGTTGGTGCGTCATTTCACTTCGTCGACGTACGATCTTAAAATCAGTACAATTAGTGTTAAATGACTTATAGATTTTCAATGATTTTGTGGTTTCAGTGATTTTTTGAGCCGATACATGCGCTAGCCAGTATGAATTCGTTGTTGTAAACAGCCAAACTGCGACTTCTGCATTTCACAAGGTAATGTAGCAACTACTGTTGCTACATTACCTTGTGAAATGCAGAAGTGTGAGGTGGCCAAAACAATAGTCATTTATGTCAAGTTGTTTTTTGATTTTGTATGCCAAAAGTTATCAACATCGGTCGGTGTATATACAGGGTGGGCCAGAAAAAACGTGTCACCTTACTTTTGTCCATATCTTCGCCAATTATTGACCAATTTTCAAAATTCTTTCACTGGCACACTCTGCGGACAATTTACAATAATGTGATTATTATATATCCCACCACACGGTAAATGCGTTTCTACACTACCTTGTAAAATATAAATGTAAGCAAAAACTAGCGATAATAACAAAAATTCCGGTAAATGAAAAAAACGCTTCAGACCAACATTGCGATAAATGATTCGTATGACACTAGACTGTGTTATACCCAAACAGTTTGGGTCATACAAGCCATTCACTGCAATGTTGGTCTGAAGTGTTTTTTCAATTTTACCAAAATGTTTGTTTGCTATTATCGTTATGTATTCATATTTCATTGATATTTCTCAAGGTAGTGTAGTGACGCATTTACGGTGTGGTGGGACGTATAATAATCACGTTATTGCAAATTGTCTGCAGAGTGCGCCAGAGAAAGAATTTTGAAAATCGGTCAATAATTGGCGAAGATATGGATAAAGGTATAGTGGCACGTTTTTGTGGCCCACAGTGTACTTACGATTTACATTACAATTTTGGTCGGGCTCCGACTGTCGAAAAGGTCAACCACCAGCTATTTTTTACAACTCGAACACTGCCTTTAATTTTTTAGTTCTGAAAACTAGAAAGAAATAACCAACCCCAATTTTTTCAGGCTTGAGACCTGAGTGACTTAGTATGCCTTGTGGCTGTCACCGGCACACGTGGGCGACACAGCATTAGTCTCCGTCCAGTTTTTGACTAATTGGGTGAGATTAGTTGAACGAAGTTTGAAAATTGCAGAATTTCGTGAACTTTTACGAGTTGACAAAAAAGCAATTTGCGATTTTTTAGGGCTAACAGTGTGGTTGTCATCGTATGTATAGTTGTGCAGACTCGGTTGTGTTATGTTTAGCGTCGTTGCGCGCTCGACTGGTTGCTACGGGTGTGGGAGCGTCATTTACCTGTCTGCTGCTGCTGCTGCTGATTACTGCCGTTGTTACGTGGGCGCTGCATCGTCGCCGTCACAGCGGCCGCTATCCGGTCCACGAGAAAGAACAACTGCATGGCGCCAGCGCAGGCGTCAACCTTTACGACGAACCGCCGTTCAACGAATACGTTCGAACGTACGTAATATCGTATTAAGACAGCTCGCGTGTCTGTTGATAGACCGTCATGTATGCGATTATTGCCTGTTAAACACTGTGCTTAAGTGTTTAGCATAATCACCTTTTGCTGCAGCGACTGAGATTATTCAAGGTGCGTCCGTCTGTATCAGGTGGCAGGCCATCTGCCCCTGTGGCAGGTAATGCTCCGTATCTTTGAAATGGGTTCCTGTCACAAACCCCGTAACTTTGTTTTTTTTTTCTTGACTGGAAATGAGCAGGTGCTTCTAAATGCGCTGGAAAACTTTTGTCCGCTGACTCTGTGTGCCCAGTGCTTACCCCCACTTCGATCGTCGACTGTCAGTTTGTTAAGGGGTGAGGCGTCGACTCGGGTCTTCCGACGTCTACACGTATGTGGTTTTACTGTACCACGAACACAGTCACAGATCGGTGAGCGATAGGAACTTCACGGCAGCTGGACACCACGCGGCTGTGGAATAATCTGCCGGTCGAACTTTGGGAGAGGAACGCCACTTTTGAACTTTCCAGGCAACTGCTAAAGACGTTAATGTTCAGTTTAAGCTGCGGCGTGTACTGACGTTTTGTTTAAACTGCGGGCTATACGTACCTCTCTACTTCACCTACCTACCGTAGTCTTTTGTAAACCGTTGTTAAATTCTTCCGCCTATCTATCGAAGCTGCACAGTCGCGCCTAGCTGTTGTTCTCTGTGTGTTCTGTAGAGACGACTTCAAGAAGCGGTCACTGCAGGACGACAGTTCCAGCAAGTCCGAGTCAGACAGTCTTGGCATCTATGAGCACGTAGACCCGATCAAGTTCACGGACGACGGCTCGTTCGCAGAACACGTTGGAACCTACAGGCAGATCGTGGACGAACAGTCTGAAGCTGACGTCACCGCGACATCCGCCCTTTCGTCGCTCGTCTGAATTTGCCACCGGCAACAACGCCCCCAGTGTCGATATCATATGCGGCCATCCGTCTAGCTACGCAAATACAGCCTGCAGTTTTAAGTTTCAACTGAAAGTCCACTTTACGCTGCAACGTCTGGTGTGCCGGGATATGCGAGACACAATGCATCATTTTCTGGAGTTTTGTGTCGTCCCGTCCGGTAACCGTGATCTGACGTTTTGATTTGAAAATTAGCACGCCTGCTACTCCTGTCGCGGGAAGCATTCACATATTTTTTTTTGTTTCTGCGCTCTTCTGTTTTCCAGTTATTCTAACCCGTACGGGACCGACAGACAGACGAAACCCGCAATGCGGCCTATCAGGACGGCCGCATAATAAAGATTTGCCAATTGATACGACCAATGACGACGATTTTTTGCTGATGATGATGTTGGCAGCTGATTATGAGCAATTTCATTATTGTGACTATCCTTCTCTAAATATCAAGAATTCAATGATGTCATCTTATACTAAGAAGCTATGCAAAAGTCCGTCCTCGTTTAATTTTATCCGCGAAACTGTGTGATGACGATGCTGATGCGCTAATATAATGGCAATCTGAAATAATAAGCTTATCACGTTCTGATTTCACGTAGCGTCATTAAATTTAATGCGCCGTCGAAGTCTCGAAGAATAAGACGAAATATTCATTAGAATGATAGAGTATGATTTTTACCATTACCCTGTCGCTTATTTGTGATGACGACGAACTTGAGACTTGAGTAGGCCTACTGACGTTTACGATGATGACGTTAATTTTACTTTGGTATGCATGGGCGGCGCCAGAGGGGGATGGGGGGCAGGGAAGGAGCTATCCCCGTGCCCTTGCCCCCAGCTCTTCCAGGAAAAAATTTTGATAATGATAAAAGTGCCTTCTGGTAACTATACACATGCCAAAATATGACTTATGAAACGTTTTTTCTTGCAAAACAACACAGAGATCTGTGATTTTTTTGTGTCTTCAAATATTAAAAAGAGTCAAATTTGCAGCTTTTATTGAACCTTCAAAGACTAAAAGTGCTTCAGCTTCAGGGGGCGAAGCCCCCTGACCCCCTGACCAGGGGCTCTGCCCTTGGACCCCGCTACATCTTTTTCGCGCACACACAACAACTGAATAATGTCCACATTTGGCCGACACAGAAAAAAAAATTATTGCCCCCCCTGTGCTCTGGCCCTTGCCCCCTAGCTTCAAATTCCTAGCGTCGCCAATGTTAGTATGCAAGTCATTAGTTTTTGATCACCGTTTTGCTGTTCGTATTATGTCAACGTAGTGGTCATGAATTTTTAGCCATTAAAACTCTTGTTAAATGTCGAGCTTAAGAAATCGATATATTCACCATTTGGTCATTTTCGCTGTCTCAGAGGTTTTTCAGTGGGTTTGGGCGTTTGGCGTCTTTTGTGACACATATAATCCTAGGCCTATATTCTTATTTAAAAGAATTTTAATCAGTGATTGACTTTAGCCTAGAAGCAGTCACCTGTTGGTCCATTCTGCGTCCATTCTGATATTTTCTTACATAAACTGCCTACACCCACTGGCTATGTCATTAAGCACCAGCCAACAGCAGCCAACTGTTACACAAATGCATAATGCACATCTACCGAATTAACCGAAAGAATAAAATGAACGTGCGCTATGTGAGATTTTAAAATCAGTAACCAACAGCACGATGAAACTAAAAATAAGGCAAATAAAACTGAAATAGTTGAACATTCAGTACGTTATCCACACAAACCAAAATGCAACTGACGCAACATAGTTTACTCAAACTAAATTCGACTGTACGCTTTCAACCGATTCTCACAAGCGTTTTTCGTCAAGGCAACGTGTTGAATCAGATGCTTGTGAAAGACGTTCAGGCTGAAAGCAACTTCAGTCTTCATGTGAAAGACGCGTGTCAGATGTTAGGCTTTCCGACAAATAACGGACGAAAATTTCAGGCGAAAGAATTGACAAAAACATCGGTAAACAGTTACCGCGTACACATGACAGAAATCCATGCACTTGAACTGTCAAATCAACTACGTATCCTAGACATGAAATAGTAGTTATGCATCACACAAGAGTTTCAATGCCAGTCGAGGTTAAATCACAATACTAGATGAGAAAAGTACACATAACAAACTTCGTTTCAGCAACCCCGCCTCAAAAAAAAAATTCACCGTATTTGGAAGGAACGCCGCCCAACGGTCTTTCCTGGGCCACAAAGCCTCATTCATATGCTACTTTAGTTTCTGTACCTTTCGATCATACATTCACTTGCATTGTAAAACTGCAGACAAAAACTGACGCCTAATTTACACAATTTCCTAGCAATTTCTCAAAGACTTTCCTAAAATCTTTAACATTCTTCATTCCTAAGTCAGAAACTTAGAAAACATAAGTTGTCAAAAACATTTTTTTTCAAAATTACATTTTATAAATCACATTATTCTGCAGCTTTTAATTATTCTGATATTTCCTATGTTTTTCGTAAGACTGCCTTAAAACTATTGTAAATCAGGCGTCTGGAGTAGACACTACAGCATTGGAGCAATAGCACAAATGAAATGGAAAACAAGCTGGAGGAAAGTGGGCCAACCCTTCTTTGGCATAAAAAAATTAAGTACATACAATGTAATATATAAATGACAAACGACAACATTGCGGGACACGTGGTACCGCAAGCTGTTAATGTAGAAAAATCAATCAACCAGTAGGATTATTAATCATACAAATTCACCTCATAATTCAGGTTACAAATAACCAGTTTACTGCAAGAGTATTATTTTGTAGTGAACTACAGTTTGTCTGCACACAGTCATGCTGCACCACACTCAGCATAAACTATGCAATGTTAAGCCAGTCAAAAACACAACACCTTCAAGTGATAAGCAAAAACTACTGCATAAGGTCCACAATTTTCTACAGACGACAAAAATACGTACTGGGTTACATTCTAGATTTCTAATACAATTATCGTGAGATGACGGTTAACGAAACTGCTAAAATGTGCTACCATAACAAAAATATTCTGCAACACAAACCATTTCCGAAACCATTCTGTAAAACGAAAAGCTGGTACGATAAAATGAGCAAACTCGCTAACACCAAATGCACGCTTAAATGAGACAACTCAATTCTGTTTGCCAAATCTAAAAAAAACAGATAATGAAACAAATTTACATACAGGAACAATCTCATATTAGGCTGCCTTGTGCAATACCATGAAAAACTGTGTACTTCCACAGTAAAAAATCATGGTCCTTGCATATAATATCAACAACTAAGGCACAAAAGTTCGATTAGTTTGTCAAAACTAGATGACTGTGCAGTATAGCTATCTACTTTACCGCAAACAAAATTAGTCACATTCTCTCACAAAAGCAATTTGACCAATTACATGCTTGATTATTTGAAAAGCCAGTGAATTACACATACAACGTTAGGCGATGATCCGAAGGAGCTAACAGTTAACATTATAATTATCATTTTCACTCCCACCATGTGTTCATGCTGGACCATGTTAAACAGTATTAACATCACATCAAAAAATGCAAATTAACAGCACAGTCAAGTCTCTTGTCAGCACATACACATGCTATTTCAACAAACATTTGACTGCAGACTGCCTCATAAATTTCTACTCTCTAACCATGTTTGTCCTGAGCCATTTCTCTTTTCTTCCTTTTATATCTTCCTCGAGAGAATCCCACTAGTGTTTTTTTTATCCCAATTTAACACAAATAACTCAATATCTCTTCAAGTCATTCACAAGTACAAAACATCTGAAAAGTGACAACACATTTCAGTTATCGCAAACTGCCAGTTGTCATTCCACTATCACATTATACATACAACAGTACAACACTGTCACATAAAAACATATAGCACAGCAGCTAACTAGCAGAAAGCCATCCAATGGATCAGCTCCACAACTGAAAGAGCGGCATTCACTAAAATGGTTTCTCAGACCAGCGACAGAACCAAAGACAACAAAATTGAATGCCCTCAAGAACTGACTAAAGTCAGTATTAGACAGATAAAGCTCTGAGCTCGACATCCATCCTAAGTAATATCCTGGGTAGTGCACAAAAATTGGAACATAAATGCTCTATGTAGATCAAGATATCACACAGTTTCAGAAATGACGACTAACCTCAAATCACTGCAGTGAATGAGTGAGTGAGTGAGTGTGAGTGGGTTTTACGTCCCGCCCGACACAGTATAGGTCATTTCGGGGACAGCCTTTCCAGGCAATGCACATACACATAATAATGCAAGAAAAAGTTTAACCTTTACAGAAAGTTTCACCTTTATGAAACGCAAAACATAAAAACAACCAAAACCGAAAATTGTAAGAACTGTCAATCCAAAGTGTGCATAATAATGATGTAACTAACAGTAATGGCAGGTCTAATAATCTTCCCTCTTATCTTCCAGACAGTCATCCTGATCGTGTTGAACACAGGTTCAAGTGGTTAAAATGACCAATTGTTTGATCTACAAGTACGAGGGTCGTTCGATAAACAAGTTTACAAAATGACGCCATTCCATTAATTTTTAAAATAAGAAAAATCCAAAATATACATTGTGTTGGGAATTTAATTCGAAACATATGCAAAGATTTTTTGACACTGAGAGTCATTTTTGTGACGTCATTTGTTAATGGAATCCAGTGCATAACTCACAAGTAACAACCAACATAGGAGCAAAAAAACGAATAAACTTAATAAGTTAATGTCTCCTCTTTAAACATTAGTGTTTCATTTTTCAACATATTGTCTAAGTTTGTTCAAACATCTGTTTCATCCGTCGACAAGTTTCTGAATGCCCGATGCAAAGAACGATGCTGGCTGCTGTGCGAGCCACCGATGAACGACTCATTGCACCTCGGTATCTGATGCGAATTTCTGCCCATCTGATATTTTCTTACGTATACCTTACTGTAGGCTTCGTAAAACACTTGTCGCCATATACTAGATGCATCGCAGAGTTAATGTGATTTGCATTAAGTTATTTTGCCCACAAAAAAAACAACAACGGCAAGCTGTTTGTTACGGGACAATTTCAGTGCAAACGTTGCCATATTCAATGTTTATAAATGACATCACAGTGACGTCATCTTCGTTAAACTCACCACTTGTATTCAGAATTACATTCTTTACAAAACGTATATTTCAGATTTTTCCTATTTTAAGAATTAATGGATTAGCGCCATTTTGTAAACTTATTTATCGAACAACCCTCATTTGTTCCAGTTCTTTTGTCAATGAGCCTGAGTTACCCTGTTAGGAGGTTTAACATGTGAAAATAGCACATTCATCACTAATAATGAGTCATACTGTGAAATAAGATTAGCAGGGCTGGTCTGTGACAAACAGATAATGCAGTAACAACAACAAAGCTAAAACAATCAGATTTTCTATGGAATTAAATTCCTCAACAAACTAATCACTTGGCTACGACAATGTCACACCAAGCTTGTAATAAGCAAGTTAAAGAATAGTAATCGAAAGAACTAAACCTGAAACTAACAGGCACCCTCTGAGGACAGCCAACCAAAAAACTGATTAGATCTATTCTAAGATGAAAACCAGCTGCTCTCAGCCCTCAAGAGTGCAGTTGCCACTATGATGTGTTACAGCCATACAATTAATACATCTAATTAATTAATTAATGCAAATAACAAAATTAACTCTGGAGATGTGTTACTAATAACACCATACTCCAAAAAACATAAAGGCAACATCTTACTCTCAGAAACACTACACACAGCGACCAAAAACACACCAGACGCTGACAGCTTAGTAAATTTGGCAAAAAATCCTCTCCAATGTGTTCACAAATCACGTTATAAAGCAATAGCATGAACAGCACTCTGTTTACACAAGTTTGGGCAAAATTTTGTATACCGGTAATTTAACAACAGCAGATATGATTTTCTGATACTTTCCTAAACAAAAAAAATTGTTACTAACATAATAACAAACATGTCCATCAGAAAAATGTCCCAACAAAAATGTACAATACAGTTAAACCACAAAATATGATAAAGTCGCTGACAGCCATCTTAAAAATACCATAAAATTTAAATGCTTTATCATATATCGAATTTATACTCTACTACTGTAGAAAAAATGTAACCACAGCCCCAACAAACATTCTATCATACCACTGCAGCTAAACTAAAACACAAAGTTTCAAGCATAAGATGAGCATGAAATTAATATCTAACTAAAATTATACAGACTACTAATTTAGCATTCTTTACAACATTACAAAAACAAGTTAACAAATCACAGTGGCTGTGAATGAACAACACAGCAAAATTTTACCTCAATTATTCAACTTCAAAAAATTAAAAATGTGGCAAAAAGAACACAAAACATTTTCTATTCTTGTTCTATAAAACTGATCTAGGTGGCAGCACTTCACCTGTCAAAAAATGCTGCATAGTCAAGCATGAACTGAGATCACAGATAAATACAGTGCAGCCAATGAATTTAACAAACACGGCAAGAAGTGACACAACCCCGAACTGACAGAAGATGAAATAGAGCCTAATAAAAACAGCAACACAACATTTTAACCCTTCCAAATAACAAGTTATAACATGCCCCCAAACTCTGCAGCAACATTAGAGATAAAGCGTTAACCAACATGCAATGCACTTTCATTAAACTTGTTGATCGAAACGGTGACTAATCAGCTGTATTAATCCATCAAATTACAACACATTTGTCAACTTACAACTTCTATGTACTAGTCTGTTGATAGTTTGGCAACTTCAGAAAGATATCTGTCACATGATATTGCTGCAGTGAACAGTTTGTCATAGATATGAGGAAGTTGGTACGGCCCTGTTCTCAGTTGTAATTTCATGGATTTTATTACTCGGTGGTACCATTATCGACTTGTTGTTTGAAAGCTTTTCGTTTTTGCATTGTATGCGAGTGCTTTGCTAGCCGAGCATCAAGTGACTAGGGCGTTAGGAAGAAGATGAAGACATTGGACTTGTATCAGTGGGTTCCGCTGTGGCTGGTGACTCGGACGTCTGTGGAGGCGCATCTAATGAGGTAGCGAATGAATGAGAAACGTTGCTGCTATCGACTGCCGATTGCTTACCACTAGCATCTGCATCATCTGAGCCACCTGCACAGCACAATTACGACACAGTTTTCTCAAGTCCACTCAGCCTCCTACCCAAGACAGGATGGAAAATGAGTACGGGGTAAAGGTGTAGTGTGGCTGATTGAGACGGTGGTCTGCTGGCAGCATCTGTTTGCTGGCATGGACAGTGGATGGCCGCATAATGAGCTGCGGTGTCATTAGATCAATGCCGGTCAGCTGACACTTCTGAAACTGTAAAAGCAATTCTATTCAAGATTACAACTATGCTGCGTCATGCACCACACATTTACCATAACCTCCTACAGCATCTCCTGTGAAACTGGATGGGAGTGCTTACCAAAACAAGCTGAGGCTAAATAATATGAAAAAAATGAAAAATGCATACGAAAATGTGTCACGAAATACACATAAAAAATGTAGGTGCAAAAATTGGGATGTTCCTACTCTACCGATAATGTAAGTGTATGTACCATGGATAAGCAAAAGTCAGCTATCAACATGCAAAAATTTGACAGTTTTCAAGCCACATTAATTAGAAATGTTTCAAGAAGTACAATACAGGCTGGATGGTTAAAATTTGATGCCACAGCAATGAGCTCTGTATGACTCCATCTGCTTGGATGAAATCCATCATAACATACTGCAGACACCAAAGGAACAGAAAGAAATGGTATTTTTGGCATATTTGTTCATGCTGCGACTGATCTTTAAACTGATCCCAAACCCTCACAAGGTCATCGCTGTCCCAAGAGGCAGTACTGACATAAGCTTGGTATAGATAACCACAAAATACCACAGAATCAACATCACAGATAGACGGACAGAAAATCATCTAAATGAAAAAGCCGTACACTAACAGCCATCAGGTAGCTGTAAGACTCTCATCTTATTGTCAAGTTACACATCATCCCAGCTGCAGCGTCTATGTACTGCTGGCTTTCCACCATTAGCTTTTATTAGCCATGTTATGCATTCAAATCCAGTGTTCCCACAATGTGGTAATAGAGAGAAAATGTCAAACACTTAGTTCTGCTCAGTCCAAAACAGCAGCAATATTTTTATAACTCCAATGACATCTCTGACTATGAAAACCGGTTGGAATTCCATTTGTTTCCTGCACAGCCTGATGGGCTCATAACAACAACAACAACAACAACAACAACAACAACAACAACAACAACAACAGCACAACAACAGCAACAGCTTACTGCTGGAGTTGGTTTCGACCATAACGATGTCATTCTTCTCTTTCATGTGCACGTGGCTCGACGGCTCACTCTCGGCTGACTCAGCTGATGCCGGCGCTGGTGGACTTTCCGCTGCTACGGACATCAACAACACAACAATAGACAACTTCAACTAAACTGATTCATGGAAGCGATACTTCAGCCCGCATCAACTCTGGTAAAAAGACATGGCAAGCTAGAGTATGTGGCACATGTGGATTGTTCTTTTGCTATTGCACTCAGGGCTAGACACACATCTACTCATAACGTGCCATGCAGTATCGGTACATGACGAAAATTTGAGTCACCAGCAGAATACTGAATACAGCTAACGCTGCAACTTTTAGAAACATCTCAAAATGCAGCTTTTAACTGGTGTTGTAAGTAGGGATTGCAACCCGGGTTTTGAAGAACCCGGGGAAACCAGGACACTTTACCAAACCCGAAACGTGGGTTTGGGAGGTGGGCAAAACCCGCAGGTTTTGGGTTTGCGTTTTTGCACCAAGAGCACTGCGTTTAATGGCGTGGATAACAGCAAACACGTTTTTGATTACCTATCCAATCCACAGCACACTGTCACTTGCAGCTGCTTTCTCAGGCGGACGTGCATACTAAGGATGAAGATGCTGTCGACCACCTTAGCCTTGAGCAACAGATGAGCGCTGCTATCAAACAATGCAGGATGCTTACGACGTTGGCAAATCAGTAGAAGCGGCGATAAAAACTGAAATGGCCATGTATGAGTCGTGTGGTGTAAGAGGGCGCAGTTTGCAGCTCGTACACAATTACCTATTGTCTATCCCTTCTGCCTCAGTCGAAGCTGAGAGAGCATAAAGTGTTTTCTGAGGTAGGAACGTTGTGCACGAGAATACGTTCTCGCCTTGGAGAAAATGCGTTAGACCGTGCCTTCTGCGTTCTTTTTATGGCATACGCTCTAGAGGATTTTTGAGCTTAAACTGGACTAATTAATGCACTAGATAGGGGCCTTAGAGGCTAATGTAAGCACATTTTTGCTTTGCCGAGTGTGGTTGCTGTTAATTTCTTAAAGTTGCCTTTCTTTGCCATTTAACTGTTTTTGACGTTTATTTTATCATATACGCTAGATGGCTACGAAGCCACAACGTTTACGAACAAGCTTACAGTTGACTGAGTCGATTTGAAGCTGATAACTTGCATACTTGATAGGCCTATACTTGTATACAATCATGTATACAGTCGCCATTTTGCCAAACCCAAACTAAACCCGAACCTGACTCTAAACCCGGGTTTGTGGCTGTCCAAACCTGAAACTAGGGTTTGGCAAAAAGCCTCAGGGTTTGCAATTCCTAGTTGTAAGTTACCGAACTAACTTTTCCATTAAGATTTATGACTTACGTATCATGCAACGTCATGCCTTTACTCTATACCTGTGCAATACAAGCCTGTGACGATAATGATAATGATAATGACAATGATGATACACAAACAACGACAAAAGTAAAGGTAAAGATAAGGCTCAGAATATAGCTCTTCAGAAGATTAAATCCCTCACAGAGCTATGGAGCATCACCTGCCATATGGAATCACACAGTGTTACCTGCCACCCAACACAAGTGTACATGCCCCACCTTAAACCCAGCCAGATGGGCTGGTACTCAATTTACCTACCCCAGAAGAATGAAAGGCTGAGTTGGCCTAGATGGCAGGTTATACCAAGATGGTTTACCTGCCTGCAGGCAGTCACCCATCAAAGTACTAACCCGAACCAGTGTACAGCAACTTTGTTGATCAAACGAAACATGTTACCGCCACACCAGGCCACCATGAATCAGTGTCTAACCTGTCTGTGCAGGTGGCTCTGAAGGCGTGGATGTCTTTAGCTGGCTTGCAGCAGCAGCAGCAGCAGCAGCTGTAGCAGCAGCTGGCTGCTGGCTAGTAGGTAAAGCTGATGGTGTAACAGGAGACTCATGCAGCTGAGACATGCTCAGCTGTTCAAAGCTCTCTGGTGCAGGTGAAGGAACCTTCTCAAAAGTGCCAGATGTTGACAAAACGTCCGTCGCTGGTTTCTCAACTGAAGCAGCTTGCTCGTGTGATGTGGTAGGCTGGTCAATAGATGCTGGCTTCTCTAGTGATTCACCTTAACAAAAAAATGCATCAGAAAAATGCATCAGTATGATGGCCATACAGTGAATGGAATCAGTCCCAAATTGGGAATAATGTTCTAGCATCTTCTTTTACCAGGTTAGTCAAGACATTTGTCAGTCTAGGTCTCAATGCTGTGACAGATAACCATAGCAGCCTACATTTCGTTGACATGTTATGTATTTTTATTTTATCACAAAATATTTCAAAAGACACATGCACAATTGCACACAAAACAAAAACAGAATACGCAGCAAACTGAATACTGGAGCTAATTAGATAAATTCACTGACTGGCTAAAACTTGCAGAGAATCAAAGAATATTTGATTTAGTATGCAACAATACAGTTAATTTTGCCAGAAGATAAGAACATAGCCACATTCAGATAATTACTGTATCTAACATCCATCCCTGCCAGTTAACAGAACACAGGCAGCTGCAGTGAAAGTAACATTTACAGGTTAGTCAAATAATAAATATAATGACAAAAATTCCTATAGTGAAAATCAAGGTATATAACAGAACTACTTGCATCCACCATAACTGTCATCGACTAAGCAACAGATATGAAAACAAATGCCGTAGCTTACCAGTATCCACTGCAGTTGCCTGCAACATAAACAGCAGATCATCACAGATAATCAGCAAGTAACTATTTTCACCAAATAAACAATACTAAGACAATTTCAAAGAATTCTGGACCTACGATCTAAGACATGGTAAATGATACAAGTAAGTAAGTTCATCTCAAGGTATGCAGTATGCAGAGCTGGGTAAATAAATAAGTAAAGGTTAATGTCTGACTAGAAACATAGCAGATCAATCACATAAAAATACAAGACTGAGCCTAATACGGATACATATAAAAAAACTGCTACATGTCTGTGCTTGTAACTGTGTTTGTGGCGAATTACATCCTCCATGACATTCAGTGAACTAAACTAAAAACTGCATAGAAAATGCTACCAATAAAAATTATTATGGACATGTGTATATATCTTTAGCAGTGGCTATCATCCAGAAAAAATGTCAACCCCATGCTGATAACAACCCTAGCCACAACATAAGAACATTAAGCAAAACACCTATACAGAAAGGTAGCAATCAACACTAAATGCTGCTGCAACTTTTGAGCTAAAAAGCAAATAAAAATACATGCAGCATTAACATCATAGACCTAATGTAGACCTGTGATCATAAGCTGTGGACTACAGATTGCTGTGTATTACAGCACAAGATTCTAATAAGCAGACTGCACTGTCTTACAAAATTGCATAAAATTTCCCTCCATCAGTTTGAGTTCTATCTCATCAGACCTCACTGTCGCTGAGAGTATGAGTTACTGCACTCCCCAAAACTCCCTCGACGTTTTTGGCAACTCGAATAAACAAAATTTCCTGCCCCAAGAACAAACAGACATCGGGTAGAGTAGAGTTTACTGGGCGCCATAGGAATACATTGCGCCTATTATTTCACATATATACCGTATAACTACCAGTAGGGTAAGGGTTAGGATTAGGGTTAGGGTTTAAGGTTAGGGTTAGGTGTAGGGTCAGGGTTAGGTGTAGGGTTAGGGTTAGGGTTTAGAGTTAGGGTTAGGTGTATTCCTATGGCGCCCAGTAAACTCCACTCGTCCCCAGACATCGCCGCCACTGCTTAGAAAGTTAAATATGTAGCCTTGTGGCTGTTTCAAGAACCTGACCATGGACTAACCATGGAGACAAAAATTCCCCATACGTGTTTCTTCTTCTTGCCAACAATGCACACATTCGGAGACTTTAACATTATATATTAACCGTGATTTCCTAACCGTGTGCAGAGGAGCTGAGGGTCTGTCGGACTTTATATCGGAGACGCTACGAGATCGTCGCCACAAGCGGTAGGCAAGTAACCCTGCGCCGGCGACAGTTGCACCGACACCACTGGCGATAGCCACTGCAACGATCGCCTTCTTATAATCCGCTCCAGTTTCTCGGATCATTCTTGCTGCAAAATACGACAGAATTTCTCAGCCAAACGTTAAATTTGCAATAAAATTCAACACCTGACCTTCAATCGGCCACTCCCCTTTTCGATGTAAACAAACACGAGAAATTTCGACGTAAAGGTCGTACAGCAAAAATTGTAGAGATAAAAAAACGGTCAAGATGGAGTGGACGCAGGTGTAAACCTCACCGCAGCTGGCGGATAACGAAATTAGTGATTGCAATTCTCCTCATCGTCCTTGATGGCGAACTCCTACTGAAGCATAGCGGTGTCTACTATTTGACGCCACAGCCGGCGACCTGCAGCTAGACGCCAGGCAGAGTGAACGCCGGTGCTGAAGGGCTGGACGTCCCGGGACACGGTTTTCAACCATGTATCACAAGGACGTCGTCCTCTCGGTCTTCTCTATCCTGCAGACATGTTGCCCATTGCAGCTACTACAACCCTGTGGTAATTGTTTTCGTGTGGCACTCTAATCAGGTGGCCTTCTCATGCGCACCAACCTAGCTAATTGGAGACAACGTAAAAGCAGCTGTGATACTTCCCGGGATTGAATTCTCAATCCCGGAATATCCGGGGTTATGAAATTTGTATCCATGAATCACGGGATCCCTTTTTTCAGGATAAGGCTTACAGATTAGTCGTTATTTTGGTATTACCAACAGACATTTCATGCATGTAGGCTAGTCTTCTACGAAAGGTAGGCCCTGTATCTGAACTGTACATGTATGGACTGACACTGGCTGCATGACTGTCAAAATACAAATTATAGTGCACATGGCACAGCAATTGAAGTAGGACTTTAGGTAGGGCGCAAGAAATATTTTATTTATTAAACGGCTAAAACTGTTATCTGTAGGTCTATCATTTGTGTCATCTCGAAATTTTGGAATGGGACGCCGCCAAATTGGCGAAAACAGTCAGGATCCCGGAATTGCAATTTCTAACCGGCATGCATGTCAGCTAATAAATAAATAATAAATAATAAAGCATGCCTTTATTGAAAAGAGCGTGACCACTGGAAATATGGAAATGGTAGGTTTACTTCCACACGAAACAACCAACTCACAAATTGTTACGCAGTACGGTCGGCTATTCTAGCGACAGCTGGCTTCTTGTTTTTACGTAGGCCTAAGCACTGCAGTACCTGTTCCATTCCTCTCATTTCAGTTTTGTTTAAACCAGTTTTAGTTCTTCTAGTTTATGCGCTGGAATAAACTGGCAGTTTGTCTGTCAGTTTTCCGGTGCAAGTCATACATACACCATGGCATAAACCTATCACTGGTCAGCTGGTCAATGCATCTGGCGGCGTCTAGTAAAGGTCTATATCAAAGCTTGGTGCTGAGGCGGCTCACTCTGCCTAGTTAGAGCAGTCAGTCATGTCAGTGCGCCCGCTGCCGCTGGTCGCTGTCTCTCTGTACGTAAGCGCATGTCGTCTCTGTCGCAGCAGCAGCAGCAGCAGCGCAGCGTGGCAGCATAGTCAAAGACGCTACTCGCAGCAGGGCGCTCGGTCGGTCATTCATACAGCCGCATGCTACACGAACAGACAGACAGACGGACGGACGTCGTACTGTAGCCGTGCTCAGCAATAGATAGACTCACGGACAACACACGCAGTCGGTCGGTGCAGTCGGTCGCTGGTTACGTCGTGTATTGATTTTCACGACGAGGCGCCGCCGGAGCGGTGGCTCTTGGTCGGTCTGCCGGCCGAACGGTCGGACGCTCTGGGTGCATGGTCATCGTCCCATTCGTCCAGTTACTACAACACGACTACCACGATGATGATGATGTCGCCCTGTCGTAGTCGTCGTCGTCAGCCGGTCCACTCTGCTCTCTGACCACCACGAGCGTCGTCATGGCAACAGATCCAGACGTAAGTAGTCGACTTCAGTAAACTTTTACTAACTTATTTCATGCTTCTTCACGATCCACTTCGTCCTTCTATCTAATATCTATCGCCACAGTGGCTGGAGTTTTATAATCTCACTCCAGTCATGCGTGACGATTGAAACGCGACTCGCGTCTGTTCATAACGCGCGTGTTCCATACAGAACACGTAGAATAAGTACATTTCAGCACGTTTTAGAGTATACTTTTGTTATCCTTGCACTCGCATAATTTCATTTCTTATAGGGTTTAGGCTTATACTAGTAATGTTGTTCTCGAGGAGTATCTGGCGTCAAAGTGGAGCACTTTCCCCTAAAAGTCGTTATGTTGCCGCTATTGCCTCGTCTAACGTGAAAACGGTTGCAAATATGCATATACATTCTGCTTTATCATAACAATCACTGCTGACGAGCTTTCCGGGGGTATCAACATTGATGAACTTGAACGACTTTGACACTCCAAAGTAAGAGTTTTTGTGATTTTTATGCGATTTTCGGCTGCTGTGCACATTTTAAGAGTGAATTGCGCCGAAACGGCTCGAGATAGACGAAGGCAACCTGCACATGAAATTTTTAGCATTAGGCATAAACGTAGGTTTCAACAGCCAAATTTTTGAACTTTCGATCTCTTAGGTTCAAGGAGTCTTCCGTAAGTTGGCGTCAAACTTGGGTACCTCTTCAAAATGCGCGATTTTCGCTACTGCACTTATTTGTCGTGAAAGCGGTTGCAAACAGACACAGGCTTGCTACTAATCATACAACAAACGCTGCTGACGGGCTTTCCGGTGATATTAACATAGATGACGAATTAACCTACCTGGAAATTCAAAAACGGATTTTTACTAATTGTTTTCGTAATTTTAGGTTGCGACGTATATATATTTCAAAAGTACACGACACCAAAATTACTGGAAATAGGCTTTAGACGTAGGAGTACACGTAAAATTTTTGGCCTAAAACGTAGATTTTAACCGTCTTAGTTTCAACCGCCTAGGTTCAAGGAGTCCTCATACGGTGACTTGAAATACATGTACCCTTTCAAACGCATTATTATTTGATTGCACGTTGTACACTGATTCCCATGTTGAAGCACCTATGGTGTCGCGCATCGGGTGAGCTTTGTTCAAATTACTTGTTTTCTGTACTAAACGTAGCTTATACTCAATTTCGAAGAGTTTGAGTGATTGCAAGCTCGTATTTGCTTAGTGTGCAGTGTGAACCAAGCGCCGAAGTAAGTTAAAAAAAGTAGGAGGGACGGAAATTTACAAAAAGAAAATTATTAATCCCGAGGCATGCGTCGAGGTCACCAGTACTCACCATTGAGATCAGGGTAAGGTGGGTAATCAGTAAGTAAGTAAGTAAGTAAGTATTATTTCAGTAAAAACTTAGTGGCAGAATACGGCTAGGTTGCTCAGCATAACGTGCTTAGTTAGCAGAATGAATCTGCAACAAATCTGCAAATAGGGCTACACTGTTAATTACTGTGCACTTCCAGTGCGTCACTTTGTTATTCTATATCTATTTATAATGAGTTTTTACAGGCAATGTAGGCCTATGTAAGTAAAGTAAGTAAAAGTAAGTAAAATGTAAATTTATACAGCGCATATAGAAAAAAATTAGAAGTTGCTATCACAGATGTATAAAGACATTTTTTGGTTATGATAGACTATATAGTGTTACAGCTATTCTTTTGGATTTGCAGCTTCCCAGCTTCGAGACTTTTTTGTATGATTATAAATATTCATTTTATATGCAGTTCTTATGTAGTGATAATGTTGTAGTTAAATATTTTTGTAAGAATTGGACTGTGATGTGTATATGTTTTATTTTTGCTTTTCTTTTTTACCACTTTTATTGCTTTTATTGCTTTCATTATTTTACCTGTGTCCTATGGAC
>Ga0209454_1000471_pt1 | contig 21491 bp, 7 predicted proteins | sample WorMetHERISLAND1_2_FD_187400 | JGI IMG/M metagenome (GOLD analysis project Ga0209454, IMG submission 187400) | Marine gutless worms symbiont microbial communities from Max Planck institute for Marine Microbiology, Germany - Olavius geniculatus... | ecosystem: Host-associated > Annelida >... | reverse complement strand
AAAAAAAAAATGGAATTGAAATCGGGCGCAAATTTTTCAAATTTTTAGGTTCGTTTTCGGGCTTTTTTTGTTTTTTTTTCTATTTGCTTTTTTTCTTATCCTTTTCTTCCATACTCTTTTTTCCCTATGTTTTATACCCTTTTCTTGCCGTGTTTCCTCCTCCAGTTGTGATTGCCGAGTGAAAATAGGTAAAAGTTTTTTATCTACACTTTTAACAACTCCTTTATGTTTACTGGGCGCAAACTGCGCCCACCAGGTATAGGGATGGAAGCCCCTGAACGTGCGTTGCGTACGTTACGTACGCTGCGTGAGTTGAATTTGATGGAAACCGAGCTTTAGACTGACTGACTGATTGTCGTTTACGCCGCGTTTCATTAAGCGATGTTGAAGCAAAGTTCTGACGTGGAAAAGATCCGTTTCTCATCTTCGCCTTTTATTCGACGTTCATCCGGGTCCACTCCCGGGAGATTGATGTTTCTATACCGATCTTTAATTCGTCAACATGCACGCGCTGTATAGTGGCACAATCATGCTTTGTGCGGTTTCTTTTGGGTGGTGGTATATCTGCCAGCTGCATCGTGGATTTAATAATCCCTTATCCATTTTGGCTCCTAACTCGAGAAGTAAAAGGCGCAAAAATCAAAACTGAAAATAAAAAAAGTTTCAAGAACAGGAATAACGGAGTGCCAATTTTCAGCTGAAGAGGTAAAACGTTAAGCACACATACTTTTCTAGTTATAATAAGTTAACTATAATAATGATTATTATAACATGTCTTTTTAAGGTAGTTTGAAAGTAGCCTAACTTTAGATGTCTTGAAAGCGCCCTGCCCTATACAAAATGCAATGTTGTTACCAATCTTTCATTCATCAACATGCACGAGCTGTATTACAGTGGCACAATCATGCTTTGTGCGGTTTATTTCGGGTGGTGGTATGTCTGCCCGCTGCATCGTGGGTTTAATAATACCTTAGCCATTTTGTCTCTCAAGATATCCTATGTGGTATGAAACTAAAGCGCATTTTTTTTCAAACGCAACGCACGCAACGTACACCACGCAACGGACGTAACAGACGTAACGCAGCTGATGTAGTTGACGCAATGACCGTTTCTATTTTTAAAGCGCGTACAGAGCGACGTAAGTGAACTGAACTAAACTGAACCGACACGGTTTAGTTTCTGACAAACTGCTTGCGAGCCCATTGGTCATTGGTTGACGCGTACGTGCCCGTAGTCACTTAGTCATCGACTCTGTTAGACGGTGCTTACTGTTATGCATTACTGCTTGCCCATTGGTTAGTTCGTCAAAAATTAAGCCGTGTCAGTTCAGTTCAGTTACGTCGCTCTGTACTCGCCTTAACGTTTTAGCCGTTGCGTCAACTGCATTTGTTGCGTACTTTTCTTGCGTTCATTGCGTTCGTTACGTACATACTTTCTTGCGTACGTTGCGTGAATTGCGTCGGGCGGAAAGCCCGCTTAATGCCGGTAGATGGGCTGCAGTATCGAATTTTTCAGATCATTAGGCATCGGCCAATGACCATCAACTCATTGAGGCGGCATTTATAGCGGCACCGATTGCTACCCGACAGCCGGTAATGCGCAAAATTCTCTTCGGACAAAATTACCCCCACTACGGACAAAATCCCCCGCTGCGGGGCGTCGTGGGTTGAAAATTTCGAAAGCACGAAGTTACAGTCTTCCGACAGACAGCGGCAAATTTTTGACAGAAAAGACAAAAAAAGATATAGGCGCTCGAAATTATAATTTAAACCACAAATTTTTCTAAAATGGGCGATTTTTAGCCCCGAATTTCGTATTTTAAGAAATAAAAATTGCTGACAAAACATTTTTCGACAGGCCAAAATTCAGGGTGATGCACCACTGACCGTCGTTGCCAATAATGACGATACATAGACCTATTCCTGTATGAAATAACAAAAAACGATTTCAGTGCGAGAGATACACATTTATGCGGCTGTTTTTGGTTAAATCACCGTTACTACAGTCGAGGAGGGGGTGAAATTACGTTCAGGATTCACGATTGCCATTGGACAGGACAGCGGTTTTCCGCCGCTGATTTCGCCGGTAGCCGGTGCCCGCAGAAGATCGCGGATGTTCCCCTCGGAACTTAACCGCTAATGGCGCTCGTCAGGCCGCGTGCTTTGTAGATCCGGGGGCCATCCATCAATTCTACCCGCCTCAAGTCTGCCCCGAGTCTCTCCCAGCCAGTCTCTCATCATATCATTGCCTGTCGTCGGCGGCATGTCAGGGGACTTGAGGGAGCTTCGTTCCTGCCACATGATATTACAGCGACTTCCGGCCGATGCATCGAAACGTTTACTTCAGCAGACGCCGTGCGGGCTTGATTCTGCCCTGGCGTAGCCATAGGGGGAGGGGGCACTGGGACACGTGCCCCCTAGAAACCTGCTCCTGTACTCAACATTGTGTCAAAAAAGCACCAAAAAACTTCATTATCACACACAAAAATTTTGACCTTTAACATCTTTCGCGGTGGGAAAGGGACATGCCACTCCACACCCTAACCCTAAATGCCCCCTACACCACTACACCACTGGATTTCGCCCATCCAGGCCAATTCAGCATCTCAGGCCGCAATCCGAGAGTGAATGAGTGAGTAGAAGTTTAACGTCCCGCTCAACACATAATAGGTCATTTCAGGGACGGCCTTTCCAGACAATCCACACATTTATAAACAGATAATAATGAAGTACAAAATTTAACTTTTACAGATAAAAACAATACGGAACACACAAAACATAAAATATCGATCTTAAGCCTAAAATTGTAAAAACTGTTTATTACGAGCGTGCCCATGTAGCAGTGTATAGGCCTACACTGTGTGATACGTATGGCAGTTCCGATAATCTTCCCTGTTATCCTTCAGACAGTCATTAATCTCAGAATGCTATCTACTGGAGGACAGGGGTGCAATCAGACAAAACCCCTGCATTAAACCTTCGTAAACGGCTTTTTAAATTTTTGCAAAACGTGTTTTATTCCTGCAATTATTTTAGGCTTATTTGTGGTAGGGGCATGAGCGTTAAACAGTCAGTGCATAAAACGGTGATTTAAAATATTTTTACGCAAAAAGTTAAAGCCACGCAAAGTCTGATTTTTGAGTATTTTTGCAATCGTAGAATAAGCCATTTTAGTATCTTGGTGTCTCGTAAAAACTCGATAAAATTTGCCATTTTGTACAATTAGACTTAACAGACAGAAATGCGAATGCGCGACTCTGTGCAAGTGCCAAGTGTATCTTGACTGGGCCGTGGCTCCTTGCAGTAATTCATCAAACCCGGCAGTTAGATTCTACAGTAGTTGGATATAAGGGATGGGCCCAGTTCAAAAAGAAAGGGGAAGAGAAAGAAAAGAAGGGCAGGAAAGGGATTTTTGGCTTCGTTCTTTGGGAGGAGCGACAATATCAGGTCTTTTGGCATCTGGCTTCTTTGTGTCTGTCGCTGGAGGCGATCGCTGTGAATCAGTGTCAATGTGTCTGGTCACACGATGTCCTGGCTTTTTTCTCGGATTCTGCTGGCGTCCAATTAAATTTACGGAATGACATCGTGGGGAGACATTACGGTAGTTTCCTTGTGTCCAAAGCAGGACTTCACGGTAGTTAGCAAGAATAATGAATAATTAGTTAGTTGTAAACGACCTAGTAAAAAGATGAGAACTGTATTAAAATGCGTATTAGTTATATGTTACGTTACATACAGTTATAATTACTTTTCTCACTTTTCTTGCTTTCGCGATTTATGCAGGGCTACTTTTTGTTTACAGTTATTCAGGGAAAAAGTAAAACATTTTTGTTTATGCCGAACTAAAATACATGGAGCTATTTGTCCGAATCAAGTTGCACAGTCTCTCCACGCGACAGTCGAAGCTTCGTGTTGTATATTAAATCATGCGCGTCCGTATTCATATAACACATAACTTTCAGCCAGACACCAGTGTACACTGCGAGAAAACAGATACAGGACTAGTGCATCGCGCGGTGTATTTAGTTATGTCCCAGCTTTCGCAGGTACTAGGCATATTGCGCTTACTTGTAGAAGAATGGCCAAACTGAGTTGACTGAGTTGGTTAGGTTTATATGAAACAGTACACTATGTCAGTCAGCTGTAACGTAAATTATCTCTGACTATTTTTCATTCTCATTTTTACGGCAAAGACTTACTTATATTTTCCTCGGCACTGACCATCTCCCAAAGCGTCTCGCTTAGGCTTCCTAACTACCAGAGTTTCCCGCAGATTGGCGCGCACTCGCCGCTGATTTGAACGTCGAACGACAGTGAAAAATGCTCCGATTAATTAATTAAGATCTACACGTACGAAGCGATGGTGGCCCCGCGCGGACGTGCAATAACGTGCATGTCTGTCTGGTTGTGGCGACTGGGAATGCATGGAAACAGGCTTAATCGTCACAACGAGCGCATGTTTGTCAGCGCAGTCGTCAACGCTTGGCGAGTCATTCGGCATTATTGAGTAAACGAACGCTGCTTTTACGACCAGCGCTGTCAGCAAATGTTATCACGGCTCAGTGCTTTGGCGAGCCTTAGTTCATCAGGTGTTTCACGGCCGCTACGTACCTGTAAATCGCCCGTAAGAGATAAGTGGAAATTACGGCTCAACTGTGTGCAGCTGCTTGACTTTGTATTAATACTTTGACGGGAATATGAATCTGTATTTTTCAGAAAACCTAGCTAGCCACAAAAACAAGATACATTGTAAGCAGAGCCAAATAACTAACACTAAAGAAAGAAACTGCGTTTACAGACCTGAGCCAAACTGATAATGTTAAAACAAAGTTAATTTGCAAAATTACGCTGTATCACAGTCACTCGGCGTTACTGAAATGCATATGCAGCTGCTAATTAATCAGCAATGTCGGTATTAAATACTGGCAGAAAACGACTAGAATAAGCAGTAAAATAAGATTCAAGTTGATGTAATTTTGGCTGTAGAGAAAAATGTTTTTGGAGTTTGGACATACAGTTTAGTGGTCGGTAATTGTAGCCTTACGAAATATTATGTAATGATAGAGATTCTGAAATTGACAAAAATGTGCTGCTTATTTGTTTGAATTTAAAGCGTTTTATTCACGTCGTGATTTTATGTGCATTGATATGCCTTGTTTTGGATGCTGTGTGCAGCACGATACAAAGAAAATGCTGCAGCGATAGCAGCAACGTCGCAAGATGCTGTCGTCTTCAAGCAGAGTATTAGTAGCACCCGACAACTGCTTCCGGTCAAGATGGCGTCGATAGAAGTCACGTGACGAGATGTCAGTAAAAGGAGGACCAGCGTGGAGTGGGGTGGCCGACCGTCGCACTGGTCGACGCCGAGGATGCGCGTCTCACTGGCGCCTCTGAGCGTCGTCGTTCTACTGCTGATCAACCACGTCCAGTTCGGACATCATCACCAGGGTCGTGCCTTCAGACACAAGGCAACGTCTCGGCGCGTCAATGGCGACGCGATCCAACGTCGGACTCGCTTCGTCGGTCGACCGGCCGGCGTGGACTGTCCCGTCGACTGCCGGCTGCGCGTTCCAGACATGGCGGCAGCTCGACGCGCTTTCCTCGACGCCGTCGACGACCAGGACGCCCGACTGGTTCACTTTACCGTCGACCTGTATGACCATCCACTGCCGGTGCTCGAGACCTACCCGTACATGGACAACAGCTACGGCGCCACGGAGTGGGTCTGGGCGTCGGGGGAGCACGGGCGCCGTCTGCTGGGGCTTCCGCTGGACGCTGACGTTCTGTCGCTGTACGGGCTAGACCGGAACCGGAAGAGAATCCGGCTCCAGACCGAGTCGGCGCCGGCCAACTGCCTGGTGGCTCTGTCGCCGGAGTGTCGTCTGTACGCTGTGCGTCGGCTGCTGATACTGAACGCCACGCGGACCGACAGGCACCGCGCGCGTCGTGATTTCGTCTGTCACCGAGTCATCAATAACACTTCCGGTGGCGACTTCTCGCGACTGCTGTACCGCTGCTGCGCCACGACCGACTTCCGGTCCGGCGAGGATGTAAACTGCCGGACTTACGTGGGCGGCGTGGGCGAGTGTATGAATGCGGTGCTGGTTGTGATTGACATTCTCGCGGGGCTGATTACTCTCTTCAGTCCGGTGCTGGTGCTGCGCGTCAAGATGGCGCTGCGGTTCGACGCTTCGACCAAGTTCTTTCGCGCCTCGCTGAAACACGGCATCACCGGCCAGCGCAACTACGTCATCCGCATCTCGTCGCGTCAACTCATTAATCTCGCCGACCGACGCCCGTTCAGCGTTCCGCGATCCGCCTTCCGCCTCGTCTTCCACGGCTACGGCGAAGGCAGGTGCTGCATCCACTGGTGGGCGGACTGGACTCACCAGCCGAGGGTCTGCCGCGAGCGGGCCTGCTGTCGCCGCTGCTGGCTCGGCCTCGCCCGCGCCCTCGGCGTTCTGCTCGTCTATCCCGCCATCCTCTACGTCGCTATCGCTCTCTACGCACCCCGACTTCCAGTCTATCTAAACCTCGTCCGGCACACGCGCGACTCGGAGACGTACGCTCCGATCTCGCTCGATATCAACCTCGTCGGTCGGTCATTAACTCCGCCTTACAATCTCGGCGTGTCTATCTGGTTGCTGTTCTCGTTCTGCGCGTTCATGTACTCGATGGTCGTTCTGTCGTCGCCGAACAATCCGCTCGAACGCTGTCTGCTGCGGTACGAGGGCAAGCGTCCGTACGAGCAGCCAGCGCTCCTGCACGGCCGCATGACTCGCGGCTACAAGGCGGTGCTGCAGCGGCTGGCGTACGGTGAGTACGCCACCAAACGGCATTTCTTCCGCGTGCCGTGGCTGCCGTGGGGCGTCCGCCGGTCGGCCAAGTTCGTCGTCCGCGTCCTGTCGCAGATCCCCGTCGTACACGTCTGCTTCACGACGTTCATGTTTGACGCAAAAATCTTTGACGCTGAGGCGGTGGAACAGAGACGCAGACCGCAGGCTGATGTAGACGAGGCCGCCGACAAAGCCTCACCGCCCGGCGCTCCGACGGCGCGCCAGGCTGGGCGCTGGTGCGTCGTCACGGTCGTCTGGTTCGGCTTCGCCCTGATGCTGGCTGGCTACTGCACGGCCGTGTTCGTCATGGTTCAGTTCTGTCTCAACGTGGCTCTTTTCGTCGCCGTTGCGGGTACCCTCAACGCGGCGGACCTCCTGCCGTGGTTGGCCGGGGTGTCGGTTCTGACGTTCTACATAAACGACGTGCTGGGCGAAATCAACTCCGAGCACCGCTACGTGCTTCGACTCATCGACGAGAACTCTCCACGCATCTCGGCCGTCGAGGACGGCAACGAGGCGGCGGTGACGACCTCAGCTACGGGCGTGCCGACCCTCCGAGCGCACAACCTCGGAGCGGTCAAGTTCATCGACAGCGACAGCACCGAGTACGTGTCGAAGGAGCTGTACCACAACGTTTGCGCTGATCTGAATGTCGGCTGGTCGAGCACCGTGCGACGAATCCTCCGCCGCGTCGTGGTCATCTCGGCTTACGTCGTGTTCCTCTTCACTGGCCTGGCGACGATCAACCAGCTGGTCCGTGGCTCAGGCTGGGTGACCATCGTCGTCGCCGCGGTCGGCAGCGCAGTGCCCAAGCTAATGGAAGCGTACGCGGAGGTACGCGGAGGTCCGAGCATGGAGGACCGTCGAGCGGCTTGGGCGCGAGTCATCCCGGACGTGCTGGATCGGCACATCCGCGTCGACCGTACGCGCTGCGTCGACCCCGCGGAGGAGCCTCTTACCACGTACGACGTGCGACCCATCGGAGTGGTGGAACTGGAGGCGCCGCGGCCCGGGACCCACCGGACTCTGAGGCTCTGGAAGTTCCCATGGATCGTGTCCGGTGACCAACAGACCCCCGCCCAGGACCCGATGATCGTCGCCTTCGCCAACAAGCTGGCCGCCTCGTCGTTTCTGGGCCGGGCGGTGACGCGCGGACTGCCCTCCCCCGCGGCGGACCCCGGGGCATTGCGTCAGTGGTGCCTCGTGGTCGAAGGATGTATCCTGGAGGCGGCGACGACTGCTAGCAGCGTGGACGGAACTCCGCTCGACTCGGTGCCGCTGTTCAGCCGCGAGATACTGCCGCTGGTAGCGACGTTCGACGCGGGAAACACAATAGACAGCGTGGTGGACTGCGTCAACAGAGAACTCTACGCTCCATACGCGCGCGGAACGCTCGTCACCGTCGCCAACACGTCGCTCGCCGTCTACAAGGTCGATTTTTTTGCCGTAGTTTTGTTTTTCGTGGTGTTGTGCTATTCATAGATGTACTAAACGTTTTTTACGTTATTTTAATTCTTACCACGTTTTTACGTTCCTTACTTTTTCATTTTCTCTAGGTTTACTATATTTAAAAACGTTTATTAAAAATACTATCACGAACTTTAAGAAACACTTTTGAAACCAAAAAAAAATTGATAGGCCATAGTGGTAGTAGTTTACTTAGTTAGTCTACTGATATAATTTATGTACTTGGTCTTATATACAGGGTGGGCCCAACGAAATGACCCAACTTGTTTTTTGTCAGAACTTCATCAAATCTTCATCAAATTTGCTAACTTTTGGCGCATGAACGGGCAAAACAATAAAATTATGTGAGTTATACTCATTTTCCACCTCACTTAATTTATGTCAACGCACTACCGCGTAAAACGCAGATGCTCCAAATTGTTACATTACGCAGTGATTATCAGTATCAGATTGCTCACTTTTTAATTATCAGTTCGACAGACAATGCCACGTGATTTAATAATTTGGTGGTATTAAATGTTTTACGCTGAAAATTGCAGACAACAAAATAGCTGACTGACAAGCTCAAAACACGTCTAATCCATGTATGATTGCTGTCAAGTTATCATCATCTATCATCACGTCTAAACCATTGTGTACACGTAAGACATAAATTCTAATAATTTAGAAGCAAATTGTTAGACAAACTTATAATTTTGTTAAATAAATCACATTTTAGTTTATTGTGTGCTAAATTAAGTAATAATAATAATAATAATAATAATAATAATAAAGCGGATTTATACACGGCGTCTAAAAGCGGAAGTCACTAGGCGCCGCAGTCTCAATCAATCAAACGTATGTGTCTTTAGTTGCGCTTTGAACTGTTCGTAGTCCTCTACGGCTCGCAGTGCAGCCGGCAAACTGTTCTAGACTCGTAGTTTGAACTTTTGCGGGCACGACAGTTACTTAGCATTATGCAACAATTTGGAGCATCTGCGTTTTACACGGTAGTGCGTTGACATAAATTAGGTGAGGTAGACATTGAGTCTACGTCACTTAATTTTATTGTCTTGACTATTCGTTGGGTCATTTTTTCCCACCCTGTACAGAGTGGTCCAAAAAACGGCACAAAGTTTATTGCACCATAATTTTACAACCGTACATCAAAGAAACATGCGGTTTTCAGCAGAATGTTTTGAAAGAAATTTTTTACATGACCAAAGTCAGTGTTTAAATACAGCAATTAAATATTCTTTGGTTTTGCTGCTGGCAAGTAAACTAATGAAAAACATTATTACCTTTAGTATGGACCTTGGTCTATAAAACATGCTACTATTATTTTTTCAATAGCTTCGTGAAATATTGGCCGATTTCAAAAATTTTTGGCATGCGACATTAAGAAGAAACTTGACGCAAAGGTATGTAGTTTTGACCATCTCACTTTGACGTTGTCGCTACACTATCGTGTGAAAAGCAGAAGTCGCAGTTTGGCCATTGATAACAATGAATTCCTACCGGATCATCTCAGAAATTATTAACTGAATAGCGAAAAACGCAATTGGCAATTATTATCACTGAAAAAGTCGCACGTTTCACATCCCATCATCTTCATTTCAGCATGTGCTCAAAATGTCCTTTTGCAGCACAAACGCAAGCGGTAGACGTTGACACCATTTGCCAACAGCACGTTCAGTAACTGCATGACTCAAGCGGCCCACTCGCTGTTAATGTATCATTTCACTTTGTCGACTTACAATTTTAGAATAAAGATGAAGCCACAGCTTTTCAATGATTTTGTTGTTTTAGTAATTTTCTGAGCTGACTCATGCACAACCCAGTATGAACTTATTGTTGTCAATGGTCAAACTATGACTTCTGCATTTCACAAGGTAGTGTAGCAACAATTTTAGGGCGAGATGGCCAAAACATTTGAGTCAAGTTTCTTTTTAATGTCGCATGCCAAAATTTATTAAAATCGGCCAGTGTTTCACAGAGCTATTGAAAATAAAAGTGTCATGTTTTTATGGACCGCGGTGTTGAGGGTAATACTGTTTTTGCATAGTTCAATTGCCAGCAGCGGCAATAACAAAAAATATTTAACTGCTGTATTCAAATACTGACTTTTGTCACGTAAAGAATTTTTTTCGGAACATTTTGCTGAAAACCACGTGACTTTATGACGTACGGTTGCAAAATTATGCTGTCATTAACTTTGTGCCGGTTTTTTGGACCACCATGTATATGACCACACACATGAATGAAAATTAAACAGTTTTTTCTAGTTCTGGTGACGGTGGCTGCATGTATACTGCATTTACAGCATTTGACATTGAGCGAAAGGTTGAACAAATTAGGCTGACTTTTTTATTCTACGTTATTGAACGTTTTTACACGCAACAGCAGCTACTGATGTAGCGCGTCTTAAGCCATCGCAATTCTTGGGATCAGTCAAAAACAATGCAAGCTAGGATCACCAATTCTTCACCTTCGGCTGTTCGAAAGACTCTTGTTTCAGAAACCGTAAAGCTTTCCCGTAAATTCGAAGGGGGTCACCCCGAACGAGAGCGCTAAATGAGAGGGGGTGGGAAAAATTTGCGATTTTTAGCCGATACGACGTTGGCTGAGCGAGACAAATGGCGCCCTCTGGTGAGTACAAGTAAAACTGTAGATAAACTGTAGATAAAACACTGTAGATAATTTGCCGCCGGTCGTCCGACGCCCTCAGCCGACTGATTTTGTTTTATTGGCTTTCAAAGTTCAAACATGCACCGCTGTTGCGCGTTTCCTTTTGGGTTAGCAGGGCTTTTCTTGTTTTATTTCTGCATCGGTTTTTAAGTATCTAGCGTTTTAAAAGACATTTATGGAACATTTTCTGTTACATTTATAAAGTAAAAATTGACTAATTGATTAGTTGATTGATTGAAGGTGGACGCTCAGATCGTCGCATTCAGTGCGGCTGGTCACGGCGACCAGGTCACCGATCTGTTTGGCGCGGTGCTCGTGGTGGCCGACTTCAACACGCAAAACCTCCAGTCCGCCATCAAGTACCTCATCGACCCCTACCGTCCCGATGCAGTGCCCGTCTACAGCGCCGTCCCAGTGGAAGGATACGTGTTCCGCTCGGCCGAAATACTCGATATCGAGTCGGTTATCTAAAGGCGTGAACGGAGCGACGTAACGGGCAAGCAGTAATGCATTACAGTAGGCACCGTCTAACGGCGTCGGTGGTCTAAGTGACTACGCTCACGTACGCGTCAACCGAAGTGACTAGTGCGCTCGTCCTGCTTGCCCATTGGCCAGTTCAGTTCAGTTCCGTTACGTCGCTCTGTACTCGCCTTAACGTCTGTTGTTATGTAGAGCCGACAACGTCATCATTGCAAAGTTTTACCCTGGTCTCTATCTTCGCAGATCCTTGCATATCGTACCACAGAATATGTGACTCATGCGCCTTAGCGGCCTTACGATTTATTTTGCGGCCGTCCCAATGAGCAGCATTATAGGTCTTGCTCCTCCGTTCGTCCGACTAACGTCCGTCTGTTTATTTGTCCGTTGGTCCCTTTTCTACTGGCTCGTCCTGACTCAAAAACGCATTATGTGCATGCAGAAAATGGAAAAATTGGTAGGAACATTAATCTGATGTAATCTAAAACAATTTGGTATAGCGCCAGCAATTGCCACATTGTCATTTTGAATCGGAAGCGATGTAAAAGTCAAAAAATAAAAAGGTAGAAACTGGAAGGTAAAAAGTGTTAACCGGTTTGTTAATTTTCAGCTTAAACGGTAAATACACTGAGATCAGACGAACGACCAGACAATATGTCGGCACAGGGCGAACATAATTATTTTTTAGTTTAAGCCAATAACAGCAGCATTAGGGCGCTTCTGCAAAAGAAATGAAAAGTTTGATTGCACAAGATTAACGCTATGCACACGAAACCCTTCTCTGGCTACTTTCTTAGCCAAAGTTACAAGCTTTATAGATAAACTAGGGCCATTTTTTAACAACTGGATGCCTTTTTCGTGCTCAACCGACAGTGCCTGAGCACGGCTACGGTAGCTTAATAGTTAGAAAGTGAAAGATAAACATGAAGCCCGAGTGAAATGATTAGTGTGTACACTCCTTGTGAGTTGTTCTGTCTGCAGACTTTTCATTTCCAGTCAGCTGCAAGCATTCGTGTTTTTTTCGTTGTTCGTCCACATGCTTTTAACTACAGAATTTTTTTTCGGCCATTCGTTATCGGCAAAGTGTAGGCCTCTTGTGCACCGAAATAACATTATGGTTAGATTTTGTGGTGATGTTTTTTCGTATTTAGCTGAAACCATACAAATGCTAGTCTTCTCCGTTTTCTTTCCCGTTCTATTGTTACTCGATTAACATTACGTAATGTTATGATAGCGTGTTTTAATAGCAAAATTTTAAATTAATTAATTTTAATTAATTTTAAATTAAAAAAAAATTATCTACTAAATTGGCTAGCATCGGTAAGCGCTTTGATGACAAAAGGGGTAATTCGATGCATTAATGCGTTACAGAATTAATCCTTGTTTTTGCTGTAGTCTGAAGACACTTGTCTAAAACTGATACATTTGACAAAAGTCGTTTTCAATCGGCGTCCGTCCTTTAAACCACGTTCTGGTATTGTTGACTGATTATGTGAAACCGTCCTTATTGTGTAGGTCCTACCGTGACTATAACCTGTCGTAAAATGTATTATTTCACGCATTGCAGTGTAGCTGTTACCAGTATTACAGCGACGTGATCTTAAACGCACGAAACCAAATTGCTCTTATTTTGTCAAATATCGACGGATTTTTAAAAAAGTTATGGCATTTAGTAGTACTTTTGCATTGAACATGTAAATTTTATCTTATAAAGTTTTCGTTTAAAAGTGTGAACAGAAGTACACGAACGCTATTTCAGCCTTACGGCGTGTAAACTGCTCTGACAATATTGTTATCTCCGTTGGTTAAAAGTCTCAGCCATGACATTTGCTAATGGGTAGATGATAACGCTGGTCAATCCCGTGGCAAGTACGCCAAATCATTGAGATGGCTGAGTACCGGGTGCTGAAAGTTCACCGAACTTACGGCACGATTTTCAGAAAACGGAAATTGAATTGTTCAGTTTTCGTTTTCGTTTTGTCGCAGTAGAGTTAATCTACGTCAGGTGATTAGCCTTGAGCATCTTATTTACGACATGCTAGCTACCGTTTACATTAATCGGCAGGCAAGGACGTTTGGTGCCGTGGCGTAATATGAAAGCAAAAATGGGGAAATCTTGAGCCTAATTTGTCCGGTTGCAATGAAAAAGTACGGTTAGATGCTAACGATGAAAGAGTAAACAAGCAAACGGCCTCCCCACTGTAGCGTATTTTTTTAATTTGGTAAAAAATCATACGCCAAAATTAAACATTAAGTGTGATTTAGTTTTTGCTGTCGTCTTTGTAATTTCGCTTTAAACACGCGTGATCTTATTGAAGCCAGTGTTTGAGGATATGCGTAGGCGAAAATACGAGTACTAGTACTTTAAGATGCGTGGGCGTTTTCCAAAAAATAGAATACACGTGACACATCGTCAAACGTTGATTTAATAATTCTTTTACGGCTATTTTCAGATTTTTGTCGGTTTTCAGGCAAAATGCTGGTCCTCAAAGTGTTGCGATGCATTATTCAACCGTTTTATGTTGCCTGATTTCAGTCGTCGTGTCAGTAGGACTGTAGGAAGTTATACAAGTCTTTTTCTACGTAACTGAATTTTTGGCGTTTTATATTGTGCATCTGCATACCGTATTTATGCGAATGAATATACGCAATTGTTCGTGCCTTGATGCACGTGGCGTTATGTGTATTCATTTTAGTTTATACGTCACAGACTATTTATTAGACTTATTCGTGAACACATATCTCATTTATTACCGATTTAATATATACATACAGTGTATGCGCGGTAATTTTTGTATTATTTTCGTTTATTATTGTAAATAGTTCAATGGTAGTGACAATATCTGCATATTTTGTTGTCTGTTTCTACTTTCTATTACTTACTTTCTATTCCCTTATTTGTGTATTATGTCCATTATTTGTTTATATATGTTTTGCATTTTATGTACGTTGTGGTAGTTCGTTTATTGTGTTATATTTATTAGCGTCCAGATTATTTGGTGGAAAAATAGCTCAGTAGGTTAAATTTAATGTCTGATATGCATTTAATTATTTTGTTAAATTTCAGCAGCATACCACTCTCAGTATTTTACATACAGAAAGAAAACTAGATTATTCAATGAATTTGTGGGAAAACGTTTAATAACTCAATACAAGCACCTTGTATTACCGTTATCTGAGAAAATTGTGTTTGTTTAAGTTTGTCTGTCTGTCGGAAAAATGTCCGAAACTTTGTGGATTAATTTTCATAAAAATTTTAAACGGGTATGTCCGAAACAAAACAAAACAGATAATTAGTTTTGTAAGATAAAAGCAAATTAATATAGTTTGAACTAAGGAAACAACAGACACAAAGCGATTCTTGTTTGCGTCAGGGTTGCGTTTAGATGTGCTGCATTGTTTTAGCAAATATATGGCGAAATTACTGTAATTATAATTATGGTTGTAGATTGTGTTTGACGTTCGTTATAAGATGTGTCCGTGTAAACCGTGTAATAAATGTGTTTGTACGCTTTATTGCTTGTTTATCGTTAGTTTGTACTTGTGTTCGTGTACCTCTTGTGTCAATGTCGGTGCTAAATTATTATGAGCTAGATTTCCTGATTACTGCATCGCTTTCGTGCGCGAAAAAAAACTGAACAATTAAACTTAATTATACAGTAGAGACTATACAGTTTTTGAACGTATATTTTTGCTTTTGTCTTCGTGGTGTATATTTTGCCTCCTAAAAGCGATTTTCATACAACGACCGTAGTTATGCATGTTACAAAATGCGCAACCATTTGTAACAGTTCTCGATTAGTTTTGACTGATTCAGTTAAGACATTTTCTGCGCCCACGGTTTTACGATCACGTACAAAAAAAACTTAAGAGAAACGTGCTCCAGGATTATCCATAAATGTTACAGTTTATAAAAAATGTTGTATCGATGCAAAACACTTTACTTACTTCTGATGAATAAATGGAGGACAGAGTGGCAAAACATCGTAGTTCCCAGCAAAATGTCCTAACTACAAAGTTCTTCAAAAATGCAAAAAGTCCAGATGTTAAATATTTATCTTATAACGCACAAAATGGAATCTACAGCTGGCAAATGCGTATGTTATTTATTAACAAAGTGTAAAAACATTAAAAACACTAAAAGTGCATCGTGTAGAAAGTTTTGTCATTCTGTTCTCAAAATTTTCTTTTAATGCCGGATATAAGTTACAGCCACGCCGCAGTGCATTTTAGTAAATGTCAATGCCATTTACTGCTACTCATACATTGTACTTGTGCAATTATACGGTGCAATATCTTTGTTTATTACTGGCAGACGGTTATGTGACGATTATTTGTATTGTCGACTTATTCCGTGTTATTTTTTTGTTAATTTTAACGAAACATTGGTTTTATACAGTATTATTTGGCGGTTCTTTTGCGATATCATTGATCTAACGTTGTGTTCAGTTGTCAGCTAGTCTGAATGTTGCATTTGCAGTATTTTTCAGAAAAAAAACAATACACAGAAGTTTTACTCTGCAGTTCCAAGTTTTGCGTTGGTTATTCGAGTAATTAAGATGACTCACAACAGTAATAAAATCAATGTGAGCAAAGCTCGCGTGACGCGCGACAACATTGGTGCTACCATCTGGAGAACTATAGTGCACAACGTGCGATAAAATAGCAATGCGTTCTGAAAGGGTACCCACATTTTGACGCCTCCGTACGGAAGACTTCTTGATCCTAGCAGGTGGGAAACTACGACTGTTAAAAATGTACGTTTCATCATAAAAAAAATTTATACGCAGGTTGTCATGGTATATCTTTAGTAATTTCGGCGCAATCTTTACTGTAAAAATACGCGTTGTAGCATGAAAAGACGAAAAAATAACGAAAACCCCGCTTTCTGGATTTCGGGGTGGTTCAAGGTTATCAATTGTTATCAATGTAGGTATTCCCGCAAAGCTCGCCAATAGTGCTTGTTATGATAAGCCGCAAATCTGTGTCTATGCGCGACCGCTTTTAAGCTAAATTAGTGATCGTGGCACATATCGTGCATTTTGGAGGGGTACCAAATTTGAGGCCCCCGTACGGAGAACTTCTTAAATTTAAGGGGTCGAAACTAAAACTGTTAAAAAGTATCTTGCTAAAACTTTTATACGCAAATTGTCTTGGTTTATTTCCAGCCATTTTGGCACAATTCACTCTTGAAATGGGTGCCGCAGCCTATAATCGCAAAACAATTACTCAAACCCTTTTTAAGGTCGTTCAAGGTCGTTGATTTTAGTGTCAATCAAAAAAGCGTGACTAATAGTAAACTTGGCCCTATCTCGCACCGTTTCTGGGATACGGTGACTTATTGGCTCACACACAAAGACACACAGACTAAGACGCTTCTACGGTAGCTAAGATGCACTATGGAATTACAATGTACATGCTGTCGCGCGAATAAACGAGACTAGCGATACGAAAACAACAGAAATACATTGTCAGAAACTGTTTCGACAATACTAGAGGTAAAAACAATAGTTAGACATAAGCATTACGCTTTGTTAAAACCAACTTACTTTTTAACAGTTTGAGAGCTGTTAAATCAAAAACATTCTATAACTCACAATAGAGCATCGTTTAGCCCAAATTCCATTACGCCGACTTTCACCGAAACTTCCTCGACTTTTTCGCCGATTTTTTCGCAAAGTCGGCGTAATAGAATCTGGATGTTTTGCTTTTCCGCAGTCCGCCAGCTCACATGTTTACATGCAATTGAAGCTAACCAGCAGTCATTGCAACTCATGTAATACGAACGTAAAACAAAATGAGGCAATACGTCAATTGAAAGACATGCGTAGACGGAATAAATATAGCTAAATATTGCTCGTGAGATAAGATTGGCAATAAACGTAAACTGAGTGAACCGTATAAGGACCCTGAAACATGAAGAACTTACTGTGTATTCAAACTGCCTTACGCATTTGAATGCTTTACACGATTTCCAAAAATGTTTAGTTAAGAACGCGTGAAATTTGGCGAATCGGGACCCCATCGGTTTCCCCGAATTTTATTCCAGATTCACGCCGATGCGACATAGAATAAGAGGGTAAACAACTAAGCTCCTACGTTTCTGTCACAACTACGTCGTAAGCTGATATATTTTTAACATTCGTTCACCGACAGACTCTGCAACTAATTTTCAATTGAGTTACTGTATCGCTGAAGATTTCGTAATCCTATCACATTCCAAACACGTCTCTACACTACCCCGGTACCTTGTGTAATTTTGTCAGCTTTCGAATAAGTGAGATACACTGTTACTTCCAGTATTTAAAAACTAACTGTATTCTATCGGATCTTTAATGGTTTTAAAAAATTTATCACCGATTTGCGCTGCAAAAAAATTTGGGGAATCGGTTCGACTAATAGGTCTATTTGAATGCACGAGCTTACTTTTTTACTTTCTTGATACGAAGCACCCGGTATGGGACCAAAGGTCAAACTATAGCCATTGAGTTAGATGGTCCAGACCAAGTGGCTTTTGAGTGGTAATGGGCACGCTGTTCGCAAAAGACGTTGCCGGCGTGCTGCTATAGAAACGGCCGGTCTCCGGCATCGTTTGGACGACGGGGGTCGACTGGGACGACTGTGATAGTTGAAGGTTCCTGCATCCGGGGCAGTTAAGATGCTGAGAGAGATGGGCGTCCAGGATGTCGCTTAGCTGCTGCTTCTGCTGCTGCAACTCGCGGATCTGTCTCCGCAGCTCTGTGTTCCGACTGTTCAGCGTCTGATGCTCCTAGAATCAATCAGCACATAGAGGGTTACATCATTAAAAAGGCAAAACATCTTATCTGTTGTCGATGACGTTTCAAAAACACTAAATACAATTTTCTACGCAGTACCTTTTTAGACTTCCCTCAGTGTTTTATGCGTACGCAAATTATATTTTTTACGATAAAGCTGCATGGATTGGGTTCGCAAAGTTGAAAGTCGAAAAATAACACCTAGATATGTTTGCTATATTTTATTATGTAATGTAATAAATATTTAAATAATATCTTAAAGAACTTTGTAGGTTGTAGTTAGAACGTTTTGCATAAAATTTAATACAATAAAATATATTCATATTTATCAGAACCAAACCGTGACGTAAACGAACGAGAAACAGAGCATACTGAGTTACTATAGGCTAAATCGAGTTATTCGCGAAACAATGCAATGGATACGAATACGAATTATTGCGCTACGCACATTTTGACGCCAAACGTCAAAAGTCGACGTCGTCGTCGATAGCATCTCAGATCCGGCGCGTTTCTTGCTGACTTTGTGGGCTATATAAATTTATCTACTTACTTATCAACTTCCTGAACTATACGTCCGTGTAAATGTGTCCAACTATAAGACTAGTATTCGCTAGTCTTCTAACGTACGTCTAGGATAAAAGTGCCAAGTGACAACCAAAAATTTGAGCTAATGCTTATGAGACGAGCGACAGTCTATAGCAGACGAACAGATAGACGGACAGACAAACACCTCGACGATGGCTAAGACGCGCGAAGCATTACATGCTGTTGCACGTGAAAACTGTACGATGGAAAGCTTATAGCCTATCAGACGCACGTGTAATAGCACGTCCATATTATGATATCTGGTAGTATGTTCTTTACCTTGAGATAGTAGCTGGTGAGATTTTTCTGTCTGTCTCTGCTGCGTTGTGCCGCAAGACGATTCTGTTCTCGTCGTCTTTTTAACCTCGCTTCTCCGCTACTCTCTGTGCCCGAGGCCGAACAACTTGACGACGGCGTCGGTACTGACATGCTGGACATGCAATTCAGAACTAGAAACGTATGAAATATTAAAGGTTGTCTATAGCTATTTATAGTAACCAGTCTGGTACTCTCTGTGGTGCGGAGCGTCACCTGCCATATCAAATAACACAGTGTTACTTGCCACCCGTCTTAACCCCAGTCATTCAGATCGGTACTTTGTTTACCGACGCAGAACGGATGGACTTTTTACCTTTTGAACTAAAATGGCACATTGTATACTCCTGCATGCCACGTTAAACGTTTACATTAATTTTTCGTTTTTCTGCGCCTTTTTGCTATCGAGTTCAAAGTCTGTAAGGACAGACAGACAAACATACAGACGAACGGACGCGCGAGACACGTAATACGGACTAGGCCGGCCGGCTGCGTAATTTAACGTAGCTCGTCGAGTTACAACCACTATAGGTCTATCAGTGTTTATTACGCCAAAACAGCAAAAAAGTTTTAACAAAAAGCGTACGCGTAATTATATAATAACTAAAAGACAGCCAAAAACTACTTCACATTTTTGGTCTTGACTTGCTTTTACCCACTTAGGCTATTTGCAAACCTCGTTTTACAGAAATTGCAACACTTTATATACCAGAATATTTCAAATCAGTGTCTGTTAAGCTTTTTCCACCGCCTGTCTTAGTGTATTTTTTTAGAACTAACTTAGCACTGAAATGCATAGCTGTGTCGGTTTATGTTACAGGCTTCGATTATATAGGTACCGTACACAGCTTTTCATTGTTATAATAGCTCACCTGCGGGCTGTCTGCATGCCCACTTGGCAACAGAAAAAACACTTACGTTTGTAATACTGATCCGATTTCTGCTTCTGATTCTTTTTTCGCTAATTTTCCGCCTGTTTATTTGCCATAGACTAAGCTTTAAGTTTCCAAGTACTTGCGAAATCTTTTAAATGTTAACGGGAGTGGTCAGAACAGTCGCAGGTATTCCAATTTGCATGCGCATCCTGTTCGCCGAAGAAAAAACAGCCTAATGAAGAAACGGCGGGCGAACAGTCAAAACACGCGTAAGATCGGTGTCTGCTCATTGTAAAGTGCTGGCCACAATTTCGAGAATTAGGCTTACTATTACGGATTTAAATTTGGGGTACGCTTACTGTGAGTAAACATGCTGAATGACGTTAGCTTTTGGGACAGATTTTTGTAGTTAGACTAATATCCAACAACAGGAATAACCAACCCAACTCATGAGTAAAAAATTATTATTAACTCATGCCCATGACTGCTAGACGTAGATGTCACTTTATTTAAATGTCAGAACTATTTTTTTAGCTCCTGTAATTTGTGTATTTACATTATACGGACCTTAAGTGCAGTGGCGGTTTTAGGCCCGGACCCCTAGTTTTGCTCCAGCCCCTCAGTTTTGTGGCTACCCATGATTTTTGGGCAAAAATAACACAAATATCTGATTTCTTTGCGTTTTAAAATTGTAGAAAAGTGGGCAAATTTGCGGCTTCCATCGAATGTCCAAAAACCAAATGTGCTTCAGCTTCAGGGGGGCTTCGCTCCCTGACCCCCTGACCAGGAGCTCTGCCCCTGGACCCCGCTGGGGGCTCTGCCCCCAGACCCCCGATATAGGCTCGCGCTATCGCGCTCGCCATGGGGCCGTGCCCCCTCCCCCCAGATGTTGCGGGCTAGAACCGCCACTGCTTAGGTGAAAAAAAGATAAGACGCGGCAAATTTCCAATTATTACGTCAAAACAGCGGTCTTAGAAAAACACTCAAAATTCTCAAATAGCAATCTAACATTTTGTTGTGGCCTAAATTTCCCCCCCAAAGGCTTGCTCTTTAACGGCGACTTTTCGTTACTTTTCTGTTAAAGTGAATACATTCTAATTTTTCAAAAGTTATATTTGTAAGAAAAAGTCATATCAATCGTACCGATGACACTTGATGAGCGCAAGTCCTACGTTCTTACATACACGAAAATCTGATTAAGTCAAAACGTTCCAGGCGTTTGATGCAAGAAGATATACACTATCTAACTTTATAGCCTACCTGTCGGGACAGGTTCGCATATACTTCCGACAGCGAAGCTTCTGTCGGTTTCGAAACTCATCATCATACCACTCTGTTAGCCTACCATGAATCGCCATTTCACAGCTTATACAGCTGAGCGAGGCGTTTTATAGGCGGCAGTCACAGCATTCGGCCATAATACTGCTTACCAACGCATCCTATATATACACTGTGTCTCAAAAAAAAGCATGTGACTACATTTTTTGCAATAAC
>Ga0209454_1000469_pt1 | contig 21504 bp, 21 predicted proteins | sample WorMetHERISLAND1_2_FD_187400 | JGI IMG/M metagenome (GOLD analysis project Ga0209454, IMG submission 187400) | Marine gutless worms symbiont microbial communities from Max Planck institute for Marine Microbiology, Germany - Olavius geniculatus... | ecosystem: Host-associated > Annelida >... | reverse complement strand
GTAATAACAGTAATGTGTGTTTTAGCTAATTGTTGTGATGTTGTAACGTTCTAACTCGGTGCTTTCGCACGATTTTTTCTCATATCCGCTGTAATGAATCGACGACCGCGTGACCAATTGTTTTATGATGAACTTGTCGGAAATTATGCAAGAAAAGTTGTGTAAGGTGGCCAGAAATCAGAGGTCATGACCATTGATGGGATGACCGCTTTTCACTGAAACTTTGTCTGAATTTCAGCATCAAATTGTTGACAGTGTCGTCTCCCAGAATTCAGCTTGGCGCTTTGTAATGAGTGACAGTAGGCTGGTTAATAATGATGTTCAGTAATGACACTGGTTGTTGCTGAATCACTCAGACTTATCGTCAGTGGTCAGAGGTTTGTAGCTTGTTCACGACACAACGTGTATGAGTAAATAAATTATACTCATCACTGGTTTCTTTGTCCATTGCTATTCACAGCTTGCAAAATAAAGCTAAATTGTGCTTAACACGCTACACGGTGTTTCATGAAAACAACCCGTTTTTCTTTCTTTTATAATTCACTCAAGTGATGATCAATTTGCAGGAAATTTTTACTAGTTGTAGCTAAATAAATACTAATTCAAAATATTTCAACAAAATATGGTAGTTGATTAAATATTCTTTGCTAGTCGTGACGTAACGCTGCCGTCATAATGTGTCACGGGTACAAGCTTGCTAGTCTCATCTAGTGCAGTCAGTTGCTACCCTGCTTCGATGGTGAACTTAATCTGGTTCGCTGATGAAAAATGTTCATCGTGTCAGCACTAAGCAACGTGGGGACATGAAATCAAGCGTCTTGTGATCCAAAAACGCAACCTTCTCGCAAGCTCGGTGTGCTATTGCATTGTCTTGCTCAAACATGTGAAAGTCCAGCTATATCCACAGACACGTAAATGCGATTGCTTTTCGCGTTTTTGTGGCTGCAACTGTAAAATTTGTCATCAGTGAACCAGTTTTTCACCATTGCAGCAGGGTTGCAACTGACAGCACCAGTTGAGACTTGCAAGCTTGCACCCGTGACACATTATGACGTCACTGTTACGTCACAACTAGCAAAAATATTTAATCAACTGCCATATTGTTGAAGTAGGACTATTTTGAATTAACATTTTTTAGCTACAACTGCTAAAAATTTTATGAAAATTGGTCATTATTTGATTGAGTTATAAAACAAAGAAAAGGGGGTTGTTTTTATGAAACACCATGTAGTATATGTTGCCGTGCCGTGAGACTAAGATATTAGTTTCCTGGCAAAATTCTGAATACCTGTAGGCTAAGTAGCTAACTCTCTTAGACATAGAATGGCCGAATAAAAAGTAAGCCCCTAAGTTTTTGTTATAAAGGCATTATTGTTCTATTTTCAAATTTATTTCACAGAGATATCTAGTGATTACTATAGATTCCAATTACATCACGAACGCATCGCTACACTACTCCAATAGACAGCATTCTGACATTGATGATTGTCTGGAGCATAAGAGGGAAAATTATTAGAACTGCCATTATTGTTAGTTACATATGCACACTTTGAATTGGCCGTTCTTACAATTTTACGTTTAGGTTGTTTTTGCGTTTTGTGTCTCATATAGGTTAAACTTTGTGAAAAGGTTACACTTTTTGTTTTGTTATTATGTTTACGTGCATTTTGCCTGGAGGGGCCATCCCCGAAATGACCTGTACTGTGTCGGGTGGGACGTTAAACCCTACTCACTTACTCAAGCTACACTACTTTGTGAAATCTACACCGTGGTCCATAAAAACGTGACACTTTGCTTTTGCCCATATCTTTGCCAATTATTGACCGATTTTCATAATTTTTACACCTGCACATTATGCAGAAAATTTGCAATAACGTGGTAATTACATATTTCACCACATTATAATTGCGTTTTTACACTATCTTGTGAAATATAAATGTAAGAAAAAGCTAACGATAATAACGAACATTTAGGTAAATGGAAAAACACATCAGACCAACATTGCGGTGAATGATCCGTATGACACTATAGACTGTGTTAAAATCACACAGTCTAGTGTCATTCAGACCATTAACAGCAATGTTAGTTTAGAGTGTTTTTTGTTTATTTATTAAAATGTTTGTTTGTTACTTATATTTCACAAAGTAGTGTATAGAGACGCGTTTATCGTGCGGTGGGATATATAATAACTGCGTTATTGCAAATTGTCTGCAGAGTTTACGAGTGAAAGAATGTCGAAAATCGATCAATAATTGGCGCAGATATGGACAAAAGTAAAGTGCCACGTTTTTATGGACCACCCTGTAGTAAGCTTTTGAAAAAGTTAGTTACAACTGTTTAAGCGTAACTATTCGGAAGCGGACTGTATTTTACGACTCGTTTAGAGTGCAATGGTTAGTGTATTTCAACTTTACCACAGATTTAACTAGTGAAAGGATTTCGAAAATCGATTAATAGGCTATGTGGTGAATATAGAAATGTAGGCACTGCTGACAAAATTATGCTTATTGTTTTTACTGCAGACTATGCTTCTGTGTGTAAGACCGTGTTACACACGCAACACAAAATATTTGCAGGAATTTTTGCAAGTGTTTTTTTGTTTTATTATACTTGCATATAACTGCTTCTAAATTATATGCGAAATAGTTTTAAACATATAACGTTTTGGCTAATTTCAGACGTGATTATGTGTAAAATAAAATGCAGAAACATTTGCACAAATTTTTTTTGGATGTTTTTTGTTTAACCTGTAACTTCGGCTTAACACTTATTTGTGTGCTGCCAAGACACTTCACGCACTTTCATGCTTAGAAGATGCTCGCTTACATTTTTAGATATTATTTACTCAATAATGTTATTGTGGGAAAAACGTTTGCTTAGATGCACCTAAAATTTAAGCTTAAATTAAGTTTTGTGCAGTTGTTAGTAAAAACACGGTGATACTTTTGATGATAATTTTGCATTGATCTAATTATTACAAAAATATTGTCCACGTAGCTTTATTCGTTGTGAGTGAAGTGAAAGTACTCTGTTCTTAATGACATTTTTTTTACACTTTGTGACTTTTTCCGGTCAACTTCTCGACTGTGGCGACTTAATAAGCCTAAAGCCTGTCTGCCCGACGACGTCGACGAAAGTTTGTCCGATTCGAATGGAATTTCGTGAGCTGATGAACTGTAGGTTTTTGACGATTGTTGACTTTGGTTAAGTGCGACAGATTAAGCCAACGCAGCTGGCTTTTGAATGCACTATGCATGTTTACTTACATAAATGATCAATAAACATTCATTGTAATATTGCAGTTTTAAAAAGCTGGACGACGATCGACAATACAAAATATGCCAGACAACACAAAGTCAGTATATAAGCTCAGTTGTCGCTAAGGGAAGCCGACCGTACTGCCTACGTCGTCGGCTAGCAAATGTGAATGTAGTATCTTAACATAACTTCAGTTTTTTTTTACATAACTTCTGACCTAGCGTAAGTTTTCGGCACCGCCCCCAAATACTTGTGAATTGCGGCCAAATTACTGCAGATGACGGCTTGGTTATTACTGACAGCCAATAAGAAATTACCAACGTTTTATCTATCGGTACCGTCGCCAACACCTGGCTTCTGCGATGTACGGTTTAGCCACATTACATAACGTTACAGACGATAAACATACAGACGGACAATACATCATGCCAACACGTCATGTTATTAGATCGGCTAAAATGCTGCATAAAGCGTCAGATAAAACGCTATTGGCAATTGGCCGAGAAATAGATCATCTGCACTTGCATTGCATCTGCTGCTCGTATCTGTAACAGTCTGCCTGAACACGTCACCTCCGCACCTTCCGCGGCTGTCTTCAGATCTCGTCGCAAAACCCATTCGTTTCAGATTTCATATCCCGCCTCTTTGTGATTGTACAGTGACAGTCGTTGGTTCGGACTATAATCGTTTTCGTGTGCATACTATACGTACGTGTGTCGGTGTGCCCAGATGATGATAAAAGCTACGATGCAGATCTATGAGAAAGCGATTGCCGACTTCTTGCCGACGCCGAGTAAGAGCCATTACATCTTCAACCTGCGTGACTTCGCACGCGTCATGCGAGGCGTTCTGCTCGTGCCCGCCGACCGAATGACGGAGCCGGATAAACTCATCCGGCTCTGGATTCACGAAGTCTACCGGGTCTTCAACGACCGGCTTACTGACGACAGCGACAGGTGCGCGATAATATAGTTTTTCCGGATGTTTTTTTCGTCAGTCTCATTGCTTCGTTAATTTGACCTTGCGCCGTTTTCCTCTTGGCTTACAAATACAATATTTGGAAAATTTGCAACACTTTATTCGCAACAAGTGCAAAGCACAAATGACAAAGAAAAAGACAGACAGGGACAGAATGATCAAGCGGCGGTGGGTCTAACTTCAACTGGTTACTACTTGGATGGTGACTGTTTGCAGTGCACAGAGGTAAACAGTTTTGGTATATAATTAGCACCAAGGTCGACTCAGCCTTCTATCCCTTCGGGGCAGGCAAATCAAGTATTAGTCTGCTTGGCAGAGCACGTTTATCTGCGTTGGGTGACAGGTTCTGTGAGTAAGGTGCAGTTAAGCAAACAAGTCACAATGTGAATCGCAGTGTGTGATCCCGTATGGCAGTTGACGCTCCGTAGCTGTGCGACGGGCTATGCACAACCTTTAGTATTTACAGAAAGAAGTTATATTTCATACTGCTGTTATTGCTGCCCTATACAGGGAGAAGTTTTTCCGTCACGTTCGCGACGTGTGTAAGAGCGGTTACAAGGTGAGTATTGACAAGGTGCTCGGTCATCTGTCGAAGAGTGGACGAGTGAAAGACGATCACATTCGCAGTCTGTTCTTCTGTGACTTCATGCACGCTGAACACATCTACGACGAGATTACCGACCTGCACGAGCTCCACAAGAAGATGGAACAGTATGCCGTTATGTTTTGAAAAAAAAACAGTATTTTACTCATCGCGTGCTACGTTTTAAAGTTTTTTAACGTAGCGAGGAAGAATATATAACGTCATTATAATGATTATTGCTCAGCTTGCTATTCCGAAGGTCCGCTAATCCGAAAGTCCATTGTCCAGATACGCGTCACAGTGCTAACGTTTAGGTTAAGGTTAGGGTTACGGTTAGTATTAGGGCTATTGAAAAAATTTAAAATGGTCATATCTAAGCAACTGGTTATCTGATTCAGTTCGCGTTTGGTCTGTGTAGGGTTCTCGGAATCCAAAACGATCATTTAAGTGAAGCGCGGTCACGTTGAACAGAAGTCTTGAACATTGTGCTCAACATGACTGCCCTTCACAGCAATCGAGCAGTATCAGAAAGTTTCTAATACTGTCTGATACCACTCTGATGGAGTGGATAAGCAAGTACGCAGTACGAGTTTATACCACTCTAGACAGTGAGGTATCGTACTAAAACCACGTACGCTCAGATGGCATAGACTACACCGTCGTTTGCTTTATGGCGCACGCCTGCCTGCAGCCTAAAATTGTGAAAGCAGTATCATCAGTGCGAGCTGGGTGTGGTTTAAACTTAAAGCAGGTACGTTCCAGTTTTTAATGCGCCACGCTGTAAATAGTGTTCCGTTTGCGTGCGTCTGCTGTGCAGTTCGCTGGAGGACTACAACGTGGTGAGCAAGGCGCCTATGGAGCTGGTCATGTTCAAGTTCGCCATAGAACACATTTCACGAGTCAGCCGTGTTCTCAAGCAAGACAACGGACACGCCCTGCTCGCCGGTATATCTCAGACTCAACTTATATCTCTCTTATATCGACGTTTCGACACAGGCGTTTCTACTGTGACCCCCTGATGACGACCGCCAGCGTGACAGCTGAGCGCGGCGCATGGCGCGATTGCGGTATACGACATCACGGGCGTCAACCGACGTCGTGATCATTCAAGCGAGCGCGCACATCCAGATGTCAGCGTCGTTGGATAAGCGCCGATCCATCTGATTCGATTTCTTATATTGACTTACAAATTACGTGCACAAATGTTACTTGCTAGTGGTTAGAAATCAGCGATTGGGAAAATTGTCTGGTTAAACGGAACACACAAAGTACGCATAATATTTCCGCTTGTTGAGTAATCGACGGGAGTAATGTTGTGCATTTTCTGAGATATTTGAAACGTCGGTGTCTGAGTAACGGTTTGCTTAACTTTTTTCACTAATCTTGTGCGTGTAACTATGTCAGGTATCGGTGGAAGCGGGCGGCAGAGTGCCACCAAGCTGGCGACGTACATGGCCGACTACGACCTGTTTCAGATTGAGATATCACGGAACTACTCAATGAACGAGTGGCGCGAAGACATCAAAAGGGTTTGCTGCTTTCTGCTTCGTTGTTGCTTTTGTGTATGTACCTAAAAGAATAGGCAAGTATGGTTCGTAAGTAGGTAATTAGTGTACTGTGTTAACCGTAAATATCTTTGAATGCGCTATTGGAGTAATAGAACGGGAAGGAAAAATGTTTAAGCATCTGGCATTTAAACGAAGACAGAGATCTCTCGATTGATGATCGTCTCTGGCTATACAGTGTAAAATTCAAATTTTACATCATAATGCAGAAACATACATGCGGCGAGGTGGTCGGATTTATTCAGACGTTTCGCAGTTTATCTGACAGTACAAAATTAAAGGAATTATCAACGTTGGTCCATATATTGCAAGGTTGTCATAAAGTTAATAGTGACTCTGATTTGTCTGGGAAACGGTGTATTAGTTTTGGTGCTGAGTTTCCAGTCAAAAACAATAAGCTTGCAGCAGCGGCATAGTAGTACCCGGTATTAGTAGTTGTTGTTGTAGTGGTTGTGTGGGGTGTGTAGTTGTTGCTGAAGGCTGGAGGTGACAATCGTCAGACGGTGTTCCTGTTCTCAGACAGTCAGATCAAAGATGAGTCATTCATGGAGGATGTCAGCATGATACTCAACACCGGGGACGTTCCCAATCTCTACGCGTCAGACGAGAGAGCCGAGATCATTGAGAAAATGCAGAACATTGCACGCAACGAGGTACTTACAGCATTGTTATCATCAGTCATCAGCAGTAGTGTCGTGGCAGGGAGGAAGGGGGCAGGGGCCAACTGCCCCTTTCTTTAAATGTTAACCATTCGACAAATTTTTTTCTTGTCCGAAAATTTGAAGCTTGTTTGTTGCGATACGTTGCGTTAGCATTGCAGCATATACACAAAGAAACGAGTCACAAAGCGGTGCCAGATAGGGTCATAGTTGCTACGGATCAGTATTACAAAGTCGAATGCGCGCTTTCGATTGGTGCCAGAATCAACAGCCTTGGATGATCGTGAAGTGCCATTGCGCAGACAGAAACATGTATCTCTCATAGCCCACCACGGAAGGTTTGCTAAAGATAGAGCCATTGTTTGCTGACGCAGGGACGTAGGTACGAGGTGACGCCGCTGTCGATGTACAATTACTTCATAGAGCGGGTCAAACAGAATCTGCACGTGGTGCTGGCGATGAGTCCTATTGGAGACGCGTTCCGCAACAGACTTCGCATGTTTCCGTCGCTCATCAACTGCTGCACCATCGACTGGTTCAAAGTCTGTCTCTGCTTCTGTCTATCTGTCTGTCTGCTTTTCTCTGTGTCTCTGTATTTGTGTGTATTTGTAGTTTTGCGGTCAGGATCCATAGAGCAGAACGTCAAGCTCAAACATCATAGCATGTTGCAGAAACATTTGACGTACTGACAAAAATTTAACAAAGTGCTTTCGTTTACTTGTGATTGTTTAGGATGCGACGTGAGAAAGTGAAATACTGAACCTTGAACTTCAAACGGTTATATCTGTTGAACGATATCAGTTGTTTTAATGAAATCTGCACGATATGTAACACTGATATACAGAAAGGCGCCATTCAAAAAATGTCATGTTTTTTTACCAAATTTGACTCCCTTCTTTTCTCTGTTACAAACTGTCACACATTGACCAACCCCCCTATGAAAAATTTGTCACAGGCCACAATACCCCCTCCTCACCTATATGCATCTTACTGTATGTTGCACCGTAATTACCAGGCCAGCCGAGAGTTATTCATCTACCCATAAATATATAAAAATATGTATAAATGAATGCATTCATCGTCATAATCGAATCCATTCATCATCATAATCATTTGAAACATTATTTTATAGTTTACATAGAGTAATTGGCAATGAAAGAACAGTTTAAGTCCTACTGTATTTGAATCTGTAGGCATTTTATCAGAGACTAATAAGTATGATAAATATTGTTTAGGCCCATAAACTTCTTTCACAAAGGCATGACATCACATACTCTCGAATTCCCCCTCCCCCTGTCACACTTCGTCACACCCATCTGACCCCCTCCCCCTTCAGGCGTGACATTTTTTGCATGGCCCCAAATGGATCGGTGCGCGTTGTAGGCGTGGCCGGAGGACGCACTGGAGATGGTGGCGAACAAGTTCCTAGAAGACGTAGACATGGAGGAGACCGTGCGCTCGCAGGCTATAGTGATGTGCAAACATTTCCACGAGTCCGTGCGGCTGATGTCTCAGCAATACTACGACACGCTGCTCCGGCACAATTACGTCACACCTACTTCGTACCTCGAGCTCATACTGACCTTCAAGAACCTTCTGGCACACAAGCGAGACGAGATTCTCATGCTCAAGAACAGATATCTCACCGGGCTCGAGAAACTGCAGTTTGCTGCCTCGCAGGTTTGTATTCATTTAATTCATTTATCCGTTTTTAATATGTCTGTTTAGCACTGACATATCAAATACATCCAGCATGTTATTTCTGCCGAATGAAGGAGTTTGTTGTCATCCTGAAATTCTTGAACTTTTAAGCTTGTTCTTAGTAGTCTTAAAAGAAGCAGATCACTGTGTCCTGAGCATGTCTAGAGTGCTATAACCGCTGTTTTGCCTCTGAAGAACGAAAACGAAGTTTAATGCATTTTAAATGAGATCACGCAAATCGTCATTTCGTACGGTGTCGTAACGTATATGTTTGTCTCTGTGTCCGTCTACGTGTGCGTGTGTGTTTCTGTAGGTGTCAGTAATGCAGCAAGAGTTGCAGGATCTTCAGCCGGAACTAATCAAGACGTCAGCAAACACCGAACAGCTCATGATCAAGATTGAACAGGACACCGTCGAAGTCGAGGCAAAACGAGAGGTATCAAGACCTTCTAACTTGGCTTGCATAATACCGCCATTGTTATAATTCGAATTCAGCTTTTCTTTTTTTGGTCTGCTGTGCTATTTCTGCGGGCTAAAATTTTTGATCGTTATTTGGTTTGCCAGCAACAAGAAAACATGACACTGCATCGTCGTTGTAGTTTTCTGGCGTAAGGGTCAAGCATAATCTTCGGCTTCAGGCAGCTTCGCCCTCTTGACCTTCGCCAGGGCTCTGCTCCTGGACCCCGTTCGGGACACATAGGCTCGCGCTCCCGCACTGGCCATAAATGCCCGACCAATTTAAAGTACGCTGATATGGGCCTCGCTTGCCAGTGAAAGAATTTTGAAAATCGATCAGTATTTATCAAATAAAAATGGACAAAATTTTGATGGCGTGTTGTTTGACTCGCGGGGTATGGTGTAGTTGTAGTTATTATATCTGTGTGCAGGTGGTAGCGGCTGACGAGGCGGTGGCTAATGAGGCTGCAGCGGCTGCACAAGCAATTAAAGATGAATGTGAGAATGATTTGGCTGAAGCTATCCCCGCCCTGGATGCTGCCATTTCTGCTCTGAATACACTCAAACCAGCCGACATCACTGAAGTCAGGGCCATGAAGGTAGCTCACACGTGGTGCAATTTATCATTTAAGTAGAGGTTTCAACATGGTTCACGGTGCATTATGCGAGTGTAACGAGGCATAATACACAATAGAATTTTGACCAATAACCTTGATATTCAATAAGCTACCAGAGGTTGTTAAATTAAATGTTTTTGCAAAATTTCGGTGCAATTCAAGTGCAGCGGTTCATGAGTTATCGTGTTTAGAGAGAGAAATTTGACAATGATGCTGAAAACAATACTGCCTTTACTTTCACGGACAGTAAAAATGAAAGTAGCAGCTATGTCTGTCTGTCTGTATAGAACCCGCCTGGACTGGTGAAGCTCGTGATGGAGGCGGTGTGTATAATGTTGAGCATCAAGCCAGAGCGCAGGCCTGAGCCGGGCACCGGACGCATGTTTGACGACTACTGGGGTCCGTCCGTCAAACTGCTCAGTGACATGAAGTTTCTTGACAAACTCAAGACATACGAGAAAGATAACATCCCGCCGCCCACCATCAAGAGAATTCGTGAGAAGTCAGTCAAGTTACATTGCTATTCTTGTGCGACTGTTTTAATAGGCTGCATTACGAGTCTTAATTGCCCGACCGTTTGTCTCCCCATCTGTTCTATATGGGCTACTAATTCAAAAACAAAAAAGACGCCTAGAAATCAAAATCGATGTGAACGTTCCCTAGAGCAGGAGTGATTAATTGGCATGCCAACTCGTAGTTCAAAAGGTCAAAGGTCAGCCCTGCTGCTTTAGAAAACTTTTATTTACTTTTCATTATTATTGTTACTGTTGTTGTTTATAGCTCGTGTATGTATTTGACTTAGTAACGTCGTTGGTCGCATAAACGAAGTTAATCAACGCCAAGCCCGGTTAATACTTGGATGGGTGACCGTCGGCAGGCAGCTAAACCATTCCAGTATGTAACCAGCTACCCAAGTCTACTCAGCCAGGCCATGCACAGTGAGTACCGGCGAAAGATGGGACAGAAACAGGCACACCGCGCGATGCACTAGCTTCGTATTCGTGGTCTCGCAGTGTAACTGGTGTCTGGCTGAAGGCTGAGGTAATGGAGATTTGCGCCACCCTATGGGCTTTATGGCCTCGGAAGGACTTTATGTATGTGTTGTCCAGATACATATCGAACCCGGACTTTGACCCGTCGTTGGTGAAGAACGCGTCCAACGCGTGTGAGGGTCTGTGTAAGTGGGTGCGTGCGCTTGACGTGTATGATCGAGTCATCAAAGTCGTCGCGCCCAAGAAACTCAAACTGGCCGCCGCTGAAGCTGAGCTCGCCACTCAGATGACCAAACTTAACGCTAAGCGCAAACAACTCAAAGACGTAAGCCGCCCCACCGTTTGTTTGTGTTTTTCTTGTGTATTTTCTGCTTTTTATTCTCTGGTGTGAACTGAATTACTTTATTTGCAAAAGGTGCTTTGCAGCATTGATGGGCTATTTTTTCTGTCAGTGTGCGCATTGTGTTAATATTGTTACGGTGCAGGCAGACATTCTAAAGTGTATTCGACTCTATCCCCTTAGCCATTATTAATCCAGCTATTGCCTGTGGGGCTGGGTCAGTACTATAAGCTTCACCAGTTTAGTCTGGGACAAAGCCCCGGTGGCAAAGGCATTGTGCGCTTTGAAGCTCAAAAATCGTGTCATGTTGTGGTGACTTTTTTGCATCGTTTCCTGGTTTCGGCTGAGCGACTTCAGTTGAACTTATTGAATCTGTATATCGAGTATATCGAGGATGTCCTTTTATTTCAACTAGTCCCGTTTTGCTTGCACTTATATGGTTAGGGTTAAGTGTCAGGGTTTAGGGTTATGGTCTGGGTTGGGGTCAGGATTCATGATTAGGTGAAATCGGTCAGGTCGGGTCAGGTGCAATCCGTCATCGACAGGTAGGCGGCTCAGTGGACTTCCTTTCTTTAGATGCTTCTTGGGACTGCTCTATTATCGTGTGTTGTTGGGTCCAGGTATCAGACAAGCTACAGGCGCTGAACGACGAGTTCGAAGCGATGACGCAGAAGAAGAAAGAACTCGAGGAGAACATCGACGTCTGCAGCAAGAAGCTTGACCGCGCGGAGAAGTTGATCGGCGGTCTGGGCGGAGAGAAGGAGCGCTGGACGGTCAACGCACGGGTGCTTGGAGAGAAATACTTCAACATCACCGGTGACGTGCTGCTTAGTGCCGCTGTCGTCGCATACCTCGGCGCATTCACCGTCAACTTCAGACAGGTCGCTCACTCTCTGTCTGTCCGTCGCACGTCGTAGCTTTTAATACTTTTTCCTCATGTTTGTTTAATTGCGTTAGTCTGCGTGCGCACTAGCTTTTTGGAACGGCCCATGTATCACATATAATCAGTAAAACTGTTTGCCCGATTCCGTCGGCTTTGAGAATTTGCACGTAGCCTACTGTTACTCTGTCTGGGAGAGGGACATATGTGTTTGCTTTTCAGTTCTGGCATCATGCTTTGCTTTTCAGTGGTAGCCGAATGGAAAAGCCATGTAGGCCTAACGGCGTTTATCTACCAACAGTTATCAGAATATGTTGGCAAATTAATTAGGCGTTTTTTCGTGACAGAGTGTAGAACTATTTTAGCGTATTCGCCGTAGTGTTTCAACGGCCAATATATTGTGCCGCGTATAGGACTGCATGAAGAACTGGCACAAGAAGTGTGTATCGAAGAAGATTCCTTGCAGCAAGCAGTTTTCACTCAGTGCCACACTGGGCGACGCGGTCAAGGTACGCGCATGGCAGATTGCCGGTCTGCCTGTCGACAACTTCAGCATCGACAACGGAATCATCGTCTCCAACTCACGACGCTGGCCACTCATGATCGACCCACAAGGTAACGACGTCACATGATATCTATCTTGGTCTCAGTTTTTTAATCGCATGTCTCAGTCTGCATCATGGCGTAAGCGTTTACAAAGCGATTAAACTGAACTGGACTCTGAAATATATAAATATGGACTGTACTAAGCGAACGAACCGGCAATTTTATTTAGTTCATTTTTGGTGCTCTATACACACGTTATATTCTGCGTGTCACTGACATTATGCTCAAGTCTGGTCACGTGACCAGCAGGTGCACTGTTTGTATGCTGATGTTGATCAAGGCCAACTCAGCCTTTCATCCCTCCGGGGTAGGTAAATCGAGTACGGGCCTACTTCACTGGTGTTAAGGTAGGGCATGTTCACCTGTGTCAAGTAACAGGTAACACTGTATGATCCCATATGGCAGGTGACGCTTCGTAGCTTTGCGGTGCGTTTCTCATAAAGAGTACACAATTTCTAACATTTGATTCAGGCCAGGCGAACAAGTGGGTGAAGAACATGGAACGTGATAACAAGCTGGGTATAATTAAGCTGACTGACGCCACGTATTTACGCACGATGGAAAACGCCATCACGTTCGGCAGTCCGGTTCTGCTGGAAAACGTTGGAGAAGAAATTGACCCAGTCCTGGAACCAGTCCTGCAGAAGCTCACCTTTAAGCAGCAGGTTTGTCTTGGTTTACATGATGCATTACAGTTCAACTGTTTGGACGTGGGAATGGTGATGGTTGTTTTTGTTTTATCATTTTGAACATAGCGGCTGTTTTATTGTTGGTTAATTTTTTGCAAATTTATTGCTGAGTTTGTCTGCCAAAGAATTCTGAAAATCATTCTGTATGTGCACAGTTGTGAAGTCACACCCAATTAAGCTAGCATACAATTTAATTATACCGGATGGGCTTTGTTAACAGCCAGCTCTCTTAACAGATGATGTAAGAATTCCTGGTAACAGAGCCTTTACTGTTACGCAGAAGTTACTGTTTCTTCTCCATAAGGGTGGCCGTAACCCTTGCCAGTACTCATGCGGTTACAGCTATTATGCGGCTATTTTAATAGGCTGCAGTAGAGCTCTTGCCCGTCCGTCTGTCTGTCCGTTTGACCATATGTCCTATGCGGGCTTTCAACTCAAAAAAGAAACGACCCGGAGAAACCAAGATTTTGGTAAACATTTCCCATAGCAGGCAGGAGCAAACGGTTCGCCTGTTTTTAGCTCAAAAAAGTCTAAGATCAGTCGGAAGGCTGCATGATATTTTAGCACTGGACTGACGCGTGTTTCTAACTGCTATTATTGTGTTGTGAATTAAACAGAACGTAGAGTACATGAAGCTGGGAGACAACGTCGTTGAGTACTCGAAGGATTTCCGCTTCTACATCACGACGCGCATGCGCAACCCGCACTACCTGCCCGAGATCTCGGTAAAGGTGGTACTCCTCAACTTCATGATCACTCCACAGGGACTCGAGGACCAGCTTCTCGGTATCGTGGCCGCCAAGGAAAAGCCGGAACTCGAGGAGAAGAAGAATCAGCTTATCATCGAAGGCGCTGCGAACAAGAAACGACTCCAGGAGATCGAGGATAAAATTCTCGAAGTTCTTTCCACTTCACAGGTTCTTGCTGGCGTCCGTCTATCTGTCTCTCTGTATCTTTCTTTGTGTCAGTCTGTCTGTCTCTGTGTATTGTATGCACCTGTAAAGTTTTCAACTCAGCCATACCACTCCAGACATAGTGCTACAGATAGGCAGTACGAGCGCGATCTTGGAATAATCTGCATTTATAATGACATTTGCATGCGTCTCTGCACTGCAGCTCAGCACGTTTATCATTTGTGGCTATTTTGCTTTTTCCCGGTTTTTCGACCTATTTCTCAGTGTGGCACAGTGGAGCATAATTGCTTTAGATAGATCAAACGATCAGACAGTTTTGGAAATGATTGTTGCAGTTTATGGCAGTCATGTTCAGTACTATGTTCAAGTGTTCAACATGATCGCCATTCACTGCAATGATTAAGGCTCAATTGTTGCCAGAAGAAAAAGATACGCTGTCTGTGTATATAAAACTTTATATTGCACTGAATGTATTATAGATGTAGTGATGATGTAGTTCTCGAAACCACAGTCTTGGTCTCCATACGCCTCGAGGACAAAATAAAAAGTCTTTGTCTTGGTCTTGAAAAAAATCTTGTTTACATCATTTGTATAATAGTAATGCCATTGTTCTGTATTCTCTCATTATTGCCCGTCTGTCAGAGGCTGTTTCAGCCAACCAAACCCTATGCTGCCACATCGATGCATCACTTGGTCGACCACCTCGTCACTCATTGAAACGTAGACCAGGCTGCTCATGGTAGACCAGGCTGCTCATGCAGCAATTGGCTTCAGCAAATCCGTCGGGATTCTGGCGCTTCTCCAGCTGATCTGTGGCGCAGGGCCATCAAGCGCTGACACAGAGCGATACTACAGAAACGATAATGATGATAATGACGATTATGATGGGTGTCGTCTGGTTTCCAGGGGAATATTCTGGAGGACGAGACGGCGATCAACGTTCTGTCGTCGTCCAAGGTTCTGTCGGAAGAGATTCTGGCGAAGCAAGAGATCGCGTCGACCACTGAGCGCGAGATAGACGCAACGCGCAACGGCTACAAGCCAGTCGCCATGCACTCGTCCATGTTGTTCTTCTGCATCTCAGACCTCGCCAACATCGAGCCCATGTATCAGTACTCGCTCACCTGGTTTATCAACCTCTACCTGCAGGTAACTTATAGATCAAACTTGAGGTCAATGGGCAAGCAGAGCAAGCCCATTGGTCATTCGTTGACGTGTACGTTAGCGTAGTGACGTAGGTTCAGTTTAGTTCAGTTTAATTAAGTTCAGTTTAGTTACGTCGCTCTGTACGCGCCTTTAGTTTCTTGTGATAGATCGAAAAAATAGGGTATGGCGTGCTGTTAATATTTTTGCTATTTTAAAATCAGATTGATTGATTGCTAATTGATAGACACATTGATTGATTCGTCCATTGATTCATCGATCAGTAATCAATCAACCGATTGATTGAATGCAAATGTAGTCGATCACAAACAGTCACAAGTCGGACAGTCTTCCTCAGCGCATTGAGGAACTCAACAATCACTTCACGATCAGCATCTACCGCAACATCTGCCGCTCCCTCTTCGAGAAGGATAAACTGCTCTTCACTTTCATTCTCTCCATTGGCGTTCTACGCAGCAGGTCTCTTTGTTTCTTTTATTTTACTCCGTATCTGCTTATAGGCTCCAACCCAGTTGGGCACCGGTGGGCTGTTGTGTATTTTTAACCTCGTATTACCGCCGTGAGTTGTTCATCCGTCCACCTGTCGGTTTGTCCTTCGGTATCGTTAATGTATCGTTACCTTGTGCACAGGATTGCTTTTAAACTAGGTGAGTAGTTACCGTATGTTTTCGCTCTTCAGAGACGCAGTGTCGGCCACATAGTCCGAGGGGAACGTTCCCAAATTTTATTTGGAATAAGGTGGGGGTGGCGGTTTTCAGCGGAAAGCCTGCAGTGTTTTTGAAACGGGGCATGATGGGAGCTACACTGCTATTGATCATGATCACTAACAGGAAGTCGAATTTATTTGGTGCCAAAATCAATGACCTTAGATGACCTTGATAAAACGTTACATAGTTCTTTTACGAATAACGTGCATCTTTTGTGAGCCACGTTCACTACCGTCACTGCTGCTGCTGTGTGATGGTCTGTACGTAGAAATGAGGTTGATGACAACGTCTGGCGGTTCCTGCTGACTGGAGGCGTGGCGCTGGAGAATCCTCATGCCAACCCTGCTACTGACTGGATGACTGACAGGTCGTGGTCGGAGATTGTACGAGCCTCCGAACTGCCGGCTCTTGCCAACTTTATGTCACGTCAGTTACTGCTGTTGTTTGGAAATTTTTAAAATTTTTTATTGACCAAAGTTAAGGTTGTGTTTGTCTGTCTGTCGTTTAGCGTTACGTAGCGTGGCTAAACGATACGTCATAGGGGCCGGCGATGGTACCGTTAAATAGGCTGTCAATAGTAACCATGTTGCTATCACTAGTGGTGTGGCTGCAGTTTTCAACGCAAAGTTTCTGTCTGCATCCACCATCCACGTGCGCAGAATTACCGTTTTTAGCGCTGATTGTCGCGTTCGATACCATCGTTAGCACAGCGAGTATTGAACTGTAATCATTTCTGGGAAATTGCCTTTTCTCTGTGACCGGAAGTTGGACGCTGGCTTTCAGACATAGGGGGCGCTGTCGGCCCACCATAGCAACAGCTGGGCTTCTGGTTATTTTACCATACTAGCCTATTATTGCTATTATTATTAAAGCGAAAGATGAAGAAAGTTGTAGATATTAGTCAGACGGATTGTTCCAAAAAGTATAAATGCAAATGCAGTTTGATGAAATTTGTGGAAGAAATGAAAGTAGAAACTATAAAATGGAAAATGGCGGAAATGCAAGTTTTTTTTCCTAATTCTGCATGATCCAGGAGCTTTTGTCGTTAAGAGACAGGGTGTAAACTGCGAATTCGTTGTGTTCGCCAAGTGGCAGCACTATTCCTGGCGAATGATTGAGATCTTTGATCGCTTCTTGTTTGCTACACTTGTGACGTGCATGCGTGTGTGTTGTGTTTGTCATATCAGATGTGCAGCAGAACGTGACTAAGTGGAAAGAAGTCTACGACAGTCCGTTTCCGGACACGTTTCCGTTCCCGGCTCCATTCGACTCGCTTACCGGGCTCGACAAGCTCGTGATCCTGCGCACGCTGCGCCCTGACAAGATGGTGCCGGCCGTGCAGCAGTTCATCGTCACTAAGATGGGTCAGAAGTTCATCGAGCCGCCGACCTTTGACTTGTCCAGTTCGTTCGCAGACTCCACGTGTTGCGCCCCGCTCGTCTTTGTGCTGTCGCCGGGCGCAGATCCGATGGCGGCGCTGCTCAAGTTCGCCGAGGACAGAGGATTCGGACTGAAGACGCAGACCATTTCACTCGGACAGGGACAGGTCAGATCAGTTCATTGATTGATTGATTGACTGCATACTGCAAGTGATCTGGTGTTTAGACTTAGAGTAGCACTCACACCTTCCAGGTTGCGGTTTGAATCTCTGCATTGTAAGCAAATTCTGTGCTAAGATAAACTCAGTTTTTTACACCCAGCGGGATGGGAAATGAGTAGTAGCTTACGGGCTTATTGTGCTTGACTGGGGCGGTGGTATGTCTGTTGGCTGCTTTTCGAGTCTAGGTGTTTGCTGACGCAGTTAAGGGATGGCCGCATAGTGCGCTGTGGTATCATGCCAATCAGCTGCTACTTACCAGATTGTAAAGGACTTCTGGACGTGAACCTGACTCGTGTAAGCAGCACTGTAGCAAATAACGGACCTTTTCGCTGTTGACTGATGATGATTTTATTTGTTTGGATGAAGGGTCCAATAGCGGCAAAAATGATACAGAAAGGCACTGCGGACGGCTCATGGGTTGTGCTACAGAACTGCCACCTTGCTACCAGCTGGATGCCCAATTTGGAGAAGATCTGCGAAGAGGTTTATCTATCTTTTTTATTTCTATGGCCCACTCACTATATAATGAGGCCTGCTAGTACAGATAAACACATACAGTAACACTAAGAATTTATTTTAGAGAGACGGTTGCTACGGCCCACTCACTATTAATAAAAAGTTGTCTGTAGATTGATTAGTCTACAGATATTACCAAAACAGTTTATTTCGATCACACATGGTGTAATTGTAGGCCTACCATAAAAATTAATCTCCACGTTGTTCTATCAAAAGTCACTGACTGACGCCATCTTCTTTTCCAATTATTTACATTGTGCAATTGCAGTTTGTCAGTTGTTTTATTGAAGAAACTGTTGATGTGATTTGATTTTGTTGTTGTTAGGTGTTATCACCGGAAAAGACGCACGAGAATTTCAGGCTGTGGTTGACCAGTTATCCTTCAGAGGCTTTCCCGGTCTCCATTCTGCAGAACGGTAAACTGCAATATACACAAGCACACAGCATTTGAGTTAGGGGATGTTGACATGTAAAACTAAAACTAATACTTTGTTAGACTTAATTTACTATCAGTGTTTGCAACACTTTGAAGCTGGATAAACGGCTGTATATGATGCCAGCACTCGTTCAACACGGGCGTTAGGCTGCTATATTTAGAAGCTTTAGGTTAGCCAACACAGTGCCAACCAACGTAACTTAATTAATGTAAGTCGAAATAGCAAGTAAACTCATAATTTATAGTATAGTATAAACGTAAATGCAACAAATATTTTGGTGCACTAGGATTCGAACCCAGGTAGCAAAAACATTGTAGCTTGTGTCCAGTTTTAGAAATGATTTTAGATAGGCTAAATTGTAGTTTAGCTTAGTGGAAACTTAGATGGTGGTCTTTATGTCGGGCCCGGATGGTGACCATTTGCAGATCTGCATATATAACCAGTCATCCAGGTCAACTCAGCCTGGCCGTCCCTGTGTGGGTAGGTGCAGTGTGTAATAGGGGCGTCAAGCTGGCACACCGCGCGATGCACTAACCTCGTATCCATGGTCTAGCAGTGTAAACTGGTGTCCGGCTGAGGCATAAGACAACGGATATCATCGCCGCCCTGTGGATCTTATGGCTGGCGAAGGGCTTTATTTTTACTCTATTCAATGGATTAACTGGCAGATATTAATGTGAACATTTGTATGTGCGTGTAAATTTGCTATTGGATGTGATTACAGCTGAGTGTAAGAATCTTCATCGTGTGTGTGTTACTTGAATCAGTTCACTGCTATAAAACTTGATCATGCAACACGAGTCTTGTTGGTGGTGATGGTGTTATTGTCTTACATTGAAACGCTTTGCGTATCAACATATTGGCTTTAGGCTCGTTCTTCAAAATTACATTATGGCCTAAAACTTGCAAAAATGGAATTTCGCTCAACATGATGTCTTTCGTTTTTTGGATGTCAAAATAAGAGAAGCAATGGTCAGTTTTTGGCTGCTCAACTATTTTCGTTTTGATTAAGTGTTATAATGCACAATATTTTTTTTCGCTCAGTCGTATTTTTTTCCCAAACGTATTAGTCCTATGTGATATCAAGTGCATACTGATGACGTCTATACTAATGAGAAGGAGAATTTTTTATGCTGTTGATATGCAACGTTTCAGTGATGTACCGAGTGGTCTAAAAATAGGCCACTGAGTTGTTATCATAACTTTCTCAAGTATTACCTTTTTAAAAAGAATTACTGTTATTTTCAGAGGTAATTTGCAATGAATATTTCACTACGCTTGGGCTTGTAAAATAACAAATGTCCGTTCTAGACTCTGTTGTTTTATTAAGTAGGTAAGTCAGTAGGTAAGTGAGTAAATCTTTTAATGCCTAAAACAAACTCCACTTGTTGCAAAAACACAAAAGAAAAACACGCAAAAACTGCATAAACATGAATGAATGCCGGTATATATTTGACGAAGTTGTGAAGTTTTATAAAGCTAGTCTGAATTGTTCACTGTTTGGGTCACCCTGAGTATGTGTGTACAGTGTGGGCACATTTGTTTGCATGTCATTTACAGTGTATTTTGTAATATTCTCTCAGTCAGTGATTTTATAGACAAATAAGTATGTAAGCATAGATGTACTCAATTTTCGGAAACGTAGTTTGATATTGCTGACAATATTGAAGAGAAAGTTTTAAAATGAAAGTGGCATGTTTCCTATGGAACATGGTGTATCTATGTTGCTGGTTTGTGTTCATCGTCGTTGTAACAAACGTTTACAAGTTTTTAAAAATATTCTGTGAAAGCAGTTTGATGTTTAAATTTTTTTTCAAACATTTACTTCATCTGTGATGTCCACTGATGTTTTACGTATTTAACTGCCACTGTTGTACTTGTATTATCACGTTCATACTGATTGTCAGTATGAATCGTGATAATTGTTTATGTTGCATTAGACCTACAGTGTATATGTTTTAATGTCCATCGGTTTTCTCTTTCATCTTTTACTGTTATTCATTAATTGTGGTTTGGTTCTGAGTTCGTGTCACATGGATTGGTTCTGATACATTTTTTGACCTATAGAGTTCTATTTTTCATTTCAGTGGCAGTTATTACATAATTACTGTTACATAAAGTACTTATCTGTCTTTCTTTGACGTAGCTGTTACACTTGAGTAACGTAGGCTATTGCATCTATTTTAAGCGCCATTGTGCAATTGCAATTTTGTACTTGTAATTAACTACTTTTCTCTCCCTGTTCTTTTTTATCGGTTCTTATTTGAAATAGGGTCTATAAAAAGCATAAAATAAATTATTTCATATAGCTGACTATTGCACTGTAAGTATATCCTATGATCACTTTACATTGTGTCTCAAGAACAGAATTTCAGGTTGTGCAGAAACAGACGTTTGGTGAGGTGGGAACTTAAACGGTCCTTTGATGGCCAGTTGTGTCAGGCATATTTGTACCAAATGCTATTAAAGTCTGATGATTTTTCATCAAGTCACGATCGATAATGTCGGGATCCGTTTTTGAGATGCAGCATAGTTGGTGAGGTTGAAACTCTGCGAGAGTAGGCCTGTACTCTGCAGCATTGCTGTAGTTGTGTTTTGTTGCTTGGCGCCGGTGTCATCGGTCCTATACACATTAACTGTTGTCGCAGGTGTCAAGATGACGAACGAGCCGCCGAAAGGTCTCCGGTCAAACCTGCTCCGCTCGTTTCTCAATGATCCCATCTCGGACGAGGCTTTCTTCAGTGGCTGTAAGGAGGTCAGTCGTCTCAATCAAAAATCACTCAATCAGCTGATCAGTCGATCAGTGAATCGCAAGTTATAAAATGGCAGAAAAAATGTAGGT
>Ga0209454_1000468_pt1 | contig 21528 bp, 23 predicted proteins | sample WorMetHERISLAND1_2_FD_187400 | JGI IMG/M metagenome (GOLD analysis project Ga0209454, IMG submission 187400) | Marine gutless worms symbiont microbial communities from Max Planck institute for Marine Microbiology, Germany - Olavius geniculatus... | ecosystem: Host-associated > Annelida >... | reverse complement strand
GTTCATTTCATTTCTGTCGCTTTGAACACAACTTAATTTTTTGTTATTTTCCTCCCATCCCTACTTTTTTCTCCAGACTGCAATCGAAAGCACGGGAAATGTTTAGGCGTTGTCTAGAAGCAATCAACTAAGTCTATTCCACCCTCTTATTTTTACTGCCAATCTCTCTAGCACAGTGTCTACAGTGGTACAACGCGTTGCACTCAAGCGTGGCCAAGCGAACGACATCTCACACGGCCAACCGTTAACGACTGTGCATGGAATAAATGTCAGTTAAACCCTGCGTTGCGTGTAAAAGTTTGTTTAGCACTATACTTATCCCACTCATGCAGACAGCGGTTTCCCGTAGTCTACAATGTCATTATGGCATCTCTGGTGCCAAACGAAATTTAAGGTTTATGTCCCATTCCGATTTTACACCAGCCGCCTAGAATTTTTTGCTGTAGCCTTGTGACGTAATGAATTTTGACACAAAATGCAGCCAAACGTTTTGCTGGCTGCTGGAGCTTAAAGCTTTCGCCATGCAGATTTTCTAGATTTGGGGAGAAACCGAGAAATGAAATCATGCCCCAGACAGAGAAAAAGATAATAGGGTCAAAAAATAAGAGGAAGCGGTCGGCCCCCAGATTTGTAACCATAGCGCCGCCAGCAGTATTGGTATTTGAGTTGTCATTTGTTCAGAATTTTGTCTTGGCGGCTAAACCCTCAAAGCCATACACAGATTGTTTTGCAGTAACTCGGGACTCAAGGAAATGCCATATGCCTAATTGTTGTTTTATGCTCAAAGGTAAAATTTTGGCAAACGTTAGACTTTGAATCTGCCCCCCCCCTTTTCCCGACTTCCCGCATCTACTTTATACTTTTCCATGCAAGCAATTTGAACATTGACTGCATTTGTGAAAATAGTCATGTCACATGTTTATAGCGTTTTATTTATTTTTATTTAATATACAGATACTCGTATGTTTTAATAAATGGTGCATGCATCCGTTAAGTTGCGTCAGCAACTTACTTCGTGGCAGGTTTTTGCAGTCCCATATACGAGTATATGATGTCTTTTTAAGTTGTTGTGAATCGGAGTGCCGCTTATGCTTTTTGGCAGGAAGTGTCAGCGTACGTTTAAACCTGAAATGCATCCAAGCTGTTCACTGCAAATAAACTCAACCTGGCCATCCCTTGTTATCTGCACAGTGCACGGTCTTCATACATTTTAGCCATAAGCATATACTGCAGTATTTTTCCAATAGCTTCATATTCATATATAACGACAATGCGCTATACAAATTGACGTTCTACTTACTTACTTACTTACTTACTATAGATTTAACAAAGAGCCAACTCTTGTGCAGTGCACCATGATATGTGTGTATATGTTTGTAAAAACATTAAAGCGTCTGTTGATCTCGAAATCGCTCAGATGTAGGCCTACATAACACAAAAGGTTGAGTCGACTTCGGGTACCGGTTGGGACCAAGTCCATGCATTCAATAGCGTATATTTATAAGGGACCATGGTGCAGTGCCCCTTTGCCTAGACCGTATAGCTTGTACAAGTAAGTTTTTTTTATCAAAAAGTCATATTTGCCTTTGGCATTTAACGTCCAAAGACTAAAAGTGATTCAGCTTTCCGACCATGCAAAGCTGCGCTGGGGGCTCCGCCTTTGTGCAGAGTTCAGATGGCTTGCCCTTCGCGCTTGCCATGCCCCTTCTCTTTCATAACCTAAGATGGGATAAGGTGGGAAGGTAGAAAATGCGTTACTGTGATGTAATGTTTTCGCTAACTATTGGTGCACATGCGGGATAAAATATTAGTAATTCAGAACTCGAAACACTTTTTTGCATTTGCACCATGACACTTTTCAAATTTACGACATTTAGGCTACGCAATTGATGAATTGGTAGTTTGCATCTTTTAATCAAATGAAACCTGTAATGCATAAATTTTTGTGTCGTTCAATGTGCTCATAATTTTATTCTCGTTCACTGAAAACCATTATCTAAACCATTATCAGTCAGTCAATCATCAATCAGTATTGATCAACCGGTAATTTTTTACACACATTGTATCAAACATCGTGAAGTTTTTATTACGTTATTAAACGCTTTGTTAGTCGGCGTGCACTTGTGCTAGCTGTGTGTAAATTATAATTGTGTTTGTAATGTCGTTAGTATTGTATTTTATTTATAACGCAGCATGTGTTATGTTGTTGAGAATAAAATGCACATTATTCCATGGAACTTCTGTGTATTCGATACGTGTTGCACGGGCAGCAAAGCTACCTGCAGATTTTTACGCGCGACAGCTATATGCTGAGCGCGTCTTAGCTATTGCAGAGGTGTCTGTCCTACGTACGTCCGTCCTTCCGTCTGTCACTCCCTGCTGCCTTTTGTCAAAACGGTACAAGCTAAGATCATGAAATCTTTACCGCTGACCCATTGACCCGTGCATGAATCTTTATTGACGATCGTGAGCATTGTCGTAGACACGTGGGTTAAGACAATAGGGGAGAGGGCATGAAGTTGCGTGCACTGAGTTGCCGATATTGCGGCTGCGAAGCAAACGAAAACTCGAGGCTAATTATCCGTGTCAAAAGAACTATCATCTTATACGAACAGCAACTGACAGTCGGACGGACGGACGTCGACTTATGTTGGCAATACGGCGCTGTATACGTCCATGTCTGCGTCGCACGCTAAGAATAACGCTGCGAGCAGATATAGTGCGTCACATTACGTCACCAAAGTTTCACGTGCAGTGGCTTTAAGCCCGGGCAGGGGCACCCTCATTTTTGCTCCAGCCCCCCATGGTAACCACCCATGATTTCTTTGCAATAATAACACCAATATCGTATTTCTATGTGTTTCCAAATTTCAGAAAAGTGGGCAAGTTTTTTCGTTGTGTTGTGCTGCTTTTATTGAACATCCAAAAACCAACAATGCTTCAGCTTTAGCGAGGCTCGCCTCCCTGACCCCATGACCAGGGGCTCTGCCCCTGGACCCAGATGGGGCTCCGCTTTCAGACCCCCTGTTATAGGTTCGCGCTATCGTGCTCGCCATGGGACTTCGCCCTTTAGATATTGCGGGCTAGAACCGCCTCTGGTCACGTAATGTGTAGTCAGTACCGCTCGCTGAGTGCACATGGGAGCTATACACGTGGTTTCTGTCCAACACCTGCAGTGGCGTAGCCAGAAATGTGAAATGAGAGAGAGGGCTTACCTCTTTTCACTCTGTTTTCTTTTCTCTCCTCCATCTTTCTTTTTCTTCTTTTTTCCTTTTTTCTCCATTTTCTTTTTTGTTTCCTCTTCTCCCCTTTTCGTGCCCTACGAAGTAGGACGGACCCCCTAAATTTCTGCTAAGAAATCTGGGAAGGCGCTGTCACGCAGCGAGCTTCCCCTGTGGGGTCTGAAGCGGAGCCCCATGCAGCCGAAATCGAATTTGGTGCAAGTATAGCTTTAAATATGAGATCTGGTGGAAAGCATTTTCGTCATTTTCTAGAATCCTTAATATTTGTTTTTAACGCAAATTTGAGGTTGTGGAGCCTTGGCTCCTTTTGTCTATAATGCCACTGTCCAACACAACGCACGCAACGTACGCAACGCAATGGACGTAATGCAACTAACGCATATAGTTGATGCAACGAACGACCGGTTTTTTTTGTCTTTGCGTTTTGGCATGCGTTTGTTGCGTCTTAACTTGAGTTCACTGCGTTTATTTGTTGCGTTTGCTGCTTATGTTGTGTGCGTTGTGCGTTGCGTGGGACGGAAACTTCGATTCAGACATTGTATCACTAATCTATTCCACGACACTTTCGGAATAAAAGGTAAATCATTTTGAGTCAGAAACGCTTTGCCTCGCCTATAGCTATATCCTCAGTCACAGCACACAGCTGAAGTTTGGCGGACTCCCGCAGAGACACGACTTGCATGCACAAGAACCCTCAATTAACTCTGCCCTAAAAGACTTCATGAATACATGACGGAATGTTTCAGCCTGCGATTCGTCGACGGATGCGTAACTCGCAACACATGCATCGCCGGACGGCAAAATATGACACAAAAGGCATAAGCTTACACGTGATAGTACGCTGAGCTCGAAGCTTTCCCCATGGGCAGCAGGGGGCTCATGACTCTGAGAGTAATGAGCATTGTGTGCTAAAAGGAGTTAGTTTTAGCTTCCATCTGCATTCATTATTTGTAGCATCATAGTATTGCGCACAGTTTTGCACCCACTAAATGCGTTTTGGGCTCTTCTGTGTCCAAAATAGGCCTATAAAGTATATAATCAACACCAAGATCAACTCATCCTTTCGTAAATGGATTACCGGCCTGTCTGGCCATAGTGGGGCGCGTTCACCTGTATCGCGGGTGGCAGGTGACATTGCGTGATCCCGTATGGCAGGTAACGCTCCGTGGCTCTGAGATCGGTTTTTCCATGAAAAAATAATAAGCATTTAACCCTTTAGTTATTTTGCTTAGGCCACTTTATAAATTTCGGATTTATTGATTGCTTGATTCGTGCATGGAAACATTCTGAAAGTGCACGAGACTGAAACGAGAGACATAGATTTTCGTTATCTCAGTTGCAGTTGCCAGCGTCTTTGTAAGTTAAACGGCGTCTCAGCAGGAAGTGGAATAGAATGACATCACCGACGGCGGAAGCATTTTCGGTAGTTCTGTATAAAATAAAGTCCTACGTGCATTGGAATGCGCTGCACAGCGGATATCACAGCTGAAAAGTGAAGCTGAAAGTGACGACCAACGGGCGACGAGCGGTGCACGTAGGCGACTGAGTGACGCGGCAGGTGACCGTATACGCGGATTATTTCAGCTGCCTGTCTCCGTGCGTCCGACGGTCCGTGCCTGGCCGACCTGCAATATTGCGCTAACCTTTCACCGAGCAGTCAGAGGTCGCGTGCTCGACCTTTTATATACTTCCGGGCGCATTGCATTCTCTCATCACTTCCTTCCGCGACGCGCCCGCCTAGACCTCCGTCCGTGCGTCCATTCAAGCGTGGCCGCGGTAAACCGGTGCACGGGAGATAAATGCATGGGGCGGCGACGCGGCCGCTGAGGCCACCCCGCGAGCCGTGGCAAGATGCGATGACATCTGCAGCTGTAATGTGTGAAATCGACTATATAGCGCGCTGTGGGTGGCCGGTCGCCCCGGCGAGCAGTTGCGTCGACTGTAAATGACCGATTGTGATTGTATCATGCGTGAACCAAGCCAGCGCGCAATCCGTGCGCCGGGTTTTGCTGTCTCAAAATCACAGTTCAGGCGTATTTAATTATTTGCGGACAATTTCGGACGGACCGGGTTCGGCGACGTAAAAATACACAACAGCATGGCTAGTCTACACCATTTAGCCAATTAATTAGAACATATTTTTCCGTTTCAGCACTTTCCGTTTTTCTTTTTTTTACTTTTTATTCATTTTCCTTTTCTTATTTTGCTTTTCGAGGATGCCTGCAGTTCGTCGTTGAATCTTTGTTTGAATTGTTTAATAACGTGTTATATGTCGTCATATTAATAGTTTTAATGCAATCTGTCATCACAAGAGCGAGTGATGACATTTCAATTAGTATTTCTAACCATCATCATCCCGCGCGATATAAAGAAAGTAACAATTAAATCAAGCTTCGTAAACTTAGTGCTGCACGCGCTGCGCTGCAGGCATTCAATTTCTCTTTCTATTCACAGAAAGCAGTTTTACTTATTCATAATCCTAAGGTCGTTAATGAACGGGGGTTTATCACGCACGGCTCTGACCCACAATGCCCTGTGTCCTGCGGGCAAGCCGTCGCCTGGTCGACCCGTGCATAAGTCGCTAATTAAGTCTGCAGCGGAATATTCGTCTGCGGCGCGACGGCGGCGAATAATTTGACTAATAATCGCCGGAATCAGTCACGCTGTGTTGCTGCTGCTGCTGCTGCTGCTTGCATCATTATCCAGTACACAATGACGTCATAGGCATATATTAATTGCCCCTCCAAGTTTAGTGGCGGATGCATAGAGGAAAAGGGAGTTTTTACAGGACTCGAAGAAGATTTTTGTCAAAGACTGACACGAAAAGTTTTTTTTTCTCAAGACCAAATTAACCAGTTGACCGATTATTGTCATTAATTTTCAAACCTTTGCAAAACCAATACTATTTTAATCCTCGAATTGGCACTCTGGAGTTTTTGGAGGCGAAATCGCTGTCATACAGCGCAAGCGATTCAGCCATATATCTGCTCATTTTCTTCGTATAGGCCTATAGGCTTAACGTCTGTCTGTCGTCTGTCACGCTCGTGCTCCCTGCTTATTTAATAGACCGTTCGGTGGATCTTATAACTGCCATTGGAAGTGGATATTTGAGGTTGAATCTATTTAAAGCATGCAATTGCCTTCAACTTATGAACAAAATTATAATTATCTCCGCCTAGGAGATTATGTTTTTGCCAGAGTTTGTCTGTCTGCCTGTGTGTTAGCAAGATAACTCAAAAAGTTATGAAAGGATCTTAGGCCTACTGAAATTTTCAGGGAATGTCGGGAATGACAAAAACTACAAGTGATTCAATTTTGGGTGTGATCCGGAAGGAATCCTGGATTCTGGATCACTTTGAAATTTTCGTTAACATTGCTTTCAATGGGGCATAAGAAAAACCGCTGCCAAACCGAATATGGTGCTGTTACCTGGCGAACAACATGGCGTTGGCGGGGGTCTGCGGTCTCTGGCTGCTGTTTTAGTTTATCAGGCGGCAGCATTTATCAGCGATTCCGGCTTGTACCAAATTATTTTTGTTTGAGGAACGTAAACGCGACTTTTTTGTCAGGATTCAGCTTAAGAGTTTTTTTCTCAAGACTAAGTAAACCAAGACCATTTCACTTTGATTTATGTTTAGCCTTGCAAGAGCAAGAAGTCAAATTGACACGTGCGAGGATTGCGTGACTGCTTTTTTACTTTAGCCCTTCTTGAGAACACAAGCAATGTTCTCAAGAATAAAAATTATAGTCACCAACTTTTTGTGCGTTTCATTCACACGGTACTGTAAAATCTGCGTCTAATTTACTGCAATAAAGTACATTTTGGGATGGCCTATGCTACAGCCGCCGTTACAATACATGATTAAGCCTGAAGCCATTTCGCAGGCCTGGAAAACCCATCAGCAGCCAAGAAAAGAAAAGATAAAAGGGAAGAAGAAAGCGACGGGCGAAAGAAAGAAGATGAGAGTGCATGAAATGGGGGATATGAACGAATCTCATCATTCGAGAAATCCTGCCTTCACTATACTCGTGCGGTTTATAACCGTGCTGCTGTAAGATCCACTGAAGCTGCTGCTGCTGCTGATGATGATGATGATGACGACGCGGTCGCCGGTCGCCGCAGTGCGATGTTGTGCCGGCCGGGGTCGAGGCAAGGTCACATGCGTGTCTCGTCTCCACGACTAAATTAATCACACTAGGCTATACTCCATTCCAACCACACAACCAGTGCCACTGCAGCGTTAAGGCTTATTTCCATGACACTCTATGATGCAGCTGCTCTACTGCGCGTTGCGTCAGCTACAGCGATAGCGCTATTATATCGGTCTCATCAATAGACAATTAAGTGTCGACTAATTTATGTGACATTTTTGTGCTGTTCTTTTTCGCCGCATGCTCAAATTGCGAATACGGATTTTTAACGAACATTCTGCAGTCCCGTATAGAGCTTGTTGGACTTGAAGTGCAAGGGGGCCATTGCAAGTGTTTGGATTTCGTTTTCTCAGACAATATCTTGCTGAAATCACGGCTACAGTGCAATAAGCACTATATACTTAAATATCGAAATTAGATATTCAACTATTACTATTTAAGTAGGCCTACCATTTTCTCGATGTATTCGGCAAAGTATTCAATACGGCATGCATAGTACTTATGTATAACGACAATGGTCTGTCGCATATTGGCGTACAATAATGACTTTTAAAAACTCTGCCGAGACACGATCTGAGCTGTAAAGTGTACGCCTTAGAAGCGAATTATTATCGCGTGAAGTGCGTCTTGAGAACAGGTGCATAATTTCCGTATCCTCAGTATACAGGAATGCTTCTGTATGGGCCTAGCAGCGGCTACTAATCGTTTCTATTCCCTACCGTGAAACCACGCAGTGACCACCAATAGGCCTACACGTCGCTGACAAATGGCTCCAGTGCGCAAGCTCGGCGCCGGTCAAGCAAGTAAGCACTTCCGGCAAGTGCCGGCAATTGTAAATATATGCCAAGTGCTCTCGACAGCCACCTTGCGGTCACGGCCCGAACTACGGGTCGCGCCCTGCCGGCCGGACGTTTTGTGCACAGCGACAGAGACGTAGAGAGAGAGAGGATATGCCAGCACGCGGGGAAATATTTCGCGGCCATTATACTATCCGTCGGGCAGGTCGCAGCTATACAGTGCAGTCCATTGTTATAATATATGTCGGCATTGTGACGGCTGCAGTGCAGTGTAAAGTTCTATTGATAAGCGGCCGGGCGGACGGTCGGTCACGCATGGCGGGACAATAGAACGAACAGACTGAGATGTAATGATAATGCGCGCTGCAGTCGCGAGAGGGCGTAAGTCGGAATGAGCCGGGTCAGCGGTGGATAAATCTTATCTATGGCGTAGCAGGTGCTGGCCTGCGGCCGACAGACACAATGGTGTAAAATGTCGTTTTCGTCGTCGCAAAGGTTGAAATGTGAAATGTGAAATGTCGAGACCGGCATGCGACCTTTCTCATTGCAACTCCGCTCGGCTGCGATTTGCGCCGCACAATTCAGCGTATTATAGGCATACACTCTGCCCGCGGTCGGTCTCTAATTGGCAGAAAATTTGTAACGAGAGCGCCGCTGAATGGAGAGATCTATTCTGTAGGTCTATACAATCGGTTGTCGTCGACATATCCGGCCTCCAGCTGCAGACGCAAGGCAATTGAGAGCATTGCAGTATAGGCTATAGATAACATCAGTACGATATAATTGTGCAGTAGCCTGTAGTAATAATTTGGTGATAGAATGATAAGTCATTTAGCAGACATGAATGCCACGGCGCGAATTGCATTTGTTCTGAGGAGGAGTTTCATAATAATAGGTATAGTAGTTTACTATTATATCGGTATTTTTGTCATGCTTGCATATAGGTGGCGGCGGGTTGGTGACTAGGTTGGTCGCATCAACGTAGTTAATCAACGCCGAGTTCGGTTAGTACTTGGATGGGTGGTCGTCGGCAGGCGAGTATTTTACAAAAATACACCATGTAACTACTGCAGCCACTTGCAAAATCATTCAGCTCGGCCATTTCTCCATGGGTAGGCGTATACCAGCGAAAACTAGAACGTAAACATGCAGGCACACCGCGAGATACGCTAACCCAGTATCCGTGGTCTCGCAGTGTAAACTGGTGTCTCTGGCTAAAGAAAAAAAGCGAAATTAGCGACCCACGTGGTTCGGGGAAGACTTTAATTTACGCTGCTTATAGGCCTATTAGAGTGCGTGGTTTATAATTCCACCGAAGCCATGACGACAAATTGCTTGATATTTTTGCCTCGTGTCCATTGTCGTCCGCCGAAAAAGTTATGAATGGATTTTCTTTTGAGCTCAAGGAGGGATAATGATAATATCAATTTTTGCATGTATGGTAGGCTAATGTGACGATCTCGATTTTTTCTGTGATTGGTTTATATCCTTTAGCAAGCTTGATTTGGGTCATTGTAGGCCTATTCGGCAGGTGGCAGCATCATCCTCGGCGGAGGTTTGAGATCTCTGGTCTCATGGATGTGGCAGAGAACATAAAGTCGCATTGCAAAAAAGACTCGACGTACCACTACAGCGCGCCAACTCTCAAATGAAATGTGCTTATGGTTTTTATGGGGAGCATCGGCGTTGTGAGTTTAATAAGTAGGGCCCACATTTTCCGCCAGGCAGCTGCAAATATCCGACTGCATGAAGAGAATGGTGCTCAATATTTCAACGGTGTTTCATAATTTTCCCCTAATGAAATATTTTCAGCTGAAATTTGTGTACCTTTTGGAAAAAAATATTTCGGACAGGCTATGAAGATTAAGAAAAAATTGCCCCCTGCTGCTATCGTGCATGTTTTGGTAGGCCATACACGAAGTTTCTCGAGTGCAGGACTGCTGGTCCGGGTGTACGTAAACTCGGTCGTAGTAAACTCGGTTCCAGTAAAGTCGGTCGATGGGTTTCTGCAGAAGCGGTAAACTCGGTCCGAAGGCATGGGATAAAGTAGTCATTCTAAATAATTGTGGAGAATAAATGCTAAATGCTAATGAAAAAAACAAGTAATTTGACGAATGCACACGTAACGCGCGACAGCATCGGTGCTGCCATCTGGGGAATCAGTGTACAACGTGCAATAAATGCCTAGTTAAAATCTACGTTTTTATGCCGAAAATTTTATATTGCAAGTTCTCTAAGTCTTTTTTGGTAGTTTTGACACAATTTATACTGTTGAAGTAGGCGTCACGGCTTAAAATCGCAAAAAAAGTCACTAAAACCTGCTTTTTAGATTTCGAGATTGTTCAAGGTTACCTACGTTGGTACCCCTGGAAAGCTTGCCAGCAGTGCTTGCATGTTACCATATAAGCAGCAAGTCTGTGTGGGTCCCCAACTGTTTTCATCCTAAATTAGCGGAGTAGCAAAAACCGCGCATTTTGAAAGGACACCGAAATTTGACGATTCTGTAATTTTGAAATCACTGAAGTATTTCTATCGATTTAATCGCTTATGCACAAAATTATCGACCGACTTTACCTGAAACCGAATTTACCTAGACCGACTTTACCATATACCGAATTTATCACGCCCGAGTTCACCGGCTCCCGCTGGTCCGTCATGCAGCATGATTATAATTGGACAGTTCATCTGCAGCCAGCTACGAAAATGTACGCATGCAGATTCGTCATTGCGTCTGCGCGGCCGTCATATCTTTTTGCTAAACCATGCGTGAAACAAAATACTGCTGAAGTTACTGTGCACTGAAATAAACACTGGAGGGGAGCGGGATCACATGACAGTATGTGATGCAAGTTCTGATTGCGACTGCAGCAATGAGCATTATGCATTGAAAAGATGGAGTAAGGCTGATGACGGGGCGTTGCTGCTGCTGCTGCGGCTGCTGCTGATGACCCTTAAGGTCGCGCTGGTCGCCCGTGCTTCGTTTTGTCTCTTTGTGCCGGCGCTCCAGCTCCAGTGTCCAGTCCAATCTGCGCTCTTCTGCACTCACTGCCGCATGCTGAAGCTGACACAATGCATAGATGATGTGCATGGCACCGCTCCCTCACGCACCGGCGCCATTTCCGTTAACGAAAACGAAAATTGCCAATAACGACAGAATGACGAATTCAGTTAACGATTAATAAAATTGTAGTTTACACAACGAAAAATAGTGACTAAAACGAAAATACGACGAAGAAAAAAAAGCGACTAAAAACGAAACCAAACCCAAACAAACAACGACAAAAATGCAACAGAAATACTGCAGTGCACTCGTATGAGTGCTATGCATGCAGTATGCGTTTGTAATGCTAAAGAGTCACTCATGTTATATATAAGATAGAGTCAGTGCTAGATTTTGCTTTATATGCTCTTCTTAGGCCTAACTACGGCCTAAAGCTAAAGTAAACAAGAAATTTGAGCTAATGTTCACGAGACGCGCAAAAGCCTATAGCGGTTCCTGTTCGCGCAAACTGCAGTCAGTCGATCTATCTCCAGCCATTTCGTCGCAGTTCAGTGTGCACTGCAGACGAAGATCGCAAAACCAATAAAAAACCCTTATTTTGAAAGTTCCTCGTCTTTCAAAGTCATCGATGTTGATACGACTGAAAAGCTCGTCACTATATTGTTTGTTGTCATATAGATAGCATGCCCATGCCCGTAATATATCTGCAACAGTTTTCACGAACGACGGGACAAAAACGGTAAAATAACGACTTTTACGGGGGTATATCTCTATGTTGCCCTCGAGCGCAGGTTTCTTTGAACCTAAAAAATCGAGACTTGAACCGTCAAAATATATACGTTCAATGCTGAAAATTTCGTATACGCAGCTTCTCCATTATCTATCTCAATTGATTTCGGCGCAACTCGCTTTTGAAATGTGTCTCGCAGCCCGAAATCGCCAAAAAATCATAAAACCCTTATTTTGGCGTTCAAGGTCATCCAAGGTCATTGAATTCGGTGGCATTCGAGAGCAAGTGTACGACTTTCTATTAGTGATAGGCCATATCTCGCACCTTTATTGAGATACATGCACGACTTATTGGCTGACAATCGCAAATTTTTCCTGTCCTTTCTCATTTAGCGCCTTCGTTCGGGGTGACCCCCTCCGAATTTATGGAAAAGCGTTAGGCCTGCGGTTCCTGCAACTATATGGAGTCTTCCAGGCAGCCAACGGTGAAGATTTGGTAATTCTAGTTTGCACCGTTTTTGACTGATCTACCCGTGTGACAGACGGACAGACAGACGGACAGACGGACGGACAGAATTGCGATAAGACGCGCGAAAAATCAGTCTATCTGCTTTCGCGCGTAATAAAATACTTAATACTTTAAAGTTGTAAGAACTAAACTCAATTTTAAAAACATTTCTTAGAATCAAACTAAAATGTAAACTAAAACAATAAATCGAAACGAAAATCACATCAATGCCTTCACTCTGGACGCAGTCTTACTGTGCTTGCGGCCTGTTCGCGAAGTCGTGCGAAATTAACTTCCCGGTGTGTTCGCGCGTGCGCCCAGATACAAGATTCACTCATTCATTTTCTCACGTCAATCACTATAGGCTACACACATCAATGCATGCATCGAAGCGCACGCTTTTATCAGATCCAAGCTCGCTGTTCCAGTTCTGAAGACTTTACATACATACATGCACGAATTCATCATCACGCATTGTGCACGGTCCATGGTCCAGAAAAAAATGGCACAAAGTTTACGGCACGTTAATTTTACGACCGTATATAATTTGTCTTACGTCAGTCATATATGGGTTTTCAGCAAAATATTCAGAAAGAAATCGCTTACATGATGAAGATCAACCATGGTGTGTCTGAATATGGCAATTAAACAAGCACAATTATTCGAAAACAATATTATAACCGCTAAGTTTGAAAGGCAAGTTCGTGATAGAAACAAAGTTTTGCAGCAAGCCCATTTTTGCTGAACTATAATTATAATGTTGAGTTGTGAATATAAAAAAAATTGAATTAGTTGGCAATCAAGTTATGACAAAAACACTATACACGGCTGTTGGGCCTATAATAATTTGCATATCAAAATTTGTGCAGGTTAGATAATGCATTGAAGTATATATATATGAGAAACTTGCAAATGTCGATATACGATTGTGGGCCAACAGATAAAATTTAGTATTTAGATTTAGTAAAATTTTAGATGCTTGTTCCTGCCATCAATCGGGTGAAATTAATGGCGTAGCCAGAAATTTCAATGATCGAAGGGGGCGAGGGCCTCGTCTCTTTTCCCTTTCGTTTTTTTTCTTTTTCGTGCCCTCTCGCTTTTCCTGTCCCTTTTATCCTTTCTCTCCCTTTCTCTCTCCTCCCTTTTCCCCTTTCCTTTCTTCTCTTAGAGTTAGAAATAGGACCCCCTAAAATGCAGCTAAGGAGTCTGGGAGAGCGCTGTAAGTTTTTAGCGAGGTCTGGGGCAAAGCCTTAGCCAAAATTAAATTTGGTGCACTTTGACTTTAAAAGATGAGATCTGCATGCATGGTGGCAACAATTTTAATTATTTTCCAGAATAAACTGACCAATTTGGCAAGTTTAGTGCAGTTTAAATGTATGCTTATGTTTTGTCTGGAAAATTGGAAAATTGCCCATCCCTTCCCCCTTTTTTCTACGCCACTGGGTACCCGGGTACAATATAATAAAAGTGTTCAATGGATTTCATTTGTAACGGCTCGTGATAACTGATGATAACGGCGTGCAATTGTGCACGCAGAATCGCATGCGGCACGACAGTATGCCGCGCGAGTCAAAGCAAAGCTCATTGGCAGAAGATAGGGTGGAAGGGTGAGTCTGTGAGGGGGAGGGGAAGAGGTCTGTGGTCAGCCGCTTCCTGCAAGCTAGGCCAGGCCTTCAGGCCAAGCGGACAGGGCTGGGGCGGGCACGACAGAACCGGGCCGGGATGGGGCGAAGTGACCGGTGAATTAATGAGCGGCTTCTAGTTGCCAGACAGACAAGCCCACTACACACTGGATGACCGCATCACATGCTTCAGAGCCACACACAGACAGACAGACAGACACACACACACACACACGTACTCGCTCGTCTGCATCATTGCATCCATGACATCACTATAGGGTGATTCAACTAATCTCTTCGACAGATTACGTCCTGAATTTGCATCTTTCTCTTCTTCCTCTCCTCTTCTGCCGCTTCCTCTTATTAACTGCAATCGGCATTGGTTCCCTGCGAACGTATTAAGTGCGAGGTGCGACAATGCGTAAAAACTGCGAGTGTTTTTGTGTGAAATTTATATTTAATAACGTATAATGATATAATAATCAGCTGGCTTTCATCGGCATAATAGAGATCGTTCACTATACCGCACATCTGGCACATTTGGACGCCCATGCATAGGTCTATATGGACTCGTCGACTCGATATAGTTTATAGAGGTTTGCCTGGTGTGCACTGAAATCAGACGCTGGGCATCTTTCGACGTCCCATTTTTTTCATCTCATGCAGCTGCGCGAAAATGTAAGAACATCATAAGCCGTGCCGAGTGCGTTTGCGTATATAGCCTTGCAGCAATCTGCATGGACGTATGGATGAGTGATCCTTATGACCGGAAGTTGGACGGGAAGTGCCTCCTGGCGAGTGGACGGCATAACGCTCATAAGTATCGCATCGCGCGATGTAATCGGCGCCAGTATACGATCGATACGCTGTGCGCATTGGTCACGCTTGCACAACTTTCCCACCAATCAACGCAAGTAGGTTCTCACCGCACTGGGCCCTGGAGGGACGAGTAGGCTATAGTCAGATAAAAAAAAACTGGGAAAAGCCCGAAGCTCGGTTCATGGAGGAGGCTATTATTAAGAACCTGGATTTTTTTGCAAAAGTTGCAGGCATTTTGTTTTAAAACTGCGTCATATATAGGCCAAGTCAAGAATTGGGGGCGACTGGGCGAAGCCCTTTCCGCCTTTGAAGCTGAAAACGTTTAGGCAATCATTTGTAGTATTTCTGCTTACATTTATCAGTTTTTGAATATTTTTATTATATTTACATGCTGCTTTGATTGAGGAATGTGACCCGTGTTCGTATTGACCACTGCGTATGATTGGAAGGGAAATGGCCAGATTGACCCTTTTTGGATCCGTCAGTACTCTGCTCAACGCTGAAAATTTGCAATTTTTTTATATTCCTGAAACGTCAAAACCTATGCGTTAGTCAACAAAAACGATGCACCATGTGAAGGACTTTACCATCGAATACCCTCTCAGTGTTCACTATTTGTTCAGTTCGTTTAATTGACGCACCGCGCATAACTGCATGCATGTATAGGCCCTAAGTTTTCTTTTTGCAGGAGATTTGGCAAAATAGTGGGGACATGACACCTCCCTTTAAAAAGTGGCGAGTTAGCGACAGCGTCCGCGTCTTCCCGCCAAACTTCTGATTGGGCCGAAACGGCGCGCGCGTTATGCTTGCTCCGTTCAATCCGATATTTATTTAGCGCCCGAGAGGCTCATATGATAGGGCTATACTTAAGCGTGGCGGCAGGCAGTTACGGCCGTCGGCGATGAATGCAGGCAGCAGACGGCTATTGGTCTAATTATATACTTCACAGCAGAGCCGTGTCATAAATGCATGCGTGCCGCGCAGAATTGTCTCCCGCAGGCGCTCAGGGCTTTAGTTGCTGCTTATTAACGGTGCTTACGTCACACCCGACTGCAGAGGGATAAAGCGTAGAGGGCCACACGCATGCATGCAGGAGACATATTTTTCTTTCTTGCTATACCGGTCTGCCTTTATAACAGTTTTTTTTTGCGAAAAATCAAGTTCACACGCGGGTTATAATATTAAAAGCAGTGCTTTTCCGAAATACGACGACAAAAATATGGCCATAAACAAACTTGCCTCTCTGGAATTTGTATAGGGGTTTATCAAAAAGTCTTAGAATCGAAAAAGAATATAGTCACAGTTTTTTGCCATAACTTTATAAAACATTAATTGATTAGCCTAAAAGTCTTTATTCACTGGCAAACTCTGCATAGAATTCGCAACAACGCATGCAGTGATCATTATAACGCCATGCGAGCGCACGTGCCACAAAATTGGGTCGCATGTTCGCAGTGGCGACATTGATAATCTTTATTTCACCAAACAAACATTGGTAGACAAAAATTAAACAAAAAAACAACAATATAGAGTTAGACTCGAAGAATTGTCATGTAGAGCAAACAGCTATAGAGTCAGCAATATCAAACAGGAAAAAACCCTGAAAAATCTCAAATCGCGTTAGTTCTGGCTGTGAATTTGTTTACATTGGCGACGAACTGCAGAAGTCGTTCCGAGGAAGGCATGACTGCAGCAGTTGCCGCGAAACATCGACGAATTGAACTGGTAAATATATGCTGCACTTTATGAATTCATATTAAAGCTGCAACGCCCTAGTTTTTCAGGTCATTCAATGACAAAAGCATCCGCACATTTGGCATGCACGCCTCTCATGATGCGTGCATGCAAGCAGTGGAACGAGATGGCGCGAAGCAAGCAAAGCAGATAAGTGATAAATGTATGTGCGGTGAACTGAGGAATGCATGACACCGCAAGACTAGCTCCGAACGACGGCATTGCTGCATGGGTGAATGGATCATGGATCGAATGCATCGGGCATCGCTGGAGCCAGAGAGGCTGCAGCATGAAACCACGCGCTTGCAGCAAGGAGTCTAGAGTTGTTATTTTGTAGCCTAATGATACCGCGCGCGGTTTAAGTGACGATGTCGATTCAAGTTTTCTGAAATCGGCAATAGCAAAAATGGACAATATCCTGCAGCCTGCATGCAAAAGGGTCATATTAACGTACAGATGCAAATGGTTTGTACAAAATTTTTGTATGTAAAGTATAATTACAGCCCCAATCATATATACCTGTTTGGAAAAGTCAGTGCTGTGTTTAAATATTGCACAAACAGAATGATAATATCAAAAGTTAAGCCTATCCCGATGCACTTGACATGCGGTGCACCCCTTCTCCGTTTATCAGCTTGCAAAGTAGGCATAGGCTTATACAGTGTATGTTCATATCCCGTATAGATTTTGCGGGATGCAAATTGTCGCTAACTTGTGCACACGGTGGGATGGCTAGGCTGAGTTGTACATGGATATCTGGTTGCATCATTGATCTACATGGTTTATTACCTACAGAATACTAACTCTACAACTGACTTTACGGACAAATCTGGCTTTGTGTAGGCCTATATAAAGCAACGCGATGCATGAGTCTCATTTATCCGGCGCGAGAACATTAAGCTGAACATCTCTAAAAATGCGGCTGCGGTGGTCCATGCGAAGAATATATCGATTGTTCGCTGCAGGACGGCCCGCCATCGGTCGACCAACGGACACACACACACACGGCGGTCACGACCAGTCTCAGGTCAACTCAGCCTGGCCGTCCCTCACGGCGGTCACGAGGAGCGGTCTCGAGGTTATCACGACCGGTCATACGGCACCGGGTCGAGCCACGACCGGACCAAGCCGGGCCGGGTGACGGGGGATGGGGACAGAGTCGGGGCCGGGGAGGGCTTGGCAGGGCATGTCGGGAAGGACCATGGGCTGTAGGGAGAGAGGGCCAAGTGTGAGTCAGGGGCCGCGGCGGGTCGGATGACCGAGGTGGCGTGACCGGGCAAGGAGGGGTCGTGAGCTGGGTTAATGTCCACACACTCAGTCTCATCCTATCATAGACCTATACTGCATGTGGGAATCTGATGCTTCTTCTCTTGCTACTGCTGCTGCTTGGTGCGACGCGACGAGAGAAGTCCATCAAAGCGCACGTAGGGTCTACAATATCACCGGCATGGCGAGGATTTGGAGTCGTTGTATAGGCCTATCTGCCGCTGCTGTTGTATATGTTCGTGTGATGAATGCTCTCACGTAACACTTTGCAGATTTTACCTTATTGCTTACGAACGAATAGCCATGCTGAGTTGTAGGCTATAGACTGCATGTAATCATGTATGATATATATCTGCATATACAAATGTGAGTATGATCTAATCAAATTTTGCTGGCCAGCCATGCACATGACCGCTAGTCATGATCAGAGACCCAATCCCCGCCTTCCGTTGGACGCCTGCACAACGGCCACATGCAGCTATAGGCCTATTAAGTATAGGGGCCTGTGTAAAAAGGTGCATAACAGGGTATCTGTGATGTGCAACAGTGCCATTAGTCAATGATAATCTTTAATTCACCGATAACGGTAGACAAACACAGAGAGTAACACAATAGCAACACAGAACAAAAAAAAAAGAATACATATACATGCAGTCCATAGTCCACAACGGTGACAATATTATCGAAAAACAACTTAATTGTCATTTTGTATACACGGTCAACTAAAATACGAGCCATGCACAGAGATTCTGGTCAAAACTGAATCGGATGTATGCGATTACATACAGTAAAATACTTGAAATACTGCAGGAAAATAAGTTGATATGAAATATTGCAATGATGCTGTGCAGTCTTGCAGATTTTGATATAGGCCTATATTTCACACATGTGTGTTAGGATATCGTTAAAACTTTTATCTCTTTTTCCAAACGCATTTTGATCCATTTTTTTAAAATTTTGCATGGGTAAAATTATAACTATTTTGTAACAAAACACATAAGCCTATACAATCGTCAAAAACGTCAGAAACAAACTTATCATCATTATGCATCCAGCATATCATGCATGAATAAGCTTATTGGGTTGGTTACTAAGGATAAAAGTTATTCAGAACAAAAATAGGCTTTTACATTGCGGACTATCATTTTTTCTGCTGAAAGCTCATCAGTAAGCCTATACTGCATGCATGCACTAGAGCTCCTTATCTTTTTCTGCGTGCGGTTTAAATACGAAGATGCGATATATGACGCTGCTCAGCTGCTTTTTTCCTGAGGCATGCTGTCGGAAACGTGTTTTCTTATCGAAAAATTTTCATAAAAACTACAAAATTGCAAACTGACACTCCCCTGCATTTGTTAAAATAATCGGAATTAGAACTTGAAGCATGCCTGCAGCAATTTCATTCGTCGGAAATTTGGAGCTGTGTGACGGAAAATTGCAACAGCCTATACTTGCTGGCCATTACTTTCTTAACCAAGCACGACGCTGATTGCATGCGATAAATTATATTAACCGTAGGCCTATTTATGTTGCAGAGCATTATATCGTCGTTATACACGTTGTCATTATCGTTGTAATGCTGCGTGCATGCGTCCCGTATTGATTGTTCCGCGTAAAACTCGCGACTTGCCGTCAAATCCAGTGTCCGATAGCTCTCCATGCGACGGCTGCGGTGCATGCGGCGCACAATGTAGATGGATTAAACCGAAGTGCGGCGGCGGCGCGGATGCATGGCCGCCGAGGAGGCAAATTATTCCGGAATTGCACCATTACTCTCCGGAGAACGTGACAGCCGGGCGTGCAGCGCCCACAGCCAGCTCGCAGGTCGTGGGTCGACACACGGGTCCGCCTCCCGCGTATACTATAGGCGCCGCACGCCAGAACCTCGGGCACGGTTGCCAACCGTTTGCAGTTGAAAGAATCCAGACGCGTAAAACATTTTGCTGCCAAACGGTCTCGAAATGCAGTAGGCCTAGAACATAATACTTAATGCTCCAAAAAGTTACTACGAAAAGTTGGATATCATGCATGCATGAAACTAGGCCTATAGAAAAAAATCACAAACAAACCATCTGAAATTTAACTATATGACAAAACAGCCGAATATGAAATATGACACACAAAATTTAAGAATGGGCCTAGGCCCCGACATGCATAATTTGTCTAGGCTATAATAATAAAATCAGTCGTTCAGGTTGATGAATAGTTTACGCGTTATGACGACTGTCTGACTGACTGCAGGGTTTATTAAAATGCAACAAACGTGCATCGACACGGCACAAAGAAAACCAGAATTAAATAACACGATGCAAAGATAAACAATTAATTACATTCCTGCATGCATGCGTCATTGCAGTTTTTGCATGTATATATATAGCTACACAATATATTGTATTTTAATTTAACAAATCTAATTACATTAAAAAGAACAAATTTATTGAGTATAGGTGTATGCGCCGAGACGGTTTCGACATAAGGCCTAGGCTGCGATAAGCAAAACACCTCTGAAAATGCATGACAAATGTAATGTTTGGCATTCATTCGTCACGCATTTTTAGAGGTTGCCAAGTGAATGAACTGATGTAAAATGTTACTGCGTGCATTAACTGCAGCTTTTTTTCTCTAAAAATGTATATATAAAATCCAAACTTTTTGACTGAAAAATCTCAAATTTTGGGGGTGTAGGCCTAATCAAAATCGCGGTGACTATTGATACGGCAGCCGTAGAAATGGTTTGTAAGCCAGCGTCGCTCGCTAGCGTTAGCGTTGTGCATCGTAAGGAAGTAGAAATAGAGTTGATATTATGGTTAGGGTTAGGGTTAGCGTATTTCAGAAAATTATGTAAGGATAGATGGACACCCAAACTAAAACTTTAACATTGGTCATGAATTGCAGTGTACTGGAGGTTAGCATTACATTTGCCGACTGTCGTTACCAGTGATACCCTGCTGGAGTTAAGGTCGTCAGTTGGCTGGCTGCCGGGAGGGCGTGTCGGATGCTCGTCGTACCGCCGCACAGACACAGTTGTGGCCGATATAGTGCTCGTACGTATATATACCGGCTAAGGCCGTTCAAGCCAGCTGCCGGATAAATAGCCGATCCTGGTAAAACCGCATATGTGTCCGACAACCGTATGAATAGCTGCTAAGCTATTGATACAGATGTGATAGGCTATAAAATAACCTGTGCTATTTTTGATTGGACCATAATTATAGGTTCCGATATGTCCTTAAACTTCACTAATTTGTTTACTTGCATGCATGATTTTTAGGAAAATAATTAAAATTGTTGCCACCATATTTTAAGGATATAAAAAGCATCAAATTTTACTTCGACTCCATTTTTGATCCCGCTGGGCCAGCTTATACAGCGCTCCCCAGACCTTTTATAGCTGGATTTAAGGGGTCCTACTTGTTAGGAAAGAGGAGGGGGAGGGGAAAAGGAAAAAGAGAAGGAAGGGAAAAACGGATAGTAAAGGGGAATGAACGGGAGCATAAAAATGCGAGAGAGGAAAATAATTCCTAAATAAAGGAGAGAATTGGAAAGGGCCGGAAGAGAAGTGGGTAAGGAAAGTGAGCTCACCCCCAGGAGGGCTAAGTTCCCAAGTTGCGGATGGGTCTTATCTGGTGATTTTAATGCTGTTTTGTCCGACAATAGT
>Ga0209454_1000467_pt1 | contig 21553 bp, 8 predicted proteins | sample WorMetHERISLAND1_2_FD_187400 | JGI IMG/M metagenome (GOLD analysis project Ga0209454, IMG submission 187400) | Marine gutless worms symbiont microbial communities from Max Planck institute for Marine Microbiology, Germany - Olavius geniculatus... | ecosystem: Host-associated > Annelida >... | reverse complement strand
GTCCCTCCGTCCGTATGTCAGCGTCAGACGCTGCTGAAGCCGCTTGACAGAAACTGGGAATAAGGGGGGAGGGTCGAAAAGGTAGGGGGTGGGTCAGAAAATGTTGAAAATTTTATGCAAAAAAAATTTTGGTGCAAAATTTTGATATGATTCAAGATGCATCTGGTCAGTAGGGGAGGGGGCGGCCCAGTGTTTGAATTGTGAAAAATTAGCTCGGGGGGTTAAACTTTTCGACGGTCGGAGACTGAACAAAGTTGTGACGTAAATCGTATGTATACAGCTAGCTGACCCCCCTGTACATAATTTGACAGTGTGTTAGGGGGGCTGAGAAAACAGTTGCAAAAATGTCGTATGTGTGGCTATCTACAAACAAATAATCGAAACGTCAAATGATATAGGCTACTAAATCTGTCTTGTGTTCTGTCACCGGATATAGGCCCAATAATTTCTGAGAATAGGCTTAACCACACAAGAGAACCACACATTTCAGAACGAGGCCAAAGTTTCTGGCTATGGTAAAACCCCCTATGACATACCATTTTAGCAACAATACCACACGGTTGATATAATCGTGCGCATAATGATCCTTCAAGGTCATTTTCGTGTCATCTGAAAAAGCTTATACGACTTCCTATCAGCGATCAATAACATGGGCCCTATCTCTCACCATTTCTGAGATACAGCAAGTTATTTATTGGTTGAAAAACGTCCATTTTTCCTACCCTAGCTCTGCTCAACTTCAAATTTGAAAATGTCTCCCCTGCACTGGATAGATGCAATTTTGCAAGCGAAGAGCTGTGACATCTGGCTAATTAATCATGTTAATAAATTTTCTGGTAAGACCTACCATTTAGCCACAAAACGTGTTACAGAGGACAGACAGACAGACGAAACATCGTACCAATGGTCAACCAAAAATGCCAAAGCCACAGTGCATACACAATTGCCCTGTCACACAACCTACTCGGTAACAACCTATATTGAATTTGCGATTTTACGTTGTAATCTAAAGATAGCAGTTTAACAAAAAACACCAAATTACGGCACTGAAAACAATCTTGTCTTCGTAAAAACTCACATAAACTTAGTTCTAAATGTGTATCAACATTAACATCAACTGCATGAGCAAGCTACAAAAAGAACAAGCTGTGTCTTCAGTTAGCAGCAGACTGTTCACAGTTCACCATCCAAACTAACTGCATCCACATCATGTACCCTGACACACAAACCACTAGTACCAGAGGTGTCTACACCACCGCAAATGCTCTATCATAAACTTAGGGGATGAGGTTTTCTGGCTCTTTAAGAAGGAGGGGGGCTGCCATAATTTAGAATCAAAATTAAAGCAAACTTATCTTCAGCTTACCAGCAAATGCATTTTCTGAAACATAAACTGTCAAAAACCAACACTGGGACTTTGCCCTAAAATCTAACTAAGTTTACAGTGCTAATCAGATAATCTAGATGGAGTTGAAGAAAAAAACACGGAAAATGGGAAAACAATAGAGGGAAAAGGGAAAGAGGAATGACAGTAGGGAAACGTAGGGATAGGGGAATTTGCTGCAAAAGCTCAAAGGGGGAGGGAATAAGGTTAGACGCCTCTGGTAAGTGAAGCAGACTTGAGACAAGACTAATAAATTGCAAACTGTTAACAAACATCCCAAATTCCAATTATAACAGTTCAGTGAATGTGACATAGCAAAAAAGCAAAAAAAAATCTGATCTAACTCATGCTACCAGCAGACAAATCTCGGTAAACTTCATTTCGTATTTTTTATAACCAACACAGTCTGATATAGCAATCATGGGCATAACTCGGTTCACCGGGTCTCTTGAGGCTTGAGGAAAGTATTTCAAAATTTCCAGAGTGCGATTTATTTACAAGACAGAAGCTCCGACGTTCAAACATCAGTGAAAAGCACTGGAGACAAGCGCTGACGATGCACAAGATGTGATATCAGTGAGTGACACATAAATACATTGACTGAGTCTGACACGCAGTGGACAATACAAAATACGTGCTCCTTTGTACTAACAAGCATCAGGTCGGTCCAGCCCTTGTACAGGTTTACGGACCTACCTTCATTAGTTATGTACGAAGGTCAACAACAACACTTAATGGATGATGGTGAATTGTGTTAACAAATGACATTACCATGAGATCATGCATGGGAAGGGGAGATCAAATTAGCCTATAGTTATGGATAATGACTTTAATGAGGCCAGCAGAAGATGCTATAACATGACAGGACAGATGCTTGCTTCTAGAAATAATCTCCAATTTACACTAAGGACACTACCTGAAGTAGTTAACTGGTGATACGTTCACAAGCTTTCTCAAAGATTCTCGGATTGTACCATCACGGCAATGAAGTAAAATCAATTTATCACTAACTAACTTTCTGCAAATCATTAAATTTCCGGAGAGATTGGCACTTCTGCAGTCGCAAAAATTATACAACAATCGGTTATTGGCAGTACCCCAAATGTTGATGAAGCATTTCGAAATGTTACCACCTATGTAATTGTGAAAAATTATAATACTGAACATTATAAAATGTCACTAAGTGAGAAGTGCACTTTAAAGATTCATTACCAGGGAAATCCGCTGTATAAATTATCTAAACCTACAACAAAGCTTGAATGCATAAACAGCCCATCACCATCATCCAAAAACTGCTGCGTATAACGCGTCTACGCTTGCTCAAGACTAAACATGACTATCATCAAATAACACTGAATGTAGGTCAGAATAAATATTGGCATAAAAATATAACAAAACAAACAACAATTGAAGATAAAAAAAGTTCGATCAACAGATTGATTACTAGTCACGTTATAATTGTCGAACAAGCGTATAAGACACAAAAACTTTGTCACGACATCGTAACATCAACAAAACAGCATGACAACAAAGCAAACCGAACGTTCCTGGCATATAAATAGGTAACAAACTCAGTGAAGTTTCACGTTAAAATCTGGTAGTTCAACTTCCATGGCCACTTACGTTCAGCTGGCCGCCTGGTTGATTTTCCATTCATTGAAATACTGAACAAAACAATGTAACAAAATAAAAAAAAATTTCCTAGCACACAAAAAAGTAAAAAATGCAAGACATTAGCTGTTAAACGGATGACTCTGCTGTTGCGATGTTCGACGTCGTGACAAAGGGACAAGTCTGATTTAACCTCAGCAACCGGTAACAGTCGGGTCCAAGCCCGACCGCTTCGTGATGTGCAATTTGACTAGCTCCTCCGAACACGTTGGGTGAATTCCAATCGTTGTCGTCAGCCGCTCCCAAGTCAGTCCACATCTACATATACAAGCAACCACATGCATTGATCTAATGGCCATTTTCAGGCCTAAACTCACTTCTGCGGTGCCCAAAATAGAACTCCAACATGGTCTGTCACCTTGCCGAGGTGGCAGGGCTTAGCACTCTGAAGACCCGAAAGATTCCTAAAATCCGTAGAAGAGGAGCTATCCAAATGCTGATCAACTCTCCTTTGAGCAGATATGTTACACAATACCAGTGCTAATGTACCTTAATGCCAATTTTGGCTTCACAGCTATCTACCGCTTTATAGCTGCTTATCCACGACTTCATGGCTTCAGTTACAGTTGAGGACGCACACTGGGCCGAAATGAGGTGGTGTAAAAGCCTGCTCACCCTGAAGATAAGGTAAGGTAAGACCCAAAATAGAAGACAGAACGTCAGTGGTATTCGCCTGTGTCAGGTGCCAGATAACACTGTGTAATACAGTTATGACAGATGAAAGATGACACTCTATAGCTCCGACATGGGTTCCCAAAAAGAATTACATGCGCACCCAATTTATTATGCTGCAATGACCAATTAAATGGCCTAATACCATATTGACCTAAACATACCAGTGGTCTACAAGAAATCCAGAGGAAAACTGTTAAACACTGATAAAAAGAACGCTAATTAAAGAACAGTAAAAACCAGAAGGCGCTCGTAAGAGTGCATATCTCCACCAAGTGAAGCGATTTTAACATTACTATTACTACTAATACACCTACAAATATAACACCTGCAACTACACGATACAACTAGGAAAAGAGAGGGAGAAAGAAGAGCTGCTTCACGGAGGGAGGGAAAAGTAACAGCCGGTGTTGCTGCTTGTGCAATGACGTCATTGCTACCATGAGTCATCATGTACACAGAACAACGGAACGACGGAAACACAGACAGAACGACCAATCTCTTAATCTCCTTCAATGTTCACTACGTTCACACTTGGCGGAGATAATGAATCCGAGACTGCAATACCTGAGAGCAACAGCATATCCCTGCATCACTTCACCAGCATTGGGTCCAGTGAAATGAAGGCCGAGCACTTTGCCCGTCGACTTATCAACTAACACCTGTACGCAGAGCAACAACGAAGTCATTATGCACAAGCAAACTGGGTGTCTCAAAAAAAACCAACAATGATGAGACACAACTCAACTCAGCCTTCCATCCTTGCGGGGTAGATAAGTCGACCAACAGTTTGCCTAACTGCAATTAAGATGGAGTGCGTTCAGTTCAACTGTGTCAGGATTCGGGTGGCAGATAACACTGTAGCTCTACAAAGATCTATGGACAACTTTAAATTTTATACAACCCAATGAGGAGCTTGTGTGCCTTGGTAGTGTAGCGGTAGCGGGTCAAACTTGTAACCCTGAGGTTGCGGGTTTGATTCCAGCCCGATGCACTGCCAAGTAACGACCTTGGGCAGTTGTTCACGCACATGTGCCTCTGTCACCAAGCAGTACAAATTTGTACCGGCCTCACCACTGGGAACGTAACAACAGTATCTGGGAGAGGTGTGGCCTACCGCCCATACAGCTGAGTTGTGTTTGCACACACTGCAGGCTCAGGGCCTTAGAAACGGAGATGAGCACCGACCCGAAGCTGTGAAAGGGCAATGATGACTGTGGGGTAAGTTACGTTACCTTATTGAGTTTCACGCCCTAGGTCCACTGTCACTGTGATATATAACTTGAGTATGTGCTACACATCTTTATGCAGCCTGTGCACTTGTATACTGTATAGGTCAACTCAGCTTCTACACTCTGCAGGATGTAAAATACTATGCAAAACTGGCAGCCAATTGTTCTACAATACAGTCATCAAATAAACAGCAATTTCTCTCGCATTAATGGCAGTACAGTGCACAGATGTAAAGAACACTAAGAAGAACAAGCAAATTTAGAAAATGCATTTTTAAATGAAAAGTGATTACAACTATTTGTTATAACATTGCGTGATCTTGGTCCATAATGCGTAGTGTAGTAATATGATTAACCATAAAGCCGAAACAAAATGTGCAAAAAAACTAACCTTCATGTAGCAGGAGTCGGCATGCCTCTGGGCCACAGTAAACTCCAGCGGCTTGTAGTAGGCATGATATATTTCAATCGTATCTTCACCGTACTCTTTGATAGCACTTTCCTCCGAGAGTCCGACGAACGAATATTCTGTCGGGGTGAACACTGTTGTCGGCACCTACACAGTTGTGAACAAGAATTGCTATCAGAAAATTACTCGGAGACTATTCTTGTTAACACTAAACAACTGTTTCAACAGGCACTTACCCAGATTAGTCAGAAATCGAAAATAAATGATGATTCCCAATAAAATGCTTAAAGACTGCTGTGATAAAATGATGCCAGACAAACTGTATCAAAGCAAACACTGTAATTTATACCATTAATATCAGCCTCATCAGTATCACATTATGAAATATGATGAACATCATGTAACTTCTAAAGAAACACATATAAAATTCCAACTGCCTACTTAATTATTAAGACCTACATAACAGTTAAAAGCCAAGCTTTTGGAAAGTAAACAATAATCTCAGTCAGAATATGAAGAAAATATAAAATAGATTAACCAACAAAAGTTACGGAGCCATAAATCTCACCATGTGGTAATCCATGTGTACTTTTGAATTATTAAACAGTCTTCGGGCTAACAGCTTTCCTGCCCTGGTAGCAACTGGAGTTAACTCTGGTCGATCCTGGGCAATACAAATACATAAACGCACTAGTTAATACAACAAAATCTTTACTGCAGCATTTTAAACACAGTGCTGTTACAAGCTAATATAATACGATGTACAATAATAAAATAAAATACAACAAAATTAGCTTCAAGACACATTGCTATTTCCAAGTACATTCATGTCATGGCAAAGCAATAGTACAGCGGCATCTATACGACTGTATGTGTTTTATTCTGAGAAAAAAGTGCACACTCATCATTAACATAAACAGATTTAACATAGTCTAAATAACAAACATTATTTCTGGAATCACACTGGTAAAGCAAAGCACCAAACAAGTTGATCGCATGGTGTAGCAGTAACACATCACATCCTATCAACAAAGTTGATCTATGCCGAGCAGGGTTAGTACCTGGAAGCACCCAGCAGGTGTATAAGCCATCTCATTAACTAACCACCCACCCACCCCAGTTGACTCATCGATATTCAACAATCAATAACTCCGCTAAAAAAATAATATTTTTAAACAAAATTTGGTGATCGCTTTAGTGATTTACTGGAATCAAGTGTACGAAATTTTATTCAGATTCGTTCAGATCTGACATTTCTACTGTACAATGTCTAGGCGGTTACTTTTTTCCAAATACAGGGTATTACTATAAACTAGAGCTGTCGAATTAATGCATTAAAAGCCATTATCTTAAGGCGTTCGTTATGCGTTAAAAAATTAACATGTGTTAAAAAAATTAATGCACATAAGTAAATTTATTTAATTTTGCAAAACAGGAGTTCCAATATTCCACTAAACTACGTTTATTTGATGACTGAATTCAAGTAATTAAAAAGTGTTTTGTTGCTGTTTCATCACTACTGCCACGATCCTGTGAGACAGGAATGACTTCATGGGCTTCATTCCATTAACCCTCTTGATGTAGCCTACCTACAATATCAGCAATTTTAATGATGTGTTATTAGTGCATTAATGGATGCATTTAAAAAATTAATGCAGTGTGTTAATGTGTTAGAAAATTAATGCTTCGATAATCAACAGCTCTACTATAAACAGGAAAACTTTGAAACCACTGCCATCATCATTATTATTATGTACTACCTTTAGAACGTCTCCAATGGCATAGATGTTTCTCACGGTGGAACGTTCCAAGTCTCCGTCATTGTTGCCAATGATATACCCTGACTCATCCAACTTGACCCCCAGCTCAACGAGGCCAATGTTGTGAGTCTCCGGGGCACGACCTTAGCAACACATCAATCGGTCACTCAATATGTCAACTAATCATACAATCAATCAATCAATCAATCAGTTAGGGCGAATTGCACCAACATCGTTCATGATCTCGGTTCAGCTAAAACTAGATCAAGAGTTGAACCGAGTTCACGCAGTATTACGTTGCAACAAGTTGAACTCGGATCAGCTGATGCCATTCAATTGAATGGCAATGGTTATACCGTGGACGACGCTGATTGGTCAAGCCAGGCTCGGCCTACAAGCCAACTACAGTGACGTCATCATCACACGCAATGATTAGGCAACAGTCCGGTACCAATTGGCTGTAATCTGTTCAAATTTAAAGTTTTCCCAAAATTATTAAACAATTTCCGCATCAACAGTTGCATAATAAAGTTCCGAAAATATGCATTTTATGTTCCAATAGTTATTTATTATTCTACGTTTGTTGTCAATATTATGTTCACCGCTGCTACTAGCTACGGCATAGCAATGGCACATTGGCACGCTAAAATGCTGTTTGTTTGTCCATTAATTAATTTATCCAGCAAAAAGACCAGATATAGCACAAATGTAACATATCTAGATCACAAATATAATTGAATTTAACGCCTTATAAATCAATACGAATGAGCTTTTGTTGCTGTGGTTAGGGTTCGATCGTTTGGTTAATATAGAAACGAGACATTGCCACCGAAAAATGCGATTTATTCATCCATTTGTTAATTTATCAAACAAAGAGATAACATAAAATGAATATCAAGTGAACATCTAACATGTCCAGATCATCAGTATAATTGCATTAGAGGTCATATAATTTGATACAAAGAAGTTTTTCTGGGCAGGATAAGCTTCGAATCGAACAATTTTTTGCAGCAATAGTATAACGGCATTCATCACTTGAACTGAGATCAAAATTTGATCGGTGGTCAGATGGTGGTTCAGAATTGAACGAAGATCAATGCTTGGATAGCTTTGGAGATTATGGCTGAACTAGGTTCAAAGTTAAATCTGACCCGGGTTCAAAGTTGAATGACGTTGGTGCGATGCGCCTTAAGTCAATCAATCACACAGTCAGTCAGTCATTAAATTTATGAATCAATCAATCAAGTGATCAATTGATCAACTACATATTTCAATAAACTTATAGGCTATTTAACAGTAACGAACTAGCAAACTATGTCACCCACTGCTGTCATATTGTGCAACCGTTCAATCATTCAATTGTTGCCTTCATGATAGTACCGGTAGATCTACTTCAAGGTTAATAGGAAATGTAGGTTTAGATGACAATGCATCTGTCTTTATTTGCCAACAAAAACAAATGACGCATCAATAATTCTAACACATTACATGGATTGGACAAAAAAGCATGGGGGACTCTCATTACTGCTCGTAAAACGAAAGATGAACATAGTAGCACCTTAATAAAAATATCAAGCTTGCTACTCCCTAATTAATGCAGTAGATGATGTCCAGGTATAATTTTCTAAAGAGCCAGCATACGAGACATTGGTCAACTAATAAATCGGTCAGTAATTGCAACAGATGTTACCAGCAGCTGCAAGGACCGTGTCAAACTGATCGGACTTTTGCTCGTGGTTGGCTGTTGCCCATGACACCGAAAGACGACCTGATTTTTCATCTTTCGTCACAGACTTTGGTTCGCAGCCCATCAATATCTTGACTCCATCCTGCTCCATTGCCTTCACCACCAGCGACGCCATTTCCTACGTCCAACCATCACATCAGTATTACTCAGGCGTGAAGCTGAAACAGCAGACGTTAAAATAACCTGAAAGGCTTTTGTCAATAGTAGCCAGCTAATTTTAGCTCACTTAATCAACATTTTTTCCAGAACTATGGCACCAGTTTACTACTACTACTACTACTACTAACAATAATAATAAGCAAATTTGTGCCAGTATGTCGACTGATTTCAGAGACGCTGGACGTTCAGTTATATTGGTGTTATACAGTTAGAGCTAGACCTAAATGTTTGATGGAAGAGAAACGTTTCTAAACTACGCTTGAACAGAGCTAGAGAAATAGAACATAAAGTGTCAGCGTTAAGAGAGTTCCAAATGGCAGAAGCAGAGCACGTGCGGCCAGCAAAGTGAGTTCTAATAGTCTGTCTGTGAAGCAGCAGTATGGTGAAGAACAGAGATGATGTGTAGATTCCCGAGGTCTGATGTGATGGCTGAGTTAGGCCGGAGTTGATGTGTTGTGGATCTTGTACATGAGAATGGCGAACTTCTAGTTGATGCGCTGATGAACTGGTAGCCAGTGTAACTGTTCCAGCAGTGGTTGAGATGGTGACGGTCGCGGAGCTTGCAGAACGATTCGTGCCGCGGTGTTCTGCACGTGCTGTTGCTTCTGAATGCTGCTGGCTGGAGCACTGTGCAACACAGCGTTGCAGTAGTCCAGCCGAGACAGTATTAGGCTGCACACCAGAGTGAGCGCCAGTTCCGTCGTCAGTAGATGTCGGATGTGTCGAATGGCATGTGCGTTGAAGTTGCATGCTCTGGCCACCGATGTCGCATGGCGGTCGAATGACAGATGATGGTCCAGCACAGCCACGAGAACCTCTATGTAGTCAGCGGCTAGTAGATTAGTGCCGGCGACAGTCACAAACGACACAGTCAACATGGTGTTCAGATGGCTCGAAGTACCAATGACCAGGGCCTCTGACTTGTCGGGGTTTAGCTGGCAATGTCCAAAATTGACTTCAAGGGAAACCAACTCAACGTAGCACTGTACTAGAAATTCCAGACCATGTGGCAGCTCTGATGAGGTGACAATGACAATCTTTAGTCGCAGAAAATTACTCAAAATTGGGTAAATAAAGACACTAGACTATGGTGGTGTGGACACGTCAAATGCAAATGATGCTGGGTCAAGCAACAAATAATGACACAAATTGCCAAAACTACAAAAAAACACTTTTTTAGATGGACAGTGATAAGTAAAATATAAAAAGGTTCCGCTTGTCTAAAGGAAATGCTCAAGTTAAAGAACTACAAGCAATGGGAAATAAGAATAAATGGGATAACTCAAATGAGGTCATTATACAAACCACCCAGTTATATGTGCAATCTAGTTTTTGCATCACAGAAAAAAAACTGACAACAGTTCAGTAATAAATGCCATTTCTGACAGCAGCAAACTCAGCAGCCTGCGGATCAATTTTTCACTGCAGCACCGCACTCCACTTCAATTCCAAATCTCACCTGGTCAAACTGTCGAAGTGGTCTTGATCGAATGATGACTGTCGTGTCAAACCCACATCCAGCAAGAAAACCAGCCAGTTCCAGCGAAACATCTGAGCAAGATTGTCAGGCATGGCATAACTAACATATCCACTTTCACTTTCATATGTTATAACCTGCATGTAAACTGTAAAGGTAGCACAGCTAAGCACACACTACATAAGCTTAGCGCATTAGTTGTATCTATCACCACAGCTTTAAAGCTCTTAGCTGTAGACATAAAAATAATGTCATGGCAACTTCTTTGGATAACATTTGAAAACTGGCCTAAAAATGAAATAACTGCGAACAATGGACCACTTAAGAAGCAACATTAATCGTTTTCTTACTAGTTCAGAGCATCCAGTCCTCCAACGCCCAGAGAGCAGCGCTGATCTTGATTTTGTTAGCCCTTAGCCAGACACCAGCTTACACCATAAAACCACACGGAGCCTAGAGCATCGTGCGGTGTGCCTTTTATGTCGTGGGTTTTACTGGTATTCACTGCACCTACCCACAGAAGGATGGCCAGGCTGAGTTGGCCCAGGTGACTGGTTACACAGACAGTTTATCCGTCCTGGCAATGGTCACTCATCCAAACACTAACTGAGCCCGGCATCAATTAACTTTGTTGACACAACTAATGATGTTACAGACTAAACAAAACTGCCAGCTGCACTCAGTGAACTACAAATCTTACTATGCCTATATTTATAATATCACAAACTGCACAGAAAATCGGTTTCCATCAGGCCTAGGGATTGCAATACCACGATCCCGACCATTTTCACCAATCTCGAATCCTGGAATTGGCAGCATCCCAATCCCAAAATTTCGAGATTACAAAAAATCAGTTAAAATTGTAGTTTTTCGCATGTTAAAGAATACGGATAAAAATTTTAACTGTCTGATAAATAAAATATTTTATGCGCACTAGAGTCCTTCTTCTTGCTGTGCACTGTAATTTGTATTTTGACAGTCACAGCCACTCTCTACAGTTCGGATATACTTTCCGTAGTGGCCTATACTACATCCTATGCATGAAATAAGTCAATTGGGGATACGAAAATGATGACCAATCGGTAAGCCTAATCCCGAAACGAGATCCCGAGATTGCAAATTTCTCAATCCGGAATTACGGGATTAAGAACTGAATCCCGGTATTCCGCTCACTAATCAGAGCACTGACCACAACAACCAGCAATATTAAAGGATACAACTTGCCCCAATGCACAATCTACAACCAATCGAATAATCAGTCACAACTACTTCCACGTGAACTTAAATAAGTTTTATTCACACAGATCATGGCACTCCAATAAACTAGGCAAAGTTCTCACTACATAGGGATAAGTGAATACGACCCTTGAAAGTCAACAGCCAAAAGCATAGGCAAGGAAAAGTTTTGGGGGTGCTTTTGAGTTAAAAATTGGCTGAGAGTGAGTGGAGTTCTGCAAATGCATTTTGGGCATGAAAGAGCCCATAAAACAAATTTCGCAAGTGCAAAAATCCCAGATTCGTGGCCCCTCTGACCCTTTCTGGGCTCATTGCTCATCAGCCCCCTCCCTTAGCACCCCTGTCTATGCCACTGTCACCAGTAATATCACTATTCAGTATCGGTAGATCACATATAATTCACCATTGCTTAATGGCAGTATAACCCTATCATGTACCGCTTCCAAGATACAGACACAAAAATTATGGTGGAAAATTAACAAACTGTCACGTTAATGTAACAAAAACTAAACTGCTATGTCTACAAGAAAACTGATCAAATGGCACATTAAGCAAATGGGACAAAAGCTACAAGTGTGTCAGGAATAAAGCATTACTATAGCGTATATTAAACACCGTATAGAGACAAGTGGTACTTGAAGTCATTAATGCAGGGGAAAAAACTGGAAAAATCAGATTCTGTGAAAAACCACAAACATTGACTTGATTTACTCTTTGATAATCTACTCACGTTTTCCCCGGTGGTTTCTTCATCCAGAAAATGTCATCACTAGATATTGCATATTCGTGCAAACCGGGAATCTGCACAAATGCATATAATTAAGGCACACAGGTGCAAAAAAATGAACAATAAAATTCTTGGACAAGAAATGAGAACCTTCATGAACACAGTGGTTAAAAAAACTACTTACATGCTTCATATTGTTGCATATCTCCACAAAAAGCCCAAATCTCACTAAACTAAGCCAATGTGCTGCCTGCATCCAAATGCCAGCAAATATGAACGTAGTGTTGATGTCGAGCCGTTTTTGATACAACGCGATGACAAAGAAGACGCATTATGAGCGAAGAATATCGCATCGGCAATGGATGACGCTTAATTAGTGCATGCATTTAGTGCATATTAGCTGGCAGTGGGCAGAGAAAACTTATTATGACAATCTACATAGGGATGGCCAGGCTGAGTTGATACACAAATGGCATATGCGCAAATGGTCTCAACCGATACTAACTCAGCTTGAGACAACAGTACCTTCACTGACATGTTCAACACTGTTACCACTTGCCAAACCATGCAGTACAGCACAGTGCTCTTAGGATGGGTGAACAATAACTCATAAGATCGAATCCAACGATGCTGGATGTACGCGCTCGCTTGAATGATCACGACGTCAATGGATGCCGTTGATGTCGTACCACAACCTCCGCCATGCACCACGCTCAGCTGTCATTCTGGCAGCCGTCATCAAGGGGTCACGGTAAAGGCATCTGGAAAGATCAGTCATCATGTCGGCAGCAACCTGATCCTTCTATTGTTTCCTTGGCGCATTAGAAGGACAGTGCCAACCATACGAATGTTCTGCCTATAAGAGCTGCTTCAACAAACAGGAGTCGTCCATTTGGAAACATGTCCGAACCATTGAAGACGGTTCCACTGTACCCGTTTCCCAACAGTGGGCTGTACCATGCATCGATGGCGTATCATTTCATTCTGTAGCTGGTCACGTCGGGTTACCCCTAGTTCGTTGGAGACAGCCAATCTAAAAGACTTCAAGTTTTGCCAGCCGTGCTGAGTTTCATATTCAATATAAAGGTGTCATTCACAAAATAACAAAAATACAGAACAAATTTAATTCAAGATTCTTGAAAATAAACAAATAATGCAATTACATACCTCGGTTGGATATTTTGGCCTCATTCCTGTGGCTATGACGATGTTGTCAGTCCTCAAAATTTCCTACAAAACAAAAGTTACGTTAATAATAAAATGGAAAAAAAACTCCAAACACAAAACACTGTACGGTAGCTACTTCTGGTACGGTAACACCAAAAAATCAAGCATCTGGCAAAATATGCACAAGTCTGAAACTGAACGTGCAAAGTTGTCAACGAGAGCTGAAATCTCTTGCACTTATATACACTGTGTCTCAAAAAAACATCTCCAACATTTGACTGTAACTTGAAAACCAATTATCAGATTTTGATAATTTTTCGGTACGAATATTCCTGACACAACTTGCCATCAAATGATCATTTAGTTTTCCACCTCGCCTAACGTTTGTTTCTGCACTGTCTGGGGATCTGCTTTCTCTAGGTAGTGCAGAAGCATACACTGGGTGAGGTGGGAAACTAAATGGTCGTTTGATGGCAAGTTGTGTCAGGAATATTCTCACCAAAAATTATCAAAATCTGACACTTGGTTTTCAAGTTACAGTCAAAAATGTTGAGGATGTTTTTTTGAGACACTGTGTATATTTGTACACATTTCTCTACAGCTTGCATGATCTGTCTGTCCATCTGTCACATTCGTGCACAATGCTTAGACAGTTAAAATAAATTAGTTTCTATTTGGCTGGTAAATTACTTGTGTAGTTCAATGACACATTGTGTAAGATGAGGGTCTGTGACCCTCAAAAAAAGAAAAAATTAGGGGGTCAAACCCCCAGCCAAAGCATGCAATTGCAAACTACAGCCAAAACGTTAGTCCTATATTGCCGTTACTGTGGTCATTCTTTAGTATGACCAATTAACAGCAGACTGCATCACCACACTGTATGTACGAAAATCCGCAAAAATTGTTTCAGAAGATAATTTTTTTTTGCATTATTCTAGACAGCGATTTAAGTAATTTTTGAAAATCTTATGTTTTACATGTAGTGTGGTAACACAGTTAAGGTGTGGTGGCCTGCGAAATGCATCGGTAAACAAATTTTGAACATCTGCTAACACTTGGCAAACATATGAACAATAAAATAGTCGCCCATTTTTTTCTGAACACTATGTAATTTAATACTGAGCTTACATTAGTGCACAGCTCAAAGCTCTTTTATTGTATACACTTACAAAAAGGAACAACAAAAAACAAGCCAACAAACCTCCTGCCCAGATGCAGGGGTGGCCATAACTGTGTGTGGATCTCGGATGAAGCCTTTCGCATTGAAATAGTCTACTTTTCTGCAACACGTACACACAGATGCATAACATTAACGACAGATATAATATGACAAATGACTTACACCAGAAAACTAACCGGCATGCTGACAGTTAAATCAAGCACATAAACAAAAAATGTTTTAAATGGAAATAAAATGACAGAAACTGAAATGGTAAAACTTTTGTACAAGACATAAGACAAATATAGAAACAGACAATTATGGGAAATATAGAGACTAAGATGAACAAAAAACCCAGCTAATGCAAAGGGGAACGCGTAACAGCGATGCATGTGTGAAGGCCCGGTGAGAATGAAATCTAAGCTCACAACGATGTTTCATTTTTTCAGACTCGATGGCGAACGACGCTAACGCCATATCCAGTGCAGGAATTTCACTATTGGCTAAAAATAACAAATTTTTCTTACCCCCTCGTTATAGCGCCCTCGATCAGGCTGACACCTTTCAAATTTATGAAAAAAGCTTTACTGATCCTAGAGTCTTCCAGGCAGCTGACAGTGAACAGTCGGTGATCCTAGCTTGCACCGTTTTTGACTGATCCATCCATGACAGACAGACAGATGGACAGAATTGTGATGGCTAAGATGCGCTACACCAGTACCTGCTGTCACACGTAAAAACTAAAAGAAAAAATAATCCCCCTCTCATTTAGTGCCCTCGTTCAGGGTGACCCCCTTTGAATTTATGGAAAAGCTTTACGGTTCCTGAAACTGAGTCTTCCAGGCAGCCGACGGTGAAGATTTGGTGATTCTAGCTTGCACCACTTATGACTAATCCACCCGTGTGACAGACGGACAGAATTGTGATGGCTAAGATGCGCTGAAATCAGTAGCTGCTTTCGCGCGTAAAAATCTGATCTGCAAATCCAGATATGCGTAAAATAAGTCTAAAGGGGTGCCAATCTGAGTGAAGTTACATCAATAAATAGAATACAGCGAACTCACTTGTCACGAAGTTGAACACGGTGACCCCAGTTCAATGATTTAATATGATTTCTCACAGCATCACCCATGGCTTCCCTAGAACACCACCATAAAACATGAAAACCTTTTTAAATGCAAAACAATCGTTTCTTTATAGCTAATATGTTTCTGAAGATCATTCTGAGATTTCCATAATGGTAATAGCAAAAAAATGACAAATAAATTGATAAATCAAATTTTACACCTGTGAAAAGTTTACTCTGCAGCATAAACTTTCCAACTTCTTCAAATTCAGTGATTGAATGGTTTTACATCCTGTGCGTACCGCATGCAAACAAACTCTGAAAAAGGCATGTAAAACTCCCTGTAACTGGACAGTAGTCAGTCGTTACTAGTGAACTACAAAAGTAAATGGAGAATGCAGAATACTTAACGAATCTACAGTAAAAGCAAACAAAAATGTGCTCCTTAATTCATGAGAAAAATCTACAACCAAACGTCATTGAGCTATTTTGCCGTTCAAAAATACACATAAAATACACAAATGACATCAAAGTCCCTCAGAGATGTGGAGTATAAAAGATTTCTGGTGTGAAAAACACTTGTGGCATCGATGCCCAAAGGTTCTCTCTAGGCAACACAGTATAGCCAAAATTAACCACAGAAAATAAGCCTACCAAAAACAGTGAAAAGGTAAATAAAGGCAAAAGACAGCACTCACCAGCTGTGGGTTGGCTTGTCAGGCACGTCCCATCCGTACATCTTAGCATCACGGATTGCACGACCGAGCAGTGCAGACTGGTGCATCAGCTTCTTCGGAATACATCCAACGTTTACACACGTTCCACCAAGACCCCATTTTGTTCCTGATCCGCAGACAGTGTAATTGCAACTGTACAAAATACTGATATTTGTGTGTGTACAAACATACCATAGCAATAGAATGCAGTTATTACAACACATGAAGTAAACAACTGACAAGGCGACAACCCTTGTTATCTAGCTTCTTTCAAACACTTCTGCACTGGTCTTGGGAGCTTTGGCCACACACAGAAAGCAAATTTGATTACATGCTCAGGAATTTGTGCAAAAAAGCAAACTAAAAGTGTAATACACAGTTTTTTGTGCACTTATGTAATGCATCATGATACTGTTTTGTTGACATTCTAAGCCACATTAAACAAACTTAGCAATTTTATTGATTTTACCGAAGAATGCTAAAATGATAACAAAATTGGCCTCAGGTAAACAACATATTTCACAGAAATTCTGTTTCTAAAACAAATACAAAAATAAGATAGTAAGAAAATTGAATACACAAAAAAACCAGAACAGCAAGTTGTTAATGCTAAGTAGATGACTCAAGAAAGTACCAGTAATGTTGAAGATATATTTTACAACTATTTCAAATTATTCTTAGATCATTCAATAATGATGAATAATTACTTGACAAATAGTCTACTCCAAGTGATCACACTGGCAAAACTGTTCAAATTTTAAATGTAAGCTTACTCACCACGTGGAGATGGGTTCACAAAATCCAGAACAGCAACATTCTTACCAAAGCTTGCAGCTGAAACACCAAATAATGCTTGCAAATGCAAATAAAAACATGCCATACTGGTGCAAACTATTAAGTTAACTTTTTTATAGACCTTTCTAGTAACCACTCACCTATGCATCTATTTACTTTCATTCAATCAACAATGCTTATAAACCAAAATAAAAAAATACAAACTTCATACTATTTCTATTACAGTCATTTTTGATGTCATCACAACACAATTTAACGTGGTAGAAATCGAGAACTAATCGGCAGTATTCATACTGAAAAGCTGGACAAAAAAACAATCCTTAAACTGTAAAAAAAAGTGCAGTACAACATTAGTACAACATAATGATTACTAACCGCAATTAACAATGACACAGCTCATGAATTAGACAACATGCAGTAGAGATAAAGTTGTACAACTTAAACAGTCCTGATTGAAGCTTTATATATAGTAGATAATAGGTATTCACCTTCTTTGGAGCATGCCAAGCCACCAGAGCCACCACCGATGACTACTAGATCATAGCGTTTTTTACCTTCTATTTCTTCAACGTTCACACAAACGCTCAGACACACATACATCAAGCCTAACTTCATACAGTTTATGGCAAACAAAAACAGCGCAACAACTTTCTAAAAGTTGGAAGACCACCTCTTTCCCATCCTTCCCCTTTCCACAAACATCTGTAGCTCATCTTTTCCCATTTCTTCTCATCCTGTTCACCCCTTCTCCTACCTGGTAACTGGAACTTTCATTCCCACGTACTTTCGCTCCCAAGTGCAAAAGTTCCCCAGTCATTATTTACACCTATTTAGCTACGAATATATACTGAATAAAGGCAACAACGATTTTAAAAATTATTATTCACCGTAATATCGCACAAGGAGTTAATATTATACGAGGGGAGTGTAAATTATACCGCCGAGCACATGCCCCAAACAGTTGGTTTTACTGGGTAAGGCGCAACCGCTGTGAAACTGGGCGATAATATAAGTTTTAAGTTACAGCAGTAACGAAACTAGAAAAACATGCAGTCAAAAAGTTTTCAACATTATTACCTGTAGACAGTGAGCGTGATGCCCGATGGTAAGCCTTCCGAACGGCTGCAAACGATAAATTGCGCGACGAACTATTACCAACTTGCAACAGCAAACACTTCGCCATAATGTAAACACAGAACAATAACGAAGTAACGTGTGCAAGTCATACCAGCCTACGAGTAAGTAAGTAAGTAAGTGAGTAATACCACCCGCAGTTAACTGTCACAACCTTTATGGAACAATAGCTGCGTGGACACTGGACAACCTCAAACTCGCTCGATGTGCCAGTAATACGAGAACCAAAGAAAAGGCGCCCATTGAAGAACATTGTATTGCAGTCTTTTGCAGATGCCTATATAGTTTAGGCCTACTCATCGTCGTGCGAATAAAGCCATAGGCCTAAACATCTGGTCAATTTTGCACCTCGGATGTGGCTTTTGAGGGCTCACAAACATGATGGAGAGAAAGTTAAAAGTAAGCATATCGGTATTTGAAGATAGGCCTATCTAGGGCTCAAGGGGGCATCAAAAGCATAATTATATTAGATGGTGCTGTTTCTGACTGTACGACTAGAATAAAATAGCAATTACACCAATCTGACAATTCACAAGCAAAAAGTTTACCATCCATCACTCCGCGCGTTCGATGTTAACGCGACCATTACGACTTGTGAAAATGACGTCATAGAAGACAAGAAAATACAAATGTTTCAAGGCGCGTACAGCTGGACGACGTAAAACTGAACTGAACTGAACTTTCGTTAGTTTTACTGCACAAATTGATAATGCAGTGCAAACTGCAAAGCAAAGCAAACGACACTTTTTGGCGTATAGGCCTAACTGGAGGCATATGCCTACTCCCTTTCCCTCAGTGGCGTAAACAAGGGGCCCAGAAGGCCTAGGGGGCCCAGGCCCCATCTCAATCCTCCGGACATTACATTACCATACGTTTCAACCAGTGTTTGAATTGCCGGGAGGTTGGGGATTGAACCCACCAACTGTTTTCCCAACCCCTCTAACACACCGTCAAATTATGTGCAGGGGGGTCAGCTATATACTATATACATACAATTTACATCATAATTTGGTCGGGCTCCGACAGTCGAAAAGTTCAACCCCCAGCTAATATTTCACAATTCAAACAATTTGCCAATTTAGTCAGTTTATTCTCGGAAAAATAATTAAAATTGTTGTCACCAGATCTCATCTTTTTAAGCTACCGGTAAGATGCACCAAATTCGATTCGGCCAGACAACCCCGCTAAGGGAACTCACAGAGCTTCCCAGACCCCCTGGCGGTAATACTTCTAAGAGAAGAGATCGAGGGGAGGAAAAGGGAAAACAGGGGAAAGGAGCGGCTGGAGGGATATGGCGAAAATGGAAGGGGAAAAAAGTTAAGGCCTCTCCCAATTGAAATTTCTGGCTACGCCACTGTTCCCCACAGTCTAAATTCGCATAATCACGATTGATAACGTAGCACGTTGTAAAAGACGCCGTTCAGCGCGCTGCTGCTCATCATCATTATCATCATCATATATTCGTTTAATGACAGTTGACATACGCAACTTCTATCAACGCAATCATGTAATGTCAAAGCATGCATACAATTACGAAAAACGTCCATTGTGTGTGCGGAAAGTAAACACGACTAACGTATTCTAAATAGAAACTAAACGTTAAAACGCTAAAACGTTAAAAACAGGCAACTTAAACGTGCAAATAATAATGCTGTAACGCGCTGCTTAAATTCAGATCTGAAGCAGTCCAACGTCCAGCACGTCACTATGCCGAAACCGTGTTCAACGCGCGGCGTTGTCACATACTCGCGTTTAACTCGCCGAGTCCACTACAAGCCCACTCAGTAGCAGACCCAGCGCGTTAGATTGTAGACCAGCGCGCTATATTCTGCACTTCCAGCGTGCTCATTCTGAATTCTAAAACCATTCTACTCCAAACTACAGCAAGCAGCAGACAAAATGGCACAAACTGTAAAACGCATTAACATGGGAAATGAAAATAATAATTGTGAATTGAAGTTTGCAATTGCAAAACTGTAAGCCTACATCTCATTCTCGAATCTCGATTCTCGATGAACCTACCTTTCACCGTTACGTTTAGTTCTGCAAGTTGCACGTGCTCGATAAATATTCTTTGTTCTGTTGCTAATGTAAATATTTGAAAAATACCTTTTAGTGAACTGCATAGGAATACTGCTGTTTTATCTTCTAAGCGGTTTAAAATGATTCGGCATAATAATTCAGTTTTGGGATAAGATTTTACTGCTTCGTTATGAGCGCCGGCTTATTGTGATATTTGCGGCGATGCGCGCCTACTTAAAAAGCGATGACTGTCTGTTTCTTCTGTCAACGAAAATGACAACAATTGGGAGAGAAGGATGTGATCTAGTTTTGTCGGTATGATTTTGTCATTGTATATTTTGAATCGTCCATAAATGATGTCACGCAATTTTAGGGAAAAATTACCGCCCCTACTCTTTTAGTCACGTTTCGTCACGCTTCTCTGGACCCATTCAAATATGACGTCACAAACTTCTAACCCCTTCCCCCCTTGCAGTCTGTAGTGTAGTCAAATTTTTTTATATGATTTGACACATTTGATGGGGCACGGCCGTCTTTGCCGGGGGCCATTTCTGGCTAAATTCAATTCGAGTTCTAGTTCGAGTTGGTATCTGATTGATATTGTTTCTGCATTCATGCACTGCATCACTGCATGGATGACCACTTGCCCGCTATCAGTCGAATGGCCTGATACTGCTGGAAATGTCGATTTTTTTACTTAAAAGTTTTATTTCATCAATATTTGATTTTCTGTCCATTGTCCAGAAACATCTTGCACAAACTTGCGGCTCCATAACTCTTGCTGACTCACAAACATTTATCAGTGTCTGTCTTCAAAGGTAAAACCCACAATTTAAAAACATGAAAATATGATATTGTAACGAGATCATCAAAAGCAAAGAAGATTTAACTTTTACACTGATGAAATACTAGTTTCTTCCTGAACATTCTTTGAAAATTTCATGAAAATCTAAACATTTTCCACGGAGATATAAAAGAAAATGTAAGGGTGTGTTTTTTTCTGAACACTGTGTAGTTAAA
>Ga0209454_1000466_pt1 | contig 21573 bp, 13 predicted proteins | sample WorMetHERISLAND1_2_FD_187400 | JGI IMG/M metagenome (GOLD analysis project Ga0209454, IMG submission 187400) | Marine gutless worms symbiont microbial communities from Max Planck institute for Marine Microbiology, Germany - Olavius geniculatus... | ecosystem: Host-associated > Annelida >... | reverse complement strand
ATCAATGGGTTAGAAATCTTGCAGTTGATTTTTCCGCTGAAATACTGATACAATTATGAGTGAATGTGTTAAATTTATAATATGATATCAGCCGGTTATAGAATCTAACTCCAGAATGACCCTGTAGATATATACGATGGTTCCCAGATTATTATGGAAAAGAATGGTAGCAGCAGCATTCAGGCAACCTATATTTACGGACTTGGCATTGATGAAGTCCTCTTGATGGAAAGAGGCGGTGTAGATTATTATTACAGCCAGGATGGATTGGGGAGTGTGGTCGATGTAACTGATTCTTCGGGAAATGTTGTTGAATCTTTTTCATATGATGCGTATGGGATTCCTGACGGTACAAGCTCTGCGGGGAATCCTTATCTTTTCACTGGAAGGCGATATGAATCTGAAACGGGTTTGTACTATTATAGAGCGCGTTATTATGACCCATTTATAGGTAGATTTTTGCAGATAGATCCGATAGGAATTAGTGGTGGTCTGAATCTATATAGATATGCTAGCAATAATCCTGTATCAAATATCGATCCTTTTGGATTGAGAGAATGTGGTTATAGTGAAGAAGCTAAAAAATGTCTGGAAGCTTGTTTGCGTTGGTCCTCGTGGGTTGGCATCCAAACCAGCATAGCCGGTTACGGTGCGGGTTTAGATTGTTCCGGATGCCTGAGCCAGGGCCAATACCAATGCGAACCTGATCCTAACACTGATCCAAATGATCCTGGCAATAGACCCCCAGGTGACACCGACACAGACACCGATACAGACACAGACACCGATACAGACACAGACACCGATACAGACACAGACACCGATACAGACACAGACACCGATACCGATACAGACACCGATACCGATACAGACACCGACACAGATACAGATACAGACACAGACTGCGACACCGACTGCGGTGAACCCACATTCATCCACTGCTCAATAAGAGAAGGCAAGCCTAAAACATGCTCTAAAGATCTCTTCTCCGGAATTCTCAACCGCAAATTCAATCCTGACACCGAAGATCTGTTCGCCCAGATCCAGGTTCCGTATAAGGACGCTCTAGTCCGCGCAGACGTCCCTGTCTTCGGACTTGCCTGCGGTAAGAAATTCAAGGCATTTCGCGTGGAATATGGTCAAGGAGACAACCCGTCCGAATGGACATTGATAAACCAGTCCTCCACCAAGCAGACAAATGACGTGACTCCAGCCGAATTGGACGATACGGTCCTTGACGAATCCATCCACGGCAATCTGGCTACCTGGGATACCGGGCTTAAGACCTATGCAGTGCTTCCCACCCACCCTCCGGATCACCCCATAGACCTCAAGGGGACCTATACGGTAAGGTTGGTTGTAACCGGAACCGACGGCAGCACAGCTGAAGACCGGGTTACCGTTGATGTAGCCAATGTGATCCCCAATGCCTGGGGAGGACGGGCAACCAGTGCGGATAAGAAGGTGGCGATTTTCGTACCTGAACAGGCGCTGGTGCGTCCGTTTGAGCTGATTTTGATTCAACCTGCTGGAAATTCTGATCTCGCGTCGTCAATAGCCCATCGGCTGATGGGCGAGATATACGAGGTGCGGGAGGCCGGTCAAAAGTTTACCAAAGATGCTGTTTTGGCTATGAATTATTCTGCAGAGGCACTTGGTGAAGCAAGCCCGGATCAGTTGGGCATCTATGCTTATAACCCAAAAGTGAAAAAATGGCATTACCTTGATTCAAAAAGGCATGAAAACGAAAATTCGGTTGTTGCTAAAATCAGTGGCCTGAGCACGCATTATGCACTGATGGCAAGCACTCTAACAAGCGAAGGGTCAGCACCGGCACCGCGTGAAGAACCTAAAATAGTTGCCGCCACCAATGGATACGCCCTTGTCGCCGATACTTTTGAAGAAGATCCCGGTGAATGGTCAAACCGTGACGGCAAGGTCGGCGCAACCGTTACCTTGGACAATACCGCAACGTTTGACGGTACAAAAGCATTGAAAATCACCAACACCAATGCCGGCGGGAACTTTGCCGTTAATGTTCTAAAAAAGCCGTTTGATGCACGCGAGTATCCCCAGGTCCGCTTCGATTATCGGATACCGCCGGATATAAAAACAAACCTTATGGTGAAAGTGTCCGGCCGATGGTATGAGATCGGGTTTACCGATGACTGGAAGGAGCTGTGGGACAAACGCGTGAACATCGCCGATATCGGCTACATCGAAGGGATTCAGGCAGATGACAGCTGGCATACCGCCCAGTTTAATCTTTACAATATGCTTCGCACCAAAACCGGCAACACCGTTGTAGAGGAAATGATCATGGCGGACTGGGATGTAGGCGGTTACATGAAACTGTATTTTGGTCGCAACCCAAAGGGCGCCACATACTATGTTGACAATTTTATTATCAGCCGGGAGGCCATGGCAGGATTACGGCTGGATAGTGATACTATAGTGGTTGATAATTTCAACCAGAAGAATGTAACCAATACGCTTGGCGGAGACACCACCGTATTTACCGATGGAAATGCAGGAAGCTTAATTCCTGGATTCAGTGAAAAAGAAACAGAAGGAAGCGGGCATTCACTGACCCTTGAGTATGATGTGACTCAGGAGGGGAGCTTTGCCGGGTATATTTCTACCCTACAGAATCTGGACTTGCGGGACTATAAGGTTTTAAATTTTATCATCAAGGGTACGGAAGAGGGGCGCCATGCTCCGGTCGTCGGTCTGAAAGACAATAAAGGTAATGAAACCAGGGTTTTTGCAGAACACTATGTGCAGAAAGATGTAAAAGCCACCTGGCAGAAAGTTCGAATTCCGCTGGTGGTATTTTCTGAGATCAAGGATTGGGGAAGAGTGGACAGCCTCATCTTCTCTTTCAACAATGCATCTCACCAAAAAGGATCGATATTCATAGACGACCTTGAGTTCCATAAAGATTTAAATGTTTTCTTGGTGGACAACTTTGAGCGGGAAGACAGAAAGAATAGCATTGGAAAGGGACATGAGACCATGGTCAGCGGCTCTGCAGCAATTAATGGAAAGCATGTCCAAGGCTCGCCAAACGGTATTTTTCGCATATCTTACGGCGGAAACATCGGTATTGAGGATGCCTATGCCACTGATTCTGAGTCTTGGGCCGCCTGGAAGACCGATCTTGGCGGCATAGACTGCTCCAAGATGAAAAATCTTACCTTTCAGGTTAAAGGAGCGGAAGGCGGCGAAAAGCCTGATATTTACCTGGGCGACGGGACATTTAGATGGAGTGTGGATATCGAAAAATATATTCAGGTAAATAGTCAATGGCAAGAAGTTAGCATCCCGCTTCAGGACTTTGCCCGGTACGGTGTTGATCTCACCCACCTTGAGGAGCTTTCACTGGCTTTTCACTGGGAGAAAATGTCGGGCACGATTTACCTGGATGAGATCCGGTTTGAGTAACCGATGAAATTTACGCTATAATCAACTGATTCAAAACATCCCGGCATTGCAGCAAACTGGTTTTGCCTTGATATATTTCTTTGTAAACCCTTCGAATCCGCGATCAATAATTGCCCGCCAAGTTTGATATAACCTTTTAATATTACGTGCTTTCTGCAGCATTTAAAAACTTGATACTTGGTGTCAATCAAGATATGGCATAGCTTCAGGAGGAAAGATGAAGTCATTTCACATCATGTTTACCGGCTGCGTCAGAAGGCTAATAACAAATCTTGTCGGACCAAATTAACCAATTAAAAATAAATTGGATAGATGCGAATCGAGGGGTGATTTGGGGTCTTAGATCCACCTTTTTGATGGTAAAAAAGTGGTTTTAAGGAAAAACAGGATTGAGACCGGTATTCAATTAAAAGGGGAATTAATTATCAACGGTCCGCGCAAATAGACGTCATCTACCCGGCATATATTGATTTGAATATGGTTATGGACGCAGAGCATCGCTGTCGGTGATAAGTAATTTGTGATGGAAACCAAAGCTAAACTGAATGCAAAGGCCATCGGCCGCCAAGAGATGAAGAATATTGAAGGATATGAGCTCAGGGAATCCCAGCATCCTTACAACCGTGTTTTTGACCCTGAAAAGTGTCGCCTAAGCCTGAAAAACAACCATCTTTGGCAGGATTCTTGTTAAAAATCTGACACATAGCTTGGTCCGACAAGAGAGATAGAGATACCATGTGGTAAGTTCAACCTTACTGGGCAGTGCTGATTTCATTGCATTTATCAAAGGAAATCGGTATGCATTTCGGCATTGGGGAATCCGGGGTATCACAGGTCTGAAGGCGAATAGCCCAAAAATTAGAAAAGGATAGGAACCTGAAAAAAAGATTGTTAGATTGTAAAAGCAAATAAATTTGTCAAGAATGAAGACTTGACGCCTTTGTCTTCCAAAGCTTTTGTGGCGATCCAAAAGGACGGCGATCTGCACCTGGCTTAACCGATCCTGCCGGTGAAGGGATCGGATCACCAGCCCCATCTCCAGATCGGCGATGGTGCGCGCTTTGGTGTTTAAATTAATGATAGCCGCCTTCAGAGCACGGTTGCCGCCGTCGATAACTCTGGCCTTAAGATGGGCGTAACCCAGCTTGCAGGCTGCTCTGAGTCGCTTGAACCCATCGGCCGTTTGATAGGTCTTATCAGGCCCATGGCCAATAACCACCGGGCTCAACTGGCCATAGCGGTGCATGGAACGTTGGATGGCTTTATCGGCCAACGGCTGGATGATTCTCAAATCCGCATACCGCTCACCGATGGCCTGTGGTTAAACCGTTATGTAGGCGCTGGCTTCCATGGTAACCGACTATAGTTTTTTTCACCGTGGCTGTCGATTGTCTCTTGAAAACCGATTGTAGATTAGTTGGTTAATATCTGTATTTATTTTAAATGGTTATTGCATTAATGCCTCTTAAAATAAAAAACGATTAGTTGGTTAAATTAAAGCATTATTCCAAATAATTATGATCGTAACGGCTCTTAAAAAAACATTGAGGGTTAAGGCGGGCGACAAGAGCAGATTTTTGACTGTCGCCGTACTATTTGCTCGGCAACATATTGGAGGATGATCAGCAGTTCGCCACCGATCTTTTCGATCATAACATCTGCCGGCAGCTGTAAATCGGTGCGCGCGCTGGACACTATTGCAGAGGCTTTTGGTCCAAAGACATCGGAGCGCTCTTTGAACCGATCAAGCTTATTGGACCAAGTAATTGGCCTTGAAATAGGCCTTATTTTTGCGATTCCATTTCTGACACTGCCGGCGGTGCCGCTCGCTTTGACATTGCGGCTGACCACAGGTGATCTGCCTTTGTTTTTGTCGCGCATGGGGCAGAAACCATCGACGACATATGGCACCGGGCCGCTTTCGGGGTTTTGTTCTTTGCATTGTGCTCTCTCAAATCGTTGGTTGGAAAGCACATTACCATATTGCGGGAATTTGGGTTTTTAGACTCTGGGGTGGGTCCGGTTTTTTACTTTTATGCAATTAACAATTTTTCCGGTTGGGTGGGTTGATCCTTGACTGGAGGTGGCATCTTGAGGTTAGGGGCGCCGAGCCGACAAATAATCGTGCTGAGCGAATGCTACGCTTTGGTGTATTGTGGAGAAAGAGAAGCATGGGTACACAAAGCGAAAAAGGTCATCGCTGGGTAGAACGAATATTGTCGTTTAAACAGACTTGCCAGATGCGTTCGTCGCCATCGTTTCCTTTGCTAGTAGAAGCGATTGATTCTTTTTTCAAAGAGCAATAAATAAACCTAGATTGGCTCTAATTGCGGGGCATTATAATCGCCCCCTGAACATGTACAAATATTTTATTGACAATAGGATTAATTTTGTATATATGACATGATTATTCATGTAACACATTGGTTTTTAAAGAAACTTGCAATGGAAAAAGTTACCTTAATAACCGTTTTTAAAGCCTCCATGAGCTTCGGCTATCTACCTGGAGGCTTTTTAATTTTAAATATATGAAAATTATACCTCCTGGACGAACATATCTAAAGTCGTCCTCTTTTTGCATGCTAATTTAATCTCAACTCCAAGAAGCTTAATCAAATTGTCTGGTTTCGATTCCTATTAGTGTGAATCGACGTTGTCAAATAAAAGGGATAAAAAATCTATGTTCGACTAATACTAAAAAATCTCAAATCCCCTACAATGAGATGCCCCACTTTTAGGGCGGGGGATAGGGAAGGGGATACCTCTATCTGAACTTCTATCCATTCGTCCTCATTTTCATCCTTTCCCGCACACTTCGAAATGCCGACTTGGACACAGAGACAAGAAATTTTTCGACCTTCACAGAGATCACTATAATTTTAAAACTCAAAATAACACAGAAACCTTAGGCCAAATAATGATGCCTTTAAGCATCAAGCCGCTTACCCTCAGATGAATAAGGTTACAGATCTTTAATTACCCTTTTTACCTTTTTCGAAATCTAAAGAAGATATTTAAGAGAAGGGGGCATCATGAGTCGGCTGAAAAGTTTTAAACAAAAGCATTATTCAATTTGTTTATCTCTTTTATTCATCATTATTATTTCCTATTCCTTCTCATTTCAAGCGAATGCTCTCACCGTTGATTCTGCAGTTGTAAAATTCGACGCTAAAAAGGGAAATAAAGATTCCTTTTATATCAAAGGTCATGCTGAAGGGATTTACCTTGCTGAAGGTGACTCGGTGACTCTTCAATTTGGAAACTTTTCAGAGACCATCCCCTTTAGAAAATTTAATAAGATTAAGAACCGATTCGTTTATCACGGGAATAAAAGGAAATCAGGCATCAAGAAACTAGTCATCAATACCAAAACTAAAATATTTAAGGCTGATGGGATAAAGCTGAATCTGGATGAGCTTGTAAATCCCGTTGAAGTCCACCTGTTAGCTGGTGCATATGAAGGATGTATGTTCCTGGAGTTCCGAGAGAAAAAAAAACAAATGGAAGTTTAATAAATCAAAGGATTTACAATTTCCCTGCGACAGTCCACCGGTAATAAATCGAGTTGCCTCCAGTGTGGATTCTGATTCGGACAACATCTATCCAGTAGGCAGTTTGGTGAGGATCGATGTCGAGGAGGTATCCGGAGAAGACGACATTATAGAAGGAACTGTCCGAATAACTTCAGAATCTCAGGGGTATGATTCCGGGATTCAAAATTTGAATTTAGATCCGATTTTTTACGAGTGGGACACGGAGGGTTTAGCTTTTTCAAATGACTATATAGTGGAGATAACTCTCACGGATGCCAGCGCGCAAACTGCGATGGATAATCATCTAGTCATAACATTAAAGGAGGATATTGTTTTAGCGAGCAATGAGTACAATAATGTTTTAATTGTTACAGGTATTGGTAATGCGGATGATTTTACTGAGGACATTTTAGTAAAATCTGTATTTATGGAGGAGTCTGTTTTATTACAGTTAGAGCCTTCTGGAAGGTTGCCTCATCCCGTCATAGTTGAAATACATTATGGCGATGAGATCTTTAATGTACCTGAAAATAACGAAAATGTTTTTCTTTTTCATTTTGATGAGATTGGCTTCTTAGAAGATCCTAAAAAATTAAGGTGAACCAAATTAAAAAAATCATTATGTTCGAGGTGGACCATTTTTCAAGCTTTTTTATAGCACTGAATTCATCAGTATTCGATGATGCTTTGTGCAATCCTTTTGAGTTTTCAAAGCTGCTGATATTGAAAGAGGCAGAAAAAAGGATAGCAGATGTCACTGCGGTATGGAATGATCTCACTAGCTCTTCTGCAGAAAAATGCTCTATAATTAGAAGTCTGTATGAAGATGCCGCAAACTGGTCTGGTTTGTGGCCTGAATATCAACTCGGTTCAATCTTGTTAGCTAATTGGCTTTCAGGAGCTGGAAAGGCAATAGAAAGAGAACATGGAGATGACGAATATTCGGTTGCAGTATTAGATAGGAAATACTTTAATGCGCAAGGTAAAACGTGGAAAGAGGTGTGGCAGGAGGTGGCAGACAATAGACTACAAGAGGAAGTAGAATGTGATGCCAGTTGGGAACCTGGTAAAGAAATTACTATTGAACTTGCCAAACAGCGTACTAATACTGAAACAAGCTCTAACCGAAGTATTCATTTTTACAGCCTATGGAGTTGGGGCAGCTATGCTGTGACTCTTGAAAATGATGGAATGGTGATGTTTGAATTCGATATTCGCATACAACCAAGAGACAAGGTAGATTTTAACGAAGGCAACGCTCGGTTTGGTAGAACTTTTTCTGTTTGTGGAGAAACTATTACGATAATAATACATGATGCATGGGGGCGATATATTGAGAAAGATGGTGCTGGAAATTGTAACTTACTAGGCATAGATTACAACACTAAGGCTTTGGCTGAAAATTTCTTCATTAATACAACACGTATGTGTTCGATTGATGCAGACCATGACGGTATCCCCGACGATTTAGATTTGTGCCCCAACACTGCACGAGGCGACCCGGTGGACGACTCTGGGTGCTCAGATCTTCAGGTCGATGTAGATAGCGACGGTATATGCAATCTCGGTGCACCAAGCTCTGGCCCTTCCGGGTGCACCGGCTCCGACAACTGTCCTGACGATCCGAACCCCGGACAAAAAGACCTCGACGGTGACGGTATGGGAGACGCCTGTGCCCCAGACGATGACAATGACGGCGTACCTGATGATGAAGATGCCTTCCCGTTTGACCCAAATGAATGGGAAGATACCGACGGTGACGGCATCGGTGACAACGCAGATCCGGATGACGACAACGATGATGTGCCTGACGAGAAGGACAACTGTCCTAAAGTCTATAACCCGGATCAGAAGGACTCCGATGGTGATGGTAAAGGTGACGCCTGCGACGATGTTTTTAATGGAGACCCAACGTTTATTCAGCTCTCTCGAAGGTCGACGAATCAATTAAATGATACGGCACCTGATTTGGCGTCTAACAACCTGGTTGCAAAAATTTCAATACCGTACACAGATGCGCTTGTCCGTGCTGATGTTCCGATTTTCGGATTAGCTTACGGCATAAATTTCAAGGAATATCGAGTTGAGATCGGAAAAGGCAGAGTGCCTGCGAAATGGACGACCCTTATCACTTCCAAAAATCCTCAGACCAAGGATGTCGGTGAAAGCTATATAAGAGAAGCACCAGACATCTCACTCCATGGTAACCTTGCAACCTGGGATACAGGATTGAAGGCATACGCAGCACCACCTTCGCATCCCATCGACCATCCCGTGGACTTCAAAGGTACCTATACCATCCGGTTGCTGGTGACAGGGGAAGACGGAAGTACAGTTGAGGACGGGGTTTGGGTTGACGTCGCAAATGTGATCCCAAACGCTTGGGGGGGAGAAGCTACCAGTGAGGATGGCAAGGTCATACTCTCCGTGCCCGAGCAAAGCCTCACAGATTCTATCAGTCTCTTGTGTATACAAAAGGCTGATAAGACACCGTTAGCTCAGACTCACGGTCGGCGACTCATCGGAGACGTATACGAAATACGAGAGTATGGTGAGAAGTTCGTTAATAATGCTACCCTTCAAATGAAATTATTAGGCACCGATCTTACTGAAACCAGTCCCGACCGATTGGGCATCTACGGCTACGACCCGGATAGCAAACAGTGGAAATATCTTGCGACGACGAAGCGACGAAACGCCCAGATCTTTTATGCTAAAGTGGGCGAAATCCAGCCTTATTATGCTCTAATGACAAGCGATCTCCCAGAAGAAGGTGCGGCTTTAGAAAAGGAAATTGAAGAAGAAGCTCAAATTCAGAAGGTCAGCTCTGTCTCTGCACATGGACATTATCTCGTAAAAAATACCTTTGAGGATAATATGGGTCAATGGTCTAATCGGGACGGCGATGTGGGTGCTTCGGTGATGCTTGACGACACCGCCACATATGATGGCACAAAGGCGCTGAAAATTTCCAATTCAAATGCCGGTGGTAATTTTGCGGTTAATGTGGGAACAACACCATTTGACGCCAGAGAGTATCCAATCATCCAATATGATTACAGAATTGCCCCAGGTGTCAAAATCAACTATCTGGTTAAGGCTGCAGGCCGGTGGTATGAGAACGGATTTGCTGATGACAAGAAGGAATTGTGCGATAAGCGTGTCAACATCGCCCATATCGGAGACATTGAGGGTGTCGTGGCCGACGATCAGTGGCACACCGCTCGATTCAACTTGTATGATATGTTGAGAACCAAGACTGGCAATACATTGGTAGAAAAAATGGTCATAGCCGATTGGGATGTGGGCGGCTTTATGAGGCTTCAGTTCGGCAACAATGAGCAGGGGGCGACCTACTACATCGACAATTTCACCATCAGCCGGGAGATTACCGCTGGCCTGCGAACGGATAGCCAAATCATCCTGGTTGATAACTTTAATCAGAGGAAGACAACCAATGCTCTGGGCGAAAATGCAACTATGTTTGCTGATGCTGTCGAAGGAAGCCTTGAAACCAGCTTCAGCTCTGAAGATGCTGAAGGTCGAGGACATGCCCTTGCAATGACACACGAAATCCCAAAGGCTGAAGGCTACGCAGGCTACTACACGAAACTGCCACGTCTCGATCTGCGTGGTTATCAAACCTTGACTTTTTATGTAAAAGGTACAGGGGATGGCAAAGAAATGCTGGTTGGGCTTAAAGATCACACTGGTGCAGAACATAAAGTTCAGGTCAGTACATATCTGAAGGGGAAAATCCCGCTGACCTGGCAGCAGATCGAGATTCCGCTCATTTCCTTTTCCGGTACGCTGGTCTGGTCCGGCATCGATGGTTTGAGCCTCTCATTCGAAAATAAATATTCATCGACTGGAACGGTCCTCGCGGATAATATTGAATTACACAAAGAGCTCTACAGCGTTGCCATCCATGATTTTGAGCAGGCCGAAGGGCGAAATCTTTTAGGCGGTAATCACGGGACGTTGGCCTATGGGTTAGCGGCGATAAACGGCACCTATGTCAGGAACTCTCCTGACGGTGTATACGGAGTTTCATATGGTGGAAATATTGGCGAGATAGTGGGATATGACAGCGGGCTTAGCTACGCCTCCTGGAATACCGAGCTGGGAGGAATTGACTGCTCCAAATGTGGCACACTTTCCTTCCGTATCCGGGGTGCAGACGGCGGTGAAACCCCAACCATCTACCTTGGGGATGGAAATTTCCGTTGGGGCGTGGAGCTTGAGCGCCATGCAAAGGTAAGCACTGACTGGCAGGAGGTGAGCATTCCGCTGCTGGAGTTCGCAGAATATGGTGTCGATTTGACGCATCTGTCGGAGCTTCAGGTCGTTTTTGAATGGGAGCGAATGTCCGGCACAATCTACCTGGATGACATCCAGTTTGGTTCACCGGAGAACACGCGTAGGATCCATGCGGATAACTCTTCAAATTAAGTTGGGAACCAAAATTGGTGTGCCTTACAGGAGCCTTTTCTAAAACCAATAACTATGGATAAATTTCTAATATGTTCAATAGGTGGAAAATGCAGATGCAACGATGGCAGTTACTACTAACTTTAATTGTGTTCTGGATGCATACAGACGTACGAATTGTTAAATCTGAATCTCAACAACTCTTGTCGCCTGCGGTGGCATACCAGCCTCGAGGTTTCCTGCCTCTGGCCGAACTTCGGATTCCCTCTGCCAAGCAGATAAGGGAGGATCTTCGTCTTTTGAGGGACAGCGGCTTTCGCAGTCTGGTATCGTATGGAGCCAACGGCGCTATGGGATTAATTCCGGAGATAGCTCGCGATGAAGGCTTTGATGGCCTGATTTTTGCCGGCATATGGGATATATTCTCAGACGAAGAATGGCAAAACGCCGTGTCCCAAGCTGCTTTTGTTGACGGTTATGTTTTGGGAAATGAAGGGCTTGGACAGCGGTATAGCAAAGATGAATTGACTTCCAGAATGGACGAATTGAGATGGGAGACCGGACTTCCGGTAACAACTTCTGAACCCGTATCAAAATATTTCAACAGCCGCTATCGGCAGTGGTTGCTGGAAAATTCAGACTGGCTTTTTCCCAATGTCCATCCATTCTGGAACGGCCACATGAAACCGGCACAATCCGTAAACTGGATCATTGCCTACCACGATTACCTAGCATCTATGACCGGGAAAAAAGTGATTCTAAAGGAAGCTGGATTTCCCAGCGCAGGTTCGACGGAATTTAGCGAGGAATCTCAACTCAGCTTCTATAAAGCATTGGAATCGACAGGAATATCATTTTTTTATTTCGAGGCGTTTGATCAGCCCTGGAAAAGAGATATCCTAAAGCTGCCTGAAATTGAGGCGCATTGGGGGATTTTCCATAAAAATGGAAAACCTAAAAAGATAATTCAAGGATTAACCGACAGATGGTCAAAGCGGTAATTCGAAAATCGGGATCGATATTCCTTGTTACGGCCGGTCTGGTGCTTTTCAGTCTCACGGCGTATGCATCAGGCGGTGGAATTACGAGCGTAGGTGCCGTTAATAAGGGCGCCGGCGGGGATACCGGGTCGAGGGAGTGGGTTGAACTCCAGCAAAAAGACGCGCTTCTTATTGGCCGGCCGAATCATTATTTGATCAAATTGATTACGGTTTACGCACCGGGTGGTTACGGAACGCATTTAATTCTCCGCGAGCTAAAACTTGCCGACGGCAGGCTATCCGTGCTGATCAGCGCGCCGAATTCTATTTTAAAACGAACACTTCGCGCGACGATCTATCTGCGATATCCCAACACAAATCTTGTTTTACTCGAACAAGTCGGTAAAGTATGGAAGCAGCGCAAGCCGGTTTCACTTACCGTTCTTTCAAACGATAGTCATACAAATGTCCGGGAGACATTGCTGGCCTTCTCGGTTAAGGGACTCGGTATGTATTGGATCCTTCGAGTTGACTCCGGCAGTTTGTCTGCAAGTTCCGATATTACGCAGCATACTTCTGCAAGCTCAATCCTTGGCGGTGGCTTATCAAGGGGCTTGTTGCCCTGGTTCTGGTCTGTCATGCTCTTCGCGATTGGAGCCGCTATTTCATACTGGTTGCACACGATTGAGCGAAAGAAAGATATGTAACATGGCTTGGCCGTCTATTATTTTATTATCCATTCAACTGTTATTACTTGCCGTATTCTCATTCTTTTCATTTTTCAACTACCTTTATGGCATAGCCAGCTTATGGCGGCCGAAGATCGATCGTAAACTACCATCCGGAAGAAGGATTGCCATTGTCATCGTCTCCTTCAACGAAAAATATATTCTCGAGGAAACGATTCATGCTTGTGAAGCTTTAAGCTATCCGAACAAGCTGATTGTATTGGGAGATGATTCAACCGATCCGCAGGTAGTAGAAAACCTCCGCAGCTATGCCAAATCGCGAGGATGCAAAAAGGTTGAAGGGCATCCATTTTTCCAGGAAATCAAAAGCAATACCGGACAGGTGCGGAAAGAATCTATTGAAATTTGGGAATCTTCGGATTATGTCCTCTTTCACAGGCCTTTAAATGCCGGCTTCAAGGCAGGTAGCTTGAAAAAAATACATCAATATCTCGAGAGCCGAAATATCGAATTGATGTACTTGCTTGACGCGGATTGGCATCCTCAGGAAGACGCCCTTGAGAGAACTTTGGAAGTGCTCGAAGCAAATGAAAAGCTGGCCTTTGTTCAGACAAAACGGATCTCCTTTCCAAAAGGTATGAATCTTTTCCAGAAATATATCACCATAGTCGAAGAGGGTTGCTACCACGTAGACTTTGAAGGCCGTCAGGTCCTCAATCATCCTACGCTCTTTTCCGGCTGCTGTACCTTGTTTCGATTAGATGCCATTGCCGATGTAGGAGGATTCACTCCCGGCCATCTGACAGAGGATTTAGATTTGACTGATCGATTTTGGTTGAACGGATGGAAAGGTATCTATTTAAGTGATGTAATCAACTACGGAGAGGTCCCGTTCACTTACGATCACTATCGCAGACAGCAGGAGCGGTGGGCAGCCGGCTCGGCCAGAGCCCTCAGGGAGTTCCTCTGGCCCCTTTTGAAGAACAAACATTTTGGATGGTTCGAAAAGCTGTCCGCTATTCGGCAAAATGCGTACTTTACAACAACTTTGCTGACGGGATCGGCTATCCTGCTGGGAATCATAACAGTTCTATGGCTTGTGCTTTACTGGAATACCTATTCGGTGGAATATTATCTCTATATCCTGGGAGTAATTAAAGTGCCTCTCGTCGGGATTATCTACTGGTGCATTCTATCCAACTTTCTCGAACCGTTAATTATGATTCTGGTAAAAAAGCGATGCTACGGCCATCTTCTGCATTTCCCCATGATGATTTGGTATGCGTGGAGTGTTCTCCCAACCTATATAATTGGCAATGTAAAGGGATTGATTGGTATAGAACTCGATTGGTTCCGGACACCAAAGTTTCTTCGCAACAAGGCAATGCAATTTGATAGTGTCCCGATTTCCATAAGGATTCTCAACTTGACTGCCTGTGTTGCGCTACTTGTTTTTTATTTTAGCGAAGGATGGTTTTTTGGGTGGTTTGACGAATTCGTGTTACTTTTAGTTCCTGCGTTTCTGATCGCTTCTTTCAGATAAATATGTCTCCACCATCATTTTGAAAGAGGCTTCATCATTATGATTTGACCAACATAATGCGTTTTGCCAACCCTTTGTCTACCCAGATTCCATATCGAAACTGTATACGAATGAACGACAAGCTAACAAACAATCCGTTTTTACTCTTCGGTACTGATGGCCAGAGACACAGAAATTGAATCTTCCCGCAACTATTTAAAGCCAGCCGCTGTGCTAGTTTTAGCTTTTTTAGTCCGCCTTACTTTCCTTAATTACAATGGTCCTTTTGTTGACGAATCTTTCTACTCCATAGCTTTAAAATATGGCAACGTTCACTATTTAATCGGGGAGGTATACCTTTGGCCTGCTGTTGCATATTTTGCTTACGAAATTAACGGTGCCGGGGGCATGCGATTGGTTGCTGCTTTGCTTGGCACTTTATCAGTGTGGGTTGTCTATGGAATTACGCTCTCGTTCATACAGCAGCAAATGTCGGCACAGAATGAACACCGTGTCGGGCTTTTTGCCACGCTTATATTTGCTTTATCGGCCCCGCCACTGTACGTAAGTTGTTTAGGGACATACGACGCGATGGCAGATATGTTCTTACTGCTTGGCCTATGGCAATTGCTCAGAGGGATGGATAAGCATAGATCCATGACACTCATTGGGGCATCCATGTCAATAGCGATCGCATTCATGACTCGATATCATTGCATTATATATTTGCCTCTCCTGTTTTTCTACGTGATCTATGAGGTACTTTCTAAGAGAATGTCTTATAGATTAGGGTTTGTTTTTCTTGCCACGCTAACAGCAATTGTCGGAGGATATATACTACTCAGGTACGAACATGTGCTTTCATCGATCATCTATGCCAGGGAGCAAGCCACCAGATTGAGTGAGGGACGACCTGCATATGAGATTATCGGAGCTGTTTTGAGCATAGCGCCGGTTGAAGCGCTATTCGCTGCGATTGGAGCGGGAATCTGTGCTTTTCAGATCCGGCAGATCCGGGCAATAAGAAAAGCTGCGGCTCTCATATTTCTTATTTTTGGTGCTTTGACGGCTTCCGTCTATCATGTGTCAGAGAATCACCAACGGGGCCTCGTTAAAAACCTTTGCATCTCCATGGCTTTTGCCGCACCCTTTATTGGCGTTGGGTTGAATAGATTATGGGATTTGGTCGGGAGGTGGACCAAGCGAAATCATGTAAGTACCCTCATCCTGATTATTCTGCTATCAGGCCTGTATATCCATTCAAGATCGGTATTCGAAAGATTTCAAATGTGGCCGGATTGGACAAATGTTGCACCGGTTATCCAGAGCTTGGGATTGGCAGAAAAAGAAATCTGGTGCACCAGGGGTCACAATGTCTGGCAATTGAGGCGTGAAATCGGCGAAAATGTTAATGTCGATTCTCCCTGGTTGGCGCCGGATCCCATTTTGGTCTTACAGTTGGCAGCTGAGAAAAGAATTCCCGTGGTTGTGGGTCCGTTATGGTGGCATGATTTGAAAATTGGAGCTGAAATCCATGGTTATCATGTGGCGGCAGTAGTTAAGGTTCCCCGCGGGCGGCCTGTCTACATATTCAAGAGGGTTCGCTAATTTGCATCTTCAACGCTTTTTATTATCATCAAAACCAACTGTTAAGTCGATTAGATAACCGGGCCTTCGCCTTACTTCATCATATATTCTTGCCACATACTCCCCCAGGATTCCTAAGCCTATCAAAATAAAACTGCCGATCAGCATCAACGTAATCTCGATGGTAGAAATACTTAACGATTCATAACCATGAAATTTTAACCATAATGTTCCCAATGTAACTACAAGAGTAAAAATCAGAGAAATCAATCCCAAAATTGTTACAATTCTTAACGGTGCACTCGTAAAGGAAACAACCCCTGTAATGAAAAGCTCAAGGAGCGACTTGATTGACCATTTGCTTTCGCCTGCTTTGCGTGTGGTAACATCAAAATAAACATTTTCTTGATAAAAACCGACCCAATTGGCTAAACCCCTAAAAAAACGTAGGCGTTCACCCAACTGTTTAACAATAATGTCCACGACAATTCGGTCCATTAATTTAAAATCCGTGGAATTGCGAACGTCCATTCGCGCATATCGGGTTAACAGCCTACTAAAGATATCGGCATTCAGGCGGGTTAACCAGCTGTATTGGTGCGCATTTTTTTTAATTCCGTGTACAACCATGGCTCCTTCCTCCCATTTGGCTATCATCTGCGGAATCAAATCGGGAGGATGTTGAAGGTCAGCATCCATGGTTATTACGGCATCTCCTTGGGCTGCTTGCAAACCGGCAAGCAGTGCAGCTTCCTTCCCAAAATTACGGCTAAATCTTATTCCCTTTAACCCTGCAAATTTTATACGCAGGTTCTGAATGCAGCCAAAGGTCCCGTCCATACTGCCATCGTCAACAACGATTACTTCATATCTTCGATCAAAATCGGCTAACACCCGGTAAGTTTGGTTTAGGGTTTCCTCGATGCTCCTTTCCTCATCATATGCCGGCACAACAATTGAAATAAGGAGTTGTCCATCTTTATTTTTTTGGATTTGATTTTTTTGTAATCCTTCAATCAATGAACGCCCTCCTTGATATTTCATAGCAAGTTCAATGAAACAGGGATGTCCCGGTTAAAGAAAAATAGTCGCCACTTTTCGAAAATCATCCGGATTTCACAAAATTTAGAGGACTGGCGGGGCAATATCTCTATACCCGATAACCTGAAGATCGTTTTTTTCGCAAATATCACGCATCTCGTTACTTTTTAATAATTCCAGCTCGGATTCCCAATGATGGAATCTTAAGAGAAGCGGATTATCGATTTCATCCGTATTTAAGTAACCAGGATGGCACATCAATTCGTAGATCTGGCCATTTTGCAGCAGTGGAAATACTTGTTTGATATACGAAATAGTCAAATTCCCGCTGCAACAAACTCCATTTAGTCTTGGCGTTTTAGCTAGTTTGTATCTTTGATTAATACTGTGGAAGGCCCTTAAAAGAAAGTTATTTATTATAACCCTCGGCTTAAAACAATTAACCCATTCCGCAGTTGTATATCGAACGAAGGGGATTCCTAAGTGTTTAGCAAGATTCGCTGTTCTTTTAAAGAGTGGCGGCAACATGTGAACATGATGATGCGAATTTGCAAAGAAAATAACCAATCCAGCCTTTAAACATCGCTCAATTTGTGCTTGAAACTCTAACATTACCAATTCAGGGCTTATCTTATTCTTTAAAATAGCCGTAGCCATTTTAAAAATTCCTGGAAAAGTCCCTCCCCATTTAGAAAGTTTTTTCCCCATATCTTTCGTGATTGGATAACCAGAGGTAATATTTATGTGAACACCTGTATCTAAATTACCTGTATCAAACAAACGATGCACTCCCTTTTTGAAATAGCTACCGTTAGCCATTATTCCGGTCGCAGTTACCAATCCCGTTCTGTGAGCATCCAGTATTCCTTCGCTTACACTCTTGGAAAATCCGTAATCATCGGCATTAATGATAAGCTGTACTTTCTTGTTTTTTTTGGGCACTTCGAACATCTTCTCAGTAAACAAATGTGAGATATAATGATATGGACTGCTTATAACCTAAATCGGTTCGTTACAATAGGCTTTGAGATGATACAGTGATGAAAGTGTTGATAGATTGTTTGTTTTTCAGCCCCAGGAAATAATAATTACCTAAAATTTTGGTAAATATACTTATTGGAGAGGCATTCGCCTTAGAATCACCATTGGTATTTCTCCGATCGGTTTTTATCACAGCATTGTTTGTTATTATCGCAAATTTTAAAATAACTTGGAAATCAGGTGATACCAGCATCTGATAATTTACATTAAAATTCTGAACTATCAATAGAATTTAACGATGATAGCGGTTTTCAAAGAAACACCGTTAATCAATGAAAAAATCAATATATATCCATTTGTAGCTATATCGGTTTTTAAAAACTCCAATTGCTTATGTTCAGCCAATCTACAATAGTGTGGCGGCATGAAGACTGTAGATTAGCCACCCCAACCCATAATTTTAAACTCTCGCCAGAATTTTACGGTTATTAAAGCCTGTTAAAAAGTTTTATCCGTAATCGATATGCACCGGTTCGAAAGGTTGATTTTAGCTTAAAATCAGCCCAAGTTTTTGTGTCCACCCGTTTTTTGCTTAAACTTTTTGTGCTCAGCTACTTTGTTTCTAACCGTTTCCAATCGCTGTGAAGGCGGTTCATTTTATGACTGAGGATTTAGTTTAGCGCAAACAAGGTAAGACGGCTTTAATCATGATTTACTTCAATTATTTTTTAAACAAGATCAATACAACTGCTTGTCTATCATTGCACAGGCAAGTATTTATTTTCTATCGCTTATAAATTTATGATGCTAATGGCAGTTTTTCCTGCTTCTGTTTTACTTTCTTTATTCTTCGTGTGCCGGCTAATTCCAATAGCAGGGTAGCCATTGTAGTAAAAGTAGTTCGAGCGACGACACCATGATGACTTCTTACGCAAACCTGATCGAGTCCTTCGCGTTTTTTGAGAAGGTTGAATGGCCGTTCACCATTTTTGCGAATATCTAATGCCTTTGTCACTGCTTCACTGCCATAAAGGATGCGTTGGAAACAACCGTTGTCAAAGTCTATGTGGCGATACTTGGCACAAAGCTCAGAGCGAGGGCATTGACCGGGTTGAGCAGCACATTTAAACTCATGGCCCTGTTTTTCTATCCCCATGTAGATCATCGGAACATCACAAAGCTCGTCAAAGGTTACCTGCAAAGTGTCACGATCAACATTATTGGGAAGGCCAACTTTTGAATCCGGCGGTTTAACCAAATGAACGCCGCTTTCTTCATACAATGAACCATCGTTATCATGATAGGCTTCATCGGCGGTGATCAACTTTAAATCCAGACCGATCGCTTTGCCTAATCGCACAAGGGGCGAAAGAAAATGGCTGTCATGATGATTGGCTGGAGCTAACAGAGAAATCAGCGGAATACTATGACCGGTTTTTTGATTGATTGCGGTAAGGGTGTGCATTCGGTAGCCGATGACATAAACCGACTTGTCTCGTTTTTTGCGACGCACTCCGCAATCGCAGTCAATATCATCGTAAATGCGTATCTTCTTGCCTTTGATCGTTAATGTTGCCAATAGTTGTTGACGCTCGACAGCCAGTTCACTGGAGTCAACGCAATGCAATAACCCGTCATCGAAAAACCCGCGGCCCCTAAGGTGATATAGAATATAGACGGTCAAATTAACCAGTTGGGCAAATGTTAAACTGGATCTGAATTGACAAAGCTGAACATGGCTAAGTGTCTGCTTGCGGTTAAGTGGTAACCCGATAAAAGCCCGATTCTGCTTATTATCCATACCTATGTATGGGCTGTGATCCTTGTGCCCTTCATAGGCTTTGTCGTCGCCACAAAATTTGCGGTAGCTGATCTCTGGGTACTTGACGGCTTTGAGCAATTCGGCTCTCAAAAAATTACTCGGGAAAAGATCCCTCATCGCTGGCGCATAACCTTTATATGCCAAAAGCTTATTGATAATTTGATCTTCGAGCAAATCATCAATGAATCTCAACTCTTCATCTTTGATATGCAAAGGATGGCGCTTTTTGCTGTTTAATTTGAATAACACGCTGTTTTTATGGAGGTCGATAAATCGCCCCATTTCATCTAAATCCATAATGGCGGCTGTCGGCAACTGGGTCTGGATGCCAAGCAACTCCTCAACAGGAGTTGTAACCTCTTGCTTAAAATCATAATTTAGCACAACGTGATCTAAAATTTTTCTAGCCACGGCTTTTTTTTCTTTTTTGGTCAGGCGATGCCAGTTGGAATATCGGATTTTAAGTTGTTTTCTAATCTAAGCTTTGATAGCTTTGTGATGCATGAGAAAGTCTCCTTTCAGTAAATTTTTTGGTCGAAATTTAGCCGTTTTATAGGGGCTTTCTCATGCTTAAGCAACTGATTTTTTATAATTATTCTTCTATTGTTTTAACACCTTTTCTGAGCCTGTCGATGGATTTATTCCATAAATATGTGTTCTCGGAATCCAGGCTATCGGCAATGCCGAATGGCGTTATCACCTCCCGAAGTTCAAATGTATCGTCAGCACAAATTATTTGTCTGCCTTTTACCCTATAACCAAGGCCTCCTCTCATCTTCTCTATAATCGCTTTGCTGCCGATAGCAATGCTTTGGGTCCACTGGTTGTCATTATCACCATATGTTGTCTTTTTGCACAAGCCATTTTTAGTAGATTCTCTTAATAGGACAATTTTAGGGTGAAAACCGGTCGATTAAGGCCAATTAGAGACGCTTTTATGAATTTTTCAATTCTATGTCAATTCCTCGGCATAGCCCGACCCACAGGCACTTTGCGCCGATCCTGGCCGCTCTGTGGCAGGCCGGCAATATTCGGTTTGAAGCGGCAACCGACCCGGAGGTCCTGGAGGCATTCACCCTGACCATGCAAAAAGAGGGGCTGATTCCAGCCTTGGAGTCGGCCCACGCTTTTGCCGGGGCCTTCAAAGAGGCGCCCGGCATGGGAAAAGATGATATTATCCTGATCAACCAGTCGGGCCGGGGCGATAAGGATATTTTCACGATGGCCGATGCCTTTACTGATCAGCAATGGAACGAGTTTATCCAAAAGAAAGCGGAGAAAAATCGTGTTGAATTCGTATCTTGAAAACCGACTGGCTGAAAAAGAGATCCTGCTGATGACGCACATTGTTCTGGGTTATCCGTCATTTGAAGCCAGCTTTAAAATTATCGAAACCATGGTGACGGCCGGTGTCGATCTGTTGGAGCTGCAGATTCCTTTTTCCGAGCCTACAGCCGACGGCCCGGTGATCGCCCGGGCCAACCAGATCGCCCTGGAGGATGGTGTCACAGTTGAGGCATCTCTTGAATTTGCCGGCATGGCC
>Ga0209454_1000465_pt1 | contig 21622 bp, 9 predicted proteins | sample WorMetHERISLAND1_2_FD_187400 | JGI IMG/M metagenome (GOLD analysis project Ga0209454, IMG submission 187400) | Marine gutless worms symbiont microbial communities from Max Planck institute for Marine Microbiology, Germany - Olavius geniculatus... | ecosystem: Host-associated > Annelida >... | reverse complement strand
TTGCATGTGTTTTGTATTATTTAGGCTTATGGGCGGCTGTCAGTGTTGTTTCAACCTTGTCGTTCCAGTTCATTACTTGTGACCTTTAAAATGTCATGTTATGTGTCTATGAACGAAATAAAATGATTGATGATGATGATTAAGTGAATAAATAGTGCTGAAGACATAATCAAGGCGCGCTGAAAACCTCTGAGGCTCTGACCTTTTGATCTCAAAAATAACTGTGACAGTAACTATTTCTGATTTATTATAGGCTTAGTTCTGATGCCGGAACAGAGAGACAACCAGTCCATTGACTTTTTGACCCATTCAATAACTGCCAACTCCAGTAAACGGACAGCAATAAGCTGGCATAACCTACAAATGTTTGTTAGCTGATTTTTCAGTTCAGTGTCGTATCATTCACTGATGCTGTTGTAATTTCTTCTGCGACAGTCTGCGAAGCGATAGCACCACAAGCAGAGTGTTCGCCGTGTTATTTCGCACGTTGTGGATTCTCGGTCGTGCAAATCAGTGATTAATCACGGCTATTATCATGTGTGGTCTAGAGAGAATGGGTACGGGTAGTTAGAAACAAATGCCATGTTCCGTCTGCAATTAGGGAGCTCCTGACGACTGGTGCACTGCAACAATTGGACCGTCGTGGTAACGACAGTTCTTTATGACAACCCTTGAACTGTGCGCAATAAACTTAGCAACTTCTATAGCAACAGTGATGCTATCTATAAGCCTATGACATTAAAAGGAACGATTTTCCACGAAAAAGTCTCCTACGCGCACTAACTGAGTCTGACGTTCATCGAATTCGTTCACTTCTGCCCTGTTTACACTAGGCGATCGTCGCGGCGACTATCGCCGCAATTGAACAGGCGATCGTTTAAGCAACCCGTTTGCGGATCGTCGCCGCTATGCAAATTATATCGATCAAAAATAAGCTTGATTTCTGGGGCCTAGACGGCCATAATAATGTACGTTATATTGCGTATGGCAGCCACTGGCTGGATTGGCATAAAAAGGTAAATTACCAGGTCGCAGGAGCTTCAAAACAGTACAACTTTCAAGCTGAAACTTACAGTACCGGATATATTTTAACTAATTCCACAAACTAACATTGGCATTATCGTCGTTGGACTCCATTTCCAACGCAAACAGTGTGACGTCAACTATAGCGTAATAAAACAGTACATTCAGGGTGCGGCAAAAAAGTAGCCCCCTAAAGTTTTTTGCCGTCCTCCGTTCATCGGGCAATGAGTTTCAAACAGCTGGTCCGGCAACAGAAAACGCCCGACGGCCGTAAGTCTCGAGTCGATGACGTGGCACGGAAAGTTGGTGACTGCTGGCCGAACGCAGACGCTGTCGGAAAATAACGTCAGAGACTGGCGAGCAGTGGTCCATCAGGTACCAAGGTGCTTGGTCGTGAGCAATAATAGCTTCTGTAGTTGCATGCTGCAGCACTAAAAGAACAAAAAATAATTACAAGTAGTCATAGGCAGATTTAGGCATGTTCAACATGTTCGGCCGAACAGGGCCCCAACAGGGGCCTCACAAAATGGGGCTCTACAAGCAAGAAAATGTCCGACAGCAGCGCGATATTTTCTAGCCCGAGGGACCTTTTTGAAACGTATTGCAACTTTTAAAGTTTACTTGCTACAGCACGACATTCTCGGAGATCTGTACATCGTATTGCAAGATACGAAAATTAAGACATTAAAGTGTTGTAACACTAAATTCATGGCAGGTTTTTGTACATTGGTGACAGAAAATTTATGTGAGAGAGATCCCACATTTTTTATTTAATGTGGCTTAAATCCGGCCCTGAAAATGGAAAATCGGTAACATATTGTGCTTTCTATTGTGATTTCTCGTAATGTTATTTTATTATTGCGTAGGTTTTCTGTTGGCGTCTTTCATGGCGGCTTATAAATATCCTTTAACTCAACGTTGTCACTTCTCGCTGTCTTTGATACAATGCACCGTACACATGTGCGACTTCGTGGATGGTGATCATATTGGAAACGTATTTCACAGAATACATCTGCATACCGCATTGATTGCAAGACTGGTATCGGGTTTGCGGCTTTCAACGGCTTTTCTGCTCCGACTGGCCCAGCAGTGATTTCGTTCTATTATAATTACGATCATCAATAGCGTTTCGTATTCAGCCGTGGTCACTGATATTGCGCGTACATTTGCTCGCTACGCTGCAAGCTACAAGCAACCCTTATTGTCAGACACTGTGTGCCTGAGGCTGTCGGAGTATCAGCATCTTCGTGTCTGCTGTCCGTCTGTTCGCAGGACAGATATCGCTACCGCTACATTTGCTACTACTGCTACTTTTAGTGACTGCTATAAATTGTGCCTGATTGTCAAGAACAAGTCCGTTTTCAAAGACAATAAAAGCATTCGCGGTTAGCTCAAGACTATAAGCATTATCGACTAGAGTCGCTACTTCTGAGCTGACGACTGACAAATTCAGTTAAACCTGCGCGCGCTAGCTAGTAGCTATGGCCACTGGAACACGAAGCGATATGTGAATGTTTCGTAAACGTTGTCTTACGTGTAACTGCAGCGGCCTAGCTGGTAGCCTAACTGTGTTGTCTGATCCGTCAGTTGCATGTGTCTGCTGTACAGGGAGTGTCGGTGTCAGTGTCTGTTCTGACGCTGACGGCCATATCATTGGAGCGTTATTACGCCATCGTCCATCCCCTGCGACTGCGCGCCACACCAAGTCGCACTCGTCTGACGATCGTTGCCATCTGGTTGGTCTCAGCTGCCCTCATCACGCCCGAACTGATTGTACTGGACACTCATCGCAATCTGCCGTTGAGCATCGACAGCGATCTGCTGACCACCTGCAAGCCGGGTTGGTCCTACACGCAGCAGGCCGCTTACCAGATCTTCCTACTGGCAGCAGTTTACCTGGTGCCACTGGGAGTAATGTCGGTCGCATACCTGCGCATTGGCCTGACGCTGTGGAGAGGACCTGTGCCGTCAGATCAGTCAGCCGCTGCCGCTGATACAGGTAATCGCTGCAATCACGCTTCAACATCATCATCATCAATCATCGGTGTCAGCAGTAGCATCAGCGTCAACATTTTCCCGCCGAGTGCCTCCGAAATTTCGCACGCGTTAATTTGAGAAACTGGATCAATTCTTGGGCTCTTTCTCGGGTATAACTGAAGTCTCCACCGATACCATTGACACCACCGACCCTATCGACCTACCCTAATCCTACTAACCTTCAGTTTAACTCTAACCCTAAACCCTAACCCTAACCGCCGTTAGTCGACTCCTGCCAGTCTGTGGGATAGGTGGTGTAGGTGGTTTAGGTTAAGACTTCAGTAATTTATACCGCTCTTTTTGTGAAATTTTTTTTGTGGTTTGAAACTTAAAAACTCAGCAAATTTTGAGACTAAGAAAATAATAGAACAAAATGTCGTCAATTGGGTTAAATATACATGACATGTACGAGTATATAATGTGGTGTAGAGTCACCGGCGTCGCGTGTCGGAACGCTGCATCCAATGATGTCGACTAACATCGTGTCGGCGGTGGTCGTCGCTAGACGTAACATCGCTAAGATGCTCATTGTTGTCGTCTGCATGTTCGCGCTCTGCTACCTGCCCGTTCATCTCATCAACATGCTCAGGTCAGTTATCCAGTATACTACGCAGTACAGGCTTAAGAAACATACGGTCAAACTTTAAAGTAGCAGGATCATTAACGCCCAAACTTATTTCGTACAGGCGTATGTTACATTGCCTCTCTGTCTGTTGCCTATTAATCTGCAGTGATGCAGTCGCGTCCGCTTAGTCTGAGTCCAAGTCTGAGTCCAATGAGTTTAATAAGACAGAAATGTTTGTGAAATTTAATATCCGCATTCACAATCAGAGCATTTGATGACAAGCAGCAATGCAATAAAATACTAAAAGTTTAAAAAATAACTTTGTCCGTTGATGCTACTTTAACAAAACAACAGTAAGTCAAAATGTCAAAATCGATGTGGCGTAGTTACTTAAAAGTTAAAAATTAAAGGTTGTATATAGTTCTGTATAGGAAGTCCACCTCAAAGCTACGGAGCGTCACCTGCCGTATGGGATCATCTGACACATTTAAACACGCCTCGCCTTAATTCTAGCCAGATAGGCTGGTACTCGATTTACCTACTCAGGAGGGATGGAAGGCTGAGTTGACCTAGGCGGCAGGTTCACCTGTCAAGTAGTAACCATTTGATACTGTCCCGATTGGGAATCGAATCCACGACCATTCGATCCTAAGTCCTATAGTAGCACTGACAGCATGCGATTGATTTAAATGCTGGCGTGTAGATACACAGGTTGTTTGCCGGACCAGCCAGCGGTGCCACTGGCTCTCGTGTCACACTGGATGTGCTACTTCAACAGCGCTGTCAACCCCGTCATCTACAACTTCATGAGCGGTATGCGCATCATTATACTGATCATCTTATTCACTACGACCCCAGTCAGAAAAGTGTCCTAATTTCCGCAGCACTTTCGACATTCTTTCATTCACATAATTATTTTTTTTCTCTCTTCCTCTTTCTTTTTTTATTATCACTACTATAATGTCATAGCAAATCTGTGCACCAGATTAGCACACTTTCAGTAATTTAAACACTGCTTACGAAATTATTACATTATTTATCACCCGCTTATTGTATGGTTTATATATTTATTTATACACTGTTATTTGCTCTTGCTTTATTAAAATTGTTTTGTGATGATGCAAAATGCTGACTGAATAAATAAAACTCGAGTAAACTAGGCGTGGCTATACTCCAAAAATGTTTGAATTTTAACTTAATCAAATTATAACAACTTTTGATAATTTGTGTTCTACAAGTTAGCTTCTGCGGACAAACTATCGGCTATATTAAGTCAAAATAAGATATGCAGTTTTTCATATTATTTTATTTTTGCCTGAATATATAAAGAGAACAATAGCGTGACAGTTACAAGGCAAATCTGACAAAAATATCCGTATGCTGAAAATACGCCTGGACATTCAATATGACCTTTTAACAGACGATCCGATACTCGGATGCAATCCACACTCCGCAGCATCCCAAAAGCATAAATTTTCGTTCATTTGTCACTCAGCAAAGATATAGTTAGAAGCAAATAAGGCCTCTTGAGATTATGGCGATGACGCCGCGTTGATAATAATTACAGATAACTGCCGTGTTGAACCGTAAGTTATTAACATGAACTTACGAATTTTATTCACACACAGCTGCAGTATGATATAGCAGAAAATACATCGTTTTATATGTTCAGCTGTTAAAAACACTATCCGCAGCCTATGTAACTCGCAAACGTTATCTAGGCCAACGTAACGAGTTTTGTTAAATGACTTTTTTTGCTCCTGTGACTACATAAAGTAGTTTTGAATGTATAGAAGAGAGCATTCGATCTGAAAAGCGTAAATTTTAATTAACTGCGCCAAAGTAGCCTACTTCTACCTGACACATGAATCCTACACATCGACGGGCTGGATACTGCGTGACGAAACAGTATAGGCCTATGCTTAAAGCCCATACATACAGTAAGAATAGAGACCTCAGAGTGAGTTATGTGAGAGATTGAGATACGAAATCCATCGTCATCTCGTCGACATAGGCCTAGTCTTAATTTATTTTTGCCGTCGGCCCGCTTGCTTTCCTCGCACTGAGGTGGCATTGGCGAGTGTATGTAATTGACGAATGATACGTGTAGAGTTGCGCCACAGAGTTGTACATAAATGAGCTTTTTACTACTCGAATACTACGTCGAATATCTTATCGAATATTTGGCTACTTGAAACATAATGGGAACAGTTCTATTAATGCGGAAGGAAGTAGAGAGTAAACACTAAGCAGTTAGGCTATTACATACCCGGAAAATCATCATGCATATTCGTGGTCAGGTTCTTTAAATATGTCACTAATTTGCAGCACGTGTCACTTCAGTGAATTTGCTCAACATATTTTACTTAAGCCTACGTTCTGTTTGATTTCCGTTCATCGACTGTACGTGCTTCTGTCTTCTGACGTGACGTTAGACTCACGGTTGCAATGATTACACTCGGGAATTCCAGCAACTAATCTCACTAAATTACAGCTGGAGATAATGACCCTTGGAGAGATTCGTCCGCAAGTAGGCCAAAGTGTAACACATGTATTACAGCCATTCATTAAATATGCTAAACCAAGGTGATGGGCTAATAATCAATAAAATGGCGCTATTAGCTGACACGATGCAATGATTTCATGCAGCAAGCAGTGAGATAGCTGGCTACTCGGCGCCGCAGCTTCTGCAGTGATAAAGACCAGAAATGGCTACTGTCGGTTGTGAGCGTCAGCCTGTCACCATGTTCTGTACACGTACGTCGTATGCACACACTTTCAACTTCTCATCTATTGTAATTCTTAAGATATGTTGGACAAAAAAGCGTTACAAATAATCACCCACCTACGCAATTAGCTATCAATATATGAGACCGCAGTTGCACCAAGAAATAGCTTTTCAGCTCCGTTCAAGTTGCTACAAAATAACGTCGAGCTCGAACATTAAACTAAGAGTTTTCTTTCTAAGCTGAACCTCACTGTGCACTGTGCACTGCCGTCGCGTTAATCTCAGCACGGAGTTGATGACGAAGCATGCAGATGTCGACGTCCATCGCGCCGTTCAGCTGGACGCGAAGTTTAATGACGTCCGACATTCGACCGTGGAAGGTTTTCCGTCGAGTCGACCTGTAACCAGATTAACTTTTCCGTACTTTTTCTGAGAATGATTGATAGAGCTACGACCACAGATCTTCCAGGGTTCTTCCAATATCGTTCCCAATATTCTACGGTTACTGTACAGTGTCGTGGACCTGAGCGTATTGCGGGCGGCGGATTTATTATCAGACTAAATGACTGATCGTCTTGGACACCTAGACGCACACGTCGGGCACGGAAATCCGATACAGTCCTGCCTGCCCGCTATATTCTCTTCGTGACTTGACTTGAGCCTCGCGTGATCTCGAAAGGATTTGTCGATTTGCTGTTATCTGCACGCACGGCGGAAGGAAGAAAGAAATCAGAAGAAAGCAAAGCCTCGTGACACTATTATGGTCACCTATAAGATTACATTAAGCTCACATTACACGGGCCATGAAGCGAGGGACTCTTGTTTGTTGTCGGTCGATCGGTTGCTTTTGTTTTCCATCGTCGCATGTTTTGTCGCGCATGTTCACGGGCGTGTTCGAAACTGTTTACACAACGTTGTTCTGATCCGGATAGACACGGGCACGGGCTTTCTTTATCGAGTTTCTATTAAACTTGTGCGCCTTATAAAATTTAGACTCAACCCTTACACGATCGCGTGGTGTATGTCGGCACTGAGCCAGCATATACTTTTCTATAGTTTAATCCGATTTCCAGAATTATGCAACGCAGACTAGTGATGTGCGATCTCCGCAGCGACGTAGGCTACGTGATGTCAGGTGGAAACCGGTTGTTTTTTGCTGGAGCGCTGCGATGAAACGACCTGTCAGCAGTGCCGTTATCTGATGCCTGTCACAGTTTCGATATGGCGCTTTTCCTTGCTTTTCACTGAACACTGCCGAACATGACAGCTTGTAAATGCAAACATATATCAAATATAACAGTGTACGTGTATCTTTACTCACGTCATTATGGTCAGGAAGTGATGCACAATCTAAATACTGACACGCAGGAGCACGGAACACCAGGTATATAGGCCTATAGGCTATTGGTCCTACAGCGTATCCCAGCAGAAGAAAAGAATTTTCAGAGGAGAAACACAACGACGTACAGCAGAGCTACTGTAAGTGTAAGCAGTGGACGTTGAATTCCAGACACTTAATGGACACGAACCACACGTCCGTAAGACGTTGCAATTCCGTTAGCGGCGATCGGTAAATTCCAGCAATGCTGTATATCGCATTGCGTTACGTTCCGATGTCGTTGCCGTAACGCTGCGGTTGCGAAATCGCTTATCCAAGCGTGATGCCGGAGATTGGGCGTCATGAGGAGTCAGCATCGCTGCTACCAGTAACACGCCGTACGCTGATAGTTGGGCCTACTGGTGCACAAAGATCAGCCGTCACAGATAGTCCGCGCGACACTTTATATCACTTAAAATATTTTACATTACGTGACGCCACCGCCCACTGTCTTGTGCATACACTGACACTATTCCCTCTACAAAACAGTGTTCTTGTGAAGAACAGATTTTTAAACGATATGGCAATGCAGGAAATGCAAAATAGTTACGAGTTACGAAGCTGTAAGGGGCTAGTTTATTGGTGATGTTTGTACACTGCAGCCAAGTTTCGTCGTGAGTTCGGCTGGGCGTGTCGGACTGGCTGCGGGCCGCGGCCCGAACTGCAGCCTATGCCGATCATGACGACACTGCACTGGCGTGGACCGACTCGCGACAAGATGACGGACACCGTCGCCGCTAGAGACACTGTACTCAGACGCACCGTCAAAGACACACCACTTCATCACCGACCACTGCTCTTCCGCTTCACTGACGTCAACAGGCGCGCAAACCCGACAGCAGCAGCAGCTGCAGCAGCTGACACAAACTCACCAGCTGCTGACGTCATCATAGCATGAGCATATGACGATGATGACGTATAGATGTTATACCGAGTGGCACATACAAAGTGGAAAACGCATGCTTTATGTAGACCGATAAAGTATCAGAAACGAAACCGAAAACGGATGGCGTCCATACATTCATTCATTGCAGTGAATGGCGGCCATGTTATAGGCGTACTGTGTAGAGAGAGGCTTAGGCCTATAGTGTTCAACCAGACAAACCCCCACTGCAGTGAAAAACTCTCCGATAGTTTCATCTACGTTATTGTGTTTTACCTTTAACGCACCACCGTGCTCTCAGTTAGGCTACGCTTAAAGGCATTCATTTGGGCAGGGAACTATTTCGCATTCAAGTCATGCATAATGATGGTCGTAAATTAGGCCTAGTAGTCATAGCAACGAGGATGAAACGCCACTGACAGAGACCTGTTGCAGTCCAGTTTAGTTAAATTCTGCTGCTCTGTATAGCCCTATGATTTACTTTCTCAATTTCTCAGCAAAAAGCAATTCACATATTGTAGACAAGTAATTTAAGCAAAGCTCACGTGACGCGCGATAGCAGCGGTTCTACCACCATGGCAATCAGTGTAGGCCTACAGCAATAAAATAATAATGCGTCTTGGAAGAGTAACCAAATTTGAGGCCTCCGTATGGAAGACTCCTTGAATTTAAGAAGTCGAAACTTAGATTGTTAAAAATGTACGTTCTATGCTAAAAATTTTATATCAGGTTGTTTAGATCTATCTCCAGCCGTTTTGCCGCAATTCACTCTTAGAAATGTGTGTCACAGCCCGAAATCGCGAAAAATACACTAAAAACTCTAATTTTGGGGATTCAGGGTCATTCACGGTCATCGATATGTTGACACCCCTAAGAAGCTCGTCACTACGTTACTTGTTATGATAAGCAGCATGTCTGTGCCTATCTTCGTTTTCATGCTTGACGAACCAATATCAATAAAATAACCACTTTTAGAGGGGTACCCCTCTTTGGCGCTCGCGTGAGCAGGCCTCTTTGAACATAGGAGGTCGGCACTTGGACCGCTAAAATCTGAGTTTAATGCTGACAATTTCATACGCAGGTTGTCCAGGTCTATCTCTAGCCATTTCGGCGCAATTCACTCTTAAAATGTGTGTCGCAGCCCAAAATAGCGAAAAATTCACTAAAAACCCTATTTTGGGGATTCAAGATCATTGAAGGTCACCGATGTTGACACCCCTAAGAAGCTCGTCACTAGTGCTTGTTACGATAAGCAGCATGTCTGTGCCTATCTGCAACTGTTTTTATGCCAAACGAGCCATATATCAGTAAAATAACCACTTTTTGGAAGGATAACCCTATTTGACGCTCGCGCGAGCAGGTCTTCTTCAACCTAAGGGGTCGGCACTTGGACTGCTAAAATCTGCGTTTAATGCTGAAAATTTCATATATGCAGATTGTCTTGGTCTATCTTCAGGCGTTTCGTCACAATTCACTCTTGAAACGTGCGTTGCAGCCAAAAATTGCGAAAAATTCACTAAAACCCTCTTTTGGGGGTCCAAGGTCGTTCAAGGTCATCGATGTTGATAAATCTAAAAAGCCTGTCACCAGTGCTTGTTATGATAAGCAACATGTCTGTAAGTATCTGCAACCGTTTCACGAGCCAACCGTCTCACCCAACCAACCCAATGAAATTTCGTCACAAAAAACTAGTCCTTGGGGCAGCCCACATTGAAGATTTCGTAATCCTAGCTTACACCGTTTTGATACAATACAGCAGTGTATGAATTGTGAAAAATTAGCTGGGGGTTAAACTTTTCGACGGTCGGAGCCTGACCAAAATTGTGATGTAAACTATGTATATAGTATATAGCTGACGCACCAGAACATAATTTGACAGTGTTAGGGGGGGGGTGGGAAAACAATTGGGGGGTTCAACCCCCTAATCCCTCCGGCAATTCAAACACTGCAATACAGCAGTGTGACAGAAGGACGGACAGAGAGACAGACGCCTATAGGCCATGGCTAAGATTCGTTTGTAAATTATTAAACTGAAAAACGTACTAGTACGTAACATGTTGTGAACTTGTGAACGTGACGTAGCTGTAAAATTATTTTCGCACATTTTGATTTGATTCTGCAGATCTTACAACAGTGTTGGCTTGGTCACTCTTTTCTGTGGTGTTAGTAGGGCTGGGTCGATGTCGGAATTTCAATTTCGATGCGATGTCGACAGTATATTGATATTGTGAAATTGAATCAATATATTAATGTAATAAATGGCACGTGTATTATGTTGAAATTATTTATTCGCTTGTCGATATCGAAACCATCGATACATCAGTACATCGACCCATCCCTCACTATCATTCATTCATCACATCAGAAACTGATGAAGATGAATCTATTCTATTCTAGTCATCTGAATGGCGGATCCAGAAATTTCTCATGAGAACCAAAACGCCAAAAGGATTGAAAGTTTCGAGGATTTCTCCCCAGGAAATTTTTCCAATTCCCTAATTTGGTTGTTTCTGGAACAAAAGTGACGTTGTTGAAAATGGCCAATTTGAGCTGCGATTGAACTGTTTGCTTGATCATCTGGATCCGTCACAGTCTTGCAATCATTCTCTTGAAGTTTTCCTGACCATGTTTTAGACAATCATATAACAGCATTTACTATTTAGGTATGCTTCTGTCACACTCAGCAGACTGCAGTAGCAAACCATTTCTCTACTTCAGCAGCTAGCTAAATATACTGTACACCAGGTACTCAAGTAGAACAGTTGTTGTAAATTGTAACTGGCGTTTATAACTACTACCATACATTTGTTATTGTATATGCCTATACATGTGTCTCAAGAAAGACCACAACATTACCAAACTCAAAGACAGATTAACAGATTTTAATATTTTTTTATATCGATATTCCAAATAACCATTTAAATTCCCACTGCACCAAACGTCTGTTTCCGCAATACCTGATTTCACGACCAGTTGTGTCAGGAATATTCCTACCAAAAATTATTAAAATCTGTTAATTCGTCTCCATGTCATGATCGATAATGTCAGGGTCTCTTTTTTGGGACACAAGTGCACTTTGACACAGTGTACTTTAACAAGACGAACAACTGTACTGTGCATGTGTACGTTCAAGTATAATTACATAGTGGATAAAATTAGCCGTCAAGATAGCACATTAGTGTAGCTCTTTTTGGGCTGTCAAAAAAGCGTTTTGTATGAAAATTTTCATCATCAAGAAATAAAAATTTACCAAAAAAATGGAATTTTCAGCACCAATAATAATCTACTCTCAGAAATTTATAGCGTCTGTCGGAGACTTGCAACTTTCTGAACAGCCTACATTTTTAACCCAATTGCTACAACTGCATTCAGAGTAGAAAGAATTGCTTCCAAAGATATGATGAGAGGAACAACTTCTTAAACAAATACGACAGATAATAATCATGACCACTATCTGAAAATTTTCCCTCAGTTGTGCCAGTTAATATTTTTCGGGCAAAACCTATCAACATCCGACGTATTCAATGAAGTTGACAAAAATATATATGGTTTGTTTGTTTCAATAATTAGTCCAATTAAGTCCAAGCATTACAATATACACAGCATTTTTATTTCACAACACGTGAAGCAAAAAGAAAAGCCACAGAGTGTAACGAGAGATAACAGGAGGCAAAGCATGCACAAAGCATGGCAGTGAGATCCATCCGCCGATAGACATTCTGATGAGTATTCTGACTAATTACAACAGTTGACTCAACTATTGGATGTTACAATTTACAAAATGCTTATATGCAAATCAGTAAACATAATATGCAAATAAATAACAACAGTTGCCAAAAAAACAAACATCATGTAGCCATTTGTAGACTGCAAGTTTACAGCCTATGTCACATTGGCCACGATATACCATTAAATAGCATCTGGATAGCAATAAGCAACAAGCATGTTCTCAGGGTTAACTAATGACAAAATAACTAAACAATTCGAAATATAAATGTAGGGGAAAACAAAGTGCAACTGCATATAACAGTGTAACGTAAATGACAACTAAAAGTAATACACTGTTAAGAATGTGTTCACAGTTCACAGTAGATGTATTATTGGCTAAGTGGTCACAGTCTGAGAATCTTCTCAGAAAATGACAAAACTTGTAATTTGACTATATTGTGCTGCCAAGTCAAGGTGTTAGTACGCTAGTAACAACACAAAAGTCAGCTATGCATTGCATTTGTGACTATACTTCTGTGTAATATTGTAAAGTGTTAGCTGGATATTACTTAGCTGTACAAATTGAACACAGTAACAAACCACAACACATGGCACACATCAGCAACATCAGATGCCAGCACAAAATTATGCCTAAGACACACGAACAAAACACTGTGTCAAGACACATTTACCCCGATCACAATCCAGTCAGTCACTGATAGGAAAACTCAAAATCAGTTAATCCTACAAAAAAAAACAATAATTATGTCCTACAAAATTCGAACTAAGAGTCAAAGGTAAAAAGCCAGCACTGCCAACTACCGACCAGGCAAGCAACTATGTACAAGCAAGCAGGCAGGCAGGCGGAGATTACAGCCTCACAGATCCAGCGATGTTGAAACTTCACCTGGGTCGGAGTAGAGGACTGGACAACAGCAGCATGTTGTTCAAGAAGCATCTGATGTTCGCATGGCAGTGAGGTGCTGACTACCATTGCCGTCTGTTGTCGACAGACAGTAATTGTATCACAGTGATGCAGACAATCACACAAACCAAGTCTGAGTAAACTGCTGTCAAACGCTTGGACTTGCATCGGACGATGACAAAGTCAGCGGCTGCAGCAACTGTCAACAGAAACAGCACACAACACTAATAATTACCATTGTATATGGCACAATCATAAATTAAAACAATGCAACTAATTGGCAAATTGCACTTTTGAAAAAAAAGATAGATAATTTCCTTTGTATGTTGCTAGCATAACTTAGCTCCATGCCAGCATCCAAAAACTGAAGTATTTTTTAAACAGAATAAAGCTTAGTTACGCACAAACGAAAGGCCGTGGTAAGCCGCGGAATTTGGACAATTTTGCCGAGGTGAGCCGCGGAATTGTGAGAACTGGCCTGTGGAATTTGGCAAAATTTACCGAGGAAAACTGTAGGCCCTACTCATGACCATGTCTTTAGACTTAAGTCTGCTAAATTGGCCAAGTTTATAGGTGCTTTTTAATAATGTAAACACGAAGTAACAACAAATGCACTCAGTTACCATATATCATACCTAACAAAAGTTAGCATGTAAGACTAATTCACTGACACTGTTGTTGGCTTTAACAATGAGTATGAATTTTTCCATCAACTACATTTTTATATGACACCCATGAGATTAAAAAATTATGGCTCAGACAAGCAAGCACCACATGTGCCAGCACACAGAGTGAGCGACGTGTAATAGGTTGCTTTCAAGCCAGGTTTACCTTAATGCTCTAGTACTGGATAAACTTACAATTACATTATAGAAACACAGCGAAATTGTGAAATTTAGCACTTTGGATAAAAGAAAACAAAATTCACAATTTTTGACAAAATCTGGAGCAAGTTGATGATTTCAAACAGACAAAAATGATATTCTGAACAACATATTTCTGGTGTCCCTACTGATCCAGCAGATAACTGACCGATGACTGATGTCGTGGAATGTGCACCGTGGGATGGACAGGTTGGTACTGCTGCCTGTCAATGCTTAGTGACACTTCATCAGCCGTTGTCTTGCGGTAGACCGGATTGTCAAAGTTCATGCTCTTTATGTTCTTGCGACGATGCAGTCGACGCAGCAGAATTACCGCCTGCAACACACGGTGCGTGCAGGCTGTCAACAGTTTTATACAGTTAATGAATCTGCTGGCAAATCCAATTTAACAATCATACTAACATGAACTTCTGACAGTCCTAGTTTGAACTACACACAAAACATCTGACTGTCTCGAGAGTCAAGACCATATTGCTAACGCTACTTTTCTGACCAACCAATTTCTACGTGCAACAGCAGCTACTGATGTAGCGCGTCTTAGCCATCGCAATTCTGTCTGTCCATCCGTTCGTCCGTCCATCACACGGATGGATCAGTCAAAAACAGTGCAACCTAGGATTACCAAATCTTCACCATCGGCTGCCTGGAAGACTCTAGTTTCAAGAACCGTAAAGTTTTTCCATAAATTCGAAAGAGGTCAGCCGAAAGAGGGCACTAAATGAAAGGGGGGTAAGAAAAATTCGCAATTTCCAGCCAATATGGCGTTGGCAGAGTGAGACAGGTCAGGCCCTCTGGCGAATACACATAAAACACTATAGATAATTAGCCGCCAGTCGTATGGCGCCCTCTGGCGACTGTAATAAAAACAGATTTTGTTTTACTGGGCTTTCAAACATGCAAAGCTGTTGCACATTCCCCTTTGCATTACCTGGGCTTTTCTTGTTCCAACAGCTGCACCTTATCACATGTGACCTAAAATTTTTTTCTTTGCAGTCAGTCGTATCTTCTAATCACCCAACTTACAGAATCAATGCATTGGTAACAATAAATTTAGTTAAATTCAGCTACGAAGGCATTACATGGTAAAAAGACATGAGGAGCATCAGAAATTAAAAGGTTAGCTCTGAAATAGCACTTACTGTGATGAAACACACTGCCAATGAGTAAGCTTAGAAAACAAAACGTCGAACAAAAACTTACAGTGATGATGAGAATGATGAAGACTGCAGCACTGACAGATATTGACACAGCAAGCACACGCGTATTGACTGAATGCTGGACTGCTGCTGGTGCCGTCACGAACTGTGCTGGGCGACTAACAATTGGCGGCAACTCTGTAACAAGTACGGCCTCATCTACAAACAAATACAAAACAAGAATTTCACAGATATCATCACAAACCAGTCACACATCAGGGTTTTTTTTGTCACAGGTGCAGTCTATCACTCTTAGCCCCAGTTTTTAGAAGTCTGTGGTATTCCCCGAAATTTTTAAAATTTTATGCACACTTCAATGACGGATTTGTGTATCTCAGGTTTCCACTTTCACATACAACTTTTTGTCGGGAGAATTAAGAAGGGCAGATTTTCTAACCAACCACTGAATCACTTACATACTTCATATATACAGCAACTTCCTAAACAATGTTCACCTGAATCGCAATAAGACTAATAAAACACCATTAGCCACACCAACAAATAAAACCACACAGTTTCCAGATGAGAAGTTCCACTTCATTAATTTCACTGTCTTGGTGAAGTTACCATCAGTAATACAGTTTTATTGCGCAACTGTAAAGACTTGGTCGAAGAAAAAATAATCATCACTCTAAACGGTTCTTTCTCGTGTGACAAAGTTATCGATAAAACGTAGCAAATCACTGACCACAAGTCTGTCGATCATTGCGTAGCGAGTAAGTAACGCCGCCGATGTCGTTGGGACATGCGCATGTGAAGCCGGGATAGCGAAGTGTCGGGAGGCAGAGATGGCTGCAGCCGGCTTGTTCGCATGCATTGCTTACTGCAATGATCAAACATCACATCATCAACACAAGGGATTTCAGCACGCTCAGCATGTTCCTTGAAAAGGGACCCCACAGACAGCAGCAAAACATTATCTGCCCTGCAACATGGGGCCTCTTTATGGCATGTTGTGACAGTTAAACGTTCACTTGGTGCAGAATGACATTCTCTGGTCCGGGGGGCATTAACCCATACTGTCAGCCATCTCAGCAGTAAGGGTCAAGCCCCCACATTTTTGCCAACGGAACCTAATCAGATTTAAATCATCAAACTGTTGTCATCATGAACAACATAGCAGCCACAGAAGAAAAGCGCAACTACAAACTGTTTTTACGTGAAACCTATTTTTTTACCTGAAAGATAACATACATATTTATGCTATTTCATCCAAAACCTATATTGGTTAACATAACATGTCAGCATTATTAAAACATTACACCAGAAAAGTAGACAACAATATCTTAAAAAATAAGCACCAGATATGACAGTTTCAGGTATTCAGTAACTTTGGTAACCTGTATTAATTAATCTCTTATTTCTCTCTATTCATTGTACAAACCACACAAATCAAGCAATGTACGGAATGACCTTAGAAATCAAGCATGACCAAATAGGCATAAGACCTTATGAGTTGAGTTTGGCGAAGTCTTACCACGTGGCTGTTTGAGGTTGTGATGAATGCGCATGTCCATTGGTGTTGAGAGGCCGTCGGCAACCAGCTCGACACTGGAGTCATTCAGCACTGCACTACGACGACGATTCACCTTCAGGATTGAGTGCGTATGCCAGTCGGTCCAGAACACCTCATCCTAGTACACAACAACAGCCAGATGATCTTCATCAATTATTCATCCACAGTGCGACTCTCCGCAGGCACTTTATGGTTGGTGGCTTAGCGTAGCAGTAACACGTTTGACTGAATCAACAAAGTTACTCTATGACAGGCCCGGTTAGCACTGTGATGGGTGACTCTCTACGGGCAGGTAAACCATCTCGGTGCAAAGCCTGCCAGCTAGGTCAACTCAGCCTTCTACCCTCTGTGGGACGGTAAAATGAGTATCAGCTGTCTAGCTAAGTAATAATAAATGGCGATGGTGAATATAGTTTCTGTAGCTGCCTACCGGCGGATCTATTGGCTCAAGCTGATCGGCTTGGTCTAAAGGTCGGCAGCCACCTGGCGCTCGTGTTACATCCAGTCAAATGAACCGGGTGAACTCTCGCAATGGCTGTGCCATGATGACAGCACCATAAACATTGGCATTGGTATTATTATTATTATTTAAATACCTTCTAATGAATATAACAATCACAGCTCAGTTAACAGTGAATGGTTTTCCCATTGAAAGATTTTCCCCTCATAATTCATGCAACAATTCCCTCTCAGCTGTCAAACTTCCCTGTATTCCCAGTTTCTCCAGAAAAAGGTCAGTCAAGATTTAACACCTTCATAAACTGTTCCGTTTCCCAAACAAAAAAAATTACACTGGTTCATCTATAATGGAATCTTCATTAAAAGGCTGTTATTTCAGTAAAAATGATGCTACCAATTAACACTCTGATAAGGTAAAGTTTTGAAGCAGAGAAAGCAAGCCACTGCACACCTCAAAGACGGCAATAGAGAATGGATGCAAAAGATTGTTGTAAGATGTCAGCACCACTTGACGATTGTGTCCATTGAAGTCAGACATGAAGATGACATGAAGTTTAGCATCAACCCAGTACAGACGATTGCTGTCATAATCTGCAGCACAAGTATGCAGTAACATCCTTACAGCTAACATCCAACCATACTCCGCTCTATATTACTACCATGTTTCATAACTCCCAAGTGTCAAACGAACTTACAACTGTTGCCATGTTCTGTTAACTAAGCAACAGCAACAACGAAGACTACTGTCGATAACAGACATAATGAGGAAACAGCAAAGCTTACAGACACCAAGTAATCATCCTTTTGTATCGTCTAAAAAGCCAAATTAATGAAGCAAAAGCATAAATGTTTCCTATGCAATACATCCAAAGCACAAAAAAGAAACGTAAAGCACGTTTACATAAACAACAGCAACAGAAGACAAAATTACCGAGAGTCAAGCCATTTGGCCAGTCAATGTTTTCATGAACAATAACAACTCTGTCAGAACCATCGAGTGCTGCTCGTTCTATCTTTGGCCTTGTGCCCCAGTCAGTCCAATACATATGCCTGTTCAATGACATCAACAACAACATATTACATATTGTATCTGGATCAAACATTATCATTCGTAAAAGTGTGTGCAGATGGCCAACCGAAAATTTTTCGAAACCTATCCCACATACTGAGCTACGCTGAAGACCACATGGTACACTGCAGCAACGTGCATCATAAATGTTAAGAACTACTCACTAACGCCTGTTTACATCTAGTGATTAACATAATCAGCGGTATGAGAAGCTATATCAAAAAGATGTTTTATAGCCAAAAGCATCAACAATGCATGCAAGTACCTGTACTTGGGACGAGGATCAACGACAATTGCTCTTGGCTCGTCAAGTCCGGAGTCGATCAGTGTTCGACGCCATGTTGCTCCATCTTCTGCCAGAGTTCCGACAGCATTGCGTAGTCCAAGGACATCAATACGATCTTTGCCAGCATCAGTCCAGTACAAGTTGTGATGAATCCAGTCGAACGCCAGGCCATCTGGACTACTGACGTCATCAGAGACAAGCACCTGATGCAGCCTTGCAACTCCAGACTTGTCAAATATCACCCTACACCACAGTTCACACACATACGACAACTGAGTAATAATCCATCAGCTATGTGCGGCATTCTCATAAAAACATGTTATTAACAGGCTGCATTACGAGTTTTGCTCATCTGTCCATTCTGTGTGGGTTCAAAACTTGAACACAAAAAAACTGTAGAATAACGAAATACCTGTGAACGTTTCCCTTGTGTGCCAATTTTCAGTTCAAAAGATCAAAGATCAAGCTTAGTGCAGCAATAACCTAAACAAAGTAATCTAACATGGCTTGGCTTAATTTACACGATGACAGCTGATGCAGAACTGGATTTTCAATAACAGTATTAAGCAAGAAGTGCACAGCTATATGTGGACATCTGCTCTATTTAGTTTCAAAACAAAAGACACCGGGTAAACGAAACAGCAGAACTATTGCATTCAATGACCAGGCAGACCTGCTGATGTTTTTCGATGTAACATCTGTCCAGAACACGGCACTGGCGGTGATGTCATAGTCGACGGCAATGGCAGCATGCATTCCACCGTAGATGAGTTGATAGCGACCAGTGTAGAGGTGCAACTGACGCAGATCATGACGATTTGCAAACAACAGCATCGGCTCACCAGCTTACAAAACACACACACGTACCATCCGATGCCCATCTCACAACTGACCACATGTTTTACTCAATTCACAAGCTAGCTGTACTACATCTATGTGCATACATTGCTGTACAGCTGCCCTGTTGGATCAAATACATATACAGATTATGTATCGGGTGTCAAAAAATCATGACTATTTGCAATATCTAAGAATTAAACACTGCAGTTAACAGATAACAGCTTCTCTTCTACTAAGCCAATTCCATATAAAAACATAATGGAACTGGTGCTATGCATTCAGAGAGACAGACAGCTGGCAAATGAGTTTTGCTTTAACAGCGACAAGAAAAAGTGGACATACTGATAGCCCGACAGGTGACGTGGTCGAGTGGATCGAGCATAAAGCCGGGTCTGCAGCTACACTTGAAACTGCCTTCAAGGTTGTGACAGAACTGTGAGCAGTAGCCAGGCCGCTCACATTCATTGACATCTACAATGACAACGCCACATAGCTTTCTATAGAGGTTGCAGAAACGACCAGTCATTGAAGGATGTAACTAAATGAATTTATACAGCTTATTAACCATGCCACACACCACTTGGTAAGTTAAGTTGGTATAACGAGCTACAATGAATCACAATGGGATGCACAGACCAAACCTCAGTAACTCAGTTAACTACTATCACAATTATTGCAGGCAGTGTGAAATTCCTACCATTTCTATGACTCTCCATAGCACTACTCCGCACACAGCAGTCACCCACACTGTGCACTGCACATGAGCTTGGCAATAACAAAATGTCAACAGCAATACCAACTGAACAATGCAACGTGGTACAGAGCAAAAACGAGCCACTCTAATTAATGAGAGTAAATCGATACAACAGCACAGCACTGCACTACCACTCCAGCTGCATTTGATCCGGCAATTACGATTCCTACCCGGCAAAGTCAGCAATCTCCACGAATACTTGCACGGGTTTTTATACAGTAATGACAATTTACCTTGGCAAGTCTTGTGGTCGGATGCCAGTTCATAACCGGGAGGACACTGACAGATGTGACCATTGTACGTGACAACACAGATGTGTGAGCAGTCAGCCTTTCCCTCATTCTCTTCACATTCTCCGTCTGCAGCCAACATAACATGCTCAATTACCACTTGGTAAGACAAATGTCTGTAACAGGCAGACTGCCATATTTAGAATATGTATAGAAACAGTTGAAACACATACTGATGGTACTTAGCCTATCACACACCCCAAACTCACATCCCGTGACCTCACATCTTGCATGTCTTATTCCGCTTTGAAACACAGTGACAGGACAACATACTATACACAGCCTACACAAACGTGCAACACCGAAACAGTCCGTCAAGCCAGCCATGAAGCAGTAATTAATAACAAATGGACTTTGATTTGACCACTTCCACCCAACACATACTAACTGGAAATTTGGGGCACAGCGCACCATGAGGCCACCCGGTGACGTAAGTCCAACGTGTGAAAAAGTTTAGCGGGTTGAAATTCCCCTCATAGCAAAGTCACGTGGCCCGAACTCAAATACATTGGCATACACAAAATGCACATTGTCGACTTAGGGTGGGTCAACATCCGCACGCTAACTGACGTTGTTGGTGGACCAAATATCACCAAATATCCTTTTTTTCGACGTGGGAGGAAATGTGGTCGATAATGCCATTTGCTCAACGCCGCCGCTTGAGTAGCCAGCGACACGAAGAAATTTGATCGTGGTCTGTCGAGACTCCTTCGTGACAAACTGCACTGGCTGGATGTGCTTGAGAGAGTCACCTTCAAGCTCGGCCTCATGACGTACCGTTGTTTGCACGGACAAGCACCTCGGTACCTCGCCTATCATATCAAGCCAGCCATCGAAGTTGCATCGCGACATTGAATACGTTCTGCCAACCGACACCGGCTAATCGTACCCCGCTGTCGACTCAACACGTACGGCCGTCGGGCTTTTCCAGTTGCTGGTCCGACAGTCTGGAACTCGCTGCCAGATGAACTCAGAGAGAGATCCAGCGTGTGACATTGACAGTTTCAAACAGTTCTTTAAAACAATCCTGTTCAGTCAGTACTAGTGTGACAAGCGCATTAGAGGTTAATTTTAACAATAT
>Ga0209454_1000463_pt1 | contig 21638 bp, 9 predicted proteins | sample WorMetHERISLAND1_2_FD_187400 | JGI IMG/M metagenome (GOLD analysis project Ga0209454, IMG submission 187400) | Marine gutless worms symbiont microbial communities from Max Planck institute for Marine Microbiology, Germany - Olavius geniculatus... | ecosystem: Host-associated > Annelida >... | reverse complement strand
AATTTTGCATGTTTTTGGCCCGATTTCGGACGACTTCGAAGTTCGGCGTCGAATATCTCTGAAACGGATGAAGATATTCAACATCGGACAGTCATTCCATCTATCGCGATTCGTCCTGCGTTAGGTGAAACAAGTACGGTGAAGTTTGGTCCAGTGACCTTGGAGATTTAGATGTCGAATCGTACCCACCCAAAGTGCATTTTTCGGAAGACCATATTTCGGCCCCTAGGGGGTGCTGCGCACCCAAATTTTTACACGCGCTAGAGAATGACCAAGTCTTACTAGTGCACCTCCCACTGGGGACGAAAGCCCCCCTTACAACTTTTTTTAAAAGGGGGGTCAAAAATTGGCTTAAAATGCAATAAAGGAGCGCTTATAACTTCGGAGTTGGGGGGTGTAGCCCGACGAAACTCTATCACTTGACGCGGCTCTAGGTTGGGGTGTTAACGCAGGTACAAATTTTGGGGGCACTGCCCCCCTTAAAATTTGGGAGGGCAAAAAATGTCCAAAATTTAGTACGTTTTACGACAACTTTCGAGTTTGACCTCGAATATCTCTGAAAACGATTAAGATAGCGACAAAATCTAAACGGCGTTGACGAGAAGGATCCTTCGGGCGTTGAACAAAAAAAATTTTGTGAAATACCGTCCACTACGAACAAAGTTATAAGCGCTCATTTTGACCTACCCTAAGTCGCATTATTCGGAGGACTATATTTCGGCCCCTAGAGGGCCCTGCGCTTCCAAATTTTTACACGCGCTAGAAAATGGCCAAGTCTTACTAGCGCACCCCCCAACGGGGACAGGGGCCTCCCTTACAATTTTTTTGAAAGGAAGGTCAAAAACTGGCTTAAAATGTAATAAAGGAGCGCTTATAACTTCGGAGTTAGGGGGTGTAGCCCGACGTAACTTTGGCACTTGATGTGTTTCTAGGTTGGGGTGTTAACGCAAGTACAACTTTTGGGGGCACCACCCCCCTTAAAATTTGGGAGGGCAAAAATGTCCAAAATTTAGTACGTTTTACGACAACTTTCGAGTTTGACTGCAAATATCTCTGGAATCGATGAAGATAGCGACAAAATCTAAACAGCGTTGACGAGAACGATCTTTTCGGCGTTGAACAAAAAAAATTTTGTGAAATTTGGTTCACTACGAACAAAGTTATAAGCGCTCATGTTGACTTACCCTAAGTCGACAATGCACGTTCGGCGTATGCCAATGCACTTGAGTTCAGGCCACATGACTTTGTTGCCGGGGAAATTTTACCCCCACCCGTAATTTCCCTCCAGTCGGACTTAGGGCGCTGGGCGGACTCACGTTGGGCTTTGCCCCAAATTTCTAGTTTGTTATACATTACCTGTCTAAGTGATTTAGATAAGAAATATTCTGATATATGTTATAAACATAAAACAAACATCATGTACCCAAATTAAACAAAATGTAACAAAATCATGTAGCTTAATGAAGTAAATGATGCACACATTTAAAATTCTTTCACTGACACATCAAAGACTACAGTAATCTTATGAACATATTCATACACATAACTCAGAACATACCTTCATATGTACTCTGCACTTTTAAAATTACTCATATTCCATTACTTATAATTGGAAATCGCAGTCTAAAATACAGGCATAACACTCTAGCTAAAAGAATGCAAACAATGCTTTTTACCGCATGTACTTCAGAGCTGCTTCTTGCTTAGAGAGCCAATCAGCAGTAGATGCAAGGTGGGCAGCACGATGGCCACCTGGCAACTGATAACCATCATCATCATCATCATCATCACATTTGTCATCATCAGCATTAGTGTCACACACATATCGGCTCCATCGACTGCAGTTACTGTTCACCACCTGTCCATAATCCATCTACATTATCCTTGGCTCAAAAAAGGTAAACAAATTGCAACCCATAACAACTAATAAGCATTAAAATACAATGAAGACATTCAATCCAGCTATAATGTGAAATACTGTATAAAAATGGACGTTATTATGATAACATTGATTGGAAAATTGTTTACCAACTTAGGGAAACTTAAAATCAACCAGTGTCATCCACAGTATAGACATGATAGTTATACCAATACTAATATTTGCCGAATTATTAAAACCAGCCTAGATCACGCACTCCAAAAAACTGCACAATATGAAATCTCTGCTATAATGAATATATCCAACCACCACTAACAATCTAGAACATAAAATATATTGCTTAAAATATTTTCATTCACTGAGCTGCTTTTTGATAACCACTGTGTGCCAACAGTGAGAGACTGCCCATTAGGGTGGCCCTTAAAAATCAAACTTTGAAAAACATTTGCTCTCACCCCCAAAATATGTTCCCTTTGGAAAGAAAACAAGAAATCTGAGCTAATGCTCACGAGACGCGCGAAAGCCTATAGCAGCTCCTGTTCACAAACTGTCAGTCTATTGCCAGCCATTTCGTCACAGTTCATTCTTGGAATGTGCACTGCAACCGAAGATTGCAAAAAAAATCAATAAAAAGCCCCCTTATTTTGGAAGTTTGTTGTCTTTCAAATTCATTGATGATGATATGACTGAAAAGCTCATCACTAGTGCTTGTTGTGATAGACAACCATTTTGATGAAAGACTGGCCAACAACGGTAAAATAACGACTTTTACGGGGGTACCGCTCTTTGATGCCCTCGTGTGCAGGTTTCCTTGAATCTAGAAAATCAAGACTCAGACCATCAAAATCTACGTTCAGCTTTTTCATGTCTATCTCAATTGCTGTCGGCACAATTCGCTCCTTAAATGTGTCTTGCAGCCCAAAATCGCCAAAAAATCCCTTAAAACCCCCTATTTTGGCATTCAACGTCATCCAAGAACACTGAATTTGGCACAAATCAAAAGCCAGTGTACAACTTCCTATTAGTGATTAATAGTAACCTAGGCCCTATCAGCCTATCACGTACTGTGACTGAAATACAGCGACTTATTGGTCAAAAATGGCAAATTTTTCCTACCCCCTCTCATTTAGCACCCTCATTTGGGGTGACCCCCTTCGAATTTATTGAAAAAACTTTATGGTTTCTGAAACTAGAGTCTTCCAAGCAGCCGACGATAAAGATCTGGTAATTCTAGCTTGCACCATTTTTGACTGATCCACCCATGTGCCAGAGGGACAGACAGAATTGCAATGGCTAAGACGCACTGAAAGCAGTAGCTGCTTTCGCACATAAAAACCATATAAATTCTCACTAAAATATTTTAATATTTAGAAATAGCTCAAGAGCTTTGAATTTTACTACAGGTTTACAATGAACATGTTATACCAAATACGCAGTTAACATTAGTGCTCCATGAAAATAAGTGCTGGCACCACAATTTGTCTGTAGCCATTTGAGGACCAATGGTAGTATTGTGTAGACAAATAGCTGTGCAAATAAAGCATTCTGAAACCATTTATTGTGGTGATCTGACAAAGAGAACATACTTAAAACATAAAAGCAAAAGTTTTACAAAGTTTGATTTTAAAGTGCCACCCTACTGCCCATCTGTCTGATTCTGCCAATTTGACATATATTTTTCACAAATTACAAATTTTGCATATCAGTATGATTTGCCAGATATGAAAAACTTCACTCTGTTAAATCAAAGTCGTACAATAAACCATAAAGAAAATGCATTAGAAAGCAACATGGACACATCTGCATAGGAAAAACTTGTTACTTGACTTTGAGGTTCATTTAAACCAACGGATGCAATTGAATCATAACTGTGCTCTACACCATCTCTTTGATCACAGTCGACAACCGTCTGCTCGTCTACGTCTCTACGTAAAAGATTCAAACGCTGCACATGTTTTCTGCACTCAAATCCACTTCCTTCACCGTATACCTGCAATTTACACGAGCCAAAGCATCAATGCAATGCTCTCTTATGTAACGCCAAAATCTCAAGATTAAAGCTTCTTAGCTATGGCTACATGCAAAAAAATAAAACATGCGCAAAACATTTACTCGTACACAGAAAAAAAACATAAAATATCTACACTGTTTCTCACAGTATTTCCAACAACAGCCTATAGTTTTTGACATCTGTATCCTATGCGTCACAGTAGCTGTACCTTTTTAAGTGACTGCGCCTCGCCGCAAAGTTTGCATTTCCACTTATTTGATTTCTTGACTTGTTCGACTTGAAATGTGCCACAGCTATAACACCTAACAACCCTAAATACTTGCGGCGGCATATGCGCAATTTTTTATTACATCAAATCAAAACAACCGCCCACAAAGTAAACAGTAAACACTAGAATAGATAATCTATCATGGCTTATGCGATAACACATTTTCCAAGGAAGTAACTACAAATTTAATACATGACGGCCAGTGACTATGCGTGCAGTATAAAAAATATAATGAAAGCACTTGGAACGTATATTTCACTCTTTAGTGAAATAACATACAGAGACTAACGTATTTAGACTGTTATGAGTGTTTTTAGTCAAGTCATGACAGTGGCGTCTTCCTTTCCATCCCCTAGCTTTTCCCCTTTTATCCCTCTCTTTCCCCTCCCTCTTTCTCCCCCATTTATTCCTCCCCTCCTTTTCCCTTCAGCTTCAATCATTTTCCTTAGAAGTAAAACCACAGCATAATACCACGATTATATATGCTGAGGACGCTCTAAAATTCAGTTATGAGATTTGGGGCAGCGCTGTGAGCTCCCCTGAGTCTGGGGCGCAGCCCCAGCCGAAATCGAATTTGATGCATTTCAGCATTAAAAGATGAGATCTGGTGAAAACAATTTTAATCATTTTCCCAAGAATAATCTTACCAAATTGGCAACTTTAGTAGGCTACAGTTTAAACGTAGGCCTATATGCTAATGTTTTGTCTGGAGGATTAGAGGCTGCCCCCGTCACCTTGTCTACGCCACTGAGTCATGACACCTGGTCTTTGCTGGCTGCAAAAACCAGCTTGTTAACAGATAGGACAAATATTTAAGTGAACTCAGACGATAATAAAAAATAGTCTTAATTTTGTACGCATAAAGGTGAAAACTTGTTTTCGTTTCTATGGTGTTTGTCATTTGGAAGTTATCATAGATTACTGCAGGATAGTGATTTGTAGCAGGAACCGGGTACCCGGGCCCGGTTCTAAAATTCATTACCGGGTTCCAAATCTGGGCAAAAAACACCAAATCCAGGACCATAACTTACTGCCAAACCAGGGCTATGTCCCTAGCTGAAGCACTTAAATGTCTAAAAATGTTACAAGCTTTGTGCGTGTGCAATCATTTGGGCAATTCTTTATCAAAACTGCAATTTTTAATTATTTTTGGCACAAATATAAAGAATGGCTGATATACTAAAAAGTGAAAGTTGCACTATATCCAAACAGTGCAAATTTTAACTGTAATACTACATGTCAAATGAAAATACACTTGCACAGTTTCCAGTTACTTTGAACTGGAACGACAGTATATTATCAACAAGCAAGCACCAATGATCTTTCAGCATTCAGCCATAATTACTAAAATACCAACATACCATGATACCGCTAAATATGACGACTGGCAACTTGGCAAGTTAGCAACTATCAGGGGCACCAAAAGTTCCCTCTTCCAAGTGGCAAAATCAACAAAATTCTATGAAAAAATCCCAGTATCTAAAACTCGATTATTAGTACACCCATTGAAGTAGAAAAACAGTGTTATTGTAGCCCCATTTTCTTGAAAAAGTCGAACAGATGCACACTCAATCAATTGCACGTCCTGTTTTTTGAACCAATTTCCAAGACTTACTTAAACTCACTCGCATCTAATTTCGAGTTCGAGTAATCGAGTTTCAGAGTATTCAACACAGCCATGTTCCTCACTCATTATAAACTACAGTGATCTCTCAATGCCAACAGACAGTATAAAAAGTAATCAGTATGTTTCAATTAGATGATACATATGATGCACCTGAAAGCGATAATTTAGACTGTCTGCCTGCATGGAAAAAATACAAAATTTCTGGGAAATCCCACAAGAATGTACAAAAATCCAAATTCCTGGTTCCAAATTCTCGGTGGGCCTGGCACCTATGTGCACCAGATCTAAAACCAAGAAAAACTAACACTCTTCTCTTGATATCCACTGTGAACACAAAATCAACAGAAAAATAATAAATAACTCAAGAGTCAAAAACTACTCACTGTTTACAGAGATTAGCATTTACTGTTCAGTTCACATCAGTACGTGTAGCAGACAACAAAAGAAGTTTCGTAGCCCAAATTGGGCATTGAACACATCACAAGAGTTGCTCTCGTGGAAAGTTGGAGAGGGGCGAAGTTCAGACCCACCCAACTCACCCTCCCTCCCCCATGGCCTCGCCACACATCTGACTGAATATACTTTTTCACTCCATAATCACTAATCATTTGTTCAGCTCCTTTCTCAGTAAACAAAGAATGTTTATTGTTCTTGGTCGGCCAAACTGACTAACAGTTTTTATGCACATAACTATGTCACTTATGCAATAATCCAACGTTGGCCGGATTCAAATTAAGACAGAAAGTAAAGAAGAGTATGCAAACTTCAATTTTTGGTGATTAGAGATAACAAAGTACAGATTTTGATACAAAAAGAAATACTACACTTGTGAAAAATCATGAGAAATCACAGCAAATACTAAAATCCGCAGCACCGCCGATTGTAAAAGTTTGGGGGGTGGGAAGTTGTAGTTATCTGACAGATAGTGGCAAATTTCTGACATAGAAGACATGTGTGCTCAGAATTTCAATTTTGCCCCTAAATTTAACAAAATGAAGAACTTACAGTCTATCCAAAATGGACAGATATAAAATGGTAATCGTCTGATCGAAAATTCACGGTTACTATGAATTCTGTGCTAATAATTACCCTGTAGTGAGAAAACTAAAAATAGTGTTAATGAGTCAGTCAAATTCAGAACACAATTGTAAATACAGTGCCATATGTCACGAGTGAATTACAGGCGTAGTGCTGTGCAGCCAGTGCCAAAAACTGAAAAAATAAACTTGAGCGATGAAAATCACTGCCAGTAAAATGCTGCTACAAACAAATCTTATGCACACAGATGCATTCGATTAACACAATACTGCAACAGTGATAGAAACGAATGACTACGAATGCCAGATATGACACAGTCACAATGTCCCAGACTATCAAGTCTGTTCTACAGTCCACCAGACGTCATTCGTTCTGTTGATTGTTTTCCGCACATGTTGTTATGTAATTCTTCCCACGATCCATCCGCTCTCTTCTGCACCAACAGCAAAACCAATCAGTCTTACTAATCAATCATCACCTGACTTTACCATCAGTACACAAATTTTGCTGTGCCCTTTTAACAACTAATGATGCTTTAGAAATTGCCATTCTAACTGCTATTAACATTACTACAAGACATAAAATAATTAAAAATCCACAGGATAGGTAAACAAAAATATGACTCAAGTGATTCTATTTTTAAAAAACAAATCACATCTAAGCAGACAAGATTCCTCCGATGAGATAATGTTACATAAGTACAGATAACTGGATGATAGACAGATTTGGCAACTTTCAAAGCCACCTGAAATTCCCTTTTTAAGTGAAAAATTTTCCACTGTTATGTGAAAAATTAATGTTTTATAAAACTCAGTTAATACTTGTTAGCAAAGAATAACTTACCTTCAATATGAGGGAAATTTTTGTTATTGCTGTCACTACTGATCCAATATTGAAATAGTAGTGTAAACTACAATATACTCCTGTCTCTAGCAAATTACTGCAACACTATATACTCACAATAATATTGGCAGTGGCGGCAAGATACTTCTCAATATTCGAGCACTGGCTGACAACGAAGTCCAGCAACTCTTCTGAGTTGAAATTGCTAACAGTCTGCAAGTACTCGTCCGCAGCTCTGTTTTACAGCAACACTTCACAATAATATTTCAACAATTTACATCAAACTCTCCTGCTGTGCAAGATACACTGGCATTACAAAACGACAGTGACTACTAAGAACTCACGATGTTAATATTCACAGTGCCAAATGAAGCAGTAACGTTAGATAAAATAAATGAACACCAGCATCAGACATCTTGGCCGTTCAAAAACACGCTATTTGGGTTAAAGACTACATATTTGATAACTGGTATTCATAATTGCACACCATTTAGATAAATATAAAATCCATATTCCTACGCAGTCAGTCTCTCTGAGGAAAGTACGGAGTAACTGCGAAAACCACATTAAGAATAATAGTCTGTTCTGTGACAACCCATGTGAACAACAAGAGAACCACCGCCACCACCAGTCCACCACATTACTAATACTTGCACAACCATTGTTACCAACACAACCAATTTTGTGTTTCGTTCAACTGGACAAATCTTCCAGTTACCCAAAATTAGTCAGGATCACCAAAAGTGATCTGCAGGTAATTACGCGGGAAAGCAGCTACTGCTTTCAGCAAATTTGAGCCATCGTAATTCTGTACATCCATCCGTCCGTCGGTCTGTCCGACACACGGATGGATCACTCAAAAATGATGCAAGCTAGCATCACCAAATCTACACCGTCGGGTGCCTGGAAAACTCTATAGTTTCAGGAGCCATAAAGCTTTTCCATAAATTCGAAGGGGTTCACTCCGATAAAGGGTGCTAAATGAGAGGAGGGTGGGCAAAATTTGCGATTGTTGGCCAATAAGTCGCTGTATCTCAGTAATGGTGCGAGATAGGGTCTAGGTTACTATTAATCACTAATAGGAAGTCGTACACTGGCTCTCGATTGGCGCCGAATTCAATGACCTTGAATGACCCTGAACGCCAAAATAGGGGATTTTATGGATTTTTTGGCGATTTTGAGCTGCGACACAAGTCTACATTATTCACAAGGTGGTGCCACGCTATTATCATTATGCGATCCAGACAGAGAATTTGGTATTTGTATATTAACTCTGCGTGAACCGGAACTGCTATAGGCTTTCGCGCGTCTCGTGAACATCAGCTCAAATTTTGTACAGCAGACTAAAAGCAAACCATTATAATCAAATCAGTCGGTAACAGATGTGCAAACAAAGCACAAAACAACTCAGCGTACCGATACCAGCGCAGCTGCTGAGTGAGGAAAACCCGCAACGTCTCCAGACCATCTTCTGACTTCACTGCAAGTGAGTCCAGTCTCTGTCTGCGCTCATTGTGCAGCCAGCTGAGTCTATTAGCCACATCGTTTGACTCACCACTCCCACCGGCCTCACTATCCAGCTGCTGCAGTCTATCCCACGCTTCTTCAGTGTCAACTTTCAGCGCAAACAGTTGACGACATTCGGCAAGTGACAGGTACGAGAACTCGAGGAAGAGCAATGACCCTTCAACCGAGATATATCGATCACGCTCGACATCCAGACAGAGTTCGTCAGGTAGTCGGTAGACCAGCCGACTGTTGTGATAACAGCGCAGGCTACTCATCTCCTTGTAGAGCATGTGCCGAGTCAACAGAAGCATGTTGTGCTGCAGGCTCGACTCTGTCAACCAATCAGCTTTCTCGTAGGATGAAAGCTCCGCCTCTGCATCAGTCATTTCATACAGCCTGTGACTCATCTCAGGCAGCTGTGACTCAACACTGCTCAGAAGGCCGGTCATACGAGACTGTTTATTAACAAGCAGACCAGCCTCGACGCTGCTCAACTCCGCAGCAACATCGACACAAACGAGTTCCTCTTGCAACAAGATCTCGGTCGTTTTCAGCGAAGTTGATACTGCATCTTCCAACCGATCCCTTTCACCTGGTTTCAGCTTCGTAACACGGTCCATTAACTGCACGACACGATCACGTACAATAACGTAGTCATTAGATGATGTAGACGTTGGCATCACATTGCTGGCCGTTTCTGACGAATTAGGCAGATTCTGTGTTGTTGGTTCATCTTGACTAGTACTCTCAGAATGTGATACATGGGGCTTCTCCGAATTAGCTGCAGTATGCAATCTCTGATCATCGTGCTTACGTTTATCCGCAGAACTAGCACAGTTTACCTTCATCAGATTTTCATCTAGCTTGGTAATCAGTTTTTGGTCCGAATCTGATGTCGCTGAAGCACCAGTCATGTGTATGTGGTCGGCATGAGGTTGACCATCATTCGTTTCTAAATCACTATCAGAGCTTGTGCACAGACCTTCATCAGAAGTTAAAACAGAGCTCACTTTGGTGGAATCAGTGAGCAGTAAAATCTTACTATCAGAATGCAATGATGATTGTTCGACTGCAGTACCAGAGCTTGGACGTTCTGCAGTTTTCAGTGAAACCACCGACAAACCACTGCCAGAAAATAAATCTGAAGCATTATCACGAGTATGTCCATGTGTTGCATCTTGAGTAATTACATCTGTATCTCCAGAATGTTGGCTGTGAGCATCAAGTGGTTCCAATGGCACAGTAACAGGGAGATCCTTAAACTGAAGCTCATGATCACGGTAACGCAAGTGTTTCGGCAAAGTCCTGATATCAGCCGATCCATTGGGAGTGGTTGGTTCAGGACTACTGGAAACATCCATTGCATCCACAGGTATCAACGAAAACTTCCACGGCTTCCTCTTATGTTTCTTCTTTCTTTTCTTTTTTTCTTCCTTGCTGGAAATGGCAAAGTCGACTACTACATCATCCAATATTTCTGCATCCGTACCAGACAATGATGGAGCTACCAACAAATGTGCTTCAACTGCTTCAGTGCGATCATCAGCTGCAGAAAGTTCAGTATCACTCTCAGGGCAGCAAACCGGCTTGGTGCTTTCCAGCTCGATATTCTGGCTGTCATCATTGCTGCACTCTGCACTTTTCTTTTCTACTTCCGTCTCATTAGGACTGGCAAAGTCAAGAATTACACTGTTGAATATTTCTGCATCTGTGCCACACAAGGATGGCGCTACTGACAAATCAGCTCCAACTGCAGAAACATCACTCTCAGAACAGTCAAACAGCTTGGTGCCTTGTAGCGTGGAGTTCTTGCCATCACTGCTGCACTGGACACTTTGCTTTTTCAGTTTCTTTGCACTAGAAAAGTTGAGTATTACATCATCAAGCATTTCTGCATCTGTGCCACACAAGGATGGCGATGCTGACAAATCTGCTTCAGCTGCTTCTGTATGATCATCACTGTGATCACTCCGACTGGGCTCAGTCTTTTCTACCAAAACCTTGGTGTTCGGGCCATCCTTGCTCAACTCTGTAGCCAATACATCAGCATTGGATGGCGTCCGGCACAGCTGATCAATGTTCTTACTGTAACAATCTGCAGCTGAAAGAACATCAGATTGCTCGGTTCTTGCTGCCATAACCGGTTTGTCCAACGAAAGCACATGTGCAGAATCATCAGTAACTTCTGCAGTTTTGTTGCTGTCATTCATATTTTCAGACATGCAAATCTCTTCTTCCACCGGTGCAGCTAACCTAGCAATGGGGAACGAACTATTCTCTGCTGGAGAGCTAGATGAGCAAACTAAGTCGGCATTAAAACTGACAGTACTGGGAAGGAGAACAGTTTGCTGCAAGTCACTATTTATCAAAATTGCATCAGACGAACCTCTTCCAGCTAATCCATCACTATCAGTACATGATAGCCGTGCAACACTGTCACTGACCACAGCATCCAGGTTAGCACTGACTGCAGCCAGAAAATGAGACTCAGCAAATGGCATGGCGGCAGAGCTAGTGAATCTGCTTTCACATGCTTCCGATGCTATCTCGTGACTGTCTGCAACACTTGAACTTGGCTCAACCTGCTGACAACTATCTGCAGCAGGCACTTGGCTTGCACTCTTCCGAATTCTGTAGTCAGCCAATGTTATCTTCTTGGGAACTTTAGCAATCAACGGTGCTCTGCTACCTGTTTCATGCTGATCTTTCGGCTGTTTAACAGCAACTGATGATCTGCTTCCTGCATGGCGAAGCTCCCTTGAGTGCTTTGCATCACGGTGACTACCAGAATGGTGCTCAGTGGAAGCAGAAGCTCGACTGCTATGCACACCAGATCTAGAATGCTTATCACGATGAGAATGCAACTCTGCAAGCATCACTGACACCCAGTTAGCTGAAACACATTTCAAATCCGGTGGTCTGTTGAGCACAGATAAAACCGAATTCATCTCAGATGATTTACTTGCGAACGGCCGATCAGTCACAGGTGCGGGGACGACACCAGCCTGGTCCGAACAAAGACTACCGTTATCATCACGTTGTTCAAGTTCACCAGACTCTACAACATCATGAGTAGGATGTGGTGCTGCAATTTGTCTTAATGAAAAATCTGACATTTCAGCTAGCGGCACTGACATACTAATAGACTCCGGATCTACTCCTGGTGGACGATCTGGTGACAGAGAAGCTACATTGGGCACATTACCTTTAACAACAAATGCTGACCGCTCACTCTCCAAAGCCGATGCTGCTGTGAATGAACCAGTGGTCACCAAAGGACCAGGCTGAGACGTCAAATTTGCTTCACCAGCTGCGGAAATGGAAGGTAAATTTAACGGTTCAGTGTCAGTTGGACTGTTATGACCAGCTCTGGCTTCAAAGTCTGATACCTCACTTGCAGGATACGACAGGCCTTTCGCTGCTGCACTACCGTGGTTTGGCACATCATCACAGTGATCTTGTATAACATCATAGTGACTTGGTCTAACATCACTGTGGTCTGGCATAACACCACCACAATCTAATTTAATATCACTATGATCTGATCTGACATCACCGTGATCGGGTACAACATCATCGTGATCTGGTTCAACATCACCCAAATGTGCATTGGTGTCACCAGTAGGTTCTGTTGCTGAAAACTCTGGTTCCTTGTCAGTCGATTTACTTTGGCTTTGCGCAGTAGAAAAAGCAGATCCATCTGCCGCACATGGCAGCACTGCTTCACTGGAAACTTCTGGCACTGCTTCCACTGCAGATTCTGGCACAGAAAAAACCGACTCCACATCAATGAGGCCATCATTACCAGCTGTTTTGAACCTCTCAGCTTCAAGCACTGATGAAGCTGCCAACACAGGACTGCTGTGATCAGAGTCAATATGAGGTTCTGATGCTGGTGAAATCGCTTCCAGATCAATAAGGTTACTGCACCCAGGTGCTTCTAACCTCTCGGCTTCAGGCACAGGTGAAGATGCCAGCACTGGACTGCTCCGATCATGTTCTGATGCTGGCGAAATTGGCTCTAGGTCAATCATATGAAGTTCTGATGCTGGTGAAACCGGCTCTATGTTAATCATGCTGCTATATGCAGCTGCTGCAGCTGCTGCCGATATAGGTACTATCAGCTGATTCCCTTGTTCCACCTGAGCATTTCCATCTGGTGGTGAACAGACTTCCAGTGCTGGAGAAACGGGTTCTGTCATAATAAGACTGTATCCTGGAGAAATGGGTTCTGTTATGATGAGATTGCTGTAGCTGCCTGTTGCTGGCGGGTTCAAGTTATCCATTGAAGGCACTGTTGGAATGAGATGTGGACTGCTACGTGAACCTATGTTCTCACCATCACGGGATGGTTCTGCCTGGGGGAAAACCGGTTCAGTATCAAGCCGACTGCTGTCACCACTTGCTGTCTGAGCACCTGACTTCTCCACTACAACCTTTAACGAACCGAATGATTCCACTTCCAGTCCTCCCGCCACTGTCATATTACTCACTTTGGATTCAATGGCTTGCTGATCTCCAGAAGGCAAAGGAGAATCAGGTTCCACATCACTCAAACTGTCACTGCTAATAAATTTCGTCTGAGATGCAGACTTCTCACTTTCTGGCATACGGTCAGTTTCAACACACAAGTTAGTTCCCGCCAAAATATTTTCGCTCGTAGTAAGGTCATTAGCCAGTTTACTAAAAATTACAATGTCCGATAACGTATCAACAGGCTTATCCGAAGATGCACCAGGCAGTGCTAACGCTGAGTCTTTATCTGTGATCACCTCGTCTTCTTCGTCTAATGAAATTTCAAACAGAGAAGCATTTTCCGAATCATCCGAGAGACACAATGCTTCTTCATCTTCTAGATCTAAACGTTCTTTATGGGTTTCGCCGGAGAATGAGCTACTGCGTGCAGGTTCTACGTGGGAGTCTGCAGACAGATCAATATCAGTAATGCGTGCTGGACTTGTGTTGGCACGGCCAGGCTCATTCTGCTTATCACGCTGAGGTTGTGCATCATTCCTGCTGATACTAATATTCACATCAACGCTAACATTAGTATCATTGCGACGAGGTATCTCCACATCTTCAGCTGTCCGGTCAACTAATGCTGGTTTATGTTGGATGTCAGGCACAACACTAGGGCCAGTTGCTGATACTGGCTCAGGGCCCGTTGCTGCTACCGACTCACCAAGATCGGTGAAAGCTTCGGCATCGATGGAACACACATTTGATATAGTCAAACCTGCAGCATTTCCCCCTTCTATACATGGACCATCAACATCATTGTTGTCATCATCCGACGGCTCAACACTGTCAATCACCAAAGACAGCGTGTCACGACTATCCGAGTCGCTGTCACTAAACAAAACGGTAACATCACTCCGAGTCTTCGACGACTTACTGACGTCATCCGTTTTCTTTCGTTTTTCTTCCCCAGCATGCTCTTGCTCGTTGGAATCATGCAGTTTATCGTCTGAAGTCACAGGACCATTTCCAGACAAAGTAACAACCTTCAGCCTGTCAAAATACTTTTCCATGTCGAAGACAAAGGTCTCGGAGCACCACAGTTTGCTTGCATTGGAGCTGATCTCGACCACTGCATCGAAGCCACTGCTCTGCGTTGAAGTCTTCTGCTTACATCGAGTGGTATTCTCTGAAATGCTGCCTTCCTCTATTCGTATTTCAACCGAGCCATCGTCATTCAATTGGTACACAACTGTTTCTCCGCACTTCTTATTCTCTGGCTTCTTTGGTGACACTCTGGTGCTTTTTGCCATCTCTGTGGCAGGACGGGTCGTCCTTTTCAGTATCGGTGGAATATATCTTGAGCTCTTTGTCGGCACAGCAACAGTGTCATTATCATCATCATGTCTCTTTCGGGACAACAGTGGTGTGGTCTGATGCACGGCAGCTTTTGCCGCACTCGTGGCTCTCCGACGCATGGCGTCTGACCTCAGTCCAGATACAAGCTGTGCCGCCATGGCAGTAACGCTGCTTGTGCTAGCAACGCTGCATGTGGTCACAGTGGACAATGGTGCACTGCTCACTGGTACTTGTTGTGATGAAACCATGCTAAGAGCACTATTCAAGGGTGTAACCAGTGGGACCAGGGAAACGGCTATGGCCGGCTGAGTTGTGATGTAACTAACAGGAGATGCTGACGACACGACCGATACACGGCTTGTAGGAACAGGTGCAGGCAACGCACTGATGTTAACACACTGCGATGGTAAATAATGGATGGTATGGCCCACATTACTCTGCACAGCATTTTGCTGTTCGGTAACTTGTGGCACAAAAACTACATTGTTAATCTGTGAAAACGTTGTACCAGTGAAACTTGCTGAACGCGCCAAAAAGCTGCTGCCTGTGTCCATATGACTAGACAAAACAGTTGAAGAAATACCGGCAGAGACAATGAAACTAGAACTAAAGCAAGATGCCACGACTGTAGTCACATTCACCGATTCACTGACAGCTGACAAAGAAGTTCCCGGCAAAGCAGCATCCTCAATAACTGATGACAACGATGGAAAGTGAAGAAGATCTGGCATGGTCTCAGTCTGTACAGGAGGACTACAGCTGCTGCCATCCGGTACAATGTTGATGACAGGAACATCATCAGCAACATCAACAGCAGTCGGCAACTGTGCACTGTCACCGCCAGCATCTTCAGCACAACCAGCCAGCAAAAGTGCTTCATCAGTGTTTACCTCACCAGTAACATCTGCTTCCAAAGCAGCTCCATCCGTCAATGCATTTTCACGAGGTCCAACATCAGTAACATCCAAACACTCATCGTCATCGTAAACACAGATGACTTCATTCGGTTGCTGTCGTGATGTGGACTTGCGCATAGTTGATGTTCTCTCCTCCTCCTTCACACTGACAGCACAGTCTGCCGGCAAATTGTACTCTTCAGCACTGGCGTCCGGTGCTATTACGATCGGTTGGAGCTGATCGATGTTAATGCTTTCAATATCCACAAACTCGTCCGTACGACCAGCAGCAGCAGCAGCAGAACTGCCTGTGTTTGCCTGTGTCTGTGGCAATGGGTAGAGGTATGAAGCTGAAGCATTTGGCGAGAGAATGGTGGTCACCAAAGTAACAGGTGGAGATGCTAAATTTACCCGGTAGCCTGTGCAAATGGTAGGCAGACTGAACTGCAGTGGTGGTGGACTTATCAGGTTGGCTTGAGACGCAATTGGTACATAAACCGGCTGCAGGAGTTGTGCCCTTGTTGGCACGGCTTGTGATGCAAGTGGTGTAAGTGTACGATTTTGCAGCTGAGACGCAGTTGTCGAGGCAGCTTGTGGTAGCACAGTCAATGTAACTGGTTGGCGTGGAAGCTGTGGTGTACCTGTTGCGATGACTTGAGGCACAGTTGGTCTGAACGGTTGCGGCTGCGGCTGCTGATGCCGTGGCTGCAGACGAAAAACCCGGTAGCTCTTAGCAGCTTCCGCTTGCTGCCGAACACTAGTGGCAGCTTCTCGGAAAGATGTCCCCCGAGGTCTCAAGAAATCATGGAAAGCGGCAGGTGTTGGAAATCTCAATCGATTTGTCGTTGTCGAAGCAGTAGGTGCATTAGAAGTGACTGCTGCAGAAACCGAGATTGGAACGATGCTGACCGGTGAAGCAACTGAAGATGGAACTGAGGAGCGGGTAGTGATTACCCCAATCCCGTGCCACGGAGTCTGTGAGAGATTGGCAGAGCGACCTGAGGACAAAATAGATGATATGAACTGAGGTGACCTGACAACGCTGAGAGGACCAGATACAACTGTACCTCCAGCTAGCTGTCTCACGGCAGTAGATGGACTAAGTGTGGGACTACCCGTAGCTCCAGCGGACAGCCGGTGTCCTGTACTCGACTGAGGTGAAACACTGGTTACCGACACTTGCAAATGTTCTGCTGATGACACAATATCTGATGGTAAAAAGTTGATGGGAAACATGTAGATGAGCGAGGAATTAGAAGCCGGAGCTAGCGGCTGTGAGAAGACTACTGACGAACTGACAACATTGGTCAAATTCTGCTGCACGTGAGACTGTCGAGGCAACATGTCGTACGTCAGTGACAAAAACTGTTGCTCCAGCGACTGCCAGTTGACGGCTGGACTCGAGCTTGAAGGTGGAGAGACTGACACCGCTGTTCTGCTTACACCATCGTCATCATCAGTCAAGTCGATCATATCCAAAACTACTGGTGGCTGCGAACTACCAGTGCAGTGAAAATGGTAGACCAACGTAGGCGGTAGTGACAACTGCTTTTTCTTGCGATATATGACGTAGGCGATGGGCAAGCACTGACGTGGACGAGGCAAATAGACATTCCCATGCTCGATGCTGCGATCGTATATGTAGACCTACATCACAGTTCACAAACAGCAAGTCGTGATACCAAATTACAGCTACATGAAACTGAAAACTAAGCTGACCCATCAACCTTCACAGTAACTAAATGGAAACAAAATACATAAAAAAGGCTATAAAAAAATAACGCTAGTCCTTCATGAGTCACAAAGCCTGTAGGGTGGTGCTGATCTATTCAGGTTGAATTCATAAAAAGTGATGATCGCTATTACTACATAAATGCTGATGATCAATAACTGAAAAAATGCTGCTGTTGCTACTACCGGTACTACTAGTAATATTACTTTTTCAACTCGTCTGAGTGGCCAATTTTTCCAGAGTTATCATGTTATAAATCATGTTAAATCATGTTATAAAAATGAACGTGTGGGAATCGACAGCGCAGGACTTTCCACAGGCTAGATATTCTTCCCATATCAAAGCAAACACAAGCAATGTCTGGTAAACTTCGAGAGCAAACAAATTAAATGCATGAATATAAAGTAATATGCAACAGTTCTGCATTAAAACTAAACATGTGATGTCTACCCATAGTCATTAACATTACGAGCACACAGGCATCAGAGTTTCACTGATTTTTACACGCGAAAACAGCTACTGCTTTCAGCGCATCTTAGCCATCGCAATTCTGTCTGTCTGTCCATCCGTCCATCACACGGGTGGATCAGTCAAAAACGGTGCAAGCTAGGATTACCAAATCTTCACCATCGGCTGCCTGTTAGACTCTAGTTTCACGAACCGTAAGGCTTTTCTATAAATTCGTAGGGTGTCACCCCAAGCAAAGGCACCAAATGAGAGGAGGTGGGCAAAATTTGCGATTTTTAGCCAATAAGTTGCTGTATCTCAATAATGGTGCAAGATAGAGCCTAGGTTAATATTAATCACTAATAGGAAGTTACACACTGGCTCTAGATTGCCACTGAATTCAATGACCTTGGATGACCATGAACGCTAAAATAGGGGTTTTTATGGATTTTTGGTGATTTTGGGCTGCAAGACACATTTCAAGAGCAAACTGCACCAAAACCAATTGAGATAAACATAAAAAGCTGCATATAAAAATTTTCAGCATTGAACGTAGATTTCAACGGTCCAAGTCTCGATTTTCTAGGTTCAAGGAAACCTGTGCACAAGAGCATCAAAGAGTGGTACCCCGTAAAAGTAGTTATTTTACCGTTGTTAGCCAGTCTTTCGAGAAAACGGTTGCAAATAGGCATGGGCATGCTACTTATCACAACAAGCATTAATGACAAGCTTTTCAGTCGCATCAACACTGATGACTTTGAAAGACCCTAAACTTCCATAATAAGGGTTTTTATTGATTTTTTGCGATCTTTGGCTGCAGCGCACACTCCGAGAATGAACTGCAATGAAATGGCTGGAAACAGACTGACAGTTTGCGAACAGGAACTGCTATAGACTTTCGCGCATCTCATGAGCATTAGCTCAAATTTCTTGTTAATGATTTTTTGAAATCCAACTCGGAAACAAAATGTGCATTAACTTACCAGAATATTCAACCTAAATGCAAAGTTTCAACTTCTGATCTACTGTACTTCTTGGGATATTCAGCCAATGAGTCAGTCAGCAGTGAGCTAATTTGACCTACAGAGCCTCAACTCAGCTCACCTGAGAGTTTAAAGCCTGCATCAAAAGACTGTCAGTCGGTCGAGCTCCCTTCTTGCTGATGTGACAGTCGGCATTCTCCGTGGGCTGACGCTGACGCTCGCTGTTGTTGGTTTCAACCATCGCCATATTACCGCACAGCACCTGCATAGCACAACAGCCACAGCCATCAAACTCCAACTGAAATAACGCTGGTTTGAGGTTTAATCGCCAATAGCCAACAGCACTCTCTCTCACAGCTCTGTGACCGATGCAAGCAGTGCTCATCTCCATTTCCAAAGCTCTGATCCAGCAGTGAGTGCAAACACAGCTCAGATATATGGGCCGAGAACAAGACCTCTCCCACATACTGCCGTAGACTTCCTAGTGGTTAGGCCAGTTCCAAATTATACTGCTTGGTAAGAGAGACACATGTGCATGAACAACTTGTCCAGGGCTGTTACCTGGCAGTGGACCAACCGGGAGTCAAACCAGCGACCTCGAAGTCATGCTACCAGTACACTACCAAGACACATACATCATGCAAACGTTATGCAAAAAAGGCAAAGACGACAGCCCACTATCAGCACAAAATCCGGTCATCAAGTTAGCTATGCACACAATGATGAACAAGCAAACAAACAAAAACACTATGTGCTGTTGTGCCTAAAAATCAAAACAAAACCGACTGTTTAGTATCTTATCCTCCTGTAATGTCCAAGCTGAAAAAACAGAAACTACAGTTTCCATGGCTTGTATTAATCCACTAGCAAGAACAGACCATATTTACAGCACAAACTAAGCGTTGGAAACATGCTGAATAGTTAGTCTATAAGAACTCACCAAGAACATAAAGAGCCAGCAGTTCTCATGTCCTTTGTTAGCAGCAGCCTTAAGCTGTACATCAGCATGTTTGCACAGAAACACACCCTTACTGCTATCACCTGCAATTATACCATCACACATAACAGGCACATTGCACCATAATGAAAAAATTTTATAACAGTAATAAAAAGAACAAAACTTGTTCTCCCAGAAATAAAGATTTCTCTATTTCAGCTCATCCATGTAATATTAAAATACAAGAGACTTTTTGAAGTTAAAACAATTTAAACTTATAACACATTTCATATGACACTAAAATGACCAGTGTAATGACTAAAAAGCTTTACAGTGTGATGCTATTTACAATGCCGATGCTACCATGTTAAAAATTCAACCTCAGAACCTCCGTCAGATAATATTTCCCATATTGCACTCATCTCTGACGTCAAGTGGCTACTAATTTTTTACCCACAAAAAGGGCTGCAAAAGCAACTCCTGGATTGGGGAAATTAGTTATCTGTAAACCAAAACACTTAATCTTTCACTTCAGCACACCGAAAACCCAGAAGTTTTAGGGAAAAAGCGAGCAGTGATTGAGACATTTTCAGTGTCAAAGGGTTCTGGCTATTGCTCTCACTTCATTTTTTCGACATTTGGCATTATGTTTGTTTTTTTATAAGCAATGACAATATGATCACACACACGACAAACCATCAAACTGCGAGACGACACCGTTTGCAGCAGATGTCATTACATGCTGCGAAGGCTTAGAGGTCATGCTGTTTTGTCACTGTGTAACAGTAATAGCCATGGGTACATGACAATGCTTATGCTGCTGTCGTGATGGCACTGCGGTTGAAAGAATCCATTCGATTCATCTGTCATAAGTAAAGGATGGCCACTGGCCGATCATCTTAAGCACCTAAACTGGCAGCTATAATACTACATTCACCTTCAACATTTAGTACAACATTCAGTACTCAGCATGAAAAGTGACAGTTATTTTACCACCCCATGGAGGGTAGAGTGAGTAAGAGAGTAAAGTTTAACGCAGGGATGTGATCTTGGTCGAGAAGTCTCGGTCTCGAGACGGTCTCGAGACGTACTAACGTCTTGTCTCAGTCTCTTCTCAGACCATTGCATCTTGTCGAGACGTTTTGTGCAGGCACACGCCGTGCATACTGTAGCTGCAGTTAGAGCGATACTAACCAGCATGACATTTGTGGCTTTGATACATTCATTTACAGTGTTTTTACTCTTTTATTTTATCTTCTCAACACGGAGATACGAGAGCAACACGCCACTTCTTCGGGACCTACATTGGCTGCGAGTGCCACAGCGTGTGGAATATAAACTGGCTGTTCTCGTCTACCGCTGTTTACACGACCTGGCACCAGCATATCTCTCCAATGTAATACGATGTGTGGCCGACATCAGCTCAAGACGGCGCCTCAGATCATCATCGACGTCTGCGCTCGTCGTGCCGGCAATGTGCCGGTCCACTGTCGGCGACAGGGCGTTCCATGTAGCCACCTCACGCATCTGGAACAGGCTGCCGCCACGCACAACCTCAGCACCGTCACTGCAGACATTCAAGAAGAGGCTGAAGTCCTTTCTGTTTGGCCGCAGTTTCTCGTCGTGATCTGTTTGATCTGTTTTCCTGAAC